>ENA-UOYA01000207-UOYA01000207.1-activated-sludge-metagenome-genome-assembly--contig:-NODE-207-length-81602-cov-34.289686_pt1 | contig 81602 bp, 66 predicted proteins | sample MGYA00238163_ERZ764804 | MGnify/ENA primary metagenome ERZ764804 (study PRJEB28919, sample SAMN05720223) | activated sludge metagenome | isolation source: Anaerobic digester | place: Hong Kong...
ACAGGGCAGGCGTTGAAGATGGGCGAACAAGGCAATGCGGACGTGTTGTTGGTACATGCGCCTGCTTCAGAAGTGGCATTTATGGAAGCGGGCTATGGGCAGACGCGTGAGTTGGTGATGCATAATGATTTCGTGCTGGTTGGTCCGGATGATGACCCGATTGGGCTGCGGGGTGTTTCAAGTGCGGTAGATGCAATGAAAATGCTGGCAAGTAATGAAAAAGCTGTTTTTGTCTCGCGCGGCGATGATTCAGGTACATATAAAATGGAGTTGGCTTTGTGGTCTCAGGCGGGGGTGGAATTGCCGAAAGAGGCTGAATGGTATTTGCAGACTGGGCAGGGTATGGGCGAGACGCTGCGCGTGGCCTCGGAGAAGGGTGCGTATACGCTAACAGACCGAGCAACGTACCTGGCGCAAAAGAATACCTTGCAGCTTGAGATTTTGGTGCAAGGAGACAAAGCCTTGTTGAACATTTACCATGTGATTACGGTTAATCCGCAAAAATGGCCGGCAGTCAACTCGGCGGGGGCGGATGCGTTTGTGCGTTTTATCTTATCGGATCAGGCGCAGAAAAAGATTGCTGAGTTTGGCATACAGCAATTTGGAGAGCCATTGTTTTTTGCTGATGCTGGCAAGGATGAGGCGCAGCTGGGAAAATAAGTTGGATTGAGAAGAGAGCAGGAAGGGCGCTTTGGAGATGGGCTGCCTTTTGGTGGGAGGCAGGTATGAAAACGTGTTGATGAAACGAAGGCAAGCATGGACTTGATTGGGGAAGGGCTGAAACAGGCGTTACATTTATTATTGCAAGGGGATAGTGAGGTCTGGCAGATTACCTGGCTATCCCTGCGCATTTCGGGCCTGGCGACCGTGATCAGTTTGGTGATTGGATTGCCGTTGGGCACCTTGTTGGCATTGGGGCGTTTCCCGGGGCGACGGTTTTTGGTCTCGTTGGTGAATACGGGCATGGCTTTGCCGCCGGTTGTGGTGGGGTTGATCGTTTCGATTTTTTTGTGGCGAAGCGGTTTGTTGGGGGGCTTGCGCTTGATGTATACGCCGACGGCGATGGTGATTGCGCAGACAATGATTGCTGCTCCGATGGTGATTGGATTGACGCTTTCTGGTTTGCAACAGCTGGATGGACGGCTGCAATGGCAGTTGCTTGGCGTGGGAGCTTCGCCTTTGCAAATGGTGTGGATGTTATGGCGTGAGGCGCGTTTGCCGCTTTTGGCGGCTTTGATGGCTGGGTTTGGCAGTGTGATTTCGGAGGTCGGGGCTTCGATGATGGTGGGGGGAAATTTGCGTGGCTATACGCGTGTGCTGACAACGGCAATTGTGATGGAAACAAGCAAAGGGCAATTTGATGTGGCGCTGGCCTTGAGTGCCATTTTGTTGTCATTAGCCTATGTGGTCAATCTGACATTTACCTGGATTCAGCAGCGAAAACAGTGAGCGCAGAGATGACCGAGTTACTGAGCTTACAAAATGTGCATGTGCAGCGCTCTGGGCAGGTGGTGTTGAGTGTGGATTCCCTATCCATTGAGCAGGGGCAGCGGATGGTGGTGGTTGGGCCCAATGGCAGTGGCAAAAGCACGCTGTTGTTGACGTTGGCGCGCCTGTTGCATCCATCTGCGGGGCGAATTTTGTGGCGCGGGGAAGACCTGGCGCGTGTGCCGGCGTTGGTTTATCGCCGTCAGATTGGTTTGGTGTTGCAAGATGCCTTGTTGTTGGATACGTCGGTGTATGAGAATGTCGCCTTGGGGCTGCGTTTTCGGGGGGTGTCGGAACGACAAGTCCGGCAACGTGTGGATGCATGGTTGGAGCGATTGGGTGTATTGGCCTTAAGGCAGCGCCCTGCTCATCGGCTTTCGGGCGGCGAGGCGCAGCGGGTAAGCCTGGCGCGCGCCTTGGCATTGGAGCCGCAATTGTTGTTGTTGGATGAGCCATTCAGTGCCTTGGATGCACCAACCCGTTTGCGGTTACAAGAGGACCTTCAGTCGCTGTTACAAGAAATGGCTTTGACCGTTGTGATGGTGACGCATGATTTGAGCGAGGCTCTTTTGTTGGCACAGCGCATGGCGGTGATGATGAATGGGCGGATTGTGCAAGTGGGCAGTGCTACGGAGGTGTTGGGTGCGCCAGTTTCGCCGCAGGTAGCAGAATTCGTGGGGGTTGAAACAGTGTTGCCTGGTGTGGTTGAGGGCGAGCAGGATGGCGTTTTGTTGGTGCGCTGTGCTGACCATGTCTTGGAGGTGGTGGGGCAGGTAGAGAGCGGACGGCCTGTGTATGTTTGTTTGCGACCGGAAGATGTAACACTATGGCCGGCGGCGATGAAACCGCCTTCTTCCAGCGCACGCAACTGGCTTGAAGCGACGGTGACGCGCCTCTTGCCGCAAGGGCCGTTGGTGCGAGTGACGCTAAGCGGCGCTGATGTGCCCTTGGTGGCGTTGGTGACGCGCGCTTCGGCGGCGGGTTTGGCATTGCAGCCCGGTGTGCGTGTGCGAGCAAGTTTCAAGGCCAGTGCTGCACATGTGATCAGGCGCTAAAGATTCTTTTTGAGGAGCCTTATGCTATAATGAATCCTGACAGTCCGAAGCCGGGCTGCAAAAAGCTAAAATTTTTGTCAGAGAGGTCCGACATGTTGGCAGAATTGGTGACAAAGAATCGCAGCTATCGCCGTTTTGATGAAAGTGTGCCGGTGACGATGGAGACGTTGCGGGATTTGGTGAATCTGGCACGTCTCTCGCCTTCGGCGCGGAATGCGCAGCCGCTTAAGTATATTCTGGCATGTGATGCGGAAAAGAATGCGTTGATTTTCCCAACTTTGGCCTGGGCTGGATATTTGAAGGATTGGGGTGGGCCAAAGCCGGGAGAGCGTCCGACTGCTTACATTGTCATTTTAGGGGATAAGGATATCGCACAAAACTTTGGGGTAGACCCGGGCATAGCTGCACAGAGTATTTTGTTGGGGGCGGTGGAACAAGGGCTGGGAGGATGCATCATTGCTTCGGTGCAGCGCTCGACCCTGTCTGCCGCGTTGCAGATTCCGGAGCGCTACGAAATTTTGATGGTGATTGCGCTGGGCAAACCTGTTGAGGTTGTGCAACTTGAGTCCTTGCCTGAAGACGGTGACATCCGCTACTGGCGCGATGAGCAGGGCGTGCATCATGTTCCCAAGCGTTCGTTGGAGGATGTGATTCTAAGCTAACGGGGAGTGGCGGTTGTTTTCGATAGCGGCAGCGGCCCGACGAGCAAATTCTGAAGCGGGCCAGCACTCGATGACAGCTTCGAATTCCTGTAGGGCGCGGGTGGTCTGTCCCTGACGTTGCCAGGCAACGCCGAGGTTGTAGTGACAGGCTGCCTCGTGTTTAAAGCCAAGGTTGCCGTTTTGTTCCAGAATGGATTGCAGGCCAGCAATGGCTTGTTCCAATTGGCCGCGTTGTAAGCAGAGAATGAATTGGTTGAGCTGTAATGCCGTTCGATTTGCGGGGTCAGTGCCAAGTTGACCGGCAAGTCGGTAAATGCGTTCGGCCAGCTCAAAACGCTGTTGCCGTGCAAACAGCGTGCCGAAGTCTATCAACAGGCGCACGCGCATGGTGACTATATAGAGTATCATCAAAAATACGACGGGATGAATGTTGATGTTGGTCAGGGTGGCAAGCAAGGCAAAAATCAGGGTGGTCAGCAGAGATTCAATGGCAAAACGCGTAGACAATCCTTCGCGGCGTAGCAGGGAGAGCCCACCGAAAAATAGCGTGTAGAGCATACCAACCAACAAGATTAAAGCAGCAGGGGTCATGGCGCCTTCCAGGTTTTCAGAAACTAATGCGAAATTTGACTTGATTCTACCCTGCTTTTCAATATAATCAGATATAGGTTGCTTTTGTTTTTCAATTCCGCCATTGCAACACATCCACAAAAAGCCCATTGGCCCAATTGAATCGGAACATTTCCATTTTTTAAATTCCGGTGGAGGAAGAAAAAATGAATGCATTGGTGATTCTTTTGTTTGGCGTTGTGGCAATTGCAGCAGGTTACTTCGTTTATGCCCAGATCATTAATCGGCGCGTGATTCAGCCGGATGAGAAGAAGGCAACTCCGGCGCGCATGTTCATGGATGGGGTGGATTTTACTCCGGCCAACCGGAACGTACTGTTTGGGTATCAGTTCAAATCTATTGCAGCACTTGGGCCGATCATTGGACCAATTGTGGCGGTGCAATGGGGCTGGTTGCCAGCCTTGTTGTGGATTATTTTTGGGACGTTCTTCATTGGATGGGTGCAAGATTATAGCTCCATTATCCTGGGGGTGCGTGAAGAAGGTCAGAGCTTTGGGGCGTTGAGCTATCGGCTGATTTCGCCTCGCTCGCGCTCGATTTTGATTACCTTCATCTACTTCTATTTGTTATTGATTATGGGGGCATTTGGCACACAGGTTGGCTTTGGGCTGTTGATCAATCCCGCTGTACCGGTTGGGGTCATTCTAGTCATTTTGGTGGGGCTGCTGGCCGGGCAAATGACCTATAAGTGGAAAGTGGATATTCTCATCACCAGTGTGGTGACGGTCATTTTGGCCTTTGTTGGCATTTGGATTGGCACGACGGCAGGGGTCAAGGGAGCGGTGACCGGCTTGCTTGGCATCACGCAAGATCTCCCGACCGGGCCCAAAATGTTCTTGGAGGTCACACAGGCCAAGCTAATTGGTAGCCTGCTGGTAGTTGTGATTTGTTATTTTGGCTCGGTGTTGCCTATTTGGCGCTGGGCACAGCCAATCAACTACGTTGCCTTTTGGATTGTTTCCATTGGCATTTTGGGCGGTTTGATTGGCTTGCTGATCTGGCGGCCTGGGATGGGAGATTTTCCGGCGTTCACAGAATTCAACGTCAAAGGGCTGGGGCCGCTATGGCCAATTCTGTTTGTGACGATTGCCTGTGGTGCCATTTCTGGCTGGCATAGCCTGGTGTCTTCTTCTGGCACAGCTCGACAGTTGGAGAAAGAGACAGATGCTCTGTATGTGGGCGGCGGAGCAATGTTCTTTGAAATGTTCTTTGCCATCATGGCTTTTTTGACGGCAACGGTGGCGTTTGGCAGTTTCGATGGCTATAAGGCGGCGGGGGCAGCTGCGGCGGTTTTCTCCAAAGGCCTTTCAATTTTCATGAATCAGTGGGGGTTGGATAGCCTGTTGGGTGAGGGCTTTGGCGTGGCGTATGGTTCTGTTTTCCTGACGCTGATGGCTTTGACGATTATGTATTTGGTGGTGCGCTTCATGCGTGTGGCAAGTGCAGAAGCGTTGGGAGATCAGGTGCCGGTGTTGCGTAATTCCGTAATTGGCACCTTGCTGGCATTGGTGTTGACTCTGGCGTTGATTTGGTTGGTGCCATTCTTGCAGATTTGGGTCGTGTTCGGGGCAGCGAATCAGCTGATGGCGTCGTTGGCTTTGTTGTTGGCAACTTTGTGGCTGATGTCGAAGGGCAAGAACTATCAATGGACCCTGTGGCCCTTCTTGTTCATGTTTGTGACAACGATTGGAGCTTTGCTGTATAAAGCCTATGAAGCCTTAATGATTAATTTGCCAAAGACGGCAGACCCAGTAGCAAATAAGATTACCAATGTCGGGCAGTATACGGTTGCACAAATTATCATTGGTGGGGTGGCACTTGTGCTGGTGATTGCTGCGTTTATGCTGGCATGGGATGCTTGGCAAGCCTTCGAGCGCTTCCGCCGTGCAAAAGCTGCCAATGCCGAGACGGGCGCTTGAGCGATGCAATTTGGGGGTGTGTCATGCACACGCCGTGCATGACACACCCAATTGGCGTTGAGAAAGGCCATTTGTGAAACAAGTTTTGGTTGAGGTCATTTGTTTGGCGCCGGAGGATTGGGGGCTGTGCAGTGTGTGTCAGACGATGATGACGCAGGCCGGAATTGGGGCGCATTCCTCAGCAAGTAGCCTGAATGATTTGCCCCCTGAATGGAAGCAAAAACTGGATGCAATTTCAGAATGGATCTTTAACACAGTAAAACGATATGGAACACAGGTGATGGTTCGTGTCTACGACCCGCGTTCACTGCCGGGATTGTTGCGCTCGTTGCGATATGGCGTGCACACATATCCAGCATTTATCATTGCTGGGCGGCAACGGGTGTTAGGTTTGGATGTGCAACAGTTGGACGCGGCATTGGCCGTCTGTGGATTGCAACCTTGTGAGGTGGAGGGAACCCCTTGAAATCTCAACAGTGGCAAAACCTGCGGCGTTCGATGCGAGAGGTAGCAAGGGCCTTGGCAGATATGTTCTATGGTGCGACGGTCTATGAAATGGTGCGCGATTTGAAAAAAGAGCGTTCGCATCTGGAGCATTTATTCATCTTGATTGTGTTTGGTGATTTTTTGGGTGTGCCGATCTTGCCGCCTTACTACACCTTACGCTTGTTGCCTTATGTCGTGCCGCAAATTCACGGCTGGCAGGTGAGTATGTTGCGTGAGCGAGACCTGACCGATTTGTGTGATCAGGAAATTACTTGAGTGGTAAGCATTTTCTTCTCAGAGAGGAGCTTGACAATGGGCGAGCAAAAACCAAAAAAGCCAGGGTTTTTAGAAAACTTGAAAAGCATTCTGTATGGTATGGCTGGGCATGATATGGCCCGCTATGCGCTTAAGACGCGTGGCAGCATGGAGCATCTGTTCATCTTGATCACAATGGGTGATCTGTTGGGTATTCCTATTTTGCCGCCCTATTACAGCTTGCGCTTGCTCCCCTATGTGGTGCCGCAAATTAGCACCTGGAAACGGCGCATGTTGCGCGAAAAAGATTTGACCGACGCGCTGGCCTAAAAAATAATAAAAGGAGGAGAGGATGTCTTTGCAACATTTTCTGAAGCAATATCCCAACCGACGTTATTTGATGTTTGGCGGTAAGGGTGGGCTGGGCAAAACGACGTTCAGTGCTGCGACGGCTTATTGGTTGGCAAAGCAGGGACACAAGGTGTTGGTGTTCTCGGTGGATCCACAGGCCAGCTTGTCCGATATTTTCCAACAAGATATTTTCGGCAAAGGTGCAGTTGAGATTATGCCGAACCTGTTTGCGCAAGAGATTGATGCCGATCGGCGCATCAAAGAGTATCAGCAGGAAATTCGGCAAAAAATTTTGGATATGTATGGCCTGGAGAAAGTGCCGGAAGAGATTGAGAATTATATTCAAGCGGCCGCGGCAGAACCGGCAATGGAAGAGAGCGCAATTTTTGACGCCGTTGTGGATATTGTGATTGGTGGTGACTATGATTACTATATCTACGATTTGGTGCCATTGGGTCATGCGCTCTATTATTTGAGCATGGCATCTGTTTATGACCAATGGATTGATAAGATTACGGCCTTGCGGGCCGAAATGGCCGAATATGCGCAGGTGGCTTCGGTGATGCAGCGCGATAAGGAAACGGAAGAAGATCAGATTTTGCGCGAATTGCAGTACATCAAACAGCGTATCAATACGTCTTCGGGGATTTTGACTGATAAGGAGCGAACCGCATTTTTCTTTGTCTTGGTGCCAGAAGAAATGATCATTGTTGATACGCAGAAAGCAGCTGGTTTGTTTGCGCGTTATAATGTGCCGCTTTCGGGCTATGTGGTCAATCGGGTTATTCCGGCTGAATTGGCACAGCAAGACATTCCGGACTATTTGCGCAATCGTTTGGCGATGCAACGTGGCTATTTGGAACGGATTGATCAATTGTTTGGGCAAGAGGTCTTGGCGCGCGTGAATGAGTTTGAGCGTGACATTACCGGCTTGCCGATGATTGAGAAAGTGGCCGCAGCACTTTTTGGAGGTGAGGAATGATTACGAAACCGATGCGGGCCTATTTGGCGGAAAATCCTCGCTTGAAATATATTTTCTTTGGTGGAAAAGGCGGTGTGGGCAAAACAACGCTGGCCGGTACAGCTGCGTTGTATTTTGCTCGACAGGGGCGGCGCACATTGCTTGCTTCGACCAATCCGGTGCATTCGCTCAGCAGTTTGCTAGGCATGGATGTGTTCGGTAAACCAACGCCAATTCCGGGTGTGTTGAATCTGGATGCGTATGAAATTGACACGCGCGAGACGATCGAAAAGTCGAAACGCGAGATTCGCGAGAAGATCGAGTGGTTTCTGAAGTTTGCAGATATCAAGACCAAGGCGGATGAATTTGTTGAATCAGCAACCATGAACCCGGCGTTTGAAGAATCAGCCATGTTTGAGAACATGATTGATTTGATGTTTGAGGACAAATATGAGGTGTATGTCTTCGATACGGCGCCAACGGCGAATGCACGACGGTTGTTGGGGATGTCGGGCGTGTACTCAATGTGGGTGAACAAGATGGTGCAAAGCCGAGAAGAGGCGACTTCGCTGCGCGATTTGCTTTCGTATAGCCGCCGCAAGCAGGAAAAAGATCCGTTGATGGAGTATTTGGTGCGCTTGCGAGAACGGATGGGGCGGGCAAAGACCTTGCTGACCGATGCACAGCTGACCTCGTTTTTCTTTGTTACTTTGCCAGAAGCCTTGCCCATTGCTGTAATTACGCGTTTCATTCAGTGGTTCCGAGATTTTGGCATTCCGGTGGGTGGGGTGGTGGTCAATATGCAAATTGACCGAAAGTCGGTTGGCCCCAAGACGCCTGATTTTGTGCGTAACCGGGTGGCCATGCAAGACGAATATATGGCGCAGATTGATACGTTGTTTGGTTCTAACGTGCGGGCTGTTTTGCCGCTGTTAGAAACAGAAGTCAAAGGCGTGGCCATGCTGGAGCGGATGTCGGATTTGCTGTTCAGCCAATGAGCTTGGCTGACTTCGAGTTGCCCCGTCTGATGAAGACGGGGATTTTTTTATCGTAATACCATGGGCAGAGATAGCTGTTTTATGGGCACTAGAAGAATGGTGAGGCGTGTGCCCGTGGGAAGAATGGGAACATCGGTAATGGTCAGAACACCGTTGGCATCGGCAAGTGCCCAGCCGCTGCTGAGCAAGGCGTCATCACCAATGCGTTTGGCTTGCCAATAGTAGAATTTGCCAGGCTGGATAGTGAAGTGTTGCACGCGGCGCGGCGTAATGTTGACGGTTTGGAGCGTTCCGCTACCGCAGGGGGCGTTGAGCAGGGTGGGGTTCACCGCGCACAGGCTGATTTGCCAACGATCGCTCTCATCCAATGGCGGGCCATCCCAGGCATCCCAAGAGGCGGACCAACGCAACGATGCATTGTAGCGATATAGAATGACCTGCGGCGCCGGGTTTAGGCTAGACTGACTGAATCCAGGCACGGTTTCAGAGCGAATTACGTTCAGACCAGCAAAAGGCACATGGGAGGGGTCTTCTTGCAGGTTGGGGGGCAAACCGATGAATGCTTCATTATGGTGTTCATCATCGGTGATGCCACCTCCCCAGGGCTGCCCACTGAGATTGAGCAAGGTGTAAAAGGGTTGGCCCTGTGTTTGCCAGGGAATGACAAGATCGTTGGTGCCATGTGCTACGCCGATTGGGACGAAATCTGCATTTCGAATCTGGATCATAGCTTGATGATTCTGCCAATCCCATATACCGGTGCCCTGATAGGCTTGTAAGGCATCGGCCCAATGATTGGGAGCCTGGATTTGGATGGGTAAGTTGAGGGCCGGGTCACCCCATTTGAGTGCTGCATCGGCGCGTAGATCATAACCGCCACCGCTTTGCAGTGTGCGATAGTTGGTGACCGGTTGGCTGGCACAGGCGGCAGCAAACACATTGGGGTAGCGGAGTGCCAGAGCCAGGCTGCCGCTGCCGCCCATGGAATGTCCGTAGACGTAGATGCGTTCGGGGTCTATGGCTGGGTCAAGCGAGGGGCGTTGCAGGTCATAAATCATGCGCAAGATACGCTGTTCGGTATAATTGAGGATGAGGTCGCCGACTTGCGGCTGTCCGCCCTGACGATAATCATGATGTTGGGCGAAGCCAAACCACCAGGTTTCACCCTGGTCTACGGGGTAGAGAAAGTAGGCGCAGTAGGGCGGCGCCCAATCGTCATAGGGTTCGTATGCGTTGTTTCCCCAACCATGTAAGATCACGATGAGAGGCAACCGGCGCGGCATGGCCGAGGAGCAGTTGGCCGGGTCGGGGGTGACAAATACATAATCATAGGCATATTGCAATTGGTGGGAGGTGTTGGGGTCTGTGGGAGAAAGGCCATACCAGTTGTTGGCCGGGTTGGGTGCGTTAAAACTGGCATTCCACTGGTGCAGGTCCATGTATTGAATGTAGACATGGGCGCGCGGGGTGGGGTGCAAGGCGGTGTGGATTGGTAAGGGATCGGTGGTTGTTTCTTGAAGTGGGCCAATGGTGTAGCCGGGGAGCAGAATTTCGCTGCTGCCGGGGGGGAGGGTGGTAACGGCATAGTAGCCTGGGCCAGCGTTTGATTCTGCGCTGGCAAGCGTCCAGACGGCTAAACCGGTGCCGGCTGGGAGGGGGGGAGCATCATCCTGAATCACCAGGCGCTCAAAGTAGCGCGGTAGCCAGGTGTTTGGTCCATTGCGGTAAAGATTGGCGTAGAAACGGGACGATTCTTCTGGAACTTCGAGCAAGAATTGTGCTTCAGATAGGTTGGAAGTATCAATCGGTTGGGTGTGACGATAGATGCGGTAACGTTCGCCATTCCATTCGCTTCGCTCTGGCCAGGTGAGAAACGTTTGTCCGCTGCGGTGAAAGGCTTGCAAGGCAGAGTGCAGGGGCGCTCCGATGGCCTTTGGGTTGGGCAAGCAGATGGCGATCCATAAGCAGAAGATGAAGACAAAGCGAGCGTTCATTCGAGGTAATTTGAGTATAGGCAAGCAGACTGGATAAGTCAACCTGGAATCATTCAATCGGTGTAAAATAGCCTGAAATTTTGTTCTTACGAATTAGAGTCATGGAAAAACAAACCCCACTTACAATCCCGGCTCATTTTTTAGGGGATAAGAAAAAGCAAGCGGCGTGCTCAACAACAGAGGAGGCCTATGCGTTAATTGCGGCACAGTATGCCAGTCCATTGCTGGCTGGGCCACCGTTGGGGCCGGAATTGCTGGAATTGGTGCGGCACATGTTCAACGAAGAAGAGGTGGCTCTGGTGCAGTACATACCGATTCCATTGGGGTGTATGGCGGGTGAATTGGCGGTGCGCGGTGGACATTCGCTAACGGAGACTCTACGCATTTTGGATGGATTGGCAGAGGAGAAGGGCGTGCTGTTTTGCATGGGCAGTGGCGCCACGCGGCGTTATTGCTTGTTGCCGCTTGTGCCGGGGACGTTTGAATTGGTGCTGATGCGCGTGGATCAGGGCGGACTGACGGACTGGCACAGCGAATTTGTGCGCTTGTTTCGGCGTGTGTTTGAGAACGGATATTTTGGCGAGTACGTGTGTCGTCCGGTGCCGGTGTTAACGTACGTGCCGGTGCATCAGGCTTTGGATGGGCATTCGGCGGCACTGCCAAGTGATTATTTGGGCGAGCTGTTGGATCGGTATACGGTGTTTGGTGTTAGTTTATGTCAGTGTCGGTTGGCGGCAAGGTTGGAGGGTGGTGGCTGTGATAAACCGCTGGAAACGTGTGTGACTTTTGGGGCTTTGGCCGAGCTTTTGATTCGGCGGGGGAAGTTGCGTCGGATTTCAAAGCGAGAGGCTTTGCAAATCAAGGCGGATGCAGAACGGGCTGGTTTGGTCAGCTTTGTGGCTGCGGCGAATCTACAACCGGATTTGGGTGGATTGAGCAGCGGTACGAGCTGTTCGTGTTGTTCTGATTGTTGCTATCCAATGAAGTTGATTCGCTCGTTGGATCAGCCGCGAATTGCTGCGCCGCCGCATTTTCGTCCCTTTTGGAACGCGCATCGTTGTGTGCAATGTGGGCAGTGTGCGACTGCTTGTCCGGTTGGAGCGTTGCAGTTTGTGGTTGGTGAGGGGGTTCGGTATCAGGCGGAGCGTTGTATTGGCTGTGGGCTTTGTTCAGTAGCGTGCCGCGTGCATCATGCTGTGCAAATGCGTCCGGTTGAAAATTTCCGTCCAGCCCCGCAGGGTGTGTTGCAAGTGTTGGCAAAGTGTTTGCCAAATTATGCGCGGAATGTGTGGCGAATTGAACAGAATCGTCGAAGATCCTGACAAATTTGTTATGTCTTGACTACTTGTAAAAAAGACTCTGCGCATGGATAATAGAGAGGAATTCGATTCGCTTTGGTGAAATGAGGCTGGAATGATGGAAGCGAGAATTTTAATCGTTGAAGATGATGGGATTATTGGGCGACATATTCAAAATATTTTGAATCGTTTGGGGTATCGCGTTTTGGGGGTGGCTTCTTCGGGTCAGGAAGCGATTGAGTTGACCAATCAACAGGTGCCGGATTTGATTTTGATGGATATTTCGCTGCAGGGCGATATGGATGGGGTGGATGTGGCGGATTTCATTCGCCGTCGTTTTGATATTCCAATTGTGTATCTAACGGCATATAACGATGAGGCGACGTTGCGCCGAGCGAAGATTTCTGATCCCTTTGGCTATATTTTGAAGCCATTCGATGAACGGACGCTGCACGCTACGATTGTGATGGCACTGCACAAGCACGAACTGGAGCTTTTGCTCAAGGAGAATGAGGAACGCTTGCGTTCGCTGGTTGAGAATCAGGCCGAAGGATTGGTGATTGTGGATCCGAATGAGACCTTTTCATTTGCCAACCCGGCGGCAGTAGAGATTTTTGGCAACCCGGAGGGCGGGCTGATAGGCAGGACGTTGGCGGAGTTTACTTCTCCACAACAGCTTGAGCGGATTATGGAGCAGACGCGTTTGCGCAGCCGCGGGGAAAAAAGTTCGTATGAGATTGAAATTTTGCGCAATGATCAGGAGCGGCGGCAAATTGTGGTGGTCGCGGCGCCCTGGTTTGATAAAGAAGGGCGTTTTATTGGCACTTGTGCCGTGTTGCGCGATGTGACGGAACAAAAGAAAGCGGAGCTGGCAGAGCGCGAACAGCGGGTTTTGGCAGAGGCCTTACGGGATACTGCTGCTGCTTTGACCAGCACCTTGAATTTGGATGAGGTGCTGGAACGAATTTTGAACAATGTGGGGTTGGTTGTGCCGCATGATGCAGCAAGTGTGACTTTAATTGAGGATGGAATTGGAAGAGTTGTGCGGATTCAGTCGGCTTCTTTTCCTGTTCAGCCGCAGGCGCCTTTTTGCTTGTCCGAGCGACCTGTGTTGCGGCGGGTAACTGAGGGCGAGATGCCTTTGGTGTTGGAAGATGTGCGTTTGGAAGTGGAGTGGAGGCAAGGTCCGGGCGATTGGGTGCGTTCTTATTTGGGAACGCCGATTTGCTATCAGGGACGTTTGATGGGGGTTTTGAACCTTTACAGCGCTGAGGTTGGCTTTTTTAGCGAACTTCATGCAGAGCGGATGCGGGCGTTTGCCAATCAGGTTGCAATTGCGCTGGAAAATGCACAACTCTATGATGAGGAACAGGAACGTTCGCGCTATTTGGGCTTGCTGAATGACCTGACGCAAACGGCAATTACGGCAAGCGGATTGCAAGAGATGATGGAAAAGATGGTGGCGCAAATCGGAATCTTGTTCCATGTAGATGGAGCGTATTTGTTGCTTTGGGATGAGGAGCGACAATTGGCGTTGCATGGGGCCGCCTATGGGCTGGATAGTGAGCTATATCCAATGCCATCTGCCTTGCGTGAAGAGCAGCTTTTGACGGCGATTGCTTTATCGCAAATGCGTCCCTTGGTGGTGTCCGATACGAGACAGTCGCCGTTCTTGGCAGGGGTGCAAGAAAACAATTGGAAGCTTGGGTCTGCTTTGGTGCTGCCGTTGGTGGCGGACGGGAAAAGTTTGGGGGCGATTCTGATTGGCAATCAGAATCGACGAACGTTCAAACCCAAAGAGGTGGAGCGCGGCGAGCAGGTGGCGCGTCAGGTGGCACTGGCCATGGTTAAGGGCCGCCTGTTTGAGGAGGAGCGACAGCGGGCGCGGCAGTTGGCGCGCGCCAATGCACTCATCACAGCATTGGCGCGCGTGGCGGCACGCTTTGAAAGCGCCCTGACGCCGCAACAGGTGATTGAAACGTTGGTCAGCGAATTAGCCCTGATCCACGTTTCATGCATTTTGTCGCTTAATCAGGCTTCTCCGCAACAACCCAAGCTGCGTGTGAGTTCGTTTGATTTTGAGAAGCTGCGTTCCCGGCCTGGTATGGAGAAGATTACTTTGGATTTGGTGGTGGATAGTTTTCGCAAATTACCTATTTATCAGCAGTTGGTCAGTCGCAGGCATGCAGATTATATTCCACACGCACTTGATTTGTTGAATGATTTGAAGTTGGAGGGGTTGACCAGGCAACAGATTGCTCGCTTTGTTGAGGCAGTGGCAATTACCCCGCAGACGCGAGCGGTGTTTTTGCCGTTGGTGGTGGGGGAGCAGGAAACCGGGCATTTATGGCTTTGGGGAGAGGATTTGGAAGCCGGCGATTTGCGGGCGCTTTCGGTCTTTGCCAGTCAGGTGGCAATCGCAGTTGAGAATGCCAGGTTATATTCAGAAGTTGAGCAGTTGGCGATGACCGATGAGCTGACCGGATTGTATAATCGGCGTTGTTTGTTCCAGATGGCGAACGAGCAAATTGCCCTGGCGCGTCAGAACGGGCGTCCATTTTCTTTAATCATTATTGATTTGGATGAATTCAAGTCAATCAACGATACGTATGGCCATATTATTGGGGATGAGGTGGTCTGTGGTGTGGCGGAGCGTTGCCGTTTGAACGCCCGGCGCGGGGATTCGTTGGGGCGCTATGGCGGCGATGAGTTTATTATGCTTTTGCCGGGCAGCCCTTTAGAAGCCGCGGTGAATGTCGCTGAGCGGATCCGTTCGTTGATTTTGACGCAACCGATTGAAACTTCGGTCGGTCACATTGCTGTGACAGCTAGCCTGGGGGTTGCAAGCTTGATGGATATGGATACCGATTTGGTTTCGTTGCTGATTCGGGCGGATAAATCGCTGTATGCCGCCAAGCAGGCAGGGCGTAATCAGGTGATGGCGAGCAATCTATGACGGCACGTTTGTGGCGAGCTTTGGTTGCGTGGCTGTTGCCTCCGAGCGCTACGCGTGACGAGGAGCGGCAGCGTGCGTTTTCTTTGCTGTTGGCCATTTCGATTGTGTTCAGCGCCTCTGTTGTGGTGTTCAATTTGGGGGCAAAGCTGTTGCTTGGCAAAGATGGCTTGCTGTATCTGGTGAGTAGTTTGATTTCGTCGCTGATTATGCTGGTTTTGTTTCTATTTAACCGGGTGAGCTTTCGCCCTGGGGTAGCGGCGGTGTATGCGTTGGTGTTGGTGCTTGGGGTTACATTATCCTTTCGGTTGTCTGTTTTGGAACGAGTGTTTGTGGTTTATGTTTTGGCGGTTTTTGTGGGCGCTTTTTTGGTGGCTCCGCCGGTTGCGTTTCATATGGCTGGGCTTTCTTCTTTGGCTTATTCGTTGGCCTATTTGGCAGCAGACAGGCCTGAAATGCCATACAATTATCTTTCGGTGTTGATGTTGTGGGTGGGCGCATTTTTTGCCTGGTTGATTGCCTGGCGTTTGGAGGTGGCAGTGCGCGGGGCGGCGGAAACGCAGATGAATTATCTGACATTGGTAGAGCATAATCCGGGCATTGTTTATATGGTGGAGGGGGGACATTTGGGGCGTTGGTTGTATGTCAGTGCGCGCATCACCGGTTTGTTGGGCTTCAGTCCGGCCGATTGGTTAAGCCGTCCATCGGCCTGGCTTTCAGCGCTGCACCCTGAAGACCGTCAGGCTGTTCTGGAAGAGGAGACACGTTGTCGCGATGCCAATTTGCCATTTGAGGCAGAATATCGGTTGGTAGGCAAGGATGGGCAGGTGGTGTGGGTGACTGATTATACGATGATTGTGCCAGGCTTTGCCGGGCGCAGTCAGGGGGTGATGTTGGATGTGACGCAACGCAAACGGGCCGAACAAATCCGCTCGGCGACCTATCGCATTTCGCAGGCGGCCTATACGGCGGAGCGTTTGGAGGACTTGTATGCATCCATTCACAAGATTCTGGGCGAACTGATCCCGGCGAAAAACTTTTATATTGCTCTATACGACAAGGAAAATGATCTGTTGCATTTTCCATATTTTGTGGATGAGCATGATGAGCCCCCTGCACCTATTCATCCGGCAAAGACGTTGACCGGGTATGTGTTGAAGAGTGGTCGTCCGTTGTTTGCTTCGCCACCGATTTATGAAGAAATGGCGCGTCAGGGCGTGGTGCTGAGTCAGGGCAAGCCTTCGTTGGATTGGTTGGGTGTTCCGTTATGGGTGAATAATCGCCCGATTGGTGTCATGGTGGTGCAAAGCTATGTGGAGGGGCAGCGGTTTGATCAGGATGCGTTGAATATTTTGACTTTTATCTCTGCGCAGGTTGCCATGGCGATTGAGCGCCGCCGTGCTGAGCAGCGTTTGATGGATGCTTTGAAAGAAAAAGAGGTTTTGCTACGCGAGGTTTATCATCGGGTAAAGAATAATTTGCAGGTCATTTTGGGATTGTTGAGTTTGCAAGAGGAAGCAACGCAAGATGCTTCCGTGAAAAATGTTCTGGATGATACAAAGGCGCGGATTAGTTCGATGGCTTTGGTGCATCAGCAGTTATATCAGGCGCAAGATCTGTCGCGGATTGATTTGGGCCAATATTTGCAAGAGCTGGCATTGCAGGTGCATCATGCAGCAATGCAAGGGACGGCGGTTCGCCTGGTTCGTGAAATTGAGCCGGCGTTTGTGTCTGTGGATCGAGCGATTCCTTGTGGTTTGATTGTCAACGAGTTAATCTCGAACGCGCTTAAATATGCGTTTCCTGACGGACGAACGGGAACGGTGTGGGTGCGGTTGCACCGACAAGAGTCGGCGTGGAGGTTGTGTGTGCAGGATGATGGGGTGGGGCTGCCTCAGGAAGTGGACATCCGCAACCCGCAAACGTTGGGGCTGCAAATTGTGGATATTTTGGTCAAGCAGCTACGTGGACGCTTGACGTTGTTGCCTGGGCCGGGCGCGGGGTTTGAGATCTGCTTCCCAGATTAGCGTATTGTGGCCCTTGACTTATCTGCATTTCAATAGATAATTGAAATGTCTGTTATATGCGGGATGTGACAGGCAAATGATGAGACTTTGATCTTTCTTTGGAGGATGCATGGCTGAAGGCCCGATTCAAAAATTGACAACCGGTGGTCAACAAATGATCAATCTGGTTGTTGAAAAATATAAGTCCTATGGGCATTCCTATTTGGCGGTAAATCACTGGCTGGTGGGATTGTTGGAACGGTACGGACCAATGGCAGCTGCATTGGTTAGCAACCTGGACCCGGCAGCGACTTTGAAGGCAACACAAGATAAGTTGGGGAAGAATGAACTTGGCCCGGCATTGACGGCAGAAGAAGTGGCTCAGCTTGCGGCTGAACGTGCTAGTCAGCGGGGAAAATTGCAGGCATCGGAGCGCGACATTGCAGCGGTGATCTTAACCCGGGCTGGGTATACGGTGAATGAAGGTACAGGGTTTAGTGTGCCGTTCTCTGCACCGGCAATTGGGGGGGAAGCGGTTGTGGGTAGTAAGAGCGGTTCACCGGATACGCCGACGTTGAATCAGTTTGGGCGAGACCTGACGGAAGCAGCTCGTCAGGGCAAATTGCCGCCTTTGGTGGGGCGGCAGGAAGAATTGGCGCAGGTGATCGAAACCTTGTGCCGACGCACCAAGCGCAACCCGGTGTTGGTTGGGCCCGCTGGGGTTGGCAAGACGGCTATCGTTGAGGGGCTGGCGGCCCTGGTGGTGAAAGGCGAGGTGCCCAAACCTTTGCAAGGCGTGCGATTGGTGGCGATTCAGCCTTCCATGCTGGTGGCGGGAGCTCACCTGAGCGGTGAGTTGGAAAAGCGGATGCAGGCGTTGGTGCGAGAGGCAAGTCAGCCGGGCATTGTGCTGTTCATAGACGAAATTCACAGCATCATTGGCGCGGGTGGCATGGTTGGCACAACCGATATGGGCAGCATTCTCAAGCCATCCCTGGCGCGCGGAGAGCTGGCCTGTATTGCAGCAACAACGCACGATGAATATCGTCGTTTTATTGAAAGTGATGGCGCATTGGAGCGGCGTTTTAACCCGGTGCGCGTTCAGGAGCCAACCGCCGAGCAAACATTGGAAATTGTGCGGACGCTGCGCGATGAAATGGCCAAGAATAATTCGGTTCAGATGTCCGATGATGTTTTGGCCTGGTTGGTGGAATTTGCTGATCAGTACATGCGCAATCGTAACTTTCCGGACAAGGCAGTGGATTTAATGGAACAGTGCTTTGCACATGCTTTGGCGAAATCGCATACGGAAATTGGGCTAGACGAGGCACGTGAAGTCGCCCAGCGGATGGTTGGCATGCCGCTGGCACTGGATGAAAGCCTGGCTCAGTTGCAACGGATGCTATCGGAACGAGCGTTGCTTGGCAAAAGCGAAGCGGAGGCGCTCGCTGATCGGTTGAAGGTGACCATGCGGGGGTTGGATATGCGCTCGGGCCGCCCCAATGCGGTGCTGTTGTTGACATCTGAAGTGCGTGAGCAGGGCGAAGCTTTGGCAGCAGTGTTGGCTGAGGCGATGTATGGCAATGCTGATCGTGTCATCACGATTGATTTCAGCCGATTTTTGCACCCGGAAGATGTTAATCTATTAGTTGGTGCGCCGCCTGGCTACGTGGGCTATTCGGATACGTTGCCGCTGCACGGTTTGGCGCAGATACCGTGGTGCGTCTTGCGGTTTGAAAATGTGGATGCCTGTCACCCTTATATTCGGCAGGTGTTGGCACAGGCTTTCAAAGATGGCTTGTTGATGGATGGGCGTGGACGCCCAATGTATTTGAGCGATACGATTGTATTAATGAGTGCCAATATTGAATTGCAGGCAAAGCGTGCGATCGGCTTTTTTGCGGAACCGGAACCCGTTAATGTTCAGGATGTTGAAGCGGCAATGGCCGAGAGCCTGGGGGCAGATTTGGCCGGGCAGGTGGACTTGCTGCTGTTTGGGCATCAGGAAGCTGGCACGGTTTCGGAAGAGTGGGTGCGTCACAATTTGCTTGAGCCGCTGTCTAAGCGGTATCGCAAACAAGGTCTGTTGCTGGAATGGGATGAGAGTTTGGTCAATTGGTTGGTCGGGGCGCTTTCGCATGGCTTTGGTGAATCGGATTGGGAACATTGGGTGGATCGGGCATTTACGCCGCAGGTGATTGACCATCTACCGCAACATGCAACTGAAAAAGTTGCGTTGACGGTCAAGCTGCAGAATGATGCCCTGGTGTTTGTTCAAAAACTTTCAGAGTGAGGAGTGCAAAAATGGAATTTCAGAACGAGTTTCAAAAGCAGATGTATGAGAAGCTAGCTGGAATGATGAAGGAACTGTTTGGCGCTTTCGCCAGCCCGCGTCAGGATTCGCCTGCCTTTGGCATTTCCATGGGGAGTGCATACACGGTTGTTTCCGTTTTGCCGTGGCGGGAGGATGAGGCGATCTTCACCACGCGTTCCTATGTGGTGACAGGAATTGAAATTGTGCCTGAGCTGATGTATTACCTGTTGCGCGAGAATGACCGGATGCGCTTTGGCGCATATGGAATTGATAGAGATAATGACATTTTCTTTGAGCACACGATTGTTGCCTCGACGTGTGATTTGGAAGAACTGAAAAGCTCGGTTTTGGCGGTCGTCTATACAGCAGATCAGGCAGATGATGAAATCACATCCCGATGGGGCGGGCAACGAGCAGTAGACCGGCATTAAGAGCAGACTGTGTTTGACCTGTATTATTACCCGATTGGTCAGCTGACAGAACCAAGCATTCTGGCGGCTGTTGCACCGCGACGCGCTGACCGAAAACGAGTTGGCGATATTTTCCTGGCCATGTTGACGCTGGAGGGGAATGCTTCGCTCTCGGCAGCCCAACAGCAGGCCTTGCTTGAAAAAGCCGCTGAGGTGTATTTCTCTTCGGGCGGTTCGGTGACGGCAGGGTTGCGGGCAGCAGTTGCACCGGTGAATGAGTTTTTGTATGGCCGCAATTTGCGTGGCGCTCGCGAGGGTGCGGTTTGCACAGCGCTTTGGAATGTGGCGGTACTACATGGCAATACGTTGCTGATCGCTCATGCAGGACATACCCATACGTTCTGTTTGACAGGCACACAGGTGCAAGACTTTGTGGATGAACAAGGTGGGCGCGGTTTGGGCGTGGCGCGGACGCCATCTTTGCGCTTTTATCAGACAGAAGTGAATGGTGGCGACGTGCTCATTTTTTCGGCGCGTCCCCCTGCAAGCTGGAATGCGGCTTTGTTAGCTGGTGCGCCCCAATTGAATCGCGATGCGCTGCGTAGGCGGTTGTTGCATCAGGTCGGCGATGAGGTGCAGGCCGGGGTGTTCCAATTCCAGGCCGGTGATGGAAAATTGCACCTTCTGCGACCGCGCCCAACCGCGGTGACACCTGTGGCGGTTGTTGCAGCACCTGCAGCAGCAGAAGAAGAGGCAAGACCGTTGCGTGTAGATGTGCAAAGCTCGGTAGCAAGCGCATCACAACAGAGCACAGATGCACTCCCTGTTCGTCGTCGCCGGGTGGAGACGACGCAGACACCCGGGCCACTTTATTTGACGGGTGAGCGTTTGGAACAGCCGCCGGGTGAAAATGTCCGTGAAGAGGGCGAGAAAAGCACTTCGGCAGAACAGCTGCGCAGCAGGCGCCGCAGTGAGCGCCGGGCCGAGCCGGGGCAGCGCAATCGCACCATGCAGCAGGCATTGGCCCCGGTTTGGAAGCGCCTTCGCAACGCCATGGCAGCATTGCAGCAAAAAATGCCGCGCTCTTTTTTGCACTTGCCCCCCTTGTCATCAAAGGCAATGTTCGTCCTGGCGCTACTTGTGCCATTGATATTGGTTTCGGTTGGGGCAACGGTTTATGTTCGCAATGGTGAAATGGCGCAACATGAGGTGTTGGTTTACCTGGCAGAACAAAAAAAAGATCAGGCGCTGCAAGTGACGGGCGTGGCACAACAACGGGCTGCCTGGCAAGATGTGTTGTCTCAACTGGATGAGGCAGAGCGTTATGGACGCAGTGAAAAAGCTGCCGATTTGCGCAATGTTGCCCAGCAAAAATTGGATGAGCTGGATGCGGTCCGGCGAATCAATTATCAGCCCGCTTTGGCGGGGGGCTTTGATAGTCGGGTAACCATTACGCAGCTCGTATCATCTTTTTCGGGTGACTTATACGCGCTGGATTCTGTGCAGGGACGGGTATTGCGCCTAAAGGCTACCAGCACAGGCTATTCGCTGGATCGGCAATTCATTTGTGGGCCAGGACAAATTGGCCCGTTGATTATTGGGCCTTTGGTAGATATTGTGCCTTTGCCGCGCAAGAATCCGTATAACGCGGAGGTGATGGGTATTGATGCCGGAGGGGCGCTGATCTTCTGCAGTGCTGGCAAAGGGCCAGATGCAATTCCACTTACATTGGATCGAAGCTGGGGAAAAATTGCCGCGATTACGCTTTATCAAGACTCCCTGTTCGTTTTGGATCCGGCCAGCAATGTAGTTTGGCGCTTTGATGAATTGCAACAAGGGTTCACCAGTCTGCCGCGTTCGCTTGAGGTCAACGTGACCGATATGTTCAATGTGATTGATTTGGCGATGTATTCGGATGACTTGTTCTTGTTGCATGAGGATGGTCGTATGACCAAGTGCACCTACCGCAGCGATTTTTCGCCGACGATGGAGTGCGAGGATCCCTCTCCATATATGCTGACCGATGTGGATGGTTTGAAACAGCCGTTGGATGTGATTGCAGGAACAAGATTCATTCAGGCGCAGACAACCTACCCGCTTGAGCCCTCGCTGTTTTTGTTGGATCAGGCCGGACGGTCGCTCTATCGGTTTAGTATGGCGTTGCAAATGCAATATCAAATCCGTCCAAGCCAATCCGCTTTTGGCTTGAGTCAACCGATGCGCGACTTGACGGCTTTTTGCATCACGCCGCTGCAAGAGGTGGTGTTGGCATTTGGGGATCAGATTTACGCTGCGCCGTTACCGGTTCCATAGGAGGGATGATGACAGCGTATGATTGGGTTGAGAAGCCGACCTTGTTGCTTGACGAGAGCCGCGCTCGGGCAAATATTGCTCGCATGGCTGAAAAAGCCCGTCGTTCCGGGCTTCGTTTTCGCCCGCATTTCAAAACGCATCAATCGGTGGAAATTGGCACATGGTTTCGCGCCGAGGGTGTGCAGCAGATTACGGTTTCATCGGTTGAGATGGGGCAATATTTTGCAGCGGCGGGGTGGGATGATATTTTGTTGGCTTTTTCAGTCAATTGGCGGCAGCGTTCTGCGTTGATTGCGTTGGCCCAATCCGTGCGGCGTTTGGGGCTATTGGTTGAATCGGCAGAGAGCCTGGACTTTGTAGAGCGATTGGGGGTGCCGGTAGATGTTTGGCTGAAGATTGATGTCGGTGCGCGGCGCACAGGGTTGGATTGGCAAGCTGTTGAGCAAATTGCCGATTTGTTGCATTATCCGTTGCATACGGCTCGTTTGCGTGGTTTGTTGACCCATGCCGGGCATACCTATGGGGCGGGGGATGGTGAGGCGGTGCGCCGTGTATATGCTCAATCGGTGCAGCGCATGAATGATCTGCGTTGGCAATTGCAGCAGCAAACCGGGCAGCAGCTCGAAGTTTCTGTTGGGGATACACCGGGGTGTAGTTTGAGTGAGGATTTGGGGGATGTGGATGAGATTCGCCCGGGGAATTTTGTTTTCTATGATGCTGAGCAGGCTGCGTTTGGCAGTTGCCCACCGGAATGGATTGCGGTTGCTGTGGCATGCCCGGTAGTGGCCTGTCATCCACGGGATGAAAAAGTGGTTGTCTATGGGGGAGCGGTGCACCTTTCCAAAGATTTTTGGATAGGGCAGGATGGGCAACGTCAGTATGGGTGGGTGGCGCTGCCAGAAGAGGGGGGCTGGAGTGCCCCATTGCCAGGGGCGTATGTGCAGGCGCTTTCGCAGGAACATGGGCTTTTGCATGTGCCTGCGCCGTTGCTCAAGCAGATTAAGATCGGCGATTTGGTTTGTGTGTTGCCGGCGCATTCTTGTTTGACGGCGGCAGCCTTGGGACGTTATGCAACGTTGGATGGGCGCTGGATTGAAATGATGCGCTAAAAAATGGAAAGCGGGGCGGGCATGAAGATCAGGAAGAAAACGATGATCATAATGACGCCTAGCAGGCGACGCGGTGGGTCAAGCTTTGTGATGGTGTCGAGTGGTTCGGCGTAAACGCGTCCCAGAAAGAAAATCAGCGCAGCCATCAGCAGCCAACTGCTAGAAGCCAATACCAGCAAGATCATGACGCCCATGATGTAGGGGAAAAGTTTGCGCACGCGCTCGCCGAGCAGGGAAGCGATGATGTGACCGCCATCCAGTGTGCCGGCGGGGATGAGATTGATGGCGGTGACCAGCAGACCGGTCCAACCGGCCCAGGCAACTGCGTTGAGCGAAACATCCAATCCGCCGAAGGGGAACGGTCGTCCGGTGAAGAAGTAGCGCAGCCAGTAAAGCAGCGGGGTTGTCTCATAGCTGACTGGTGCAGGAAGGAGCTGCCCAAAGACCAGATATTTCAGCAACAGGTAGAGGATGGAGTTGCCTTCCATGCCTTGTGTGCCAGGCTGAGTGATCGTTTGCGGCAGGGTGGAGAGCGTTGAGGTAGATAGGCCGTACAGCAACACCGGAATGGCGATGACCAGCCCAGCAATTGGCCCTGCTACACCAACATCAAATAAGACGCGGCGGTTTTTGGGGATGGAGCGCATGTTGATGACGGCGCCCAGCGTGCCAAAAGGGCTGATGAAAGGTGGCAAGGGAATAAAGTAAGGCAGGGTGACATTGACACCATTGCGCCGGGCGATAAAGTAGTGGGCGAATTCGTGTGCGCCGAGGATGCTTAGCAGGGCCAGGGTATAGGGCCAGCCCAGGCGGATGATGGCGAGGAGTTGTTGCACAAAGCTGAGTGTGGTGATTTCTTCGCCAAGCGCATAGAGCCCACCGGTCCACCAGACGCAGATGAGGGCAAGTAAGAAAAAGATCAGGTTGGTGCGCGGGTTGGAAGGTTTGGGTTGTGGCAAGCCAGGGATAAGCAGAATTGCGTGGCGATCTCCATCGGGGCGAAAGAGGGGGGTAATGTTGTAGGGGCGCAATGCCTCAGCGAGCTGATCGTATTGGATGTGTGATTCGCCCGTCAGATGGCCGCGGTAGCGCACAATGAAAGGGTCTTTTCCGCTGCCGATGGTAATGTCTTCAATCAGCAGGTAGCGCCGTACCAGGATTTCATATTGACCATAGGTGGGAAGTGGATTTTCCATGAAAATCAGTCCTAACGATTTTGAGATATGCGTTCAGGGCGAGACGCCTCTATTGTCATTAGAAGAGGCGTCTCGCTAGATTGCGATGAGGCGGGAATGGATGGGGGTCGAACCCACCGCGGCCCGCAACGCGACCCGCCACCGGTTTTGAAGACCGGGAAGCCCACCGGGACTTAGCCACTCCCGCGCTTAAGCATACCGCAGGCGCAGGGCTTTGGCAAGGCTATTCTGGTTGGTTGCCCATAATTTGTTCGATTTGTTCTAGCAAGTCATCCGTCAGCTTTTCGGCAGCGTTGCTGGCATCCAGGTTTTCGTCCAATTGTTCCAGCCGGCTTGCGCCAGTAATGACGCTGCTGACCTCTTTGCGGCGCAAGATCCAGGCAATGGCAAGTTGAGCAGTGGTCAGGTCGAGTTCTTGAGCCAGTGCAGTCAGTTGCCGGATGATGGCGATGCGATCTGGGGTGAGGTTGTCGCGCACCCAGCCCATTTCTTCAAGCGCGGCACGGCTGTTTGCCGGGATGCCTTCGTTGTATTTGCCGCTGAGAATGCCGGAATAGAGCGGGCTCCACGTAGTGAGGCCCAGACCAAATTCTTTGCAAAGTGGCCAAAGATCAATTTCGACGCGTTTGCGGTGGAAGAGGTTGTATTGAGGCTGTTCCATGGTTGGCGGGATGAGGTTGTATTGGCGGGCAATGCCAATCGCTTGGGTTATCTGTGCGGCTTCCCATTCGGAAGTTCCCCAATAGAGGATTTTTCCCTGATGGATCAGGTCGGTCATCGTGAACACGACTTCTTCGACGGGGGTGTCGGGGTCGTAGCGGTGGCAAAAGTACAGATCAAGATAATCGGTTTGCAGGCGGCGTAGCGAAGCGTGGAGCGATTCGATGACGTGTTTGCGTGACAGGCCACGTCCATTGGGGCCGGGCATGGTGGGGCCAAAGACTTTGCTGGAAAGCACCAGGGCCTCACGGGGCAGGTCTTGAATGGCTTTGCCCATCACGATTTCTGCCTGTCCGCCAGCGTAGACATCGGCGTTGTCGAAGAAGTTGATGCCGGCATCATAGGCGGCATGAAGCAGGTCACTTGCAGTGGCTTCATCTAGTTGGTTGCCAAAAGTGACCCAGGCGCCAAGCGAAATTTCGCTTACTTTGAGACCCGAACGACCCAAACGACGGTAATGCATGGGAAAAATCCTCCTTGGGAAAGGTTGAAATTAGCTTTCTTCGCCGCTGCCAATGCCGAGTGGTTTCCATTTTTCGGTGTTGGCGCGCAGGCGATGAGCTCCACCACCGCGAGTGTGTAGCTCATCGAAGCCTTGTGGTTTGATGAACATTTCCTCCCCGTCCAACAGGCCAGTCAGGCCGGTTTGACCTGGCTCCATGCGCTTGTTTTGGCATTGAGGGCAGGTTTTGGGGTCGTGGGGATGATATTCAATCGGCTCTTCGTACGTGGTGATATAGCCTTCGAAGTTGCGTAAAATGATTTTGTGGTCAGACATGCTGATCAGGTAATTGGGCATGACTGGGATCTTGCCGCCGCCGCCGGGGGCATCAACAACGTAGGTTGGCACAGCATAGCCAGATGTGTGACCGCGCAGGCCTTCGATGATTTCAATGCCTTTGGCAACCGGGGTGCGGAAGTGACCGGCGCCTTCAACCAGATCGCATTGATAGAGATAGTAGGGGCGGACGCGAATGCGCACCAGGTCTTGCACCAGTTTGCGCTGAATGTGGACGCAGTCGTTGACGCCGGCCAATAGCACAGATTGATTGCCAAGCGGGATGCCGGCGCGCGTTAAGCGATCTGTGGCCTGAGCCAATTCAAGCGAAATTTCGTTGGGGTGGTTGACGTGAATGTTCATCCACAATGGATGATATTTTTGTAGGGTGTCACATAGCTCTTGCGTGATGCGCATGGGCATGAAAACCGGAATGCGGCTGCCGATGCGGATGATTTCGATGTGTGGAATTTCGCGCAGGCGGGCGAGCAATTCTTCTAGAATCTTGGGCGCCAGGGCAAGCGGGTCGCCGCCGGAAAGTAACACATCGCGCACTTGCGGGGTGCGTTTGAGGTAATCGAGCTGCATTTCAAATTCGGCGCGGGAGAAAGTGGCGCTCGGGTCGCCTACGATGCGGGCACGTGTGCAATAGCGGCAGTAGGATGCGCATTGGGTGGTGACCAGCATGAGGACGCGATCGGGATAGCGATGCACCAGGCCGGGAACGGGAGAGTGCCGATCTTCGGCGAGGGAATCTTCCATCATGCCAGTGAAGGGCACCATTTCATCGGCACGGGGGATAACCTGCTTGCGAATCGGGTCGTTGGGGTCTTTGGGGTCAATCAGCGAGACAAAATAGGGGGTGATGTCTACCCGAAACAAGCCAGAACTGCTCAGTGCTTTGCGTTCGCTATCGGTTAGCTCAAGCACCTTTTCGAAATCTTCAACGGAATTAAGGCGATTGCTCATTTGCCAGCGCCAATCATTCCACTTCTCATCGGGAACATCGGCATAGATGGGGGCACGTTTGGAAATAAAGGGAGTAGGAGACATGGAAAATCCTTTTAGTCGGTTTTTGTTGAATTACAAGGCTTAATTTTGGTTGAATAACCGATGCAATGGGCCTAGTTGCCCGCAACGAATCGGAAAAGCGCCATCAGGCGGGTCGTGATCGGTGCGGTAAAATCCGGCTAATTGGGCTCGAATGGTTTCAAACAGCATAGATTGATTGTAAGAAAAAATGGCGCACAGGTCAATTGATTTTTGCGAGTTTTGTGGCGATTTTTGTCCCAAGCCTGGTTTTGGAATCCAATTGTAGCCGGGAAACAGTCTTTGCGGTTGAGTGGTAAGCCTATTCGTATTAATAATTTGTCAGAGTTGTTGCAAAGCTGTTGACGATGCTTGTCAGGCATGGTATGATTTTACCAGGCTGTTTTAGCACTCTAATTAAGAGAGTGCTAAAAGGAGAATGGTATGATGGAAGACTTGACCGAACGCCAAAAATTTATTCTCAGCCTGGTGGTGCATGAATTCACCCGGACAGCCGCGCCAATCGGCTCGCAAAATCTGGTTTCGCAATTCCACCTGGATATGAGCTCGGCAACAGTGCGCAACGAGATGGCTGTGCTGACCGAGCGCGGCTACTTGCGTCAGCCGCATACATCTGCAGGGCGGGTGCCAACAGAAGAGGGCTATCGCTATTTTGTTGGGCGCTTGCTACGAGAGACGCAATTGCCTGATGCAGCACGGCGGACGATCGCCCATCAGTTTTATCAGAGCCGGCAAGATGTGAGCCAATGGACGCGTTTGGCTGCTTCTGTGTTGGCTGTGCAGTCGCGTGGGGCGTCGGTGGTCACTGCGCCGCGCACGGAGCAATTGCAGGTGCGACATTTGGAGCTGATTGCCACGCGTGGGCGACAAGTGCTACTGATTTTGGTGCTTGCGGGTGGCGAGGTGCAGCAGCGCATGGTTTTGTTGGATGAGGCGGTTTCACAAGAACAGCTTTCGGCGCTTGCTGATCGGCTGACACGTGCTTTGCAAGGATTGGATGAAGCGTCCATTCGGGCGCAGTTGGGACAATGGACTGGCCTGGAGGCAAGCGTGGTGACGTGGGTGTTGGAAGAGCTCACGCAGGCCGAAACGATGGCAGGTGGCGAAGTGTATATGGATGGCGTGGCCAATGTGCTTGCAGAACCTGAATTTTCTGGGTCTGAAGATGCGCGACGAGCAATTGAGCTTTTGGAGCGACGAACTTTGTTGCGTGAATTGTTGGCGCATTCGGCGCTGGCACACGATGCCGGAGGCGTGCAGGTTGTGATTGGCGGGGAAGGAATTTGGGAAGAGCTGCGTCCGTTCTCGATGGTGTTGGCCAGTTATGGCGCACCTGGTTTGGCAACGGGAACGTTGGGTGTGTTGGGGCCAATGCGCATGGCATATGGTCGCACGATTTCGACGGTGCGATTCTTGTCTGGGTTGTTGAGCGACCTGGTCGCTGAAACGATGGTGGAAGAAATTCCAGGCTCTGAGGAGGTCAATGGATGATGACGGAAAAGAAACGAAGAAAACGAGTGGCAACAGCGGCAGAAGCACCTGTTGTCGAAGCGCAACAAGCCGAAGAGGAAATTATTTCCCCGGTTCGTGAACGCTCGGGAACAGCTGTGGTAGAAACCGAAGCAGAAATGGAAGAGCAAAGTGTGGATCTGCCTGTTGTCGAAGAAAGGATTTTGATTTCAATGGCAGAACATCAGGCATTGAAGGAGCAGCTAGAACAGTTGCGCACGCAAGCAAACGAGTATGCAGATGGTTGGATGCGCGAGCGAGCTGACTTTCAGAATTACAAGCGCCGCATGGAGCGTGAGCAGCAGCTGCAAAGCCAATATCTGAGTGGTGAGATTTTGAAGAAGTTCTTGCCAATTGTAGATGACCTGGAACAGGCGTTGGCTTCTTTGCCAAAAGACGATGCCTTTGCTCCTTGGGTCAGTGGTTTGGAGCTGATTTTGCGCAAGGCGCAGGCAATGTTGGAGGCAGAAGGTCTGGAGGCGGTCGCTGAGGCAGGCGCTGAGTTTGACCCGATTGTTCATCAGGCAATTACCAATGAGCCCAGTGAGGAATATGCATCTGGGCAAATTATTCAGGTGGTTCGGCAAGGCTATCGGATCGGCGATCGGGTGTTACGTCCAGCGTTGGTTCGAGTGGCAAGTTAAAGTTTATTTTTAAGGAGGTTCCTTATGGCAAAAATTGTTGGTATTGATTTGGGTACGACGAATTCTGTGGTTGCCGTTATGATGGGCGGTGAACCGGTAGTTATCCCTTCGGCTGAAGGTGAACGGTTGGTGCCTTCGGTGGTGGCCGTGAACAAGAATCACGAGCGCCTTGTGGGGCGCACTGCTCGCAATCAGGCAATTGTCAACCCCGAAAACACTGTTTTTTCGATCAAGCGCTTCATGGGACGCAAGTTTGACGACCCAGAAGTGCAGCGTACGATTAGCCGCGTGCCATACAAAGTGACGCGCGCTTCGAATGGCGATGTGCGCGTGGTGCTGGATGGCAAGGAATATTCGCCGCCGGAGATTTCGGCGATGATTTTGGCGAAGTTGAAAGCAGATGCTGAGGCATATCTGGGTGAGCCGGTGACTCAGGCTGTTATCACTGTGCCGGCCTATTTCAACGATGCACAACGCAACGCCACCAAGGATGCCGGACGGATTGCCGGTTTGGAAGTGCTGCGTATCATCAACGAGCCGACGGCTTCTTCGCTGGCCTATGGGCTGGATAAGAAGAAGAATGAAGTCATTGCTGTGTATGACCTGGGCGGTGGCACGTTCGATATCTCGATCCTGGATGTGGGCGAAGGCGTTTTTCAGGTCAAATCCACCAGTGGGGATACCTTCTTGGGTGGGGATGACTTTGATTTGCGCTTGATGGACTATCTGATCGAGGAGTTCAAGAAGGAAAACAACCTCGATTTGCGCAATGACCGTCAGGCGTTGCAACGCTTGCGCGAGGCAGCAGAGAAGGCCAAGATTGAGCTTTCGACTGTGATGCAGACAGAAATCAATCTGCCTTACCTGACAGCAGATGCAACCGGTCCCAAGCACATGGTCATGACCATCACGCGCGCCAAACTGGAACAGTTGACCAGTGACCTGGTGCAACGCTCCATGGATCCGGTGCGGCGGGCTTTGTCTGATGCTGGATTGCGCACAAGCGATATCAGTGAAGTTGTGCTGGTCGGTGGGATGACGCGTATGCCGGCGGTGCAAGAAGCTGTGCGGCGCGAGTTTGGCAAGGAACCACACCGCGGCGTGAACCCCGATGAGGTTGTGGCCATTGGTGCGGCCATTCAGGCGGCTGTGCTGAGTGGCGATGTTAAAGACATCCTGCTGTTGGATGTGACACCGCTGACCCTGTCTGTGGAGACCTATGGCGGTGTGGCAACGCCGTTGATCGAGCGGAACACGACCATTCCGACGCGCAAGAGTCAGATTTTCTCGACCGCCTCGGATAGTCAGACGCAGGTTGAGATTCATGTTTTGCAGGGTGAACGGCCCATGGCGGCTGATAACAAATCGCTAGGGCGCTTCATCCTGGATGGAATTCCGCCGGCGCCGCGCGGCATTCCGCAAATTGAAGTGACCTTCGATATTGATGCCAACGGCATTCTCAAGGTCACCGCGCAGGATAAAGCTTCGGGTCGTAGCCAAAACATCACCATCATGGCTTCTTCTGGCCTGAATGAGCAGGAGATTGAGCGCATGCGCCGTGAGGCTGAGCTTCACGCTGATGAAGACCGCAGGCGCAAAGAGCTGATCGAGGCGCGCAATTTGGCGGATAATATGATTTACACGATGGAACGCACATTGCGCGACCTGGGCGAGAAGGTGCCCTCAGACTTGAAGAAACAAGCTGAGGATGCAGCGCAGGCTTTGAAGAACGTGATGAATAGTGATGATGTGCAGACCATTCGCAGCAAGACGGAAGCTTTGGGCGAGGTCTTGCAGAAGATTGGTACGGTTGCATATCAACAAGGCGGCCCAACGGGTGGCCCAACGGGTGGCGGCCCTGCTGGCCCGCGGCCAGATGACGGGGTTGTGGATGGCGAGTTCCGCAATCTGTGACCCTTCCTAGTAATTGATCGTCAGGGCGCCCTGGCGGCCAAACTGCCGGGGCGCCCTATGGGTGATTTTTTATGGCGCAACGTGATTATTATGAGGTTTTAGGAGTTCCGCGCGATGCTTCGGCGGAGGACATCAAAAATGCCTTCCGCCGGCTGGCGCGTCAATATCATCCGGATGTGAACCGTGAACCGGACGCCGAAGAAAAGTTCAAGGAAATCAACGAGGCTTATGGTGTCCTTTCGGATGCCGAAAAGCGGGCGACCTATGATCGCTATGGCCGTGCTGGCCTGGGCGATATGGGCGGCATGCCTGACTTCACAACCGTAGATTTTGCGGATCTGTTCGAGGAATTCTTTGGCGCCTTTGGTGGGTTCGGTGGGGCGCGTGGGCGGCAGCAGCCGCGGCGCAATGCACCGCGCCGTGGTGCAGACCTGGCCTATCGTCTGTCGCTAACCTTTGAAGAGGCCGTGTTTGGCACGGAGAAAGAAATTGAATTCACGCGCGAGGAGACCTGTAGCGCCTGTCGTGGGACGGGGGCTGAACCGGGGACTTCGCCAACGCGTTGCACCAATTGTGGTGGCACGGGTGAAATCCGACAAGTGCGACAAACCTTCTTGGGGCAGATGGTGCAAGTTGCTCCTTGCCCGGTGTGTCAGGGACAGGGACAGGTGATTCAATCTCCTTGCCGGGTGTGCCGCGGCACAGGGTTGGAGCGACGTTCGCGCAAGCTGTTGGTGCGAATTCCGGCCGGTGTGGATAATGGTTCACAAATTCGCCTGGCCGGAGAAGGGCAGCCGGGTGCCTATGGTGGCCCCAATGGCAATCTTTATATCGAGGTGCAGGTTAAGCCCCATCCGTTTTTCCAGCGACGCGGGGATACGGTTTTGCTCAATTTGAGCATTAATGTGGCACAGGCGGCGCTTGGTGCTGAAGTGGAGGTGCCAACAGTGGATGGCCCAACGCGCTTGAGCATTCCCGCTGGAACGCAGCCCGGCAAAGTGTTCACCTTAAAGGGCAAGGGCGTGCCGCATACACGCAGCAGTGGGCGCGGGGATCAGTTGGTGATTATCAATGTCGAAGTTCCGACGCGGTTGACTTCTGAACAGCGCAGATTGTTTGAGCAGTTGGCGGCGACATTGGGCAGTGATGTGCGTCCACAAGAGAAAAACTTTTTTGATAAACTGAAAGAGGTGCTGGGTGGCTGAAGCTCGCTGGTTGGAAGTTTCGTTAACCGTGGATGATGAGATGGCAGAAGCCGTGGCTGAAGTGCTTGGCCGTTTTGTCTCACAGGGTGTGGTGTTGGAGCGTTCGGTGACCTTTTTGAACGACGAGGATGAAGGTACGCCGGATGGGCCGGTGCGTGTCTATGGCTACCTGGTGGTGGATGAGCACGTGGAAGAGAACCGTCAACGCATTGAAGAGGCGCTGTGGCATTTGGGGCAGATTCGTCCATTGGGAGAACCCGCTTTTCGTCCAATTGAGGACCAAAATTGGATGGCGGCCTGGAAGGAACATTATCGTCCGATTCCCATTGGACAAAAATTGTTGATTTTGCCGGCCTGGATTGAGCAGCAAGATTCACAGCGGGTGGCGGTAAAAATTGACCCTAGCATGGCATTTGGCACAGGCACACATCCAACGACGCAACTGTGTATGCAGGCGGTGGAAACCTATGTGCAACCTGGTCAGCCGGTGATTGATGTGGGTTGTGGGTCTGGCATTCTGTCCATTGCGGCGCTCAAGCTAAATGCAAGCCATGCGTTGGCAGTGGATATTGACCCGGCGGCAGTGCTTTCCACAAAGGAAAACGCAGCAGCCAATGGGGTAAGTGAATGCATTGAGGTCGGGCAGGGTTCGGTGCAAGAGGTGTTGGAAGGACAATTTTCAATTCGTCATGCTCCTTTGGTGCTTGCCAATATTCTTGCTCCAGTGCTGATTCGCCTGTTCCAGGCTGGTTTGGCAGAATTGGTGATGCCTGCTGGCGTGATTGTGCTTTCGGGCGTTTTGGATACGCAGGCAGCGGGCGTAATCGCTGCGGCAGAAGCGCAAGGTTTGCATTTTGTCGAGCAATTGCAGATGGCTGATTGGGTAGCGATTGTTTTGCGCCGTTGAGCCTGTTACCAAACTCGTTCAAGGTCGGGGTTGTCGCAGGCGCGACGTCCGACTTTGGCAAGGTCTACCCATTGCCCGTGGACGTTGACGCGAACGACATCCGCTGTGAAATCGGTGACAGTGCTGCCGTGATTATCGAACAGAGATGAGCCAACCGCGTAAATATCTACGGGAACGCCGAGCTTCTCAAACCGGGAGATTTTTTCCGGGTTGAAGCCACCTGAAACAACGATCTTTACCGCCTGGCAATATTGCCGGGCGGTTTCGCGCCAGTCGGGGGGCAAATTCCAGCTTTGCCAGGCAGAATCGAGCGCCTGACGGACAAGAAAAACCAGACGCGGGTTGACGCCCAAATCGAGTGAGGGGTCGCCCAGGGGTGGCACGGAGCGGTCGCGCTGATTGCCGCTGGTATCAAGCCGCACACCATAGAGGCGGAATTGTTCTGCTGTTTCGGGTTGGTGAGCTTCAACATGGCGGCGATATTCTTCAAACATGGCCTGGCAAACAGCCAGTGAATCGTGCACGCAATCGTTGTTGAAATCTACCAGTGCAATGCGTGGAATGTGACGGGGCAGGGTGCGGGCGAAGGCGAGCATGGCCTGGCTGGTATCGCCAAGGAAGCAGGCAATGGCCGCATGGGCAACTGTGCCGCCGCCTGCGCCGCCCCACCAGTCGCCTTGTGCATCGGTGGAGACAAAAGGCCCCAGGGTGTGCGCATAGTCAAGGTTGTAGCGTTGGACGGCGATTTGATAGGCGTAACCATCCGCAGCTTGCACTTCGTGTAAGTCAAAGCGGGCGGGGAAGAACAAGATGGGCTTGCCGCGCGCGGCAATGAGGGTTTGGTATACATTGGTGGCCACGCGACTTGCGCGCGTCAGGATGCCCAGGGTTGGAGTTTCAAGAATGGCAAAATTACGATAGCGTCCGCGTACACGTAGCACGGGACGGATATTGAGCGGGTCGCCATCATAGAAAACGGTGCAGCCATCCTGCACAGCCCAGACTTGAAGCTGATCGGCGGTGTTGATGAAGGTTTCGCCTTCAAAATAGCCTGTGCAATGACGTAGCATGGTCAAGGCCTTGTCTACACCGACAACCAGTGTGTTGCCCGCGCGGCGGGTGAACCACTGCATTTCCACTTCGATATCGCCGGGGAGCAAACCTTGCGGTGAGAGATTTTCTGGTAGGTTGTGTTGGTCGCCGGTGTAGGTTTCGCCTTTTGCTGCCAATGTGGAGAGAATGGATGCAATGTTGACAAAATATTTGTCGGTGTACCAGCCGCGTCGCATTCGTTCAATATCGAGTTTGAATGTGCTGTTGTCAAGCCGTTTTTGGTCAAAGATGCTCATGGTTGCCTCTTTAAGTGTATAAATTACACTTATTATAAGGCGTTTATGGGATCTGTCAAGGGAGAGGGGCCGTTGTTCAGCGACGGATTGGCGGGTGATGGGCGAATTGGGCGCAGGTTACAAGCCGGGTAGAGAAATGGATGGTGCAAGTTCAATGCTGGAGGCCTGGAGATAGGCGGCAAAGGCTTGCAGTGCCTGGGCAATTGCTTGCTGGAGCGGTGAGGAAGGGTGTTGTTGATCGGCTTCCCACCACCAGTTTTGGATGGTGAGGCGGCCGGTTTTGCGGTTAAGACTGGGTTCAAAGCGGGCAACAAACTGATCCCCATATAGGACGGGCAGGGTGTAGTGGCCGTATTTGCGCTGTGCGGGCGGCTTGTATACTTCCCAAATGTAATCGAAGTTGAAGAGCAAACGCAAGCGTTGCCGATCCCAAAGCAGGTTGTCAAGTGGGGCAAGGAAGCTGACGCAGGGTTCGACGGGTTGGAGGTCTTCGAGGAGAGGCAAGTCGGCATTGCGCAGGTAGAAGGCGTGTTGGGGCAGGCCGATTATTTGTACAGCCTGGATGAGGCCTTGTTGCAGGAGACGTTTGATGGCGGCCTGACGCTGTGCGCTTTTGCATTCCAGAATGCCGCCCCAGTGTTCACCTGCGCCAGGGTGTGCCAGGCCAAGGCTGCCAATGCGGCGCAAAACGTGCCAGTCGTGATACGCTTCAAGGGTGGGGAAAGGGTCAGGCATTTGAAGCAGTTCAGCGCTCAACAGATTTTCGATGCGGTCGAAAAAACGGCGTGTGCCAATGCGGTGATGGATGCCGATTTCTCCGCTGAAGTAAAGCGCTTCAAGGGTGGAGCGCACGAGGCGCGTGGGGCCCCAAAACCAATCGGCGCGTTCTTGGTTTTGAATATCTATGGAGGAGAGCGGGCCGCGTTGTCTTAGGTTTTGGCGGACGAAATCGGCAAGGCGCATTCCGGCTTGATCGGGTTGGGCGTAGTGTTGGCGCATGATGGCGCGGCGACGGGCAAAGTAGGGCCAGTCGGTGGTACTGTAGATGCTCATGACTTTGTCCCAACCATCCCACAGCAAGCGGTCATGGTAGAGTAATTCATTCAGCAGTGTTGGAGAATAGTCTTGTAGGCGGGCTTGCAGCACAAGGTGTGGGTTGGGGCCAACAATGTTGACCGGGTCATATTGGATGCAGCCAAGTCGTTGCATGAGCTGTAAGATGCCTTGTTTGCCTTGCAGGCTGCGTGGGGGCCAGAGGAATTGTTGGGCGAGCAAGAAACGTTGTGCTTGGGAGGGGGTGAGGGTGAGCATGGGGGGATTGTAGAATGAATGTTCTGATTTGTCAAGCCAAAGGGGGCGTGGTACAATTAATCGAACACCGGCAGGTGTATCTTAAACTTTGGGAGCGGGTACAATGAAAGATACGCGCGAGACGTATGCGGTGGAAGTGGCAGGGGTGCGCCGGGATTTGCGTTTGTTTGAGGTTAAACCCGGTTTGCGGATTGCCATTTTGAACATTTTGGGGGATACGGAATTGGTGGGGGCTTGTGCCCAAGCATTGGCGGAAAAGTTGGCTGCGCATGAATATGACGTGATTGTGACAGCGGAGACAAAGAGCATTCCGCTGGCACACATGTTGTCAGTGGAAACGGGCAAGCCGTATGTAATTCTGCGCAAATCATACAAGCCCTATATGGGCGAAGCGTTGCAAGCGGAAACGCTTTCAATTACGACCGGTGCTCCGCAGACGCTGTATTTGGATGAGAAAGATTGCAATTTGCTGTGCGGCAAGAAGGTGGTGATTTTGGATGATGTCATCAGCACCGGTTCGACCCTGCAAGGGATGCGGCTGGTGATGCAAAAAGCTGGGGCACAGGTTGTGGCTGAGGCGGCAATTTTCACTGAGGGCGAGCGTGCCAAGTGGTCGCAGATTGTGGCCTTGGGACATTTGCCCGTGTTTAGTGATTGAGACGTCTGGAAGTTAATGGTTAAGGCCGCATTGATGGACTGCGTCAATGCGGCCTTTGTGTTTTTGTGAAACAGTTTGTTGAGGTTGCGTCTTATGATTCAACCCAGGCGCCGTTACTGGCGTGGCACAGATAGACCTCAGCTTGTTTGTTGCAGCGCTGCGCATAGCCTTCGATCAATCCGGCGATGAATTGATCGGCATAGGCTTCTTCAACCAGGTTGACCGTGCAGCCGCCAAAGCCTGCGCCGCTCAACCGCGCTCCCAGGCAGCCGGGCAGGCTGCCGGCAATTTCAACCAGGGCATCAAGTTCGGGAATGCTGACTTCGTAAAGGTCACGCAGAGAGGCGTGACCAGCAAACATGAGCTGACCAAAGCGGGCGGCATCGCCGTTTTCCAGGCATTGGGCGGCTTCGTCCACGCGGGCGCATTCGTCTACAACATGTTGGGCACGTTTGCGCACCGTTGCGGGCAATTGATGGCTGACGTGAGCGAATTCTTCGGGGGATACATCACGCAAGGCGCGGATGTTGGGTAGTTTTGCTTGCAGCAGGCGTACGGCTTCTTCGCAGGCGGCGCGGCGTTCGTTGTAAGCTGAGGTTGCCAGGCTGCGGCGCATTTTTGAGTCGGCGATGATAATGGCAGCGCCAGCGGGCAGCGGCACAGGTCGCCAGAGCAGGGTGCGTGTGTCGAAGTGCAGTGCGTGCCCGGCAACGCCATTGGCGCAAGCAAATTGATCCATCAGCCCACAATTGACGCCGACATAGTGATTTTCTGCTTCCTGACATAGCCTGGCCAGGGTCAGGCGATCGAGCTCCCAACCGCCCAAGGCTTGCCACAATACGGCAAAGCCGACTTCAACGGCGGCGGAGGAGCTGAGGCCGGCGCCCATCGGGACATTTGAGGTAAAACTTGCTTCCATGCCTTGCAGGCGGATGCCGTGTTGTTCCAGGACCCAAGCCACGCCGGCTGGATAACGCGCCCACGATGGCAGGGGAGTGCCGTGAACATCTTGCCGCCTTTCTAACTGATCGAGGTCAAAGGTGACTTGCTGATCGAGGTCAAGGGCATGTAGGGTGACAAGGCGGCCAGGTAATGGCTCGGCTGCTAGTCGAACGCTGCGGTCAATGGCCGCCGGCAAGACAGCGCCATCATTATAGTCAACATGTTCGCCGAGTAAGTTGACCCGGCCAGGGGCAACGACACGATAAGGAGCGGTTTCAATTGTAATCATAATTCCTCTTGAATTTGGAGGGGATGAGCTTGAATCAGTTGCTGTTTTTTGGCGTGGCTGAGGCGTTTGAGGGCTGCTTCGCGACGTTGGGCTGAGGAACGGTCGGGCTGACTTTCGAGGTAAACCAGGTGCACGGGGCCGTGCATGCGCGTGTAAGCGGCACCGCGCCCGCGGTTATGTTGTTGCACACGCCGTTGCGGGTTTGTAGTCCAGCCGGTATAAAAACTGCCATCGGCACACTCAACCATGTAGCAGTAGAAAGGCATTGCAACGTCAGGCGGAAGGTTTGCGGGGACGAATGCCGACCATGCGGCCCAAGATATCGCCAAGGCTGGGCGTTTCGACATCGAGCTTGGGTTCCCAGTCGTTGTGTTTGCGGGCTGATTCCCATGCCTGACGCTGTTCGCTGGCTTGCGCAAAGAGTTGTTGTAGGATGTTTTCGTCTTGTTCGGCGATGCCATTGCGCAAGGATTGCAGGACGCCGATATATTGATCAATCATCCGTAAACTGCTCTCGCGGTTGAGCAGTAGCATTTGGGCGAGTGAGGCACCATCTTCCAGCAAAATATCGGCATGGGTTGCGGTTGCATAAGCACGGCCCGCTGTTTTGCGGGCTTCTCTCCAGCCGGGCTGCGAGGTGGTTGTCAACACCAGGGCGGTTGCGCCAAGGCGAGGCAAGATCTCGCTGTTGGCAAGCAACCCATCAGCTTCCAGGTCGGTTGTATGACAGGCCTGAGCGCCGAGCAGTTCGCATAAATCGCTTGCCAGTTTTACCGCTGCCGGGTCGGTATTGGGCGCGTCGCTGATCCACACCTGACTGTGCTGGAAGAGATCGGCATGAGCAGTGCTCAGGTCGTTGCCGCTTTCGCTGAGGTAGGCAGGGTTGAGGGTTGGGGTGAAACCAAGCAGGTAACGGTGATTGCCAAACAATTCGCTGGCCCAGCGGTGGGCAGCTTCGTGGGTTGGGGCGGTGCTGAGGACAACCGCGCCCTCTTTGAGGACGGGGGCAATCAGTTCCAGGGTGATGCGCAGCTCATCTGTAGGGGCGGCAATCAGAATCAGGTCGGCTTCTTTGACGGACGAGGGCAAATTGTGGAAAGCTGCATCCAAAGCGCCTAGTTTGACGGCTCGGTCTGTTTTTGCTGGATCTCGATCAATGCCGCGGCGGTGTACTTTGGCTTTGTGGGCAGCAAGTGCCAGACCAAACGAAGCACCGAGGCGGTTGAGGCCAATGATGGTGAGTTCAACAGTCATCTGTTTCAGTCTCCTTGTACAAAGAGATACGTTTAGCTGCCCAATATCCATCCAAACAATACGTCAATCGCTGGTTCAATGGCCCAGCCAAGGAAGTTGAAACCCAAGCGGGGCAAAATGACAACCAGAAAGAGGAGCAAAAAAGAGCTAATCGGGCGAATGGTTTCGAGCAGGCGTGCCAAGGGTGGCGGGGCAAAGTAGTCGGCTATTTTCTCGCCATCGAGTGGGGCAAGCGGAATCAGATTGAAGATCATCAGTGCCAGATTGGACCAGATGAAGGAAATCAGAAAAATGTAGGGGCTTGGCAGAATGCCAACATTGGGTGTGAATTCTACCAGGTTGAGGCGTAGTGGAATGGCTGCGATAAGCGCCAGGAGGAAATTGGACATGGGGCCGGCCAGAGAGACCCACATGAGGGCTGATGGTGAGCGGCGGCGTAGCGTGTAGGGATCTACCGGGACAGGCTTTGCCCAGCCAAACCCAATGAAGATAAACATCAGTGTTCCAATCAAGTCGAGGTGCGCTATGGGGTTGAGGGTGAGCCGACCGTTCAGGCGCGGGGTATCATCGCCAAATGCATTGGCTGCTATGGCATGAGCAAATTCATGCACTGGCAGAGCAATTAGCATGATCAATAAATTGGTGATAATAAAAGCGGGGGCTAAATCAAGCATAGGGTGATTATAACATGAGTGGTATAATCTGGGCGTGTTAACGGAATTGAAATTGGAGGATATTGTACGTTTGCGAAAACCCCATCCCTGTGGATCGTATGATTGGAAGGTCGTTCGGTTGGGGGCTGATATTGGTCTTGAGTGTTGCCGATGTGGGCGGCGGGTTGTGCTAACCCGCCGCGAGCTGGAGCGGCGGATGAAACGTTTGCTTGGCAATTCGTGCGATCCGGCAGCAGAATGAATGATGTTCAAACAGAGTGGCGTGAGCGCTTTCTTTCGAGTAGAATCAAAGGTATGCCCATTTTGAATGCGAAAACATTGGAATTTTTTAGTCATAGTCCCGAACAGACGCGTCGGGCGGGGATGCGAATTGGGGCAATGTTGCAGCCCGGCGATTTGATTTGCCTTTCGGGAGATTTGGGGGCTGGTAAGACGACATTAGTGCAGGGGCTGGCGCAGGGCTGGGGTTCGCTGGATGCGGTTTCTAGCCCAACGTTTGTCTTGGTCAATGTCTATCGGCGGTTGGATGGCGCGCATTTGTATCATCTGGATGCTTACCGTTTGCGCAATGCCGACGATGCACTGGATTTGGATTTGGATACATTGTTGGAGACGGGGGCATTGGTGGTTGAGTGGCCTGAACGAATTGTCGGCGCGCTACCCCAGGCCTGTCTGTGGGTACAGATGCGGTATCTGGATGATGAACAGCGTGGCATGGTGTTCGAGCCGCGTGGTGGGCGGTATGAACGGATGGTGATGGAATTGCGCCGCAAGACGTATGGAGGGCTTCATGCTGCTCGCGATCGATAGTTCAACGCAAATGGTGGGGCTGGCCTTGTATGATGGGGCACAGGTGATTGGCGAAACGGTATGGCGTTCGCAGAATCATCATACGGTGGAACTGGCCCCAGCAATTCGAGATTTGTTCTCGCGCTGTGGGGTGACAGCAGCGGATCTACGCGCTTTGGCGGTCGCACTGGGGCCGGGGTCATTCACCAGTTTGCGGATTGGGCTGGCTGTGGCCAAGGGCATGGCGCTGGCTTTGCATTTGCCCGTGGTGGGCCTTCCGACGTTGGATGTGCTGGTGGCAGCACAACCGCTTTGTGACTTGCCATTGGCGGCGGTGTTGCAGGCGGGCCGGTCGCGTTTGGCGGTGGGGTGGTATCGGTCTACGGCAGGGGGGTGGCAGGCAGATGGGCAAGCAACGGTGCTGACGTTGGAGAAGCTGTTCAATGGACTGACTGGGCCGGCTCTGATTTGTGGTGAGTTGGGGGCACTGGAGCGGCAAACGCTGGCCCGGCACAAGGGGGTGGTGTTGGCTTCGCCGGCGCAATCGGTTCGGCGACCGGCACTTTTGGCTGAGTTGGCCTGGCAGCGCTGGCGCGCTGGACAGGTGAACGATGGGGTAACCTTAGCGCCGATCTATCTCTCTACGGCTGACGCTATCCCTGAGTGAGGCATGTGATGGCAGGTATCGAACGAGTGGTGGTGCGGCGGATGGAATTGGCAGATGTTGAAGCGGTGCATCAGATTGATACATTGTCTTTCAGTTTGCCGTGGCCTGAGCGCTCGTTTCGTTTTGAGTTATTAGAAAACCCGCTCAGCCGTGCCTGGGTGGCTGTGGTGGGGGAAGAGAAACAGATTGCGGCGATGATGGTGCTGTGGTTGATTGTGGATGAGGCGCACATTGGCACATTAGCAACGCACCCCAATTTTCGGCGGCTTGGGTTAGGGGCGCGTTTGCTGGCCCATGGCTTGTTGGCTGCGCGTGAGGAAGGGGCACAGCAATCCTTTTTAGAGGTGCGCCGTGGTAATTTGGCAGCACAGGCTTTGTATCAGCGCTTTGGCTATGAAGTGACGGCAGTGCGCGCACGGTATTATCGCGATAACGGTGAGGACGCGTTGTTAATGACGTTGGCAGATTTGCAATCAGAGGCTTGTCGGGTGCGCCTGACAGCTTTTCTCTAGGTTGAGAATTTTTGGAGGCGAAGAATGGATGCAGGCAAAATCTTGCAGGAGATTGCTGGTCAGGTGGCAGTTTGTGAGAAGTGTGAATTGCACTTCTCACGCAAGAAGGCGGTTCCAGGGGAAGGCCCTGCTCAGGCGGAGATTTTGTTCATTGGCGAGGGCCCTGGTTTTTATGAAAATGAGCAAGGACGCCCTTTTGTGGGGCAGGCCGGTAAATTTTTGGATGAGTTGCTTGCCAAAGCAGGTTTGAAGCGCGAAGATGTGTTTATTACCAACGTGGTCAAATGCCGTCCGCCGGGCAATCGCGATCCTCAGCCGGAGGAGTTGTTGGCGTGTGCCGGCTATTTGGATCGCCAAATTGAAGCAATTGCGCCGCGGTTGATTGTGACCTTGGGGCGGTTCTCGATGGCTAAATTCATCCCCAACGCCAAAATCAGCGAAGTGCATGGGCAGGCCGTGTGGGTGCGTGGTCGGTTGGTGGTTGCAATGTATCATCCAGCGGCTGCTTTGCATCAGCCGAGCCTAAAAGCGACCCTGGAGGCTGATTTTGTGCATTTGCCGGAATTTGTTAAGATGGCGAAGAGCAAGGTTGGATTGGAGCAAGCACCTGTTGTGCAAACTGAGACAGAGGATTCCGACGGGGCGCAGGGCGCAGCGGATAAAGAGCAACCAACTCAGCTCAGTTTGTTTTAGGCAAGCGATATTGTTAGAGGAGTTTTGAGCCATGGATGATGTTGAGAAGAATGCGTTGATTGGAAGTTTGCAGTCGCGTAAGGCACGGGTGGCAATTTTGGGCCTGGGTTATGTTGGATTGCCGTTGGCGGTGGTGTTTGCTGAAGCGGGTTTTGAAGTGATCGGCATTGACCCCATTGCGGAAAAGGTGGAACAGCTCAATCAGGGAAAAAGTTATATCCTCGATGTTCCAACTGAGCAGGTGGCGCGCCTGGTGGCAGCAGGAAAGTTGCGCGCAACGACGGATTTTGCTGCGTTGTTGGAGGCGCAAGCGGTGAGTATCTGTGTGCCAACGCCGTTGCGCAAGACAGGCGACCCCGATTTGTCATTTATTGTTTCTGCGACGGATGCTGTGGCACAATATCTGCATCCGGGGATGGTGATCGTGCTTGAGTCGAGCACGTATCCGGGTACGACGCGAGAGCTTGTGCTTTCCAAGTTGGTTGAACATAGCAAGCTAAAGGTGGGGGAGGATTTCTTCCTGGCTTTTTCACCCGAGCGGGTGGACCCTGGCCGCACGGATTGGACAACGGTCAATACGCCCAAGGTGGTGGGCGGAATTACACCGGATTGTTGTGAGGTGGCTAGCTGTTGGTATCAGCAGGCTTTGCAGACGGTGGTGACGGTTTCTTCGGCAGAAGTGGCCGAGATGGCAAAGCTGTTGGAAAACACGTTTCGCATGATCAACATTGGTTTGGTGAACGAGCTGGCGCTGATGTGCGACCGCTTGAAGGTGGATGTGTGGGAAGTGATTGATGCAGCTGCGACCAAGCCATTTGGGTTTATGCGCTTCACCCCTGGGCCTGGCCTGGGTGGGCATTGTATTCCCATTGACCCGTTGTATCTTTCGTGGAAGTTGCGTTCGCTGAATTATACGGCGCGTTTTATTGAGCTGGCTTCGGAAATCAACACCAACATGCCGCGCTTTGTGGTTGGCAAAGTGCAAGATGCATTGAATGAGCGTGGCAAGCCGTTGAAAGGTAGCCGCGTGTTGATTTTGGGCGTAGCATACAAGCCGGATATTGATGATTTGCGTGAATCGCCGGCCCTGGATGTGATTGGTCTGTTGCGTCAGAAAGGGGCGCAAGTGGCCTACCATGACCCATTCATTCCTGCCTTTCGACACGACGCGCTGGAGATGCAATCGGTGGCAGATTTGATGTCTGAAGTTCGCTCTGCTGATTGTGTCGTGATTATTACCAATCACAAGGTTTACCCTTATGCGGAGATTTTGGATGCGGCGACATTGATTGTGGATACCCGAAATGCGTTGGGCAAGTTTGGACGTGCAAACCCCAAAGTGGTGAGGTTATAATGGCGCGTTATTTGGTGACGGGTGCAGCTGGTTTCATTGGTGCACGAGTCAGTGAGCTGTTGCTGACTGAAGGGCATGAAGTTGTTGGCGTGGATAATTTGAATGACGCCTATGATGTGCGCCTGAAGGATTGGCGCCTGGCGCGTTTGCAGGGACGGCAAGGGTTTGTATTTGAACGGGTTGATATTGCGCAGTTTGAGGGGCTACAGGCCATTTTTGCCCGTTATGGACGTTTTGATGCCATCATCAACCTGGCGGCGCGCGCCGGAGTGCGGCAATCTGTTGAAAACCCTTGGGTATATGTGGATACAAATGTGACCGGTACGCTTAATTTGTTGGAATTGGGGCGGCGTCACGACACACCCAAATTTATTTTGGCGTCTACTTCCAGCATTTATGGTGAAAATCCGCCAATGCCTACGCCGGAAACGGCGGCTAGTGATCGGCCCTTGCAGCCGTACGCAGCGAGCAAGAAAGGCGCCGAGGCGCTGTGTCACAGTTATCATTATCTCTACGGCACAGATGTGACTGTATTTCGCTATTTCACGGTCTATGGCCCGGCGGGGCGACCGGATATGGTTATGTTCCGTTTTGCGCAATGGATTGCTGAGGGACGTACAGTGCGAATCAACGGCGATGGTGAGCAAACACGCGGTTTTACATACCTGGATGACATTGCGCGCGGCACAATTTTGGGCCTACGACCCTTGGGCTATGAGATTATCAACCTGGGTGGTCATGAGGAGATTTCAATCAATGCGCTGATTGCGCGCCTGGAACACTTGTTGGGACGCAAGGCACAGGTGGAGTATTTGCCATTGCATCGAGCGGATATGTTGGCAAACCTGGCCGATGTGCGCAAAGCCCAACAGGTGTTGGGATGGCAGGCACAGGTTGAATTGAATGAGGGGCTGGCGCGTCTGGTAGATTGGTATCAACAGGAGCGCAGTTGGGCGAGTCAGGTTTTAACCCCGTGAGCGGACGCGCCGCAAAGGCGGTGCGCCGTTTGGCTGATCAGGGGCTTGTGATTGCGCGCACCTGGGCACAGGATTTGTTGCTGCGGCGGGTGGTGCGCAATTCAACGTACTTGTTCATCAGCAATGTCATCAGCGCGGTGCTGAGCATTGTGACGGCAAATTTGTTGGGCGTGGCTGGTTTTGGCGTATTAGGGATTGTGACAAGCTTTGTTGCCAACGTCAATCGCTTGTTCTCGTTCCGCATGGGCGATGTGGTTGTGCGCTATGTTGGGGCTTATCTTGCTAGTGCTGATGCAGCAGATGAGCAAAAGCAACGAGCGGCCGCACTGATCAAGGCAGCCGGGTTGCTGGAAACAGTTACATCGTTGGCGGCGTTTGTGGTGTTGGTGTTGCTTGCTCCGTTGGGGGCGCGCCTGATTGTCAAAGACGAGGCAATGGCCTGGATGTTTGTGCTATATGGGCTATCCATTTTGGCAAATTTTGCGACCGAGACGGCAACCGGTGTGTTGCAGGTCACCAATCACTTCCGCAGTCAGGCAGTTTTGAACGTGGTGCAAAGTGTTGTGGCGGCGTTGTTGATCGTTTGGGCCTCTGTGACACAGGCTGGTTTGCTGGGGGTGTTGTGGGCTTATTTAATCGGCAAGATTTTGTTGGGGCTTGGTCCAATTGTGTTGGCATTGCGGGTGTTGCCCAAAACACTGGGCAAGGATTGGCTGCGGGCGCCGTTTGCTTTGTTACCGCCGTTACGTGAACTGGCCGGTTTTGCCATTAGCACCAACTTGAGCGGGACCATCAATGTGGTAGCTCGGGATAGTGAGGTGTTGTGGGTTGGGTTCTTCTTCTCACCATTGGAGGCGGGATATTTCAAGACGGCGTTGGCAGTGGTAAATTTGGCAATTATGCCGATCAATCCGTTTATTGGTGCTACTTATCCTGAAATTACGCGCAGTGTGGCGGAACGACAATTTGCCCGGTTGCGTCGTTTGTTGCGCCGGGTGAGCCTGATTGCTGGGGCCTGGACAGCAATGGTCATGATGGGGCTGGCTTTGTTGGGTCGAGCGGTGTTGTTTGAACCCTGGCAGGTGGCCGGGCATACGTTTCAGGTGTATGAATCGGCCTTTTTGCCCGCTTTGGGGCTGACGTTGATATTGTTGGTTGGTTTTGGCACGGCCAATACGTTGTTTTGGAATAGGCCTTTGCTGTTGGCACAAAATAAGGCTGGGGTTGCTTTACGAGTGGCCTTTTATAGTATGATGGGCAAGGTGTTGTTGACGGTGTGGCTTGTGCCAGTTTGTGGCTATCAGATGGAGGCGGTGCTGATGGCGGCTTATTTTGTTCTATCGGTCGGGGCGATGGTGTGGTTGGGGTTGCGTGAAGTAAAGCGCGGCGAGAAATTGCAGCAGGAGGCAGCGGGATGAAGATTGCCTGTTTAACGACTTCTCAAGCACCGGCCAATACGGCCAATAGCATTCAGGCCTTTAAAGCCTGTCATGCATTGGCGCAGGGTGGGGCGCAGGTTTGCTTGTGGGTAGCTGCACCGCCTTCGGGCGCAAGCTGGGATGCGTTGAGCGCTTTTTATGGCCTGCGCACGTCGTTTGAAGTGCGTTGGTTGCCTTCAAGGCCGGGGTGGCGCCGATATGATTTAATTTTTGCCGGGTTGTGGGCAGCACGGCGATGGGGGGCCGATGCATTGGTAACCTGGTTGGTGCAGGCGGCGGTGTTAGGCAGCAAGCTGGGCTTGCCAGTAGTGTATGAGATGCACGACCGTCCGACGGGGCAGTTTGGGGCCTGGTGGTTGAGACAGCTGGCAAGGGTACAGCGCCCCAAACGGGTGTTGATGATTACCAGGGCGTTGCGGCGAGTGGTAGAGAGTGAGTTTGGCATCCGCTTTGCGGATGAGGATGTGCAAATTGCGCCGAATGGAATTGAATGGGAGCGCTTTGAGCATTTGCCCAATCCGGTTCAGGCGCGCCTGGCTTTGGGATTGAAGGAAATGCCGACCGCTGTGTATACGGGGCACTTCTACGCCGGGCGGGGGATGACGTTGCTTTGCTCTCTGGCGCAGGCTTTGCCACAAGTTCAATTTTTGTGGGTGGGTGGGCGTGAAGCGGATGTGGAGGTGTGGCGGCAGCGCACGCAGCATTTGGCCAATGTGATTCTGACCGGTTTTGTGGAAAATCAGCGGTTGCCGCTGTATCAGGCTGCGGGTGAGGTGTTGCTGATGCCCTACGAGCGGGCAATAGCAGGTTCGAGTGGCGGCAATTCGGCAGAGATTTGCAGTCCGATGAAGATGTTTGAGTACATGGCATGTGGCCGGGCAATTTTGAGCAGTGATTTGCCAGTGTTGCATGAGGTGTTGAATGAGGAGAATGCTGTGTTTTGTCCGCCGGAAGAGCCGACGGCCTGGGTGAAGGCATTGGATGAGCTGATTCGGGATGGGGAACGGGGCAGGAGATTGGGGTTTCAGGCGCGGCGTGATGCACAGCGTTATACCTGGCAGCAGCGTGCGGGGGGAATTTTGGATTGGCTGAATTCGTTGTCTGCATAAAGCGCACACAATAGAGGAGAGGAAAACCGCAATGGTGCGAAAATCTGATTTTTGGTGGGCGTTGGGGGTGGGGGTGATTGGCGGGGGGGCATTGGCGGCGGTGCAGCCGGGGGGACTATTCAGCCGGGGCTGGTTGTCGTTTGGGCTGTTAATGTTTGGGGCGGTGCTAAGTTTGGCGATGGCCTGGCGTGCTTCAGGGGCGGGGCGTTCCATGGCCTGGGTGATGGGCCTGGCGTTTGTTCTGCGCCTGACCGTGGCGGTGGTGCTCTTTTTGGGGTTGCCGCGCTGGGGGGACCCAACCGATGTGCAGCAGCAGGCCGGGTATGAGTTCTTCGATGCCTATCACCGCGATGCGCAGGCCTGGCAGTTGGCTAGCTCAGATCAGCCGCTCAGTCAGGCGTTTGGCGAAGAATTGTACATGGATCAGTATGGGGGGCTGTTGTGGCTAAGCGCCTGGTGTTATCGCTTCCTGAGCCCGGATCTGCAACGACCGTTGTTGGTCGTTGTCTTGGGGGCGTGGCTGGCAGCATTGGGGAGCATTTTTCTGTATCGGGCGTTGCGCGGTCGGTTTGAAGAGCGGGCAGCATTGGCAGCTGCCTGGATTTATGCTTTGTACCCCGAAGGGGTTCTGATGGGGGCATCGCAAATGCGCGAGCCTTTCCTGATGGGCTTGAGCGCTATTGCATTTTGGGCAGTTGCGGTTTGGCCATTGCGTTCATCAGAAACAACCTTACACCGTCCGGCACTGGCGGCTTTGTTGGGCGCGGCTTTGTTGGGGCTTGGGTTGTTTTCTTGGCGAGCAGCTTTGCCGATTGTGGCGGTGTTGTTGGTTTGGTTTTGGCTTGAAAATACGCTGCCGCGCCGCAGGCAATGGCTGCGCACGCTGGGATGGGTTGTGTTGGCATTGGCTTTGCTGGTTGGGCTGGCGCTGAGTTGGCGCTGGCTGCGGGACGTGGCGGCTTGGGATGCGTTGCTGGCGGAGCGTTCCTCGGGGATGTTGCAGGCACAAATGCAAAAACTGCCCGATTTTCTCAAATTGCCGTTTGTGACCTTGTATGGGCTGTTTCAACCGGTGTTACCGGCCGCGTTGATTGAAACTGCGCTGCCCATTCATCGGGCAATTTCGGTTGGGCGGGCGCTGGGCTGGTATCTCTTGGCGCCGGTTTTGCTGTATGGCAGCCTGATTGTGCGACGGGCGGAACGAAGTCGTCGGCCAATTTTGGTGTTGACCATGGTGGTGTGCGTGGGGTGGATTTTGATTAGCTCACTGCGCGCTGGTGGCGATCAGTGGGATAATCCTCGTTACCGTGTGATTGTTTTGCCCTGGTTGGCTTTGTTGGCCGGGTGGGCCTGGGAGCGGGCACGGCGGCTGCGCGACGCATGGTTGGGACGAATCTTCTTTGTTGAAGGGATTTTCCTGGCTTTCTTCACGCATTGGTATTGGCAGCGTTACCTGAGCAGTGGACAAAAGTTGCCCTTTTTTGGCATGATTGGCTTGATCCTGGCGTGCAGTGCCTTGTTCCTGGCTTTGTGTTGGCTGTGGGATCGTTGGCGCGCGCGGCGGTCCTCGAGATAGAAGGACGTTTTTACGGTATAATAGAAAAAATTTGAACAAAGTGAGCGGATGATGTATCTTTCTGTCGTTGTTCCCGTTTATAACGAAGAGGAAAATTTGCCGTTGTTGTATGAAGCAGTTACCCGTGCGCTTGCTGAGATTTCGCGCCCGTGGGAATTGGTGTTGGTAGATGACGGCAGCAGGGACAATAGCCCGGCAGTGTTGGAGAAGCTTGCACAAGCAGACCCCGTACATGTGCGCGCCGTGTTTTTGCGCCGCAATTTTGGGCAAACGGCGGCAATTGCCGCTGGTATTGATCATTCGACCGGCGAAGTGATTGTGTTGATGGATGCAGATTTGCAGAATGATCCGTTGGATATTCCAATGATGTTGGAGAAGGTGGATGAGGGCTATGATGTGGTGAGTGGTTGGCGACATGAGCGCAAAGATGCTTTTCTGACGCGCACGCTGCCCTCTCGCATTGCTAACAGGTTAATCTCGTCAGTGACCGGCGTCCATTTGCATGATTATGGTTGTACGCTCAAAGCCTATCGGCGCGAGGTGATTACGGGCTTTCGGCTGTATGGGGAGATGCATCGTTTCATTCCTGTGTATGCCAATTCGGTTGGAGCACGCCTGATTGAGGTCAAGGTAAATCACCATCCGCGTCGGTTTGGCAAAGCCAAGTATGGCCTGGAACGAACCATCAAAGTTGTGCTAGATTTGTTTACGGTCAAATTTTTGAGCAGTTATGCCAACAAGCCGATTTATTTGTTTGGCGGGGCAGGCATGGTGTTGATTACCATCAGTGCGGCAACGTTGTTGTATTTGTTCGTTCGGCGGATTGGTTGGAATGTTTCGGTGATGAATTCGCCGCTTTTCCAAATGGCGACGATGATCGGCATTTTGGGCTTTCAGTCTATTTTGATGGGGTTGATTGCGGAATTGCTGGCGCGCACGTATCATGAGTCGCAACATAAACCGACCTATACGGTGCGGCGCGTCGTGGGTGGAGATCAACCTCAAGCTGAGAATTGATGCGCATTCTGGTGCTTTCGCACGAATATCCTCCTGTTGGGGGAGGCGGTGGGCGCGTGGCACAGGATTTGTGCGAGGGCCTGGCACAGCGTGGCCATGCTGTGCAGGTTCTGACAGCTCATTATAACGGTCTGGATTTAGAAGAGGTGCGGCAGAATGTGCGCATTCGCCGCCTGGTTTCAGGGCGCCATGCGCCCTATGTGGCAAGCTTTGGCGCTATGTTGCAGTATGTGCTTGCTGCATATCGTGTGGGGTTGCCTTTGATCCGTTCATGGAAGCCGGACGTGTTGCATGTGCATTTTGCAGTGCCGGGAGGGGTGATTGGGCGTGCTTTAAGCCGGGCAACCGGCATTCCCTATGTGATTACAGCTCATTTGGGCGATGTGCCTGGCGGAACGCCAGAAAAAACGGAACGCTGGTTCCGTTGGGTTTACCCTTTCACGCCGGCTATCTGGCGGGATGCGGCGCGCGTGGTTGCGGTGAGCGCGTATACCCGTCAGCTGGCAATGCGACATTATCCTGTGCCGATTGAAGTGATTCCCAATGGGGTAGATTTGCAGGCGTTATGCCCGGGTGCTCATCCGGGTGAGCCGCCGCGCTTAATTTTTGCCGGTCGGTTTGCCGAGCAGAAGAATCCGTTGCAGGTTGTGCGGGTGTTGTCGGGTCTGAGAGAGTTACCCTGGCACTGTGTGATGGCCGGGGATGGTGCATTGCGGCCTGCGGTAGAGGCAGAGTTGCAAGCAACCGGCCTGGCCGAGCGATTTACCCTGACGGGGTGGATTGAGCCGCAACAAGTGGTGGACTGGTTTGAACGCAGTGACATTTTGTTCATGCCATCCCGCAGTGAGGGTTTGCCGGTTGTCGGGGTGCAAGCGTTGGCGATGGGGTTGGCTTTGGTGGTTGGGCGAGCGGGCGGATTTGTGGAATTGGTTGAAGAAGGGCAAAATGGGTTTGTGTGTGACCCGGAGAATACGCAGGCGATGCAAAACGCTTTGAGTGTGCTGTTGGGCGATTCAGCACAGTTAATCGCTTTTCGACAACGTAGCCGTGAGCTGGCAGGCCGTTTCGATTTGCAGAATGTTTTGGATGCGTATGAGCAGGTGTTGGCGCAGGCCATGCAACGGAAACGGAGATGAAGATGACACAGTTAACGTTTGAGTTTCATGGCAAATTGCGTTTGTGCGTGGAGAGCGAAGATGCACTGGCGCTGGATTTCTTTGCCAGCGAATATGGCTTACACGCTGCGGCTAGTGATGCCGATTTGCCAACAGTGTGGCTACACTTTGAGCGAAGCAAAGGGGGAATCAGCCGCCCCGGATATACAACGCACACGCATAAAGTACTGGCGCGTTGGGCCTATCGGGTGCGTTTGACATTGCGGCGGATTGAAATTGAGGCGGTTGGAAACCGTTTTAGTATTCCCATGATTCATCACATGTTGGTGCATCCTAGCTTGCGATTTTTGGCGGCTAATCAGGGGCTCTTAATGTTGCACGCTGGTGCGGTTGCCCGCAATGGCCGTAGCATTTTGTTCAGTGGGCGTGGCGGGGCTGGCAAGACAACGACGACTTCGTTGCTGCTGGCTTATGGGCAACCGACCTGGCAGGTTCATGCGGATGATTATGTTTTTATTGCGGATGGGCCACTGAGTTTGGGATATTGGACGCGAGCACATCTCTACCGCGACTTGTTGCGCTGGGTGCCAGAAGTGGCCGGCAGGCTTTCCTCAGGGGAGCGATTGCGCTTGGAGGTGTTGGGGCGAGTGCGCGCGTGGAGCCGTGAGCGGATTAAGTGGCCGGTGCGGATGGCGTTGACGCGCTTGTGGACGGGGCGGGCGCCTGCTGCGCAGGCTTGCCCGGCAGCTTTGGTGTTGTTGCGCCGGGGTGCCGTGGATGTGCCTGTGCTGCGCCCGGCTGAGAATGTTGCTGAGGCAGTGCAGGAACTTTTGGAAATGAATTTTTATGAAGCGCGTCATTACATCCGTTTGTTGAGCAAACAGGGAGTGTTGGATGAGGCTGGTTTGAGCGATTGGCGTGCTGCTGAGGCGGCTTTGATGGAGCGGGCCGTGATGCAGATTCCGCTGCGAGTGTTGTTGCTGCCAGAGAAGCAGGTAGAGGCGTATGCCCTGGCCAAAGGTGTGGCTGAGGCGTTGAACGAGGTTGGAGCATGAGCCGAAAACGACGCGTGGCCTGGGTGCGGTTGCTGGGCATGGTGCTTAGCCTTGGGTTGTTGATCTGGTTATTGGCCCGGCAAGATTGGGGACGGCTATTGGCGGCACTGCGTTTGATGCCGGTTTGGGTGCTGTTTTTGGCCTTTGCACTTTATTTGGCTGGGCAGTTTGCCAACGCGGCGCGTTGGCTGGTGCTGTTGCAGGCACAGGATGCACCTGTGGGGTATGGGCGGTTGTTGCGATTGGTGTTTGCCGGGGCGTTTGCTTCCAATTTCTTGCCCTCGACGATTGGGGGCGATGCTTTGCGCCTGGTTGGGCTCACGCGTCTGATTGCAAACCCGGGCATGGCCGCGGCTTCAATTGTGCTAGACCGTTTTATGAACGTCCTTTCCTATGTTACTGTGTTGCCGGTGGCGGGTTCAATGTTGGTGCGCTTTTCGGATGGCGGTTTTGTTTGGGGTGGGGTGTGGATGAGCTGGCGCGGTCGCATGGAGGCGTGGCTGTCGACGCGTTGGCAGGAGTTGCTTCGGGCGTTGAAGTTGTGGCAACGTAAGAAGGGGGCGTTGGTTGGGGCATTTGGCGTGTCTTGGTTTTCAATTTTCGTAATTTTCTGCGCGTTATGGCTATTGGCGCGTGGACTTGGCATTCCTGTGGCGTTTTATCAGGTAATGGGCATTAACGCATTAACGTATTTGTTGACGCTGCTGCCGATTACGTTCAACGGCCTGGGCGTGCGCGAGGTGGCGATTGTCTCGCTGTATGTTCAGGTAGGGGCAACCTCAGAGCAGGCGTTGGCGCTGGCGCTGATTTCGCGGCTGATGTTGATGGCTGAGACGTTGCCGGGTGCTTTTTGGGTGGCGGAGGCTTTCTCGGGCGAGCGGTCTTCGTCGTGCTATAATCAGACAGTATGAAGCATTGGCGTATTGGGCTTGAGCAAATTCGAAAAACCCGCTGGGCGGCGTTGCTGTTCACTTTGGCAGGCTTGGGTTGGTATGCCTGGCAGGCATGGGCTGCGGCGTTGACGGTACGTTCTTCCCTGGACGAGGGCAATTACCTGTATAAGGGGTATCTATTTGCAACGGGTGTGTATCAACCCTATGCGCCCTATTCTCCCTGGCTGAATAAAATGCCTTTGTCATTTTTGATTCCGGGCTGGGTGCAGGCAATCTTTGGAGCGGGGTTGCGCACTGGGCGTATGTATGCGTTTGTTATTTCCTTGTTGCTGGTATTGGCGTTATGGCTGGCAAGCCGTCGCCTGGCGGGGCGTTGGTGGGGAGCTTTGTCCGTCTGGGCAATGGCGCTGAACCCGATGTTGATTAAGACATATGCTCAGGCGCTTTCGCAAGGATTGGCGGTGTGCCTCTTGTTATGGGCTTGTGCATTGATGTTGGGCGAACGGCGGCGTTGGCAGGTTTGGTTGGGGGCTGCGCTGCTCAGTGTGTTGACGTTGACCCGCGAGAATATGGTTTTGGCTGTGCCTTTTTTGCTGCTTTATGTGTTTTGGCGTTGGGGTTGGCGGATGGGGCTTTCGACGGTGGGGGTTACGCTTTTGACCTTGTCGGTGGGTCATGCGGCTTTTTGGCCCGGAATTTTGCGGAATTGGGCCAAATGGTTGCCGTCCAGTCTGACCCCGTTTTTAGAGGCCTGGCGGCAGCCTAAGGGGGGCACGCGCACATACATACAGCAGATTTCTTTTTGGGAACAGATGCGGGTTTTTTTTGAGGGGATGCGCGATCATTTTTTGATGTTGGTTGGCCCACTGTTGGGATGGATGTCGGTAATGGGCCGTGGCTTGCGCCGTTGTTCTGATGACCGGCGTTTGGCCGTGACTTTGACGGCCATGCAGGCGGTTTTGATTGTTGCCCATTTATGGGCCTCAATCGGCATGGATTATTGCGTGTATTGTTATACTGGCTATTTGGCTTTCTTTTCGCCGGTTGGGTTGCTATTAACAGGGATTTTGCTGGCCAATTGGAATTGGGAAGCATTGCGTCCGGGCTGGGAGGCACTACGTAGGGGTACGTTGTTGATCGGTGTGCCTGTTTTGTTGGTGGGGGTGATGTTTAGTCAGGCTTCGCGCTTGCCCGATGCAGCGATTTATCGCTGGCTGGAACCCTGGTTATATGATCTGCGGGTGCCGCGTGTGAGTGGTGGGCGCTTTCAGCCTGGAACGATCGAACTGTGGCGCATGTTGGTGAATAAGTTTTCGCTGGATGGGGATTTGGTGCGGGTGCAGCTTTTGCCATGGATGGGTGCGGTGGCAATTGGGCTTTTGGCATCGGGCGTGATGTTCCTGGTGGCGTTGGGCTTATGGCTTGGTTTGAGGCGGCGTTTGTCTTTTGCGGCGTTGACAGGAGCTGTGTTGTTGCTAATGGGCGGTGCTTTTTCGGCAACGATGTTCTTGAGCGGTGGGGTGACGCCCTATGATTGTGCTGGCAACACCGTTGCGCATTATGAAGCAGCGGGTCGTGACCTGGCAGGACGGATTCCGCCGGGGGCTACGATTGATTGGCGCGCTGGAGGCGGGCTTTCGCCGGCGTTGTTGTTGTATTTGCCGGGGGTAAAAATCTACCCGCCGCAGTTGAATGGTGTATACTCGTTTCGGCAGGGGGGGGATGCAGATGCTTTGTATGCTTATGGTTATTGGAATGAGGCGCTCAGTGAGCAGTTTATGGATGAAGCTGATTTTTTGATTGTTGCAACACGTCCATCGCTTGAAATTGAAACGGATGTTTTTGCGGCCGGCTTCCGTGAATTGGCTCCACCGCCGCCGCTTGAAGAATGTCCGCGCCGTTTGGAGGTGCGTTTGTTTGCCAAACCTGGAAAGGGAGAATGAGCTTGCAATCGGAATCGAATTTTAAAACGAAGAAAAGCTTTCCGTTCCTGCGTGTTTTGGGAACGATCATTTCGTTGGGGTTGGTGGTTTATTTGATGGTGCGCGAGTGGGCATCTGTCGTTGCAGCTGTTGCTGAAATCCCCTGGTATGTGTTTGTAGCCGTCATGTTGTTGACGTTTGCCTCTCGTTTGTCCGTTGCAACGCGTTGGTATGTGCTGTTGCGCTCTGGCGGCAGCGATATTCGCTTTGTGGATGCTTTACGTTTGGTGTTCGCTGGTTTGTTCGCTTCGAATTTTTTGCCGACGACGGTGGGGGGCGATGTGGTTCGGTTTGGTGGAACGTTGCGCTTTAAAATAGAACCAGCTTTGGGGGCGGCGTCGTTGGTGATGGATCGTTTGGTAGGGATGGCGGGCATGGCAACGGTGTTGCCAATTGGATTGGTGCGGTTCTTCAGTATGCCGTTGCCAGCTTTGCCGGAGAACGGTTTGCCTGATTTGAAGCTCGATGCAGTTTCTGCGCCGGCAGCATTGGCCTGGCTGGGACGCAAATTGCGCTCTTTTTGGGATTCTGGGTGGCGAGCGATGCGCTTGTGGTTGATGCATCCAATGGGCTTGCTGTGGGCGTATTTATGCACCTGGGGACACATGCTGTCTTTGTTTGTCACTGTTTGGTGGTTGTTGATGGTGATGGGACAGCCGATTTCTTTTTGGATGGTAGCAGGCTTGTGGAGCATGAGCTATTTTTTCACTTTGCTGCCGATCTCGGTCAATGGGTTGGGGTTGCAAGAGCTATCCCTGGCATTTCTGTTTACCAATTATGGGGATGTGTCGCTGCATAGCGTGGTGGTGATGGCTGTGGTGGTGCGGGTTTTGCAAATTTTGGCCAGTTTGCCTGGGGCATTGTTTGTGCCTGGACTCTTGCAGTCTGAAGACAAGTCGGTAAAGGGAGATGTCGCATGAAACAGGAGATTTGGCTGCGCCGGTTTGTCTTGGCAGTGACTCTTGTGCTGACCATCTTGATGGGACGGATGGTTTTGTTGAATACGTTGAGCATGGGGGGATTCTTTGCCAATCGCTATGCGACGATTTGGGCTTTGGTAAGTCTTGGGGTAGGGGGAGTATTGATTGCGGTTGTTTTGATTGGCCTGGCTTTGGAACGTGGGCATGGCGTAGATTGGCTGCCAAAATTGGAGCAGAAACTGGTTGGGGGTGGGTTGATGGTGGCGCTGGCGTTGCTTGGTTTGATGCTGGTGGGAATGTATGTGCTGGTGTATCAGGCACAACCGGATCGCCTAACTGCTGCTTTGCCACGTTTGTGGTTGTTATGGATGGCTGCTTTGCTTTCAATGCCGATTTTGAAAGCCTGGCTGCGAATAACTTCACCTGCCTGGGCTTTTTGGGTTTCCTTGATGGTTTGGGGCGGGGCTTTTGTTGTGTATAGTTTTGTGCCGCAGGTGAACAATTTTCCCTTCTCGTTGGGGTGGTCAGAAGGTAGTCGTTTTTACAATGCTTCTATGTTTTTCTCAGAAGCGGTGTATGGACAACGGTTGCCTTTGCCTGTGTTGCATCCCACACGGTATGCCATGCAGTCACTGCCTTTTGTGTTGGGGAATTCACCGATTTGGGTGCATCGCTTGTGGCAGGTTTTGTTGTGGTTGGGGTGCACAATTTTGGGAGCATGGTTGCTGGCGCGCCGGTTGCAGCTCGAATCCGCCTGGCAAAGGGCTGCGTTGACGCTGTTGGGCGGGCTGTTCCTGTTTCAAGGACCGGTCTATTATCATTTGATGGTGTGTTCGTATTTGGTTTTGGCCGGGTTTTCAAAACAAAAACCCTGGCGCACGTTGATCCTGGTGCTGCTGTCTTCTGTATGGGCAGGCCTGAGCCGATTGAATTGGTATCCGATGCCGGGCGTGTTGGCAGCGTTGTTGTATTTTTTGGAGGTGCCTCTGCCCGATTCGGGAGAGGGTTGGTTGCGGCGTTGGCTGCGTTATGCAACCTGGCCTGTTGCGTGGGCGTTGGGTGGCACCGGCCTGGCATTTGCGGTGAGCAAATTGTATGAGCGACTTTCAGGAAATCCGGTGCAAGTGTTTGGCTCAGCAACGGAATCACCCTTGCTGTGGAATCGCTTGTGGCCGAATGCGACGTATCCGTTGGGCATTTTGCAGGCGGCATTGTTGGCGGTCTTGCCCATGGTGGTGGCGATCATTTTGGTTTTGCTGAAGAGGGCAAAGGGCGGTGAGCGCTGGCATGGTTTGCGCCTTGCTGGGGTTGCAGCGATCTTGATTGTCTTTTTGGCGGGCGGAATGGTGGTGAGCGTTAAGGTTGGTGGGGGAAGTAATTTGCATAATCTGGATGCTTTCTTGTTGTTGGAATTGGTGGTTGGTGTTTACATTGTGTGGGGACGGTTTGAGCCGGATGCAGGGACGACGCTAGCAGTTCGTCCGGGCGTGTTCTTGGTCTTTGCTTTGGCGCTTATTCCGACGCTGTGGCCGGTGTATAGTGGTGCGTCATTGTACTTTTCCTCTCCGCAAACCGTGCTGGAGGAACGACAAACATTACAACGAATTTTGGATGAGGCGAATCAACAACCGGGGCCGGTGCTGTTCATTTCTGAACGTCAACTGTTGACCTTTCATTTGGTGCAAGTGCGAGAATTTGAGCCGGAATATGAAAAGGTTTTTTTGATGGAGATGGCCATGGCAGGCAATTCGTTCTATTTGGAACGATTCTATGATGATTTGCAGCATCAGCGCTTTTCTTTAATTGTCGCTGAGCCACTGAATGCCAATCTTCAGGATGCGCGCTATGCATTTTCTGAAGAGAACAATTTGTGGGTTGAGCGGGTTGAGCTGCCAATTTTGGCGCGTTATCAGCTCAAAGAAAAAATCAATTCTACCGTTAGTATCTATGAACCGAAACGATAAAATGACCAAGCAATGGTGGCAGGTCAGGTTGCCCTGGCTGTTGAGTGGCCTGGGGGGGGGGTTGGCATTGGTAGCCTTGATGCGAATTCCGGGCGAGGGGATATCGGTGCAGCGCCTGGCATTGGCTGGGACGCTGCTTTTGGGCGGCGTTGCTTGCTTCTCAGGGGTGTTTGTCCGTTGGGAAAAACATGCCTGGGCTACCTGGTTGTGGAAGCAGCGTTGGTTGAATGGGGTGATATTGCTAGCGCTGGCGCTGGGGTGGCTGGCGCTGTTTTTGCCCGAGTATTGGTTTGGGGTTGGAATGGCGTATGCACAACGGTTGCGGCCATTGGTTTTGTGGGTCGGTTGGGTTGGGGTGCTGGCTGCACTGATCCGTTTTGACGTTTGGCAGGCGGGGCGTAGTGCCTTGGCTGCTTTGCGCGCCGAACCGTTGCAGTTTTGGTGGCTGGTTGCCGGAATCGTGGGGGTGTTTGTCCTGGTTGTTGGTTTGGGGCGGATCACTGGCTTGGGGGTGAAAGCGGACGACCGTTTTTGGAATGAGGCAGGAGCACCGGTTTTGGGTGTGCAGGTTTTAATCGGCCTCGTTGCGGCTTGGGGCATGGCTCGTTGGGGTGGGCGCACGCGTTGGTGGGCTTGGGCGGCGGGCCTGGCTTTGTGGTTGGCAGCAGTTGTGATTTGGTCTGCGCAGCCGATGTTGCCCAGTTATTTTGCACCTGGCCCTTACCCGCCCTCCAATCAGTTTTATCCGTACTCGGATGCAGCATTGTATGATGTTGGGGCACAATATGTGTTGCTGGGGCGGGGAATTTTGAATCATCAGTATATGGACAAGCCGCTGTACGTGGCGATGTTGTCCATGTTCCACGCTTTTGCCGGTCAGCGTTATCAGGCGGTGATTTTCGTGCAGATTCTGTTGCTGGCCTTTTTGCCTGTTGTGCTGTTTGTTTTGGGCAAGTCGCTGCGTGGGGTAGGGTTGGGCGCATTTTTGGGGGTTTTGATGATTTTCAAGGAGCGCAATGCAATTGCCGCAACGCTTGATATTCAAGTCTCGCATTCAAAATTAATGATGGCGGAGCTGCCGGTTGCGCTGGCCCTGGCCGGATTGGCCTTGACGGGCTTTTTTTGGTTGCGTCAACCGCAGCATGGCAAACGTTGGGCTGTTTTGGCGGGCGCGTTGGCGGGGGCAGCTGTGTTAATTCGGCCAAATGCGTTCCTGGCTGTGGTGGCATTGGTTGTGCTGTGGCTGTTGGCGCGTTGGCGACCTGATGGCTGGCGGCGCAGTTTGGTTGCGTTGGGTTTGTTTGCGGTGGTGTTTGGCGTGTGCTTTTTGCCCTGGATGATGAATACGCCGGCGGGGATGGAGCAACCTTATTTGGTGTTGAAGATACGGCAAATTATTGAAACCCGTTATCAAGCGCCAACAAGTGGAAATGGTCACAACAATCTGGTGGTTGCGCCCCTGAAGGAGCATATCAATGAGGCAGGCATAGGAGGTGTGTTTTACAATCAGGCGATGCTCCAGCAAATGCTCGAAGATGGTCAAAAGAGCCTGGTGTGGGCATTGGTCAATCACTGGCTGCACAATCAATGGCTGACGGTGTTGAGTTTGCCGAACACTTTTGCGTTGAAAGATCTTTCGCATACTTTGCAGGCGCCCTATTGGCAAGATGTGCGCTCTTGGGATGGTACCTTGGACTGGGAGCAGACATTGTTGACGTGGGGCAATCTGGTGCTGGTGGCATTAGGGATTGGTGATGCCTGGCGGCGATGGCGTTGGGCCGGGGTGCTGCCATTGGCAATGCAGTTGGGATATTTCCTTGCCAATGGATTGGCGCGTAATTCGGGGGCGCGTTATCTGGTTGCGGTGGATTGGGTAACGTTGATCTATTATGGTTGGGGCTTGCTGATGCTTTTGGGATGGCTTGGAGCGCACTGGAGAAACGGTTCAGAAGTTGATAGCGTCGCGCCAAGCGCATTTCCTAAGGGTGGGCTTGCCTTTGCCGCTGTTTTGATGCTGTCTTGCGTCAGCTTGCCTTTGTTGGATGAGCTTGTGCCTGATCGCTATGGTCAACAGCTTGATCGGCAAGCTGTGTGGGAGCAATTGCAAAAAGCTGGCTTGTTGGCGGAGGCTGGGCTGGATACGAATGAGGGGCGGGCTTATTTCTTTGATGAGGCGCTGGTGTTGGAGGGACGGGCATTGTACCCGCGCTTTTACTATCATGACCAGGGAGAACCTACGTCGAAATCGAGTGGCACTTCACCTTTGGCCATGCTGTATCAGCGACCGTATCCGCGCCTGACCTGGATTTTGCTTTCCAACGATTTTTATCGGTTTGTGCTCTTGCCAATGAATGCGCCGCCCAGCAATCAATTGCCAGATGCGCCGGATGTGATTGTGTTGGCTTGTCCGGGAGAACAATGGTTTGCCGTGGATGCACAGGCGGTATTCATTCTCGGGCAGGAGCCTCAGGTGTTGCTTCGTTCTCCACAGGCGGGGTTGCGCTGTCCGCTGCCAGAGCCCGTGTGCGACTTGAATCATACATGTCGCTAGCAGCTGTCAACCAACCAAGCGAAAGCCAGTAATAGGGCAGGGCAAAGGTATCCAGGCTGAAGCCTTCCATCAACAGACCTATCAGGACAAACAGACCCACCCAACCGAATGTGCGCCACACAAGCTGATTGGATCGGCGCAGGCGTTGTGCTGCCAAAAACAGCAGGTAGAGCCAGCTGATGAATAGCCCAAAGCCGAGTGTGCCCGTTTCACTGAGGAGGCGGATCCACAAGCTGAGCGTGTTGGGTAGTTCGTTGGATATATACATTTTATGCGGTTCGGCCATTGTCCAGCCGATGGGCGGCAGTACCTGAGGAAAGAAAAAGCCTGCATTGCCCAGGCCAACGCCAAAAATTGGGTGTTGACTGAAAATGTCAAGCCCGGCCTGCCAGAAGATGGCCCTCTCGCCAAAAAACAGTTTGTGGGCCAGGTCGTTGAAGCTCGCTTTTTGTAGGAGCATGGGAAGTGCGTCTTGCATCCGTAAATCGTTTTGCAAGTAGAAAGAAACCCCAACCAATGCGGTTAGCATTGCCAGAAAGATCAGAATGCCCCATAAGCCGAAACGAAAGACAGCTGGCCGCTGATTGGGAAAACGCTGGCTAAGTTTTCTGCTCAGCGCGTTGACGCCACGCTGCCCAAGAGATAGGGCGACGATTGCAGCCATCATTCCAAAAGCGACCAGCGATCCGCGCGCATAAGAAAAATAGAGCACAATCAGGCCAACGGGCAGCAGTAAATTTTCCAGGGAGATTGCTGGTAGGTGGAAGAGCTTTCGCTTTGGATAGGCCGAAAGGCCGGTTTGTGTGCAGGCAAGCCAGATTGGCAGATAGAGCATGGTCAGTTGGTGACCAAGCCAGGAGGGTTCATAGGCCAGGCCGGTGGCGCGCCAGTTATACAAAACACCGCTGGCAGAAATAAAACGTTGCACTTGCCACATCCAATCGGGATACGTATCATGGCAAATATTCCAGGCAAGTATTTGTGCCAGGGACCAAAGCAGGAGCAAAATTCCACCAGCGTTGAACCAGCGCAGGTTCCATTGTAAGTCTGAAAGCGTGGCGCTGACAAGATAAAAGCACAGACCGCAGCCGAGTGTGAAAAAACCGGTTAGCGCAACGCCAACACGGCTTGCTTCCTTGAAAGGAGGAATGGGAATAAAGAAGGCTAGCAAGGTGGAGGTCAGAGCTGCCAGGGTAAAGGTTAGGAGGGGCAAAGTAAGTCGGGGAAGTTTTCGCTTGCGTAATAAGATGGGCATCAGCCCCATGGCAAAGAGGATGGCAGCCAATGGGAGGGCTGGTGGGGCTATCATTGTCCCTCCCAGGATGCGAGACAAAAACGGCAGACTGGTGAAGGGCAAAAGAACAAGCAGAAGCGCCCAGAGCAGGCGCTGAAGGCGTTCAAACACTGTGCTTCCCTCGACGGATGAGGCGCTCCGGCAGTTGCCAGGTCAGCAACAAAACACCGCTCAACAATCCCAACAAACCGCCGGCAAGGATGAGGTTGCGGCGCGCAAATTGAACAGGTTGCAAGGGGAGCTCGGCAGGCTGTGGTGCAATGGCGCGCAGTCCGGGGAAGAAGCCGCGTCCAGCCTGGCGTTCAGCCATGATTTGTTGGGAAGTTTCTTGGATGGCTGTCTGCAAGACAGCCAGGTCGGTTGGGCAAATTGCAGGGGCTGAAATCGAGAGGGCTGCCTCGGCCAGGCAACCGCTGAGACCATCCAAATGGCGTTGTAGGGCTTCGGCGGCCATGGCATGGCTTTCGGCGGCTTGCAGGTCGGCAAAGGCAAGCTCAGCCCAGCGATTCACCAGCCAGGTTGCCTGTTGTGGGTCTTCTAGTTGCACACGCAGGACGTAACTTTGCCCTTTTCGTTCCAGAAAAGCGCGTTCAGCCAGGCGGTCGCCTGTTAGCGAGATTCCAGCAGCCTGAGCGTCTTGCAGCAGTTGGCGGCGCAAGCTGGGGGCATCAAGGATATTGCCCACAGCATTGATGACCATATCAAGCTCATCTTCGCTGGGGGTGCCGGTGCGGCTTAGGTCGAGGCTGAGGGTGATTTGCAGCCGTGCCTCATAACGAGCTGGTGTGGCGAGGCTGAATAACCAACCCAGGCAGGCACCGAGCAGCGCTAGGGCAACGATCCATGGCCAATGCTGCAAGGCGTATTCGAGAGCATCTGGCGAAGGATGGGAAGAAGGTGAATGCGCTGTGTGCATAGTTTTGCCAAGAAAGATGTTGAGGGGCAGTATACCACTTTTCTGATATAATAGCGGCAGAGGATGAAATGCAATTTGTTGCAACAGAAATCGAAGAAGTTGTTTTAATTGAGCCCAAAGTTTTTGGGGATGGACGCGGTTTCTTCATGGAGACCTATCAGCAACGTTTGTTTGCTGAGCATGGATTGCCAACGCATTTTGTGCAGGATAATCATTCTGGCAGTCGTCAGGGAATTTTGCGTGGCTTGCATTATCAGGTCGTTCAACCGCAGGGAAAGTTGGTGCGGGTGGTGGTTGGGGAAGTTTTTGATGTGGCTGTAGATTTAAGGCGTAGCTCGGCAAGCTTTGGACGGTGGGTGGGCCGGGTGCTTTCAGCTGAAAATCACGCCATGTTGTGGGTGCCGCCGGGGTTTGCGCATGGCTTTTATGTGCTGAGTGAGTGGGCGGAGGTCTTGTACAAAGCGACCGATTTTTATGCGCCGCAGTATGAGCGCTGTTTGATTTGGAATGACGCGACAGTGGGGGTGCAGTGGCCACTTTTGGGAGGACAGCCGCCCTTGCTTTCGGCGAAGGATGGGCAGGGAAAAGCCTGGCAAGAACAAGACTTTTTTGATTGAGGAGCCATAGATGAAAAATGTTTTGGTGACCGGTGGGGCGGGCTTCATTGGTAGTAATTTTGTGCGCTTCTTGCTTGAGCATGAGCCGGAAGTGCGGGTGATCAATCTGGACGCTCTGACCTACGCCGGGAGTTTGGAAAACTTGCAGCACTTGCCGGATGAAGGACGACATGAGTTCATCCATGGGGATATTTGTGATCGGGCGCTGGTGGAAGATGTGTTGCGCCGCTTTGAAGTGGATACGGTTGTGCATTTTGCGGCGGAATCGCATGTGGATCGTTCGATTTTGGGGCCGGGGTTGTTTGTGCAAACGAATGTGGTCGGCACATTTACTTTGTTAGACTCGGCGCGCTTGTTTTGGAAAGAGCGCCCCGACTTGTTGCCCGGGGCGCGTTTTCACCATGTTTCAACGGATGAGGTGTTTGGTACACTTGGGCCGAATGATCCGCCCTTCAATGAACAGACGCCTTATGCGCCCAATTCGCCCTATTCGGCCTCAAAGGCAGCAAGTGATCATCTGGCGCGGGCTTATTTTCACACCTATGGGCTGCCGGTGACGATTAGCAATTGCACCAACAATTATGGGCCTTATCAGTTTCCTGAAAAATTGATTCCTTTGATGGTTTTGAATGCATTGGAGGGCAAACGATTGCCCGTATATGGGGATGGAATGCAGGTGCGTGATTGGTTGTATGTGGAGGATCACTGCGAGGCGATTTATCGTGTTTTGATGCAAGGCCGAGTTGGCGAAACCTATGCAATTGGCGGCAATAATCAGCCGCCGAACATTGAGATTGTGCATACCATTTGTGCTGTGATGGATGAGTTGCATCCGCAGGGCGCGCCGCATGAGCGGTTGATTGAATATGTGACCGACCGGCCAGGACATGACCGGCGGTACGCTATGGCGATTGATAAGATCCGCAGTGAATTGGGCTGGCAACCGCGTCAGACGTTGGCAAGTGGTTTGCGCAAGACGGTGGCCTGGTATTTGGAAAATCCTGCCTGGGTGGCCGCGATTCGAGAGCGGTCAGATTATCAGACCTGGATGCAAAAGAATTATGCCGAACGAGGAGCAAAGAAATGAAGGGGATCATTTTGGCGGGTGGAAAAGGAACACGCTTGTATCCGGCAACGCTGGGCGTGAGCAAGCAAATGTTGCCGGTGTATGACAAGCCAATGATTTACTATCCGCTTTCGATGCTGATGCTTGCCGGAATCCGTGAGGTGTTGGTGATCAGCACACCGGAGGATTTGCCAGGTTTTCGGCGGGCGTTGGGGAGCGGGGCGCAGTGGGGGCTGCAATTTTCGTATGCTGAGCAGGCCGAACCGCGTGGGCTGGCAGAGGCGTTTTTGATTGGGCGAGAATTTATTGCCGGGCAACCGAGTTGCCTGATTTTGGGCGATAATATCTTCTATGGGCATGGGTTGCCGGCGTTGTTGCGTCAGGCAGCGCAATTAGAGCAAGGGGCCACTGTATTTGCCTATCCGGTGCGCGATCCGCAGCGCTATGGCGTGGTGGCGTTTGATGATCAATTCCGTGCGATCAGTTTAGAGGAGAAGCCGCAGCAGCCAAAATCAAATTATGCTGTGCCGGGTGTCTATTTCTATGATGAAACGGTTTGTGAGCGGGCAGCTTCGCTGAAGCCTTCGCGGCGCGGGGAGTTGGAAATTACCGATCTGAATATTTTGTATTTGAATGAGGGCAAGCTGCATGTGCAGTTGTTAGGGCGGGGTGTAGCCTGGCTAGACGCGGGGACGCATGAGTCACTGTTGCAGGCGGCGATGTTTGTCCAGGCGGTTGAAGAGCGACAGGGGATGATGATTTCTTGCCCTGAGGAAATTGCTTATCGGATGGGCTTCATTACCGCTGAGCAGTTGCGAGAACAGGCACAAAAGCTATCCTCCAACGAGTATGGCGAATATCTGCTGCGTCTATTGCAAGAGAAAGGCAATGATTAACAGATGAAGATCCTTTTGTTGGGTGAGCGCGGGCAATTGGGCTGGGAGCTGAAGCGCACCCTGGCCTGTTTGGGAGAGCTAATCGCCACAGACTACCCACAGATTGATTTTTTGCAGCCAGAAAGTTTACGCTCTCTTGTGCGCACAGAACGGCCTGATGTTATTGTCAATGCGGTCGCTTATACAAATGTGGACAAAGCGGAGAAGGAGATAGACGCGGTTCGCCTGGTGAATGTTGAGGCGGTTGGTGTGTTGGCGGAAGAGGCGGTGCGTTGTGAAGCAGCGCTGATTCATTATTCAACCGATTACGTATTTGATGGCAAGAAAGGTGAAGCTTATACTGAAGAAGATGTGCCCAATCCAATTGGAGTGTATGCGAAAAGCAAATTGGATGGCGAGCAAGTGATTCAACAATTGGGGGGGGTGTATTGTGTTTTTCGTACCAGTTGGCTATATAGCTTGCGGCAAACCAACTTTGTGTTGAAAGTGTGGCAATGGGCCAGACAGCAGGAGGTTTTGAAGATCGTCTCCGATCAAATGGGCAGCCCAACTTCGGCACGCTTTTTGGCGGAATTAACAGCCCTGTGCCTGGCAAAAGCTGGAGAAGACTGGCGAAATACCTTTTTGCAAAGAAGGGGGATTTATCACGCCGGTGGTCGCGGGGGAACTTCGCGTTATGAATGGGCAAAGGCTATCTTAGAACTGGATCCTCACCCTGAAGAGTGGAAGTTTCGCCATTTGTTGCCTGTCTCAAGTGCTGAATTTGCTGGAATAGCAACTCGACCTGGAAATGTGGTCTTAGATTGTGGACGTTTGGAGCGGGTTTGGGGATTGAGTTTGCCGGACTGGAAAGATGCATTGAGATGGACATTAGCTGTTTAATTCTTTGGTGATAATGGATTGAAATGAATACCGATTCAAAATTGTATGCTTCAGTGTTTGATAGCCGAGATCAGGAATCGTTAGGCCGTTTTTTGGCTAAGGTAGGGCGAGAGCTATATCTATATCGGTTTGCATTGCGTAATTTTGTTTTTAATACATTGCGTACTCGTTACCGCCGATCTGTGTTGGGCTTTTTATGGAGTTTGCTGAATCCGTTCTTTTCCATGATGGTGATGGCGGTCGTGTTTTCGGTTGTTTTTCGCCTTGAGTTCAAGAATTTTTCAATGTATGTATTCTCCGGCTTGATTCCCTGGTCTTACATCAGCGCTTGTTTGATTGGGGGCACTCAGGCCTTGATCAACGCTGAAGGGTTTTTGAAAAAAGTCTATGTGCCTAAGATCATTTTCCCAATGATGGTTGTGACTGTGGAAACGGTCAATTTGTTTTTTAGTGTGGTGAGCATGAGCCTGTTGGCTTTGTTGTTTGGGGCACCGATTTCGTGGCATATTGTTTTGCTGCCTTTGGCAATTGTGATTGCTTTCTTGTTTAACTTGGGCCTGGTTTTGATTGTTAGTATTGTTACGATTTACTTTCGTGACTTAACACATATTTTGACCGTTGTTTTGCAGGCATTGTTTTATCTTGTGCCAATTGTGTACCCTCTCGATGTTTTTCCAGAATCAACCAGGCGGTTGTTTTTGCTAAACCCGTTTTATTATTTCATTAACTTGTTTCGAAAAACGATTTATTCGCAAGAAGCAATGGTATGGCAAGATTGGTTGATTCCATTGGCGCTTGCTGTTGTAAGTCTAAGCATTGGAATCGTGATCCTTAAGGCGCAGGATCGAGAGGTGGTATATCGTCTATGAGTGCTTATATTCATATTGAGAACGCTTCTTTGCGATTTCGCATTTTTAGCAACCCCACACCGACGTTGAAAGAGGCTGTAGTTGGATGGCTACGGCGTCAAAAACGTGTGCCAATGCGAGAGTTTTATGCCCTGCGTGATATCAACCTACACTTTGAAGGCGGGCAACGGGTGGGAATCGTTGGTATGAATGGAGCAGGAAAATCTACGTTGCTGAAAATGATCGTGGGCATTTATACGCCTTTTCAGGGGCGGGTGGAAGTCTCAGGTCGCATCACGCCCATGCTAGAGATTGGGACGGGATTTGATGTTGAATTGAGTGGCCGAGAGAATATTTATTTGAATGGATCCATTCTGGGCTTTTCTGCAGCGGAAATGGCCAAGAGAGAAAAGGCGATCATTGAATTTGCTGAGCTGGAGGAGTTTATTGACACGCCGGTAAAGTATTACTCTTCGGGCATGTATGGACGTTTGGCGTTTTCAATCGCTACCATGGTTGATCCAGAGATTCTGATTGTGGATGAAATCTTTTCGGCGGGGGATGCGTATTTTGTGGCAAAGGGGGCCAAGCGTATGTTAGAATTGATGCATTCTTCTGAGATTGTGTTGTATGTTTCGCATTCTTTGGAGCAGATTAAGCAACTTTGTAACTATGTAGTTGTTTTGGATCACGGACAGGTTGTCAACCAGGGCGATCCAGATGCAATGGTTGATTACTATCTCACAGAGGTTGTCAAAAAATAAACCAACAGAGGTAAATGAAAATGGAACCGATTCAGTTGTTTGTGCCGACATTTCGAATTGAAGAAACTTTGGAAGAGATTCGTGTCTGTCTGGAAAAAGGATGGACAGGTTTGGGCTTCAAAACAGTTGAGTTTGAAGAGGCATGGAAAGCATATACTGGGTTACCCCATGCGCACTTTTTGAGTTCGGCAACAGCCGGGTTGCATTTGGCAGTCGCGTTGCTCAAACATCAGGGCGGATGGCAAGATGGCGATGAGGTGATTACAACGCCATTGACTTTTGTTTCGTCAAACCATGCTATTCTTTATGAGAACTTGCGACCAGTGTTTGCAGATGTGGATGAGTATTTGTGCCTGGATCCGAATTCGGTTGAACAGCGAATCACAGAGCGCACGCGAGCGGTTGTGTTCGTTGGCTTGGGTGGCAATACTGGACAGTTGCGCAAAGTGGTTGAGATTTGCCGCGCTCATGGCTTGAAGCTGATTTTGGATGCTGCGCATATGACCGGCACGCGCTGGTTGAAAGGTGGACATGTGGGCGCAGAGGCAGATGTGACCGTGTTTAGTTATCAGGCGGTTAAGAATTTGCCGACAGCCGATTCGGGGATGATTTGTTTTGCAGATGCGGCTTTGGATGCTGAGGTGCGCAAATGGGCCTGGATGGGTATCAATAAGGATACCTATGCGCGAACGGCTTCTCAAGGTTCTTACAAATGGTATTATGATGTCGAGTATGAAGGCTATAAGTACAACGGTAATTCAATTATGGCAGCGATTGGCCTGGTTGCGTTGAAGTATGTGGATCAGGATAATGCCTATCGCCGGCAAATTGCTGCCTGGTATGATGAATTTTTGGAAGATGAACCGCGCATTCGACGCATTCCTATGGCCAAGGATTGCGTGCCCTCGCGGCATTTGTATCAGGTGGAAGTCGATCGGCGCGATGAGGTGATGTTGGCTTTGAATCAGGCTCAGATTTATCCGGGTGTGCATTATCGCGACAATACCTTGTATCGCATGTATGCGCATGGACATGGTACATGCCCCAATGCTGCACGAGCAAGCGATCACATCATTTCGTTGCCGATTCATCTGCGACTGAGCTATGCACAAATTGTGTATATTTGCCAAACTTTGAAAGAAATTGTGCGACGCGATTGAGGAAAGGATGAAGCGGCAAATTCTCCCCGTCTCAGATGGTCTGGTTCAATTGCGTTTGCTTGAAGAAGCCGATTTGCCCAAAACACTGCAATGGCGCAATCGGGATGGAATTCGTAATTATTTTTTCCATTCAGATGTGCTGATATTTGAACAACATCAACAATGGTGGCAGAAATATGTGCCCAAAGATGATGATTTTGTGTTTGTGATTGAGTTGTTAGAGGAGGGACAGCGTTGGCCTGTGGGGCAGGTGGCTTTGTATGCGGTGAATTGGCAGGAAAAAACAGCTGAGTATGGGCGACTGATGGTTGGTGAAGATCGTGCCCGGGGTCGCGGGGTGGCGCAACGGGCTACAAAACTCGTCTTGCAAATTGGTTTTGATGTGCTGAATTTGGAAGAAGTTCATTTGGAAGTTTTTGCTCACAATCAGGTTGCCCGGCATGTGTATGAGCGTTGTGGATTTCATCTGGTCGAAGAACTGGACACTGTGGTGAAAATGAGCATTCGAAAGGCCGATTTCAGGAGATAAAAATGCGCTTTGGCGATTTTTGGGATACAGCCGGTGGCTATGATGGGGAGCCGAAATTGCTCAGCATTGTGTGCCGTTGCACGGACGGGTGTTCTGAGCAACAAATTCAGGCGTTTGCGAAGCATTTTGAGGAATGGCAATCACAGATTGAGCTGATCTGCATCGGCGAACCTGCTTTGGAGGCGGGCTGGGAAAAATCGGTTGTGAAGGATGCTCCTCATTTCGCCTGTGCGCTCAAACCGGTAGGGATACCGGCTGTTTTGTGGGATGCGGGGATTTTGCGGAGCAAGGGTCAGTGGATTTGGTTTTTGGAGATGGACGTGTTGCCGGCGCGCGAATGGGTGCAGACGCTTTTACAAACCATCTCGAACGCAGGATCGCGTTGCGCTTTGGCGTTTTTTGCTCAGGAGGATGCCCATTTGCCGGATGGGGTGCGGGCGGTCCGTCCGCCGTGGTTGGATTTGTTCTACAAGGGCTTTCGCATACCGCTATCAAACGTGGTGATGCGGCGGACGGTTTTTGAAGAGTTTGGATTGTTTGACCCGCATTTGGTGATACGAGAAACCTATGCGCAGGAATTCCTGATGCGCATTTCTCCCTTTGTTTCGTTGGATGCGGTTTTTGTAAAAGCAGATATCCCTGAAACAGATTTCGGCAATTTTTCGGAATTCTTTTATCATTGGTTGGGCATTAAACGAACGGATTTGCTGCAGGCAAGTGCGATTCGAAATTATCCATTGGATCATTTCTTGCTGTTTTCTGAGCAGATGCCCAGGGACCTGGCCTGGTGGGCCTATCTCAATCTTATTTTGCCATATTATCGGGTGTATCGGTATGTGTGGACAGATTTTGCTCCGTTGCAGACCCGTTCATTTGATTGGCCAACCCGCCATGTTACGCTGCTGAAAACAGATTACGAGACCACATTTGATGTCTGGTTTCGAAATTATGATTTGTTTGCGCAAGGACAACGTTTTTTGAAGTTGTCCTATTTGCAGGCAACACAATGGCAGGGTTTGCAAGATGATGCTTTGGTCTTGTTCCGTACGGTAACGGATGAATGTCTGAAAATTGGTGAGCAGGTTGCCAAAACTGCCAGGCCGGTTGGATATGCTTTGGATGACGACTTTTTGCATTTCCATGAGCTTGGGGATGGCATGGCTGATTTTAAACCAGGCCATGCTGCTTTTGATGCAATGGTGCAAACGATTCGGCTGGCGGATGCTGTCATTTGTAGCAGCGAGCACATTGAGCGTACCATTCATGAACACAATTGGCGAACCATTTTGCTAAACCCATCGCTGTTGCCGGCGCTTTTACCATCTCCAAAACAAAGAGACAATGAAACGCAGGTTTTTAAGTTTGGCTATGCAGGTGGTGGTTATCGTGCCAAGGAAATGCGTTTTATTTGGCCGGCGATCGAAAGAATTTGTCAGGAATTTGGTGAACGGGTTTGTTTTGAGTTTTGGGGCATTAGCGAGCAAGATTTACCTTCTCAATTGCCTCAAGTCAGGGTGAAACCATTTAATACCAGTTATTATGCTTATTTGGCGGCCTTGAAAGAAGCTGATTTTGATGCCATGTTGGTGCCGCATTTTTATGATCCTACGCCGCGAAGAGGAAAGACGCCCAATAAATTGTATGAAATTACGTTGGCGCAGGCTGTTGGCATTTATTCGGATGTCCCAACCTATCAGGTTATCAAAAAATATCAGCTTGGCGAGTTGGTGGAAGAAACACCAGAAGCCTGGTATCAGGCGATGCGCAAGGTGTTGTTGATGCCGGCTGAAGAACGGGAATGGTTCAAAAAGCGTTCGCAGGCGTATGTGCGTGAGCATTATAGTACGCCTGCTGGAATTCCCATGTTGGAAGCAGCGACGGAATCGCTTTTCTTTCATGCAGCGACGCGTGATTTTCGCGATGAGGATGGGCGACCTGTTGTGATGTTTGTTTTTCCGGTGATTAGCGGAACAGGTGGTGGAGAAATTACATTCCGGCGCCGTATGGAAGACATGATCAAGACCGGGATTAAGCCCGTGGTTGTCGTTCCTGAATGGACAACCAATACGCCTGATATCCGCAACTTTGAAAAATATTTGGCTGGGGTAGGTGCAGAAATGGAGGTGGCGAAGTTCCGTTCATACGTCATTACACCACAGCCAGGAGATGACCTGTCGCCACTTTCTGAAGAGCTTGAGTCGTTTCGCCGATTGTTCAAAAAACATCGTGTCGCCCTGGTGCACTCGATTGGATTTACACCAGCGTTGGGTAAGGTTTGTTCAGAGCTGGACATTCCGCATGTTTGTGCGAATTATGGCATTGATGACCGTTTTCAATGGCCAATGGGTGAGCTTCCCTATCGTTATTGCGATGTGGTAATGTCTGACTCAGTGCGTTATGCCAAGAAATGGGCAAGCTTGTTTCGAACTTCATGGGCAATTCTGCGCGAAAACTGCCCAGAAGCTTTGTTTGAAGTGGGATTTCGCCGTTTATATGCGGATGAACAGAGGCAAAAACGCCCTGTTTTGCGTGTAGGGATGATCGGCGCGTTGTTGCGACGAAAATGCAACTTGGAAGCAATTGAAGCGGTTATTCAATTGATTGAGAAGGGTCATTCGATTGAGATGGTTCTGCAAGGTTCCCTGAATGCGGATGTGGATTATGTGCAGGCGTGTCGTTCGATCGTCAGGCAGCATCATTGTGAAGACAAAATAATCTTTCGTTCATTTTCTTCTGACCTTGAGGCTTTGTTCTCGGAACTTGACGTGGTTTTGATTGTTTCCGATCATGAAAGTTTCCCAAATGTAATCAAAGAAGGTAGTGCTGCGGGGACGCTGTTGGTTTGTTCTCATGCGGGTGGCATTGATGAGCTGATGGTTGATGGGATTAACTGCGTGATGGTGGAACGCCCAACGGCGGGCGCAATTGCAGAGAGCTTGCAGCGGCTGTTGCAGATGACGGATGAACAGCGTTTGTGGATTCGACGCAACGCGTATCACCTGGCATGCCAGGAATTTCACCCGCGCAAGGGGCTGTCTGATGCATTTTATGTTTACAATCAGGCAATCGTAACGCACAAAACCGCACAGGTTCAAGCCCTTGAGGACAGAACCTCGACGCCGACAGTGTCATCCTCGTTGCTATCAAAGGGATCCATCTCTTATTTGCCGGGCTCGACACGCCGTGTGGGAAGTAAGGTGTGGTATGAATTTGTGCCCGAAAAGGATTTTTGGGCGGCCTTGGATATCTTTGTTGGCACTCATCAGCGGAAGGCGATTGGGGAATTGATTTTGCAGATTTATGCGCCGGGCGGAAATTTGGTGCGAGAATCTGTCTTGGATTTGAGTCTAGTTCAGGATAATAGTTGGGTTTCTTGGGAATTTGCTCCGATTGAGCATTCAAAAGGCATGAGCTTTAAGCTCTGTTTTTTGTTGAAAAATATTGGGCGCTCTACTGCTCTCAGTATTTATGAGGCAGCGATGCCGGTTTCCATCCAACAAAAAGCCTGGAGAAGAATCTCTGCTTCGCTTCGTTTGCCGTCGAATGGGCAGAAATTGGTTTGTCGAGCTTCTTACTCCAGAATGTAAAGTGCTGAGCAAATTGAGGAGATGAACGTGCCAAATCAATTCGCACCGCGCGTGTTCGCCATTTTGCCGGAAATGTTACCCTCGGCCGTCATTTATATTCTGCGTCCTATGCAAGCTTTGGCGCAGAGTGGACGAGTTCGCTTTGATTTTGCGCTTGAGGCCAATGCGACCGTTGAGCAAGTGCGCCAAAGTGATTTTGTGCTTTTTTCTCGCAATTATGACAAGAAGTACGATTTTCTGTTGCAAGAAGCAGTCGGACGGAATATTCCCTGTGTGTATGATTTGGACGATAATTTTTGGGAATTGCCATTGGACAGCCGAGTTGGGCGTTATTTTCGCGCCCCGACCCGACTTAATCAAATTGAAAAATATTTGCATCAGGTTTCTCTGGTTCGCACCTTCAATCCGATTTTGGAGCAAAAGGTGCGGGACAATTTTAACCGCCATGTTTTTCGAGCATTGGCCGGAATTGACGTTTCTATTGCTCCCAGTCATCCGGTTGCTCGTGATGAAAAGATCCAAATCACGTATGTCACGGGACGCGGCTCACAAGATCCACTTTATGCAATGTTTTCTGAAGACTTGAAAGCGATCTTGCGGATGTATCCACAGGCAGAGGCTGTTTTCTTTGGCGCCATTCCGTCAGATTTCATTGGCTTTGCGAATGTCCGCTCCACTTCACCGATATACGATTATGAGAAGTTTTTGTATACATTGACGCGCAGTGGCTATGATATTGGCCTGGCACCGCTTTCGCATTCTCTTTCTGATCTTTCAAAAACGAACACCAAATTTCGCGATTATGGATTGTCACGGATTGCGGGAATTTATTCGGATGTGGCCGTGTATACCGACTGTGTGCAACATGAGCAGACCGGGCTGATTGTGGGGGATCAACCTGGGGCGTGGTTCCAAGCAATGGAACGTTTGATTTTGGATGCGGATTTGCGCAGCCAAATTCAAGAAGCGGCTTACCATCAGGTGGTTGCACAGTATCATCAGGGTTTGATGCAAGAGCAATGGTTAGATGTGCTTGACCGATTGCGTCCGACGCGAGTTTGGGCGTTTGATTGGGCGGGTGTGCAGCAGGAGAGCAAAGGGGTGTGGTGGGGCGAGCAACAGCAGGAATATGCTGGCTTTTTGCACCTGGGGGACCGTTTGGGCTCTGAACCGGGGTGGGATGGCACAACGGCTCTACCATTTTCTGATAATGAGCTGGATCGTTTCGTTTGTTACTATACATTGGAAAAAGTGCCAGACCTGGCAGCCGCGATGCGAGAGATTTATCGGGTTTGCAAACCGGATGCACGCTTGTTGGTGATGGCATCTTATTCGAGTTTGCTGAAGAATCAGGCAGACCCCAATTATCGCAGCCCAATCAATGAGCAGACGTTTCGTTATTGGACGAATGCCGGGCAGGTGCAGATCGCCTGGGATGAATATTCGGAACAAATGACGGGATGGGGATTGTTATCCAACCCTGAAATTGATTTTCGTCCAGAGCGAATTTCCTTTCTGTATTCGCCAGCTTACCGAGATGCATCGGTCGTTGAACAACGTCAAAGTCGCAGGAAATTCATGGATGCTTGCCTGGCTGTTTTGGGGCAGTTTGTGGTCGTAAAAGGAGGCATGGAAGGTATGGAAGAAGCAGAGAAAACAGTACAGCTTGATTTGCCTGAAATGGTGGAGCAAAAGTTTCAGCAACGAATTTCGAATCTTGAGGAACAGCTTCAGGAAGCGCATTCGCAAGCGGATACCTTTCATGCGCAAGTTGTCGAATTACAAGCTGCTTTGATGGAACTACAACCGAATTCGTTGTACCGTCAGTATGCAGCTTTGGCAATGCTTGAATTGACAGAAACGCGTCGTCGCAAGGTCATTCGTTGGATGGACCGCTTTTTCAATCGGCAAGATTTGTCGCAAAGTTTGGGCACTGCGTTTCAATCAATGCTGGATGATGCGCGGATGTTTAATCGTTCCCTCAAAGGATTTCGATTGCAGGTCAGTGAGAATTTGCAAGACGTTCCGTTTTTGGAATACGAGTCATATCATTTGGCTGGCTTGTTGCAAAGCGTGCGGGTAGCAACTCTGTTGGATTTTCCCCTGGAGCATGGAGTGGTAGGGGTTGAGGTGGTTGTCAATGGCGCGATCGCCACGCGTGGGGTTGTGCCGGCAACAGCTTTGAACGGCGTGCAACAAGTACAGATTGGTTTTTCGCCGGTGCAAATTACAGATACAGATCGGGTGGCACTGCGGGTGTTTGGGCAAGAGCTTGATAAGAGTGTGCGTGTGTTGGAGTATCGTCGGTATCGTTTTGGGGGGCTTGGAAAGTTGCAACGTCGGGCTTTCTTGGGGTACGTGTTGGGCTAATGGATCAAGGGGATGATGCCTGATTCTGTGCCGCGTGTTTTGGCCATTTTGCCAGGCCTGGTGGCTTCTACATGGATGGATGTCGTCAGGCCCTTGTTGATGCTACAACAAATGGGGCGAATTCAATTTCGGGCGGCAGTGGACTTCGCGGCGAGACCCTCTTTGGTGGATTGGGCAGATGGGGTGGTTTTTTGTCGGAACGTGGACCCGCGTTATTCCTATTTGCTACAGCGTGTGTTGCAACGCTCAAAGCCATATATTTATGACCTGGACGACAATTTTTTTGATGTGCCGATGGATACTGAGCTTGGTCGTTACTATCGCGCTGAGGCACAGCAAGCGTTTTTGCGAGCATATCTTTCTTATGCTGATTTGGTGCGGGTTTATTCTCCTGTATTGCAAGAACGAGTTCGTCCGTGGAATGCGAAAGCAGTTTTGGTGTCTCCGCCTTTGAATTGGTCGTTGATTCTTCCGCCTGAGCGGCGCAAGGGTGCACCTTTGCGGATTGTCTACGCTACAAGTCGTGCTGAGGATTTGCTATCCGCAATTTTTTTGCCAGCTGTTCAACGCGTGCTAAAGACTTATGCGGGCAGAGTGGAGGCGCATTTCCTGGGCTATTTTCCACCTGAGATGAAAAATTTGGATGGGGTGGTGCACGTTCCCTATCAACCGAATTATGATGCGTTTTTGCAATTCTTCTCCAGGCAGGGGTATGATATTGGTCTGGCACCTCTACAAGATGATGTCTTTCATCGTTCGAAGACCAATAACAAATTCCGCGAATATGCTGCCTGTCAGGTGGCGGGGATTTATTCGGATGTGGATCTTTATTCTGATTGTGTAGTCAATCGTCAGACGGGCTTGTTGGTGCACAATGATGTTGAGGCATGGTATGCTGCTTTGGTGCAGTTGGTGGAAGATGAGACGTTGCGAGAAACGATTCAGAAACAAGCGTTTGAGGAAGTGCGGCAGCGCTATGATGAAAAGGCCTTTGCTGAGGTTTGGTGGCAACAAATTCAGCAGGTGCTCAGCTGTTCTCGCGAGGCTCGTTCTTTGCCGATGCACAGTGTAGAACAGGGCGGGATGAGGCGGGGGCGTGTGCGTGTCTTGCTAGACCGTTTGCGCGCGGTGGGGGTTGCGGGGGCATGGCGAGCGGTTGTGTCTCGACTGTATCATTCTTGGATGTTGTGGCGAATTAATGTCGGAAAGCGATTGTGATATGACGGGCAGCGTTTTTATTTTGAGCGGTGTCAAAGGCGATACGAGACGGTATCGGGCTTTTCATTTGTGTCAGCAATTGCAATATGCTGGGGTTGATAGCGTCGCTACTCATTTGTGGCAATTGCGCTCGTTGGATGCTCTTTTGGACGCAAGCGTAGTTGTTTTGCAACGTGTTGCGTATGATCCTTGGGTGGAAAAAATTTTGGCGCGGTGTCGTGCACAAAAAATTCCTGTGTTGTACGATACCGATGACTTGACCTTTTTGCCAGAGGTTTTGAGCTGGATTGATAGTGATGATTTTGATGATCCATTACGGGTTGCGTTGTATCGGGATGAGATGCAAAGGCAGCAACAAGTGTTGCGGAGCTGTGATGGCGTGTTGGTCTCAACTGAATTTTTGGCCGAGAAAGTGCGAGCTTTAGGCAAACCAACCTGGGTGCATCGCAATGCGGCTAGTTTCCAAATGGTTCGGTTGTCTGAGCAGGCAAGGCAGGAGCGGCGATTGCAGGAGGGACGTTTGATTCTTGGGTATGCAAGTGGCACGCCGACTCATCAGAAAGATTTTGCCCTGGCTGCACCAGCACTGATTGAGTTTCTGCGGCGCAATCATCGGGCGGAGTTGTGGGTCATTGGTTACCTGAACCTTGGCCCAGAATGGTTGGAATTTGCTGAGCGAGTGCGGAAATTTGACCCTGTTCCCTGGCGGCAATTGCCTTTTTGGCTGGCACAACTGGATGTCAATCTGGCGCCTTTGCGGTTTGATAATCCCTTTTCTCAATCAAAAAGCGAAATAAAGTATATGGAGGCGGCTTTGGTGGGGGTGCCGACAATTGCAAGCCCTACGGCTGCTTTTCAATATGCAATTCGATCGTCTGAAAATGGGTATTTGGCTACATCAAAAGAGGATTGGCTGACGGCATTGGATTGCCTGTCTGTTGAGCAAAACCGTTATCGTGTTGCACAAATGGCGCTGCAAGATGTTGCAAATCGGTATGAACCTCAGGTGCGAGCTAAAGAGGCAATTGGTGTGTTCAATCAAGTTTGTGATTTGGGCAAAGCGGGTTTTGTGCGTCAAAATTCATCTGTTCGATGGGATTGGGCAGAAGCACTGGAAGCCCATCCAAGCCTTTTTGAGCGCGCTATGTATGTTCTTCGTTGGGGGGGCATTAAAATTTTGTTTTTGCAAATGCGGGTATATGTGTGGCGTTTATTGAAACGTTGGTGGAGGGGGAAGCGATGAATGATACGCCTGAGCTATCGATTGTGATTGTGTCGCTGAACACAAAAAGTTTTTTGAAAGCTTGTCTGGATTCGTTGTTTGCTTTTCCGCCGCGAGTGGCTTTTGAAGTGATTGTGGTGGATAATGGTTCCAGAGATGGTTCAGTGGAAATGCTTGAAGACGAGTATCCGCAGGTAAGGTTGCTTCGTAACGATAAGAATGAGGGCTATACCCGACCGATGAATCAGGGGCTGCGGGTTGCGCGCGGCAAGTGGCTTGTGCAATTAAACCCAGATACGGTTGTGTTTTCCGGCACCTGGGATGCGTTGCTAGATTTTATGGAAATGCATCCAGAGGTGGGGATTTGTACACCGAAGGTGTTGAATCGCGATGGGACATTGCAGCTTCAGTGCCGGCGTAGTGCTGCACGCCCTTGGGATGTGGTGACGTATTTTACGGGGCTGTGGCGAATTTTCCCAAAGAGCAAGTTGTTCGGTGGATATTTGATGACCTATAAAGACGAGAATGAAACCCATGAAGCAGAGGCGGTTTCTGGCTCGTGTATGTTGATTCGCCGGGCGGTTGTGGATCAAATTGGCTATTTGGATGAAAATCTTTTTGCATATCAGGAAGATACGGAATTTTGTTTCCGGGCGCGACAGGCGGGTTGGAAGGTTTATTACGTTCCTTCTGCACAAATTATCCATTATGGTGGGCAGGGTGGATCACGATTTCAGCCGTTTGTTGGAATCGTTGCCTGGCATAGGTCTTACTATTATTATTATCATAAGCACCTGGCAAGCGACTATTTCTTTTTGATCAATTGGTTTATGGATGTCGCGATTTTTTTGAAACTGGCATGGAGCTTGCTGGTAAATTTTTTGCGCAAGGAAAAAGTGGTTGGAACGCGGAAACCTTAGTTTTCCTTTCTCCTTTGTAACCACTTTTCAATCTCCACCCAGGCAAAGACGGTGGCGCTTGCTGCCAGGGTGAGCAAAAATTCATTGATGCTGAGTGGGGTCGTGCCAAATAACTTTTGCAAGGGGGGCCAATAGATGGCAGCTAATTGTAGGACGATGGTGAGCAGCACGGCGCCAAAGATGGCTGGGTTGCTGCGGATGCTTTGTTGGAAGATGGAGAGGCGGTCGGAGCGAATGGCCAGGGCGTGCCCAGCTTGCATGAGAATGAGCAGGGTGAAGAGCATGGTGTCCCAGTTGGGATTGCCACTTTGCCAGGTGAAGTAGCCAAAGGCAAGTGCTGCGATCCCCATGACGATGCCGATGCGGAAGATGTAGCTGCCAACGCCACGCCCAAAAATATTTTCGTTGGGATGAACAGGGGGCCGGCGCATGGTATCTGGTTCGGCGGCTTCGGTGGCGAGTGCCAGACCGGGCAGGCCATCAGTGACAAGGTTCATCCACAAGATCATGAGGGGGGTAAGCGGTAAGGGCATGCCGATGAGGGGTGCCAGGAAGACAACCAGAATTTCACCGGCATTGCTGCCAAGGGTGTAGCGGATGAATTTGCGTACATTTTCGTATACGCGACGACCTTCTTCAACGGCGTTGACGATGGTGGCAAAATTGTCGTCGAGAATGACCATACTGGCAGCCTCTTTGGAGACATCGGTGCCGGTGATGCCCATTGCAACGCCAATATCGCTTTTGCGTAGGGCGGGGGCATCATTGACGCCATCGCCGGTCATGGCGGCAATCTCGCCGTTTTTTTGCAGGGCTTCAACAATGCGTAATTTGTGCTCTGGCGATACGCGTGCATAAACAGATACCTCGCCCACCAGGTTTTGCAATTCGCTCGCTGAAAGGTTGTTGAGTTCTTGTCCGGTGACGACGCGCGCATTTGAATCTTTAACGATATTGAGCATCCGTGCAATTTGCAAGGCTGTCAGGGGCTGATCACCCGTGATCATGACCGGGCGAATGCCAGCTTGCTGACAGGTTTGCACGGCTTGCTTGACCTCGGCGCGTGGTGGGTCAATGATGCCAACCATGCCAATCAGGATCAGATCGTGTTCAATGGATTCGTTCAGCGGCGTTTCCGGCATTTGCTGGAATGGGCGGAAGGCAATGCCTAGAACGCGCAGGCCTTGTTGTGCCAGAGATTGGTTGGCTGTTTCAATGCGTTCGCGCCAGACCGAATCGAGCGGGTGAATTTGCCCGTCTTCCCATACGGCACTGCTGACTTCCAAGAGGCTATCTACACCGCCTTTGACGAAAAGGATGTAGGGGAATTGCGCAAACAGCGTTTGGGCCGGGATGTTGGGCATTTCATCTTGGGGTGCAAGGTGATGCAGGGTGCTCATTCGGCGGCGTTCTGAGCTGAATGGCACTTCGGCAAGGCGTGGGTAATGGCTTTGCAGAAGATCTTTGTTGAGACCAAGCCGTTGAGCGGCGATGACCAATGCTCCTTCGGTGGGGTCACCCAGAACACGAATTTCGCCGCAGTCTTCCGGCAGGCACTGCAGGGTGGCATCGTTGCATAACGCGCCACCGGTGAGGAGCAGGGAGTGACTATCCCACTTTGACACGACGGGTGGGGCATTGGGTGGTAAGGTTGGGTGTCCATTCTGGAGCGTTTCTTCTAAGTTGAGGGTGTGACCGGCAACATCCAGGACGGTGACGGTCATGCGGTTCTCGGTCAGGGTGCCGGTTTTGTCGGAGCAGATGACGGTGACAGAGCCGAGGGTTTCTACGGCAGGCAGTTTGCGAATGAGCGCTTTGCGACGCAACATGCGCTGTGCACCGAGAGCCAGGACGATGGTGACAACAGTGGGCATGCCTTCGGGGACAGCGGCAACTGCCATGGAGATGGAGGTTTGGAACATGAGGATTGGATCTTCGCCGCGCAAGAGTCCGACGCCAAAGCTGATGATCACAATGATCAGGACGGCGATGGCCAGGCCGCGCCCTAGTTGACCGATGCGGCGTTGGAGCGGTGTTGGCTCTGATTTGACGGTTTGGATCAGTTCAGCGATTCGGCCAAGTTCGGTGTTCATGCCGGTTGCCGTTACAACAGCTGTGGCGCGTCCATAGGTGACGGCGGTACCCATGAAGAGCATGTTGTGACGATCTGCTATGGGTAAGGAAGGCTCGGGGAGTGGGGTAGGATCTTTCTCAACTGGCTGTGATTCGCCGGTTAGGGCAGCTTCCTGAACGCGCAGGTTGGCTGCTTCTAACAGGCGAGCATCTGCAGGAATGGTGTTGCCTGCTTCAACCTGGATAATGTCGCCGGGCACAAGTTGATCGGAGGGCAATTCTTGAAGCGTGCCGTTGCGCATCACACGCACGATGGGACTGGAAAGGCGCTTTAAAGCAGCCATGGCGCTTTCGGCGCGATATTCCTGAATGAAACCTAGAATGGCATTGAGGATGACGATTGCCATCACTGCGCCTGAGTCGATATATTTTCCGAGCAGTAATGAAATGAGCGCCGCTCCGATGAGTAGCAAAACCATGGGGTTGGTAAATTGCTCTTGTAGGATGCGTAGTGGGGGCTTGCTGCCTTGTTCTCTCAATCGGTTGGGGCCAAATTGTTTTTGTCTTTGTGCGGCAGTGGCAGAATCCAGGCCTTGGGGAGTGCTTTGTAGGGCCAGAAGGACAGATTGTGGACTTTGAGTGTGCCAGGGGGTGGACATGAACATGCTCCTTAAATTGAGAGTGCTGGGTTAATTATACAGAGATATGAGTGAATGGATAGGTTTTGTATAAGAGAATAAAAAACAGCCTGCTCGAATGGGCGGGCTGTTGCGAGGAGCGAGAAGCTTACTTTTGGGCGTCGCCGACGCGCTGATCCATGATTTTGGCAGCTTGTTCCACGCTAAAGGGTGGGGTTTGGCCATCCAGGTAAAAGACCATGGTGACGACAACGGCATTTTTATTGCGCGAGATGACGACATCGGCGCGCAGTTTGGTATCGCCTTCGCCAGAGGTGAAGGTCAGACCAACCGAGGAATCACCGATTTTGTCCATTTTGATGATTTGCACATCGCTGCTGCCGGCGC
>ENA-UOYA01000208-UOYA01000208.1-activated-sludge-metagenome-genome-assembly--contig:-NODE-208-length-81308-cov-15.335618_pt1 | contig 81308 bp, 69 predicted proteins | sample MGYA00238163_ERZ764804 | MGnify/ENA primary metagenome ERZ764804 (study PRJEB28919, sample SAMN05720223) | activated sludge metagenome | isolation source: Anaerobic digester | place: Hong Kong...
ACTGACCTCCGGGTTATGAGCCCGACGAGCTGCCACTGCTCTACCCCGCATCAAGTGGTGTAATAATACCATGTCGGGTATTTCAAGTCAAGGAACTGCGTCTTATAATGAAAAGATTCTTACTATTTGTTTGACTCAGAGACAGCCAGATGCTATGATGGAAACATCACCATCCAACGAGGGAAACCATGATCATCCAGATCTATACCACCCAAACTCCTGAAGAAGGTCTTGCCCTGGCAGCCCTCGGCGTGGACTACATCGGCATCACCCCATCGAATAAAGGACTACCCGGTGAAGTTTCAGATGAGCAAGGTCGCCTGATCTTTGAAGCCATCGGTAACCGTGCGGTGAGAGTGGCCCTGACGGTGGAAGAAGACCTGGACGTGATCGCCGCCATGGTAAAGGTAGTCAGGCCGGATGTGTTACACCTGTGTGGCAACCCGGATTCGATGGTCTCGCCAGAAGGAGCTGCCGAACTGAAGCGTAGAATTCCCGGACTCAAGATCATGCAGGCCATTCCGGTGATCGACAGCAGCGCGCTCAAGGTTACTGAAGCCTACCAGTCCGTGGCTGACTATTTGATTCTCGATTCTTTTTCACCTACCGTTGGCGGGGTGGGAGCCACCGGTTTTACTCACGATTGGAGTTTAAGCAGGCAGATCGTCTTGCAATCGAGACTTCCAGTGATCCTGGCTGGTGGACTTTCACCTGAGAATGTGGCGGAAGCCATTCACGCGGTACAGCCATGGGGTGTTGACTCACTAACACGAACCAACCTGCCTTTAGAAGGGCGAAAATTTCGCAAAGATTTGAATCTTGTAAAGGCATTCGTGGAGAATGCCAGAAACGCCGCGACTGATTTACCTGATCGTCTCATTTGACGGAAATTTCTTCACGTGCTATCATCTTTATAACTGTGCAATTATTCATTTATTATTTTGGACTTTAACATAATTTTTTATCTCCGGAGCAATTATATGAGTATCGAATTTATTTTCCGTTTGATCGGCATGGTCGGATTTGCCATCGCCGGTGTAATTTGGGGGCAAGACCTGGGAATTTCGGCACAAGCCAGCGCCAACCAGGGGACAATGTCTGTTGAACAATACACCTTTACGTTTGGTCTGGTAGGCGCGCTTGTGGGTTTGATTCTGACGCCTTACTTCACCACGCGTCCAGTACGCAAGATCAAGAACGCGCTCAGTAACTTATCTACACAAAACCTGATCGCCACTTTGGTCGGGCTGATCACTGGATTGTTGATTGCAGCGCTGCTTTCTCCACCCCTATCTCAACTCCCCTCACCCTTTGGTGAGATCTTACCAATTTTTGGAGTAATTCTGTTTGCGTATCTGGGGATCTCCATATTCGTTATGCGGCAATCGGATCTTTTCTCGATTTTTTCGACGATCAAAAGCGGGATCACTCCTTCCCTTACCAAAGAAGGCATCGCGAATGGAAGAACTTCCGATAGCAACACCATCCTGCTGGATACCAGCGTGATCATCGATGGTCGCATCGCCGATATCACTCGCACCGGATTTATTCCCGGTTCTTTGCTGATCCCGCGTTTTGTCCTTAACGAGCTGCAATATATCGCCGATTCCCCCGACGCGTTGCGCCGTCAGCGTGGCCGCCGCGGCATGGAGGTGTTGTCTTCGCTGCAAAAAGAACCGACAATACCAGTTCGCATCAGCGATATCGACGTGGAAGGTGTGCGCGAGGTGGATGACAAGCTGGTTATTCTGGCAAGACAATTACGCTGTCCGATTTTAACCAACGACTACAACCTCAATCGTGTAGCTGAGCTACAGGGGGTAAGTGTTTTGAATGTGAACGAGCTTGCCAATGCTGTCAAATCGGTGCTGTTGCCCGGTGAGATCATGACCGTACGCGTGATCCAGGAAGGCCGCGAATCCGGACAGGGTGTTGGCTACATGGACGACGGTACAATGGTTGTTGTTGAAAATGGTCGTGATTATATGGATAAAGAAATTTTGGTGGTGGTTACCAAAGTACTGCAAACCGCTGCCGGGCGAATGATCTTTGGTAAACCTGAAGAGAATGCTGGTAGCTGACCTGAGGAGAATCGTAAGATGAGTATCAAAATTTATAACACCTTGACCCGCAAGAAAGAAGACTTTGTCACCCTCGAGCCAAACAAGGTGAGGATGTACGTTTGCGGTGTCACCGTCTACTCAAAGGCTCACATCGGACACGCCATGTCGGCGTTGGTCTTCGATGTCATCCGCCGTTATCTCATCTATCGCGGTTACGAAGTGCGCCATGTGCTCAATTTTACCGATGTGGATGACAAGATCATCGCGCGAGCCAATCAAATGGGAACAAACGCGTTTGATCTGAGTGAAATGTACATCAAGGAATACAACCAGCATCTGAAAGATTTCAACATTCTTCCCGCTACGGTGAACCCGCGCGCCACGCAGGAGATGGACAAGATCCTGGCCATGATCCAGGGATTGATCGATAAAGGTTATGCCTATCCAGTCGACGGCGACGTCTATTTTAATGTTGCTAAAGACAAAGATTATGGCAAGCTCTCCGGCCGCCGCACCGACGAAGCGATTTCCGGTACGCGCTTTGATGTGGACGAGCGCAAACAGAACCCGATGGATTTCGCGCTTTGGAAAGCCGCTAAACCCGGCGAACCCGCCTGGGATAGCCCGTGGGGCAAAGGTCGCCCGGGATGGCACATCGAGTGCTCGGCCATGAACCTGAACCACCTTGGAGAGCAGATCGACATCCACGGAGGCGGGAATGATTTGATATTCCCCCACCACGAGAACGAGATCGCGCAGAGTGAATGTTTCACCGGTAAACCCTTCGCGCGTTTTTGGATTCACAACGGTATGCTGCAACTCGGCGGCGAGAAAATGTCGAAATCGATCGGAAACCTGATTACCATTGACGAATACCTCAATCGTCATCCAGCCAACGCGTTCCGCATGCTGGTGTTGAATTCCGGCTACCGCAATCCGTTGTATTATTCCGACGATGTACTGGATGCGGCCGAAAAAGGCGTCGACCGTTTACGCTCCGCGCTCAAACCCGCTCTGCCCGGTGCCAAAGGCGCACCTAAAGAATCACTGAACACACTCACCAAACAGATGGAAGCTTGCAAACAGGGTTTCATCGAATCAATGGATGATGACTTCAATTCCGCCGGTGCGCTGGCACAGCTCTATGAACTGGTGCGCACCATCAATCAAAGCCGGGCTGACGGCGCCACCGATATGGAGCTGAAACCTGCCCAGGATCTGCTTACCGAGCTGACCGGCGTACTTGGCCTTGTGCTGAGCGAGGAAAAAGGTGGCAACCAGGAAGTGGACGGCTTCGTCTCTCTATTGATTGATATTCGCAAAGAACTACGCGTTAATAAAATGTGGGCACTCTCCGATCTGATCCGCGACCGTCTGGCTGAGCTGGGCGTGATCCTTGAGGACAGCAAAGAGGGCACCGGCTGGCATTGGAAATAAGGTGAAGAATTGAAAGAGTGGATCACCGGACGCAACCCGGTCGCAGAAGTGCTTCAGGCGAAACGCAGGCAAGTGTTTCGCCTGCTTTTTGCCGCCGGGATAGAAGAAAAAGGGCGGATCCCTGAGATCCGCAAGCTGGCGCAGGCCAGAAAGGTCCCCATCGAGGTGGTTCAGCGCGAAAAGCTGAACGCCATGGCTGAGAACCCGCAGGGAGTGGCACTGGAAGTGAGCGCTTACCCCTATATGACGATCGACGATATCCTTGAAAACGCCAAAAATCGCAACGAAGAGCTATTCGTGCTGGCATTGGACGTGATCCAAAACCCGCAGAACCTGGGCAGCCTGCTACGTACCGCTGAGGCTGCTGGCATTCACGGCGTCATCATTCCACAACATCGCTCCGCGGAGGTTACACCCGCGGTGGTCACTGCTTCGGCTGGAGCCAGCGAACACATGCTCATCGCTCAAACAAACATTGCCCGCGCTCTCGAGGATCTGAAAAAAGAGGACGCCTGGGTGATCGGTCTGGAAGGTGGAGAGGGAGCCAAACCCGCCAGTGAAGTCCCCCTCACCGGACCGCTGGTATTGGTGGTGGGAAACGAAGGCGAAGGGATGCGTCAGCTCGTACGTGAATCTTGCGATTTCTTGATGTCACTGCCCATGCGCGGAAAGATCGAATCTCTCAACGCCGCCGTGGCTGGTTCGATTGCCATTTATCTGACGTTGTTCGAGAGAGAAAAGAAGAAATCTGTAAAGTAATCAAAAGCGGGTTGCACTTGAAAATGCAACCCGCCTTTATTTTGTTTTCACCGATCAGTTCACCAGGAAAGCCCAGACAGCCCAGAGCCCGATCATCACCATGCCGATGAAGAAGCGGGCGACCACGGAAACCCCGCAGCCTTTGAGGATGCCGCCGGTGGACTTCAATCCTTCCTTGAAGTCCTTGCGCCGGATCCATTCGATGACGAGAATCAAAACGGCTGCCACGGCGATGCCGCCAAAAGGCGTGATGAAGAATGAGGAAATGATCCCAGCAATCAGTGCCAGCACGATCGACCACCATTTGGCGCCTGATTTATACGCTTCCTTACCCATCAAATAATTGTCCACCAGGTTGCCCCCTAGCATGAGCAAGGTGATGATAGCGAACAGGACAATGCCCCAGGTATTGAATCCGTAGACAATGCCATAGACGAGGACAGCGATCCAGATGATCGTCAGCCCGGGGATCATATAGGTGAGCAAGCTGAACAGCCCCAGCAGCATCACTGCCACGAGTACGGGGATAAACCAGCCTGAGTTCGCTATTGCTTCCATTTACTGGATCAACTCTATTCCGCCCATCCATGGACGCAATACTTCGGGAACGACGATACTGCCGTCGGCTTGCTGGTAGTTCTCCAACACAGCAATGTAAGTACGGGGCAATCCCAACCCGGAACCGTTAAGGGTGTGCACCAGACGGGTCTTGCTGCCATCGGCGGGTTTATATTTGATGTTGGCACGACGGGCCTGGAAATCGCCCACGTTAGAGACGGAGGACACTTCCAGCCACTCATCGCAGCCGGGTGCCCAGACCTCGACATCATAGGTGATGCGTGCGTTGAAGCCAAGATCACCGGAGCACAACCGCTTGATGCGGTAGGTCAGCCCAAGACCCTTGCACGTCTCTTCGGCATCCTTGACCATCCGTTCCAGCTCAGCATCGGAATCTTCAGGTTTGCAGTAGATATACATTTCCACTTTATCGAACTGGTGTCCGCGTTTGATACCACGTACATCGCGACCGGCGCTCATCTTTTCACGTCTGAAGCAGGGAGTATAGGCTGTGAAACGTTGCGGCAGGGTAGCCTCTTCAAGTACCTCATCCCGGTACATGCCGGTGAGGGGCACTTCCGCGGTTGGCACCATCCACAGATCCTCTTCGATATCGTGATAGAGGTTATCAACAAATTTCGGCAATTGACCCGAGGAGTACAACGTCTCCGCCTTTACCATGAACGGCGTGTAACGCTCTTCGTAACCCTGACGTGAATGCAAATCGAGCATCCAGGAAATGAGGGCACGTTCGAGTCTGGCTCCCGCGCCGTTGAGAACATAAAAGCGCGAACCGGTCAGTTTGACGCCGCGGTCGAAATCGATGATACCCAACTTCGTGCCCAGATCCCAGTGTGGCAGCGGTTTGAAGTTAAATTTCTTCGGCTCACCTTCCACGCGCAGGACGACATTCTCACTGTCATCCTTGCCGTATGGAGTAGTTGGGTCGGGTAAATTGGGGATGGAGGAAATTAAATAATTCAATTTCTCATCCACCTGGCGTACCTCTTCATCCAGTTTGGCAATGTCGTCTCCCACCTGACGCATAGCTTCAATCTTTGCTTTCTTCTGCTCCGGATCCTTGAGCTGGCTGATCTCTTTGGAGACGGTATTGCGCTCGGCTTTGAGCGCTTCCACCTTTGTCAGCAAGCTGCGGCGATCGGCGTCGAGTTTGAAAACCTCATCCACCGGGGCGGGGTCCATCTGCCTGTCCCGCAATGCCTTCTTGACGAGTTCGGGGTTTTCACGGATCAAATTGATATCAAACATGGCTGCACCTCTTCTTGAAATAATTAACGCCCCCGGTCCTGCGCAGGACGAGGGGCGTGCTCGTGGTGCCACCTGCTTTCGCCTTCATTTAGAAGGCCTTATTACGCGGTAACGGTGCGGTCCGGCTTCCTTACGACATATGTCCCTGCGGAAGCTGCCTGCTCCAATTGAGCACCGGGGTGGAAATGTCTGCGCTTGCTGCCGGTTTTCACCATTTTCCGGCTCTCTGAGAACAATTACAGACAATATTCCCGGGTTGGCTTTTGATTTATTGATTATATCACGCAAGCCCCGATCATCCGCAACCTGAATTCATTCTTGTGCGTATATTAATTTGAATTGATACATCCAAGAAACGTGATTACTCATCGAGGCAGAATGTTTAGAAGAAGATTAATCCTTCATAGGGCTAGACCAATAGGTTGCCTTAGATTTGGTATAGGCTTTTTATTTATCCTTTTTCTTGTAATGTTGATAATCTCGACCATCGCATGGTTCTTGACCAGAATCATCCATTAGTAAAAGTCCCCGAAAGTTATTCGGAGACTCATCATTTACCCCGTAATCAGTTTAATTATCGTTTGCAGAATCATCGCCAACGCGAAAATTCCACCGTACAGGCGTGTATGAATCATCGCTGCCGCTACATACCACAGCGGCCAGAAATCCTTGGCATCCGCCGGGGCTTCTGCCGGACGCGGATGTGTGTAGATGTGCCAGATCATACGGCGTTCTTCTTTCTTGAGTAACTGCGGGGTGATAAATACCAGCAGGATTGGCCACGAGAAATAGCGGCGATCGACGATCATGAGCACAATGGGCAGAAGGTATTGCAACGCGAACATCACCAGCACAGCATAACGGCTCAAGGTCTCTCCCAGCAGCACGGGCACAGTGCGGATGCCCTTGGCAGCATCCTCCTTACGCTTGTCGATGTGCTTACCAAAAATTACGGTCACAGTCGCAAGCGCGTAGGGCAAACTGGCAGCGACGGCGCCCCAGCTCCACACTCCGGTGATGGCGTAGAAACCGCCGCCGATCATCAACGGTCCCCAAACGAGCAGCACGGTCAACTCGCCCAAACCGATGTACTTGAGCGGCCAGGTGTAGAAGAGCACGAAGATCGCACCGGCAGCCATCAGCGCCAGGGTGATCCACGGATTACCCTGCGTGGTGGACGCCTGGGTTAGTACCAATACCAACCCTGCAGTTACAGCCACTGCACCGGTGAAGACAATGTATTTATAGAATTGGGTTTTGGTCATCAAACCGCTCTCAAGAGCTTGCGGACCGTACTGGGTGCGGAAGTAGTTATCCTTGTCCACACCGCGTCCAAAATCCGTCAGATCGTTGATCAGGTTGTTTGTGGCGTGGGCGAAGACCAGCCCCACAATTACCAATGCAAAACGCCAGCCGTTGAATAAGCCATCGCCATTAATCACAGCGAGCAATCCCGCGATAACCGCCGAGGTGAGGGTCATCACCAACACGGCGGCGCGTGTGATGATGAGCCAGCGGGAGACTACATCAAGCCGATCCCATTCTTCCTTGTTGATCTTTGGAATGATCGTGATCGCTTTGATCCACATCTTCGGGTTCATATGATTCATCCTTTGTCTCTATAATGGACAAATTTTATCATATTACGTTTCGTTTTTTACGGGTCAGTCGTCTGATAAATTCTTTTTAAAAGCTGGTAAGATGATCATCCCCTCATCTGGTTCACCCATCAAGGTACATTCACCGGGACGGTTCATCGCCATCCACGCTGTATAAGCCGCAGCCAGGGCGTTCAACTTCACGGTCTGCAGGATCTTCTCCTCAGGCAACTTCCCCGAAAGCAAACGGTGACGCGTAACCTCTTCAAAGAATTCCATAGCGTCGGGCACGGGGATGCCACGTGCTTGCAACGCCAATTGCCGCTGGATTCTTCCTTCCAGACTGTTGAGGGGGAAAGGTTTAATGCCAAGCATGGCAAAATAGGTCGCGTCCGCCTGAGTTTCCAGCATCTGCCGCTGCGCGCCGCTGCTCGGCCAAAACTGAAAACCAAGCATCCCCAATTCGGATGCAAGTTTGAGTGACCGCTGCAGTGAAAGGGAAAATCTACCAACGTCCTTCGGTGACTTTGGACAGATGATCCCTTTCTCACCAAGCAGATATTCACACACGCGTTGGTCTCTTGAGCGGGTGCTTTTACTGGTCACTTTTAACCGGGCTCGGTAATCGTTGTCGGCCATGTATCCCAGGTTCATGCTAAGTGGAGAATTGACCGCAGCTACCACCAATCTGGCATTCTCAATCACAGTTTGCCATTCCAGCGGGGTAAGCGCTCCTAAAAATTCTATCTTTAAGGCTGAATTTAAAATTGCGCAGGTGAAGCCTTTTCGGCTCCCCGAAAGTTCAATTCCGACGAAATAATTAATTCCGGTTTGCATGATTAAGTTTGAGTTTAGCGGATCATGTTCAGATACGCAACTGCTTCATTTAGTCCAATAATCGAATCACCCGATTAGCCAATCTGCTTGCCGGAGAGAGCGCGCAAATAGGTGATGATATTCACCGACTGACCAGCCAGCAAGTTTTGCGCCCGGAAAAGCTTGGCTACTGAATGGACCAGGTAAACCGCTGTCAAGGCAAGCAAAGCGAGCGCGACCAGGCTTTGCCAGATTGGCACCTGGGTCGCCGCCAGCCGCGTCATCATTGCCACCGGCGCGGTCAAAGGGAAGATGCTGAAGATCGTCGACAACAGACTATCCGGAGCCTGGATGAGTGAACTGATGAACATCAAGGGGATGATCATAGGCATGATGACCACTGTGGTCAATTGCGATGCCTCGCGCATATTTGGGACAAGCGCCCCCACCCCCGCGAGCAGACTGGCGTAAACCGCGTATCCAAAGATGAAGAAAAGAATCCCCCATACCAGAATACTGGCCGGCAACTGAAAGGCATCTCCCAGATTGAAACTCTGACCAGAAATGCGTAGCAGCAATAACCCCGAACCGGACCAGATCACCGTTTGCAGCAACCCTGCCAATCCCAAAGCAACAATCTTCCCGGTGAGCATCTGCTGCGGGTCAACCGAGGTCATCAGAACTTCCATCACCCGATTCTGTTTCTCATTTGAGATGCTACTGAGCAAAAGTGACGATGAGGTCATAATCACGATGTAGAAAAGGAAAGTAACAACATACGGTAACAGAAATGTGAGTGGATTATTCGAGTCTCGTTCCGGCGCGGTGGTATCCACCACCTGGGTGGTCAGGTTAAGCGGATTCACAAGGCGATAATAAAGATCCATATCACCATTGGTTAGATTGTAAGCCATCAGCGTATCAATTGGTGACGATTGGATGCTGCCGCCCAGAGGATTAAAATCAGGGCGTACATAGATCACTGTACCATTCTCAAGATAATCTGGTTCAATGATGTAGTAGGCGCTAATCTCTTTTGTACTCAAAGCCGTTTTGGCGGCCTCCTCAGTATCAAATTGCTCTAAACGATCTTCATACCCCTCAGGAATCGCTTTCACTAATCCACTGTTATCGATGAAACCTTCCAGGGATTCATTCGACGATGGCATCATTAAATCGGTAATCATTTGGTCGGTGCTTGTTCCAGTTGATTTCTGGATCCCACCAACGATAAATACAACCAGAAAACCAATCAATGGGAAGAGAAACAGGGTAAGTATAAAGGAACGGCGTAGAACCACCGCCAGGAATTCATTTTTGAGGACAAGCCAGATCTTTTTCATTTTTGGCTTTCCAGTAATGTACGACGATTGAAAATCTGCTTCAATGAGACTCGTTTACCGTATTGCAGCATGCCAATGCGGAAAATTCGTCCTGATAGCCAGACCATGAAAGCAGCGCATAAATCCAATAGCCCGATAGTTAGAAGAATTTGCCAGGTCGGTACGGTGGTAAAGACCGCGCGAAGAGGCATGGAAATCGGCGCAGTGATGGGGATGATACTAAGCCAGGTGGCTAGCTGCCCGGTGGGGTTAAACATGATAGCAGTAATGAACCAGAATGGGATAACGATCGGTAGAGTGAATAACCCGGCAACCTGTTGAGCCTCACGGGCTTCGGTGGCAGTCGCCCCAACTGCTCCCATAGCCGCGGCGATCATAATGAACGCGGGCAAATAGATCGCTACGATCAAAAGGATCGAACTGGCGTTGATTTGCGCCGATTGGCCGATGGGCAGCAAAGATGGTGCGAGTTTGATCACGAATACCGTAAATACCATCCAAATCGCCAGTTCGGTTAGACCAACTAACATATCTGCGATGATTTTTCCCCCCATCAATTGAGATGGAGACACAGATGTGACCACAATCTCCATGGTGCGGTTCTCTTTTTCTTCCACCACCGCCTGCAACAGGTAACCACCGCTGATGTTCACTGCGATTAAGAATAAAACACCTGCGATGATCGGCAGCATGATCACCATCCAGTTGTCCACCGACATTTCTTTGCTACCGTCCACCGAACGAACGGTTAAATTTGTACCATCGAGAATCCGCTGCGCCACCTCTTTGGGTTTATCCCGCAGTAAGTTGTATTGCAAGAAAGCGGAAAAATCATCCTCCACGTTTGACCCGGTTTTGGTGACCTTGATGTATTCAACCTCACCAGTCTGGATATAGTCTGGAGAGATCACAAAATACGCTTGTATCTTTTGTGTCTTTAAGTCCGCGGATGCAGCTTTTTCATCCGTGTATTGCACAAAGGGCACAGAATGGAAGATCTGATCGCTTTCCTCAGGTACAGCCTGGGCGTTTTCGAGTAGACCTGCTGGCGCGATATAGCCAACCGGCTTGAAGTTATACTGTATCCACACCGAAAGGAAGCCTATTCCACAGATGAAGGCTACGAAGATCGGCATGCTCAATACCGCGAAAATAAAGCGTTTCCTTAGTACGTGCCGCTTGTATTCATTGATGAATACCAACCAGAATTTTTTCACCTCACACCACCCTGTTTATTGACAACCTCAATAAATATTTCATCCAGGGTTGGCAACGCAATCTCGAATTTTTCCAGAGTGATTTTCTTTTCCACAAGGCTCTTGAGCACATCGTTGGGTTGGGCGCCATTGATGAGATGGAGTAAATAATTTCCATTCACCTTTTCGATATCGCCGACACCCTGGATGGTTTCAGGCAGTGCATCATGCGTTGTGATAAGCACGGAGGGTTTGGCAAATTTTCGACGGACCTCATCCAGAGTACCATAAAGCAAAGCCTGGCCGCTGTCGATGAGGACGAGACGATCGCATAATTCTTCCACCTGGTGCATCTGGTGGGTACACATAATGATCGTTTTTCCCTGGTCGCGTTGTTCTCGCAGTAAATCTTTGACCATTTGAGTATTGACCGGGTCAAGCGCGCTGAATGGTTCATCGATAATGACCAATTCGGGTTGATGAACCAGGGTGCTGATTAACTGGGCTTTTTGTTGCATCCCCTTGCTCAGCTCCTTAACTTTCTTCTTTTTCGCGTCCGCAAGGTCAAAGCGATCCAGGAATTCATCAATCCGCGTACGAGCCATACCAGAATCAAGACCCTTGAGGGTTGCCAGATAGTTCAAACAGCGGTCCAGAGGAATATCCTGATAGAGTCCGCGTTCCTCTGGCAAATACCCGATTCGGTTTTTCTTTTGTTCGTCCATCGGGCCACCCAGAATCTCCACCCGCCCTGAATCCGGTTTGAAAATATCCAAAATGATGCGGATGGTTGTGGTTTTTCCCGCGCCATTAGGCCCAAGTAGACCAAAAATCTCTCCCGGTCGAACTTCAAAACTGACATCGTTCACCGCTTTTACGGTCCCGAAATTCTTATGTACATGCTCAACTATGATGGAAGACATCAGTTACCCTTTCTCCTTAAAAACTATGCCTCATTATATCAAAAGAAAAACCTGCCCTTGATATCAAGAGCAGGTTCACATTTAGCTGAAGGTGAAAGATCAGCCTTCTTTTTCGTACGGTTTTCCGTCTGCGGCGGGAACGTGTCCCTTGCCCACGAATCCAGCCAGCACGATCATTGTGATCAGATATGGCGCTGTGGACATCAATGATGACGGGATCGCCGAGCCGAGAAGTGAAAGTTTGGATCCCAGTGAATCAGCAAAACCAAAGAGGAGTCCGGCACCAAGCGCGCCTACTGGAGTGTAGTTGCCGAAGATCATGGCAGCCAGACCGATGAAGCCCTTACCAGCGGTCATCACCTCATCAAAACGTCCGACTGAGCCCAGTGTGAAGAAAGTTCCACCCAAACCTGCGACAATGCCACCCAGCAAGACAGCCATATAGCGGGTTTTGATCACGTTAATACCCAATGTGTCCGCGGCTTTTGGATGCTCACCAACGCTGCGCATGCGCAAACCCCAGCGAGTGGAGAACAACGCCACCTGGATGATGATAAGCAGAATAATCATCAAGTAAACATAGAAGTTCGTGTTGAAAAGGATCGGCCCTAATAACGGAATTTCCGACAATACCGGGATGGTGATGCGGGAGAACATTACCGGGTTGTTAAGTTGTTGGTGAACCTGGAGAAATTTTTGTGAGATAAATGAGGTCATGCCTGTCGAGAAAATATTGATAACCGTGCCCGAAATGATCTGGTCAATCTTATATTTTATCGAAAGCACCGCATGAAGCGTCGCGAGTAAAATGGCAGAGGCGACACCGCAAAGCAGTCCAAGCCAGGCACTTTGCAAAACACTACCCATGAACGCACCCATCATGGCTGCCATCAACATCATACCTTCAATGGCAATGTTGACAACGCCCGCGCGTTCGCAGAGAATGCCTGAAAACGCGCCTAAAACAATGGGAACGGAGAGTAGCACTGAGCTGGAGAGCATCCCTGCCAGATTCAATGATTTGCCTGAAGCCTGCCAGGTGAGGAAGCTGAAAATAAAACAAAGGAAAACCAAACCCATCAGACCATTTGTGGCTTTACCAAACCCTTTGATTAATTGGTAAATACCGATAACGATACAAATAACCGTGAGAATGATCAAAGTAAGGCGGGAAGGAATGATCCAATCAGCCATTTTGCCAACGCTAACCCCACCCGGAGTCATGACAAACTTAGTCATAGCATCAGCAGCCAACTTTGATGCAAAAACCAGGTAGATGAAAATCCCAACGAATATCTCTATGATCCCTGTGGAAATCTTACGGGCTGCGGAGATCTCTCCAATTTTTACGCGCTGGATGGTAGTGGTTGAAGTTGCCATTATTTACCTCCTCCCATGCTAGTAAGAGTGACAGCGGGTAAGGGTTCTGTGCTTGGTTTGCGTAACCGATAAATTGAACGAATGATCGCCGGAGCTGCAACAAAGATGATGATCATCGCCTGAATAACGGTGACGATATCGATGGGGATGGTCGAAACAACCATCATCCTGGTCGCACCGTTCTTGAGGACTCCAAACAGGAGCGCCGCAAGGACAACACCCAACGGATGGCTGTTACCAAGGAGAGCCAGGGCGATACTATCAAAGCCATACCCGGAGGATAACCCAATGGCCATGGAACGGTTCAAAGCCAAAATTTCATTAGCCCCAGCCATACCTGCTAACGCGCCGGAAGCGGCCATGCCGAGAATCGTAGTTTTAGCAATGCTCATGCCAGCGTATTTTGCGGCACGTGGGTTATTACCGACTGTACGAAGGTTGAAACCCCAGGTAGTTTTGAACAGCAACCACCAGACGAGAACAGCAAAACCGAGCGCAATGAAAAAGCCCAGATGAAAACGGATTGGGGGTTGGAAGAACTGAGGAATTTCAGCACTTTTCTGAATCAATGGACTGATCGGCATGCCACCTGTCCCCGGACGGGTCATAGGGCCGGTGAGCAACCAGGTGGTAACACGGTATGCGATATAGTTCATCATAATGCAGTTGATGACTTCATTTCCACCGGTTGTTACCTTTAAGATCCCCGGAACGGATGCCCACAAAGCTCCACCCAACGCGCCGGCCAGGAAAGCCAGAGGCATGTGGATGTAACCGGGAAGTCCGGTGATCGAATAGCCAACATACGTGGCTGCTGCAGCGCCCATGAACAATTGGCCTTCAACTCCAATATTGAACAGACCAGCGCGAAAACCAAGCGCACAGGCCAGACCAGCAAAGATATACGGTGTACTCTGTACAAGACTTTCCAGGAAGGGGTTTATGGCAGCGCGAATAGTGGCAGGATTTTGCGACTTGAATGCGGTCGCGATCGTCGCCGGATCACCAATAGAACCGGTGAATAAAGCCCAATAAGCGGTACCGATCTCTTTCAGAGCGGTCCACAATCCATTCCAGAAACTGGTTGCGAATGCAGCATAAACGGTCTCGCTAGTGGAGGCGATCAGAATCGCTCCGATGATCAAACCAGTCAGAATTGCCAGGAGTGGAATCTCCACCGTCTTCCAGAAGCCACGTTTCTGCTTCCTTCCCTGGTCATTCTTGGTAAGCTCTTGGATGACTGTTTTAGTAATATCAGGTTTTTCGATTTTCTTGGTTTTCAATGGATCACCTCTCTAAAAAGTGGTTTCCACAACTGCACCGGCATTTGTCTCTTTTTCGATTTTCTCAGGGACAATTCCCGCCATTAAGAGACCCAGGGTTTCCTTTGAAACCTCATTCGCATTAACCACTGCGAGAATCTTGCCACGGTACATCACAGCGATTCGATCAGAAAGCTCAATAACCTCGTCGAGTTCAGGTGACACAAGCAATACCGCGCAACCCTCGTCACGCTTTTGAATGATGCGTTTGTGAATATATTCTATTGAACCTACATCCAGACCGCGAGTAGGTTGTGAAGCTATCAACAGTTTAATCGGACGTGATAGCTCGCGAGCTATGATCACTTTTTGCTGATTTCCACCAGAGAGGGAACCAACCGGCGTCATTGAGCTGGGAGTTCGGATATCAAAGTCCTTGATCAATTGGGCTGAGTTTTCGTAGATCTTTTCATATTGCATCTGAACGCCACGGGAAAATGGCTTCTGATAATAAGTGCATAACACAAGGTTTTCAGCTACAGGGAAGGGTAAAACAAGTCCATCTGCCTGCCTATCTTCTGGTACATGAGCTGATCCAATTTCGGTGATCTGCCGTGGAGAAGAATTGGAAATACTTTTCCCATCGAAAAAGATCTCACCAGAAAGTTTTTTCTTCAAACCAGTCAAAACCTCTACCAATTCAGTCTGTCCATTACCCTGAACGCCGGCGATACCCAGAACCTGCCCGGCATGAACCTCAAGAGAGACATGGTCAACCACAACCTGGTGGAAACTATCGGTCACTACAAGATCTTTAACATCCAATACCAACTCGCCAGGTTTCTTGACCTGCTTTTCGACAACCAGGTTTACAGCGCGACCAACCATCATTTCAGCGAGTTTCTTTCGATCTGCGGATTTTGGATCTGCTTCACCTACCACAGCTCCACGGCGAATTACCATGATTCGGTCGGAAATTTCCAAAACCTCCCGTAATTTGTGAGTGATGAAAATGATCGATTTTCCCTGTTTGGTCAACTCGCGCATGATCATGAAGAGTTCGTCAGCTTCTTGTGGAGTTAGAACAGCAGTGGGCTCATCGAAAATAAGAATCTCAGCATTACGGTAGAGCAATTTGATGATCTCTACCCTTTGTTGCACACCGACCGGAAGATCTTTCACATAATCATCCGGATTGACCTCAAGTTTATATTGCTTTGAGATATCACGAATTTTCTCTGCTGTCGTCGGGCGGTCAAGAAAATCACCCGCCTTGACAGGCTCGGAGCCAAGCATCACGTTCTCTGTCACAGTGAATACTGGAATGAGCATGAAATGCTGGTGAACCATACCGATTCCAGAGTTGATGGCATCCGTTGGTGAAGAAATGGATATCTTTTTATCATTTACTAGGATTTCGCCTTCGTCTGGCTGATAAAGACCATATAAAATATTCATCAAAGTGGTCTTGCCGGCGCCATTTTCACCTAACAGAGCAAGTATCTCCCCCTTTTTTAACGTTAGGTCAATGTGATCGTTTGCCAACACACCCGGGAATCGCTTGGTAATCCCTTTTAACTGAAGGATTGGAGCCATAAGTTACTCCGTTTCTGTGGATGAGTTTATTTCAATAATTTTATCACAAGCAGTTGGAATAGTTATCAGACAATTAAAAAGCTTTAATAATTATACTAAGTGAGCAAACCGATTTTTGGATCAAAAAAAGAGGTTGGAGAAAACTCCAACCTCTTTATCGTTCAGAGAATCAGCTTATTGTTTGTAAGCGGGATTCAGGGTGATGGTACCAGCGAGGATGTCAGCCTTGACCTGGTCGAGTTCGGCCTGGAGTTCAGCGGGGACAACACTGGCAAGATCATGGTAGTCAGCAAGTCCAACACCACCGTTGGCAAGGTTACCAACGGAATTGCCACCGGTGAAGGTACCGTCCATGGCGGATTTGATTACGTTCAGAGTGGTGACGTCCATGTTCTTCAAAACGGAGGTCAACTCAATGGAGGCGTAATCGGGGGCGGTCAGATACCAATCGGAATCAACACCGATGATGTAGACAGGATTGTCAGCAGTTGAGCGAGCCTTGATGGCTGCAGCAGCGCCCAGACCAACAGGTCCGGCAACCGGGAGGATAATGTCAGCGCCTTCGTCCATCAGGGAGGTAGCCATGTCGCTACCCTTCTGCTGGTCAGAGAAATCGTTGGTGAACAAACCAGCGGCCTCATCGTCAGGGTTCCAACCAAGGACTTTCACGGTCGTGCCATGGACTTCGTTGTAGTGCATGACACCACGATAGAAACCATCCATGAAAATGGAGACGGTCGGGATGTTCATACCACCGAAGGTACCAACGATGCCGGTCTTGGAAACACCAGCGGCCAGGTAACCAGCGAGGAATGAAGCTTCATCGGTCTGGAAGGCCTGTGAAACAACATTGGCGATCGCGGGATTGTAGCTATTGTCAACGATTGAGAATTTCAGGTCGGGATGTGCTTCAGCAGCAGCCTTGGTGGCATCGCCAAGCAGGAAACCGACAGTGATGATGAGGTCGCATTTTTCATCAATGAAAGCGTTGATGTTCTTCTCGAAATCAGCAACTTCCTTTGATTCCAAATATTTGCCTTCGATACCCAACTGGGTCTGGGCGTCAGTGACACCCTTCCAAGCGGTCGCATTGAAGGATTTGTCATCGATACCACCGGTATCGGTGACCTGGCAAACCTTGAATTTGGGCGCTTCTGTTGTGGCGGCAACAGGGGCTTCGGTTGTAACAACGGGGGCTTCGGTTGTAACAACGGGGGCGGTCGTCGGGGCAGTGGCTTTACAAGCACTCAGTGCCATCGAAGCGACAAGCAAAACGGACAAAATCACAAACAACTTCTTGGACATTTGCTTCTCCTCCTACAGAGATTGGAAAATATGTGTGGTTTCGTACCACCATTTTTAGAGTATAACGTCTTTTGAAGACCTATGCAAGATACTTGTTTGAACCACTGACGTGGTTAAATAAATTCTCATCTAGTAGCAACCAATAAATTGTCCTCCTTGGAGGCTTCCCCTTTTTTAACACCCAGCATTAAAACCAAAGCGATTAACAGAAAAAGTGGTCCAGCGAACATGGTTGTGTTGTAATTATTGTTATTCAATTCAACGATCCAGCCATTGAGGTTCGGACCAACAATGGCAGAAAATGTCGAGAATAAGTAATAAAGACCGGTGAAAGTGCCAATACGCGACGCGGTGGTCAAATCTACGACCATAGGTAGTGAATTGATGTTGATCAATGACCAGGCAATGCCAGCACCCATGAGGAACAAATTTACGACGCGGATCATACCAAGCGCTGGCAATTTGACGATCTCTATCATCAAGAAATCAACCGGCAATAACGCGATGGCACTTATCAAACCTCCCATAATTATGATGCCAATCGAGATGGTCACTCGACGTCCGATTTTGCTGCCAAGAATACCCGCCACAATGGCAAAAAGAACGAATAGAATGCCCATATGGCCAGTCAAACGACCAGCATCGCCTTCAGGCATTCCCAATCGTTTGGTGGCATAAAGCGTTAAAAATGCTTCAATCCCAGTATAAGCCAGAAACCAAAAGAAAATTGCAAAAAGGATACGCAAACCGCTCTTATCTTTATCGGTAGCCACTTCTTTAAGGCTCTGGAAAATGTTTGGCTCTTTTTCAGCTTCTTCGTATTGTTTGGGTTCTTTGATAAAAATAAATACAAGTAAAGCTGCTAGAAGCACAAGCATTGATCCCATCCAAAACGGGAAATTGATATTAATCTCATATAACGTGCTACCTACCAGTGAAGCGATGATCGTTCCCAAGCCACCCATCAAATTAATGATTCCATTGGCCTGCGACCGGTATCGCGAGGGAGTGATATCTGGCATCAATGCCACTACCGGGGTGCGCCAAAATGCCATACTCAATAATAATGTGCTGGTACAGCAGACAAATAACGGAAGCACAGCAGCCATTGGGATCAAGCCAAATACCAAGGCTCCAATCGGCGCTCCGATCAAAATGAAGGGCATTCTACGGCCGATTGGCGTGCGAAGTTTATCCGACCAGGAGCCGACGACCGGTTGAATGAATAGAGCGGCGATATTATCCAGGGTCATGAAAAATCCAATTAACGCGGCAGACATGTGAAACTTGTTTGCCAGAAATAATGGAACAAAAGCGTTATAGACTGTCCATATCACACTGACGCCAAAAAAACCAAAACCGAGCAGAAAGATCTTGCCATAGTTGAACTTCTTCATTGTTCCTCTCCGTTTTCATTGAATGTCGAGAGCCATTTTTTATCAGCTTCAGTCAAATCAAGCCCCGATAAAAGGTCGGGACGTTCTCTCATTGTACGAAGTAGTGATTGCCTACGACGCCATTTGTTGATCTCGGCGTGGTTTCCCGAGAGCAGCACTTCCGGAACCTTCCAACCTCGGTATTCTTCGGGTTTGGTGTAATGCGGGTACTCCAGCATCCCGGAAGCGAACGAGTCATCGTCCGCGCCATCGGGATCACCCAGCACGCCAGGGATGAAGCGCGACACAGCGTCAATGATCACGAGCGCCGGCAATTCTCCACCGGTCAGGACAAAATCGCCTATGGAGATCTGGTCGGTTACCAGATGTTCACGGACGCGCTCATCGATCCCCTCATAACGGCCACACAGTAGGGCGACATGTGGAAGCTGAGCCAATTCTTTAGCCACTGCAACGGTGAAAGGCCGCCCCTGCGGTGTCATCATTATTAGCGGGCAGGGCAAGGGATTACCAAGCACAGCTTCGATCGCGTCGAAGATCGGCGCCGCCTTCATCACCATTCCTCCCCCACCCCCGTAAGGGGTATCGTCGGTGACGTGGTGTTTGTCGGTAGCCCAATCGCGAATATTGTGGATATCCACCTCGATGAGATGGTTGGCCTGCGCTTTTTGTAGAATACTCGCCTGAAGATAGGGTTCAAACACCTGAGGAAAGAGAGAGAACACATCGAAACGCATGAGTTTATTCTAGCGAAAACCCACCCAATAGGCAAGGTAATTTCATGCCTTACGAAAACCACCTCACCTTGACGGTCTATCCCTCAGTTGGTATGATGAATTTCAATGTATATAAAAGGCAGCAAATGGAACATGTCTCATAAACGGCAGCGGATGAATCCGTTCCGTGTGTTGGTGTTGTTGCTCGTTATCGGTGCCGTGATCTATGCCGATAAATATTGGGTACCGAATATACCCAATCCCTTCGTGGCCACTTCCACCCCCACCCGCCCTCCCGAATCGTACATTACCGATGCTGAACAGTTGGTTAATGAAGGTCGTTTGACCATGGCAATCGCGGCTTATAAACAGGCAATCGAAGTCGATCCAAAAAATCCATCCAACTATATCGCTTTATCGAAGCTATATATTTACACAGGCACGTACGATGAAGCCATCAAAAATGCCGAATACGCAATGCTTTTAAACCCTGATAACGATCAGGCTATGGCGTTGCGCGGTTGGGCGATGGGTCTTGCCGGAGACTATATCAACGGTGAAGGTTCGCTGAAGGATGCAATCGCAGCCAATCCCCAAAATGCCGCTGCGTATGCCTACCTGTCTGAGCTCTATGTATTGATGGTTCAGGCTGGGCAGGGCCAACTTGAGACCAGTCAGAATGCCATTGATCTTTCCAAAAAGGCAATGGAAATGGCTCCCGGTACCCTGGAAACCCACCGCGCGCGTGGAATTGTGTTGGAATACACAGGGAATTACGAGGATGCGATCACGGAATTTGAAGCTGCCATCGCCATCAATCCTAATATTGCCTATTTGCACCTGGCGCTCGGCAGGAATTATTCTGCCATTCAGGAATATTCGAAAGCCATCACCGAGTACACAAAAGCAAATGCTTTGAATCCCAAAGATTCGCAACCAGAGACTCTCATTTCCAAGACATACCTGATCAATGGAGACTACACCAAAGCTGTTCAATACGCTGAAGCAGCGCTTCAAGATGATCCTACCGATCCATATTTATATGGAAACTTGGGACTGGCGTATTGGCGAAATGGTCAGTACCAGGCCGCAGCGGACGCTTTGAGGATGGCTGTCCAGGGTGGATCGACCTCCGGCGGAGACGTAGTCACCGGGTTGCCCATCGCCAGCGGTTATGCCGGCCAGTATTACTACACCTTCGGTTTGGCTTTGGCTAAAATAGGTCAATGCAACACCGCCCTCCAAATCGCGCAGATAGTAGCCACAAGTTTGAAAGATGATGAGGTGGCAGTTTATAACGCACAGGAAATGATCAACATGTGCGCCTTGTTGTCCACCCAGGGTGCAACCGATGTTCCCACGCCTACGTTTGGCCCCTATCCGCTTGGCGCCACCGCCACGCCCGAACAGGCAAACACGGAAGCCGTCACTCCTACTCCAACGGCAACACCGACACCCTGATGTTCAGAATTCCTACGAACACAAATGATCGACCTAAACGACAAGAAACATATATTCAGTAAAAAGCGTAAAAGCACCAATCCGATCAGGATCTTCATCGGGTTATTGCTCTTGCTAGCATTAGGTTTTATCAACAAGAGTATCACATCAGGTCAGATCAAACCTTTCTTTTCTCCCACCTCTACCCCCACTCGAACGCTTGATTCATATTCTCTCGAAGGTGAAACCCATTTCACAGGTGGCAATCTTGATAAGGCTATCGAAGCCTATAAGAACGCCATTATGGTCAACCCAACAGATACTTCGCTCTACGCGGAATTGGCACGCATCCAGGTTTACTCCACCACCCAATTGACCACAGACTCCGCGAAAAGGGACAGATTGAACGAAGCATTCGCGACTATCGAAAAGGGGCTGGCTGTCAACTCTGAAGACAGCATGCTACACGCCGTCAAAGCCCTTACCGATGACTGGTATGCGACCGCTGCCATCGCGGGAGAAAACTGGCAAAATTATCTGAACGACGGAGAGCAGGAAGCCGTTCAGGCGCTACAACTGGACAGCACCAACGTTCTTGCCAAAGCTTATTATGCCGAGGTGCTGGTCGATCAACAAAAGTGGACCGAAGCCGAAGAATATATTAACCAGGCCTTGGAAAATGGCACGGAGCAGATGGATGTCTATCGTATTGCTGGTTATGTTCAGGAATCATTAGGAAATTACAAGCAGGCGATCGATTATTATCAGAAAGCCATTGCCATCACCCCCAACATGAACCTGCTATATATGAAGATCGGTGCGTGCTACAGAACCCTGGCAAGCTCAAGCAGCGGATTGACCCAAACCAATTACTACAATCTCGCGCTGGAAGCCTTTGCCAAAGCGGTGCAGATCAACGATCAGCAGGGGGTCAAGGATCCCACTCCATTGATTTCCATCGCGAACACGTATGTGCAGATGGGTGAATTCTTTGCCGCGGGCCGTAACATGGTCAAAGCAGTGCAATTCAACCCGAGCGACCCGACCGTTTATGGACAACTCGGAATTGTTTACTACAAATCACGCAATTACGAAGGCGCGATCCCGGCATTGAAATGCTACGTACGCGGCTGTTCCGCAGCGGAAAGTTGTTTTGTGCGAAACGGTGGCGAAGACTGCGATCCCAACAGTATTCCCAATTATTCCATTACCGGCCAGCCATTATCACCAACTTCAGTCTGGTACTACGTAACCTACGGCAATGATCTGGCTGTGTTCGGTCAATGTGATGAAGCGCTGAAGGTGTTCGATGAGATCGAAGCCGGGTTTAAGAGTGATCCAGACATCATGATCAATGTTAATGAGGGGCGTGACGTCTGCAGCACCTTTGTTGAGCCCACCGCAACAATCCAGATCACTGGAACAGTTCCACCAGATTCAACACCGTTTTCAACTCCCGAAAAAACTCCCACACGGTATTAATTATCAGAGATTTGTTAGAACCTTCGCAAGGCTCTTGACTATGGTCTTAAAGCCGATTATTATAAGGTCGAATTTAGCACTCGTAGATTGAGAGTGCTAAAATACCTAATGATCTTACTCGATGCAGGAGGATGAAATATGGCAATGAATTTGAAACCCCTTGGAAGTCGTGTGGTTGTTGAACCACTCGAGGAAAACGAAGTCACCGCTGGTGGCATCGTTTTACCTGAAACTGCCAAAGAAAAACCTCAAAAGGGTGTTGTTCTTTCCGTTGGTCCTGGTGACCGTGATGAAGATGGTAAACGCATCCCCATGGATGTTGCCGTGAATGACACCGTTCTATTCGCCAAGTACGGCGGTACTGAGATCAAAGTCGACGGCAAGAAACTGCTCATTCTACGTGAGAGCGATCTGCTTGCCATCGTTACCAAGTAAAGCAAATATCAAACAAGGAGATTTTTCATATGGCAGCAAAACAAATTATCTTCGGCGAAGATGCCCGCCGCAAACTTAAGAACGGCATCGACATGGTAGCAAATTCAGTGGTCACAACCCTTGGTCCCAAAGGCCGCAATGTGGCCATTGACCGCAAATTTGGCTCCCCCACCATCACCCATGATGGCGTAACCGTTGCCAAAGAGATCGAACTGGAAGATCCCTTTGAAAACATGGGCGCCCAGTTGATCAAGGAAGCCGCTACCAAAACTAATGATATCGCTGGTGATGGCACCACCACCTCAACTCTGCTTGCTCACTCCATCGTCAACGAAGGCCTCAAGACCCTCGCAGCTGGTGGAAATCCTATGCTCATCAAGCATGGTATTGAAGCCGCAGCCCAGAAGGTTTCAGAAGCCATCAAGAAACAGGCCATTACCATCTCAACCCGCGAAGACATCGCCAATGTCGCCACCACTTCCGCCCAGGACGCCTCCATCGGTCAATTGATCGCTGAGGTCATGGACAAAGTCGGTAAAGACGGTGTCATTACCGTTGAGGAATCAAAAGGCCTCGATTTTGAAAAAGAGTACGTCGAAGGTATGCAGTTCGACCGCGGTTACATCTCCTCTTACTTCATCACCGATACCGAGAAGATGGAATCCGTCATTCATGATCCGTACATCTTGATCTACGATAAGAAGATCTCTGCCGCCCAGGACATCGTCCCCATCCTGGAGAAACTTGTCCAGACCGGCAAACGCGATCTTGTCATCATCGCTGAAGATATCGACGCTGAAGCCCTGGCCACCCTCGTGCTTAACAAATTACGCGGTATGCTGAACGTTCTCGCCATTAAAGCCCCCGGCTTTGGCGACCGCCGCAAAGCCATGTTGCAGGATATTGCCATCCTCACCGGCGCCCAGGTCATCTCTGAAGAGACCGGCCGCAAACTTGACACCGTCACCCTCACCGACCTCGGTCGCGCTGAAAAAGTCTCCGCCGATAAAGATAACACAACCATTGTTGGCGGCAAGGGCAATGAAGCCGAGATCAAGGGTCGCATTGAACAGATTCGTATCGAGATCGATAAGACGACCTCCGATTACGACCGCGAGAAACTTCAGGAACGTCTGGCTAAACTTTCTGGCGGTGTTGCCATCGTCCGCGTTGGCGCAGCCACCGAGACCGAGCTAAAAGAGAAGAAACATCGTGTGGAAGACGCTCTCTCCGCAACCCGCGCGGCTGTGGAAGAAGGTATCGTCCCCGGTGGTGGTGTAGCCCTCATTAATGCCATGTCCTCCCTGGATGATCTCAAATTCGATAGCGAAGATGAGAACATTGGTGTCAAGATCGTTCGCAAATCTCTCGAGATGCCAATGCGCAAGATTTCTGAGAATGCTGGTAAAGATGGTTCCGTGATCGTTGAAAACGTCCGCGCCGCTCAGAAAGCTCAAAAGAGCGACAAAGTCGGTTACGACGTCATCCGCGACGACTATATCGACATGATCAAAGGTGGTTTAGGTGATCCCGCCAAAGTAACCCGCGGCGCCCTTGAGAACGCTGCTTCAATCGCAGCCATGATCCTGACCACCGAAGCTTTGATCGCTGATCTCCCCGACAAGAATCCTCCCGCTGCCCCGCAGCCCCCGATGGATTACTAGTCCAAACTGAAGTAAATAAATCTGGCAGACATAAATCTGCCAGATTTTTGGTTAATTTGAATTCGGGTATAATTTAGCAAATGATCAGAAAATATTATCCCCTTCTATTATTTATCCTCATCTTTGCCATTTCCGGTTGCTCGCACCCCGCAACAACCGCTGCTCCGATTGCCACCATTACGGAGGCTGCCACCGCGACTGAGGAGCCTTTGGCGCTCATTGTCAACGGTGAAGGAATCACCCTGGCAGAATACCAGGCGGAACTAACTCGCATGCAGCAAGCCGATTCAGCTGAGGGTTCCACCGCCACCCCGCAGGAACAACACGACCGGTTGATCACAGACCTGACAGAACAGCTCCTGTTGGCTCAGGCAGCGACTCAGGCAGGTTATGTCGTCGATGATGCCACCCTGCAAGCCAGGATCGATAAACTCGCCGCGGACATGGGCGGCGTTGAAAAACTCCAGGCCTGGGAAGTAACCTATGGTTATTCGGAGGAGTCCTTCCGTAATATCTTACGGCGGGAAATGCTGGTCACCTGGCAGAAAGATCGAATCTGCGACAGTGTCCCCACCACAGCGGACCAGGTACACGCGCGCCAGATCCTGGTGCAGGATGAAGGTAACGCCAACAGCTATTATCAGCAATTACAAAATGGCTCAGATTTTGCAACGCTGGCTTATACACTTGATCCCACCACTGGCGGTGATCTGGGCTGGTTCCCCAAGGGATACCTGACCCAACCAGAGGTTGAAACGGCTGCCTTCGCGCTCGAACCCGGCCAATACAGCACCGTGATCAAGTCAAAGCTGGGATATCACATCATCTTCATCATCGAGCGGGAGGCCAACCATCCTCTGTCCATTGATGCGAGAAGAGCTCTACAACAAATAGCACTGGACGAGTGGCTGCAATCCGCCAAATCGGCTGCTAAGATCGAAATATTGGTCTGACCTGGCTCGAAAAAAGGGCTGTCTCATGAACTTTGCTGATCAAGAAGAAATCGCTGAACGCCGAAAAAGCCGCGGAAAAAAACGTCGGAATAATGTAATCTGGAATACTTTAACTGCACTTGTCGTGCTTGCCAGTCTGACAGCGGTGGGATATTTTTCGCTTTTATTTGCCAACCCAACTTCATCTCTCAACCCCTTCCCGCCACCTACCATGCCTGTGCCCATCAACATTCCCACTGCAACCATGACACCTATTCTACCAACAGCGACGTTTACCTCAATCCCGGTGATCACAACGTTAGAGGATGAAACTGTCATCCCAACCGAATATTCCGCTACGGTGGAGATTAGTCCCACCGCGACAACGTATTCTCCCATCTATCTTTTTGCCGTTAAAGGAAGCCCAGTCGGAATGTCAAATTTGGTCTTTCATCCTTCTCTGAATTGCAACTGGCAGGGAGTGGCCGGCAAGGTCACCGATATCCAGGGTAAACCTGTAGATAATTTGTACATTCGTCTTACGGGAACCTATAACGGCCAACCTGTCGACAAGGCCACTTTATCCGGCGGGGCAAAATATAACATTGGAGACGGCGGCTACGAAATCGTTCTCGAGATAGGCAGCGCTCCGATCGCTTCTTCCGGTTTGTTAACCATCCAATTAATGGATTCATCTACTGAAATACCGCTTTCTGCACCTATCACTTTCGATACTTACTCGGAATGCGATAAAAACCTGATCCTCATTAATTTTCAACAATCTCAGTAATATCCATATATAAGGTCTCCTTATGGCATCCATGAAAGATCAAGATACCACACTCGCGAGACACCAAAAGACCAGGTGGTTTTCGAGGCTTCTCATTTCCGCATGGATTCTTATGGCTCTGATCCTGCGTTACATCTTTTTCCCAGTCGAAAGCTATGATATGCGCGCGTTTTTAGAGCCCTGGTACGACTTTATCGTTGCTCATGGCCAGTTTGGGGCATTCCGATATGCGTTTTACGATTACTCACCTGCCTATATGTATCTGATCAGTCTGATGACATTTTTCTCCTGGATTCCCAAGATCACTGCCATCAAGATCATCTCAATCATCTTCGATTTCTGTGCTGCCACTGCTGTTTTCAAGATCATTCAGTATAAGAAAAATGACCTGAAGCTTTCCTGGATTGGATTTATCGGGACATTGTATTTGCCGACCGTATTTGTGCAGTCTGGGATGTGGGGACAATGCGACATCATCTTCACTTCATTTCTACTCTGGATGATGTATGCTTTGATGCGTGATCGAAATGTGCTGGCAGTAGTTTTCTTCGCGATCGCATTCTCTTTAAAAGCCCAGGCCATGTTCATTGCTCCGTTGCTCCTGGTGTTGTTCCTCAACAAAAAGATCAAATGGGGTTGGATCTTATTGATCCCGGCAGTTTACTTCCTCAGTGTTATTCCAGCCTGGCTGGCTGGTCGCCCCCTGCTGGATCTGTTGACCATCTACTTCTCGCAGGTCAGCGTCTATAAACTGCTTTCTTTAAGTGCCCCGAATTTTTATTATTTCTTCTCCGACCCAAAGTACTACTCCACTGGGGCTGTTCTGATAGGGCTGATCGTCGCGACGATCATTGGTTGTATTTATCTCTTCCTGCGCTGGCGGAAATTCAAACAATTCACCGATGGTTCGTATTTCTTTGATGCGATTACTATCACCTTCATTTTTCCCTTTGTGCTCCCTTTGATGCATGATCGCTATTTCTTCATAGCCGCGATTTTGTTATTCGTATTGGCTTTCCTGGATAGACGAGCGCTATGGCCTGCAATTCTTATTCAGGTTACTTCGATGATCTCTTATTTTGCGCGGCTACATTTTTTATTGCCGGTTGCAGTGGTAATAAATACCGGATTGGCAGTGTGGTTGATTATTCAGTTCATTCGCCATTTGAAGGTAAATCCGGGTGATTCCCCCGTCCACTAAAATATCATCCAAACATGCGAAGCTGCAGTGATTCCTCCAGTGTTATGGGATCGCTATCCAACAGCATTTGCCAGATCTCAGGAGTAAGATCAGCACGGGTAGAAAGTGAGCGCAGCGCGCGAAACTTTAGAAAATGCCAACCGTTCGAAACCCTTTCTCTAAGTTGTGGATCGCGTGTCATTTTGTATTTTAGCAATTCAGCCCGGCTACCCGGTAGAATAAACACTTTCTCAACCTTTTCCTCCAATACAGCACAATACTGTGAAACACAGGCGGTTGTTGAAACCCACAAATGGTAACTTTGCCCATCGGAAATTTTCCAGACCATCGGGTTTGACCCACTCACATTTGCACCCAGTTTTTTCGCTATACTTCGAAGTAGCCTGGCAATCTCATCGATTTCTCTTTCACGGATATCTGGTGCTTCTCCCGCCCGCAGGGTCCACAACCCGGTCTGTGGATCCCAATCTGAATATGCCCGCAGGCAGAACTCGATCAACGTCGGTGACGGCGTAAGCCACCCCTTGAATTTCTGGTTGATCTGCCGTTGAATATCACTACCTGAGACCGATTTACTGCTTTGGAGGATAGAAAGTACCCCCCTTTCTACGCAATCTGCCATCGTTTCCATGCCAGGTGAGGCATTGACTAACCCCCATTTGCCGGAATCCAATTCCTGCGAAGTGTCATCAAACCGCCGTAGAAAATCTCGATCTGCGAATAGACGCGCGATAATGCCCTGTATCTCGGAGCTTTTTTCCTGGGTGAATTGACTTATTTCACGCGGCAAACCATCGTTCACTTCAAGAGCTGCGATCACTGCCGTGTAAAGGGAAAGATAATCAGCCGGCTCTCCGGTTTGTTCAAGCCGGTTTTGTATCGCGGTACGGGCGATCGATTGGATATTGCCAACTTTTCCTTTATCCATATCTCCAACAGGTGACCAGTTTATTTCGATCGGTTCTCGCGAATCTCGCATAGCGATGCCATCCGGGTGAAAACCTGCACAGCCCGCCGCGGTCACAGTCGCCAGTGACATTCCCGGGGATGGTTCTCCGAACAACAGATGCATTGGTGCTTTATCCCCCGCAATTTCACGCGTGCGCTGAAGGGCTTGATGTAGCGCGAGCGTGTGCCAGTGCCAGTCGAAGCGACGGCGTCCGAGCACCTGACTGAATCGCGTTTCGGACTCTCTGCCCCACAACCAGGCCGACCACAATGCTGATAGTGTCCAGAGCGCCTGGTTAGGACGCGGTGGCAGCGCCAAAATCCGACCAATTTCAAAGCTCGGGGGGATTTCAAGAGCGCGGATCGGTCCACGAAAGAGGCAGATTCCCGGACCTTTTGGTAAAACTGGCCAAAAGGTCAACTCCACGCCGGTTACCGGTTGTGCCAACAGATCAATGCTGCGTTCCAATTCCTTCCAGAGGTTTTTCTCCAAATAGACGGAGGGCACAGTCAACTGCCGAGGCGGTTCGCCCGAGTTTGGCCAGGGCCAGAGTGAAGTACCGGCTTCCAAGGCAACAATCAGCATCGCCTCGAGCAAATGATGCTTTTCAACAGAGACATCCATCCCATCAATCTTGTTTAGCAGGGTGAATAGCACGTAAAGTGAACGTGAGTTATAAAGCTTAAGGGCTTCCTCGACAGCGGGCCGATCCTCCTGACTGCCACCCAACACACGGGCAATCGCGCGCGCGTAGGGCAGTTTTTCTCCCCGTTGGATCGGTTCCAATAGCTGCAGATCTTCCTCGCTAAGGGGATGCTCCCCTTCCTCACCGCAGACCTGGCAGCGATACAATCGTACATGCGGACGGTTCATCCCACGCTGCCAGAGATAGCCATCCGCCTGAACCTCATTGTGGCAAATTACACATCGTGTCATATAAAGGTTACGAATATGGGTTTCAAGACGTTCACTGCCGCGTAACTGCGAAGCCATATCCGCCAACGCAGCCAGATAGGATTCCTTGCTGCGAGGTTCAGCCAGTATCATTAAAAGAAAAGCCAGGATGGGGTTGTTGGCAGTCACCAACACTCGATGACCACTTGTAGCTGCTTCGATGTCAAGCAGTGGATTAGAGCCAAATGGATCGAGCACCCATTTATCTTCAGGCAGATCATCCAGCAATTGCTTTACCACACCAACGGGGCAGTTGGGTAGAAACCGTTCCAGTGGGATCGGCCTGGATAGTCCCTCTGCTGCCAGGTACGCGCACTCCGATACTGTTTTCATACCCAATATCATAGCAAAAAACCATTGAAAAGGAACAAAAACGTCCGTCAGAACCTGGCGGACGTTTTATCGTAACCGTTATGCGAGGGCTGGTTCTTCAATCACCGGCAGGTGGTCGCGAATCCCTTTGATGCTTGCTTCAGGATAAACGTAATCTTCCAACTGGCCGGTAAGGTATTTGTTATACGAGGTCAGGTCAAAATGGCCGTGGCCAGAGAGATTGAAGAGAATGACTTTTTTCTCACCGGTTTCCTTTGCTTTTAACGCTTCGTCGATGGCTGTGCGGATGGCGTGGGCCGATTCCGGCGCGGGAAGGATACCTTCGGTGCGGGCAAACATAACCGCTGCTTCGAATACCTTTGTTTGTGCCACCGAGACAGCTTCGATCAACCCGGTATTGACCAGGCTCGAAAGCGTGGGAGCCATGCCGTGATAACGAAGTCCACCCGCATGGATCGAAGGCGGCATAAAGTCATGCCCGAGGGTGTACATTTTGACGATGGGGGTCATACCGGCGGTATCGCCGAAATCATAAGTGTAAATACCCTTCGTTAGAGATGGCGTGGCGTCCGGTTCCACTGCCAGCAGACGGGTACGCTGACCGTCTTTGAGATTCTCGCGAAGGAAGGGGAATGCAATCCCAGCAAAGTTCGAGCCGCCGCCCACGCAGCCAATGACCACGTCGGGATACTCCCCCGCCATGTCCATTTGTTTAAGCGCTTCCTCACCGATCACCGACTGGTGTAGCAGCACGTGATGCAATACGGAACCGAGACCGTATTTCTTTGTGCCCCGCGACATGGCTGCCACTTCAACCGCTTCCGAGATAGCGATGCCGAGCGAGCCTGGATTCGCCGGGTCGGAATCGAGCAGGTTACGCCCGAAATTCGTCTCGCGGCTCGGGCTGGCGAAAACTTTCGCTCCGTAGGTCTCCATCAAAAAACGGCGATAAGGTTTCTGTTCGTAAGAGACCTTCACCATGTAGACCTCAAGATCCATTCCATAAAACTGACAGGCCATTGAAAGCGCCGAGCCCCACTGACCAGCTCCGGTTTCGGTGGTCATTGCTTTGGTGCCCGAGATCTTATTATAGAAAGCCTGCGGGATGGCGGTGTTCGTCTTATGACTTCCGGAAGGCGAGACGCCTTCGTATTTGAAGTAGATGTGCGCTGGAGTTCCCAGCAACTTTTCCAACCGCCGCGCGCGGATGAGCGGCGTCGGCCGATAAAGTTTGTAGGCTTCCCGCACTTCCTCAGGGATCTCTATATACCGTTCTGTACTCACCTCCTGTTGAATGAGAGGCATGGGAAAAAGCACAGACAGGTCATCCGGTGTCACCGGTGCTTTGGTAGCCGGGTTTAGCACGGCTTCCGGCGCCACCGGTGAATCCGCGTTGATGTTGTACCAAAAGCGCGGGATGTCGGTCTCGTTCAGGTTGTATTTCGTTTGTTCTTCCATGGTCAGCTCCTTTTGTGTGTTGCAAAGAATGAGTGTGATTGGGACTGACGGTTTGAATTAACAAACGACGCCCGTCCCGCCTGGGGACGGACGTGATGTCCGCGGTGCCACCCCGGTTAAGCTGACCGATTAACAAAAAACCTCCGGAGATTGCTCCGGGGGTTCGGATTTTGCCAGCTTCACTCGTTGAGTACGGCAGCTTGCGCTGATTATACTCATTGCCCAATAACGGCGGCGCTTCCGGCAAAGGTTACTTGATCGCTCTTTCACCCTGCGGCTCGGAGGTCCATTCGGTATCGTCACGCGTACAGGTTCACACCCTTCCCTGCTCTCTGGAACGCTTTCGTGATACTTACTCGTCCTCGTCACAGCCTTTACTATTTAATTGTCATTATTATAGCGCCTACAGATAAAAAGTCAAGCAACTGCCAAATATTCCACAGGCTAATCTCTTCCGTTCCAATCACATGACTATTTAAGAAATTCAATCACAGTCTTGTTGAATTCCTCCGGTCGTTCGCGCTGCGCCCAGTGACCGGCACCTTTAAAGACGACCAGCTTCGAGCCTACGATGCGCCGGTTCGCATCCTCGGCGCAGGCAAGCGGAACACCGGCGTCCAGTTCGCCGTGAATGATCAGTGTGGGAACCTTGACTTCGTGCAGCCGGTCGATATAGACCGTCTTGAGTCCGTTGGCAAAGACCTCATCGCGCTGATAACTGGTAAATGCCCGTCCCGCCAGCGGATGATTGGCAGCCTTCATCAACTCATCCATCAATTCCGAGGAAATCTGTTCGGGGTCGTGCACCACGTTCGACATGGCCCAGCGCATCATGGCCGGGCTCTTGCGTTCGAGCTTCCAGGTGTATTCCATAATGCCGGGGATTTTCACCATCATCCAGCTCAGGAAGTGCATGGCCACCTTGCGTTGAATGCCATAACTGTCGACCAGTATCAGTTTTTCCACCCGGTTGGGATTTTCGAGGGTAAATCCGAGAGATAATCCCCCACCCATTGAAAGACCCATGAACGACGCTTTTTGAATCTTCAACCCATCCAAGAACGCCTTGATGAAATCCAGGTAAAAAGCCGTGTTGTAGGAGATATCCGGACGGTCAGTACCACCGTAGCCAGGCAGGTCAGGGGCAATAACGCGGTGACCACTCTTTGCCAGTGGACCCATCACCTCTCCCCACGAAAGCACAGCAGAATCCGTGCCGCCGCCGTGAAGAAGGATCACCGTCGATCCATTTGAGCCCAGTTCGTAATAGTGTGTTTGAATGCCATTGACTGATAAAGTCCTATCAATACTCTCCATTTACGCCTCCGCGAATTCGATTCCAGTATAAACCCGAACCAACAAATCAATACTCCTTTATGAATAGTGGTAAGATAACGCACGAAAGTGCAACCGTATGCAAAATATCTTGAAAACCTCATTTCTCAAACTGAGATACTCGAAATCGCTCTTGCTGGGACTGCTGGCCTGTCTGGTCGGTTTGTTCACAGGTGCGGGGATTTGGCTTTTCAAATATCTGTACAACCTGATTAAAACAATCTCCTATTTGTCTATTCCCTCCATTTTGCCGATCCAATCCAACTGGCTCCAAATCTTCGTCCCGGCAGTCGGTGGTTTGCTGGTTGGTTTATTAATGCGGTATTTCGGAGGGAAGGAAAAAGTTGGTGGAACTGCCGGCATCATACAGGCGGTGGAAATTTCCGGCGGCAGACTGCGTTATCAGCATCTCCCTGCAAAAACCGGTGCGGCCATCCTTTCCATCGGAACCGGCGCTTCGGTTGGCCCCGAAGACCCCTCTGTGCAGATCGGAACGAATATTGGCTCCCTGCTCGGGCAGGTCCTACACCTGGCTGAAACTCAGACGGTGACGCTTGTTGCCGCAGGAGCTGCTGCAGCCATCGCGGCTGCTTTCAATGCGCCGATCGCCGGGGTGTTCTTTGCTCTGGAAATCGTGATCGGTGATATTTCCGGTTCTTCTCTGGGTATGGTGTTGGTTTCCGCGGTGGTGTCATCGGTTTTGACCCAGGCGTTGAGCGGAACTCAACCGGCTTTTCAAATCCAACCTTATTCGCTCAAATCTGCCTGGGAATTATTGCTCTATTTTGGATTGGGCCTTTTGTCTGGTCCTGTTTCCGCCGCATATATCCGTATGCTTTACTGGATGCAGGATATGTTTCATAAATGGACCTGGCCGCGATGGGCACAAACCGCACTTGCCGGCTTGGTCATTGGTTGTATCGGCCTTGTTCTGCCCCAGGTACTTGGGGTCGGTTACGATACCATCACCGCAATTCTGAATAAGCAGCAAATGACCTTCTGGTTCCTCTTGATCCTGATGGCAATTAAATTGATCCTCACCACATTCAGTATCGGCAGCGGTTTTGTAGGTGGTGTATTTGCCCCTTCCCTGTTTATTGGAGCCACTCTCGGTGGCGCTTTTGGAATGGCGATGAACCTGCTCTTCCCGGTGCTGGGGATTTCTCCTTCTGCGTATGCACTGGTCGGGATGGCGGCAGTTTTGGCGGGATCCATCCATGCGCCGTTGACAGCTTCGATTCTGTTGTTTGAAATGACCGGCGATTACCGCATCATCCTGCCCCTGATGCTTTCCGTAGCCGTCAGCATGCTTGTCTCGCAAAAAATCCAACCAAATTCAGTTTACTCACTTGGCCTGGTCCGCAAGGGTTTCTATCTCAACCGCGGCAAGGAGATCGATCTGCTGGATACGATGAAGGTTGGTGAAGTGATGAAATCAGATTTTGCATTCATCCAATCCGGCGAATCGGTTTTTTCGGCGTTGAAACAACTCCGAACCTCCCACGAGAATTTCCTGAATGTGGTAACCCCCAGCGGAGAACTCGCAGGGATCCTTACATTAAGTGACATCGAGAAAATGAATAAAATGAGCCTCCGGTTGAAGCGGGTTGGGGATTATTGCCAGCAATCTCCGGTGGTTACAAACCCTCAAGATTCGTTATCAAGTGCCACCCGAAAAATGAGTGACCTGGGGGTTGGTCAATTACCGGTGGTCGCCGCGGATGATCCCAAACGGATCATCGGAATCCTGCGGAGAGAAGACATTATCCAGGCATATTCTCTCGCATTGAAACGCCGTCTGGAGCAACGTCACAGCATGAGACGCGAGCGTCTCGATGCCGTCACGCCTGAACAGGTGTCGATCCTGGAATTTGTTGTTCAGGAAGACTCCTCAGTAGCAGGGAAAAAACTGAAAGAAATCGAGTTTCCCGCAGGTTGTATCGTGGCTTCGGTTCGCCGCGGCACCCGCACCATGATCCCCAATGGGGATACATTGATCAAAGCAGGTGATTCGCTTGTGCTTGTGGCCAGTGAAAATGCCCTGGACAACGCCAAGGACATGTTCCAACATTCTTAATAGCCTTCATCCGCCCTTGAATTCCACCACGATCTTCCCCGTCTGGATATCCCAGAGCCGAATCACAGTGAAGCTTTCATCTTCAATGCCTGTTTGTAATGTTACCAACGGTCCCTGCAGGTTTATCCATTCGATTTGTGAATAACGCATTTCCTCATATTCACCGAACGCTTCCACAAGTTGACCATTGTTTGTATCCCAAATGCGAATCACGCCCGCACCAGTCGCCAGGCGGGTGCCATCAGGTGACCACGCCAGGCTGAACACGGCTGATCGGTGCGCATGGATGAACCCGTCGCATTGGTTGGTGCTCGCCGTCCATAAACAGACATTGCCCAACGCATCGCCCGATGCGATCCGTTCGCCGTCCGGCGACCAGGCGACCTCCATCGAACCGCTCAAGCGCTGGTCGTAAAGCCGTACCGATTTACCGCTGCTCACCACCCAACGGCGCAAACCGTACGCCAAATCGTTGGTGGCGATGATCCTACTGCCGTCCGGCGACCAGGCGACCTGACGGACCGAGCTGGCAAACTCCCCCTGCTGTGAGATGATCGCGCCGCTGGTGACGTCAAGCACGAACACGCCATGGACGTCCGAGGTCACTGCCAGATAGGGTAAATCCGGTGACCAGGCAAGGTAGAGATAGCGCTCATTCTTCAAATCGTTGTTTTCAAGGGTGATTGCGGATTTTTGCCAGCTCGAGGTTTGCCAGAGATCAATGTGGGCCTTACCGTAATCCGCTTCACTGCCATTTTCGCTCAACACCTCAACGCCGCCTGATTCCGGTTGGGGTGTGCCATTCGCGGAGTAGGCGATGATGGAAGAAGTCGCGAGGTATATTCCGTCCTTCGACCAGGCCAAGCTGATGACGTTGACACCATCCAATAGTGTCCGCTGAAGGGTATAAGTGGTCAGGTCGTACATTTCAACCCCCGCTGAAGTGGCGAAAGCAATTGTCTTCTGATCGGGGCTGATTGCGAAGGCGCTGATACGCCCTGAAAGTGTTGCAGCGATCTTTGGGGCGCGTGGTGAAAAAGTCATCGGGGTGATCGTGGCTGCCGTGCCAGGGGTGAAAACCGGCTGCGGTTCACTTGTTTGACAGGCTGCCAGTAAAAGGCACAGACCAAAGAGAATACTGATGCACAAAGTCTTTTTCATACGTAACCTCCTCATGAAAAACTAGGACAGTGAGTGAAATCTTCACTCTCAAAAACGAGTATAACACCCTGTCAAGGTTGATTGGTTTTTGTGTTTAATCGTTTTAGGAGAAGAAATATTTTTTACGCAAGTAAAGTTTTCTAGAATATGCCAAATAACACCAAATCCCGAAATAAATTGGGAATGTGGAGAATGATTTACTAGCCAATAGATCTGTGATATGGATACCAACAAGGACGAATAATGAGTGAAAACAAAGATAAATTTGGAGGAAATTAATATTACATCTGACTTCCACGAAGGTCTCAAATGTCTTAATTCTTATTTGTATTTATAGATTTGTACATCATCATTTGAATATATGAGGACAAAATCCGGATCCATACTTATCTGATATTGGAGTAATGATGTAAATCTGCTACTCCAATTTTTATCTTGTGAATTATTGGTGAAGTATATGAAGTCATACTTCATCGCATTGTTATTCACCCATTCTTCCAGGCACAAAACTCCCAGCGAGCCACACTTACTGACATTGCTCAAAGCTCCGATCAATACCCCCTGCTCGTTATTTGGCAGCCATTCCTTGCCTTGCGCAGTCAGAATACTTGTTCTCAAGGATAAAGTTGGGAACCATTCACCCACACTGTCAGTAGACCAAGCTGATGGAAAATCAAGCACAAGGAATCGACTGTTTGTTGGAGTGTTCTCGCTTATCCACTTCATCGCTATCCGGTTCTCCAAATTTAAGGTATCGAAATATCGAATACCAGATGAATACATCATAAAAAGATTGTTGAAAATTGCGAAGAATAAAGCAAGTAGAATCGATGTACTTACCCAGGGATTCGCCAGGGAATTTTGATCGGTGACATTCTGATTTACTGGATGTGTTCGTGTATATTCAAATGATCCAATCCATTTTAACGCCACATCCAGAGCAATCCCTGCCAGTAAAGCCATTGGAATGACCATGCTTCGCAGGCTGCTTCGTGGATCAAATAAAATAAAGAATAACCACCAGGCTGGTAGAAACCATCTTCGCTTCCGAAACTCGAATAGTGCTCCTATGATCGCGAGGAACGAAATCATCACCTCAACAATATTTACATTCGGCGTGAGATAGAGCAAAGTAGCCAACGGAACTAGAATAGAGAAATTTCCACTCCCGAAGGCATTGAAGAAAACCTTCAGACCATGTTGCGCGATCACTGTACCCCACCAGGGAGAAGTGAGGAAAACCACACTCAAGCAAATAAAGCAAAAATGCAGGAGGTGTTTCCATGAACGAGCCCTAAAAATGAAAATCACAATGTAACTAATTAACAGCATCCATAACATTTCAAGGTGTGAAAGTGCCGTCAGGGATGTAAAAAGAATGACACCAATAAAATCAACCCACGTTTTTGTTCGTACCCATTTTAGAATGTTAGCCAAAGCAAGGATTGTCAAGAAGTACGCAATTGATCTCGTCAATCCCCCTCCCATGATTTGCCAGGTATATGCTGAAGGCAACACTGCAAAAACACCTGTTACGATGATTCGTTGTACCTTTTCATCCAATAATTGGTTAGCCAGCCAGTAAAAAGCAGGGATGGTCAATATGCTAAAAAATAGTGGCACAAAACGGAGAAGTTGGATCAGATCGATATGAAACCAGGAATTCAGAACTCCGGCGATGTAGAAACCTAGCGGTGGATACGCAAAGGGGATCTGAGCGTTGTTGTATGTGGTCACTGCGGGGAGATGGAACCCGGCCACCTGAAGATCGCGAATCATCGTATAGAACATTCCCCCATCATTCAACGGATAGTCTTTTTGAAGCACAAAATAACTTCGAATCAATGCTCCAATGATCGTGATCAGTAAAACGGCAATCCATTCCGGGAATTTATATTGTCTTCCTCGTTTTTTCATGGCGGGAACTCGATTCTTCCTCAATTATCTACCAGTCTATCACCGCGTAAATGTTTCTTGTCCCTTTTAAATAAATCTTCTTTGATAAGAATGATCAAAAACCACAGAGAAAATGTACCCGCCATACCCATTGCTACTTCGTACGGTTCATATGTTTTCAGGAACGCAAAGAAAAGGATCCACGGAATAATGATAAAAATTCCCCAAGTGTAGCTCTTTACCCAACTTCGAATAAATGGGTTATCCATCCAGACCAACAAGGGAAGCAAAAAGAGGATTTGATCAGATAAAAGGCTGTTTGCATTTGGATTTACAAGTTCAAAGACCAAAACCAGCCACCCTAAAATTATGTAGTCACTAAGTTGCCGTTTATACCAGTAGACTGCGAACAGCGCTGTAATGATCGCAGCAATGACGCCAATAACAATTTTCAACCAAATTTCACTCCAGTCAATAGAGAAAGCCGAAAGCCATGCGCCAATGATTGGATGGTAATTCAAGTAACCGGCATAATCAGTGACCAGGCTGATCCATTCGCTAAGCCAATTTGGATACAACAAAAAAGAAATGCCTGCAAAGAGTACTCCCCCAGTCAATAATCCAAGGATGGAATAAATATTCTGGTCACGGATCATTTGAAGGATAAAAAACATTACTAAAAGGATGACCATATGGGGTTTCATGCAACACCAGGCAAGAAGAACCCCCGCGAGAAATCGTAGAAACCGGCCTGGTTCAGAAACCATCCGGTAGGCGATGATCAGTGTCGCTCCAATCATGAGGGCAAATTGTCCAAGAATGATTCCCCGAAAGACTGGGTAAAAGAAAATCAAACCTGCCAGGAACCAAAGTGGAGGATTTTTCTTACAATAAAACACTGCAACAAAAATCAACACAATATTCAGAGCTACCCAATAAGATTGAGCCCATGGATATGTCATCCAGACACTCGGGAGAATGATCAATAAGCTAAAAGGGGGGTATGCAAACCTTAATTGATCCCATGTCGACAATGCTGGCTGTTTATAAATTTGCATCTGGATGAGTCGGGTTACGGATTCGGCATAAGGGCTGATTTGGCGCAATATAAGCGCCTTTCCTGCCTGCCAATAAATGGAAAAATCGACATCAAGAAGTACTTTCGTTATCGTTATGTATCTTAATGCGAGAATTAAAAGACCAAATACAACAATGATGATTGCTGTCTTTTTTCTTATCGAAAATCCACTTTTTGATGGTATCAAAGCGGAACCAATCTTTGTAAAAGGATAAAAATACTAAACAAATCCGCTAAGTGAGTTGATCAGGAAAATTGTAGACCGGAATCAGTTATCGAGCAAGTTACCAGATTCATCTACCTGAAATTCTATACTTGCAGGTTTTTACCAGCAAATTTACCCCGGAAGGCTGATGGTTACCGATGATCAGAGAAGTACAGGAAATTCACGAACCGATTACGGCTGGCTGGTTTGTATAGATTGATGCCTGCGAAGATTCCACACCGGCTGGATCTACTGCAAAATCGAACTCCTGCGCCTGGGTCGGCATGGCATCGAAGGGACAAAATACGGTCTCGGCGGCACGGCGCAGCAATTCCAGGTAATACTCCACGTTGATGGCTTCCTTCGGCGGCTTTTCGGGGAGGTCCCAGGCCCAGACGCCGTCCTTGCCGCGCACGTAGAGGAAGCGCACCCGCTGACCGGGACGCTTGTCCTTGCCGGCCGCCTGCAACTGCATCAGTGCCCGCGCCGCCGGCGAGGGATCCTTGTAGGCCTTCAATTCGCGGCTGAGCTTCTGCCCCATCACCAGCTTGTCGAGCGGCACCCGTCCGTGGCGCAAGTCGGACATGCGCTGCCTGAGCAGGGCGTGCGCCTGCGGGATGTACTCGTCCAGTTGCATCGCGGTCTCGGCTTGCCCCAGCACCCTGAGCAGGTCCATTTGCGTCTCGGTGATGAACGGCGGCATGTCGCGGCGGCGTGCGTCAATGCCGCGCACCTTGAACGAGCCGTCCTGGAAGAAGCCAAAATAGCGGTTGGGCACCGGTACCTTGGAGTTGAGCCGCGACGGCAGAAAGGTCACCCAGCGATAAATGCCGTCGAGGGCGATGGAAAGCCCGGTGCGCCGCGAGATTTCGTCCAACAGCGGGGTGAACTGTTCCGGCCGGTTGTAGCCCACCTGTTTGACCCACAGCCCATCCACGTACATGTGCAGCACGGTGAAGCCCATGTCTTCGGCCGCCTCCTTGGCGCGCAGCAGTGCCTCGCGTCCCCAGGTGGTGACCGCCTCGTGCGACTCGATACGCCCGAAGCGCGCGTTCTTGTAACCCAGGTAGCCAAAGCAGGTCACCAGCAGCCACTTGTAGGCTGAAGAAGCAGCCTGGTAACGCTTGTAGCGCGGATCCCAGAGCGGCATGTGCCCGAGCGCCAGCTTGATCTTGACGCGCTTCTCGAGCAGCGGCTGAAGGGTAAGCGGGATCAACCCCGGTTCCTCGTCCGAGCCCAAAAAGGTGGGCAGCGGCTTCTCGGGTGAGATGTTGCAACGCACCATGATGCTGGGATACATCGAGATGAAATCGATCTCGCCCACCTCGGAGTGGACGCCGACGATGGGCTGGTAGACCAGTCCGCCCTGGTCGTAGTGCAGCAGGTCCAGCGCGGACTTGGGCTGCTCCACCTGCTGCTTGTGCCAGGGCACCAGGATGTCGTTACGCAGGGCGGTGAGGATCTGCATCGAGGAAATGCCCGTTCCCGGCGAGGTGCGCGCCGAGGTCTGGATGGGTAGCGAAGTCACCCGTGCGCCCTCGAGGATGCCGTCGAGGCCATCCGGCCCCCACAGCGAGGAGTTGCGTCCGTCGATGTGGCAGCGTCCGTAGAGGTGGATCTGCTGGCCGTTGTAGACGATCTGCCCGTAGGTGAAGTAAGACTTTTCCTTGCGGTGGCCCACTCCCCGCCCCGGCTCGCGGTTGAGCGGCAGCGGCAGTCCGAGGCGCTCGCTTTGCTCGAGCAGCAGCGGCAGCAGCCAGGTATCGCCCCAGGTGGTGAGCAAAAAATCGGGGTCGTAACGCTCAAGGATGGCACGCAGGTTGATGAGCAATGGGCGGATGGGGTCGAACGAGAGTTCGCACTCGTACTGTTCGTACTTCACCTTCAACTTGCGCGGGGTGTCGTGCTGCGGATCGCAATCGGGCTCCAGAGCCAGGCTGCGGAACGGCACCGGCAAGGGGTCGATCTCCCAGGCCGAATCGAGCACACGGATCTCATGGACGAGGCCCTCGTCATCGTACTCAACGTAGCAATGCGCCAGCGGAAAGGTGCCGTGGATGGCAGCATGGCGCAGCGATAACTGCACGTCGGCGTCGTAATAGGTGAGATCGGGGAAGGTCTGTGAGCAGCGCTGGAACAGGTGCGGCTGGGCGGCAGCATTGTCTACCTGCACGGTCAGCAGGGTCACCGGCTGGGGCAAAAAAAGGTCGCGCCCCTGGCTGCGACCTAACTTTGGCTTTTCGGGCTGGCGGCTAAGCCAGCGCCAGGCGGCGCGCAGGCGCTCATCCGGGCCGGCCAGCGAGAACGTCACCGGAAAGTGCTGGTGCAGGCGCAATCGTTCGTCGTTCGCGCCGATGAACCAGAGCACCACCCCATCGCGTTCGTCGCTGTACAGGTCCAGCAGCCAGCCGGTGACACTGTTCATGGCTGCTCCGCGGTCTCCCCGTCAGTAGGTGTGCTGGCAGGCGCCTGCAATTGCGGCGTCTGTTGATTGACCATCCCCTCCACCAGCGTGCGCAAGCGCATTACTTCCTTGTGTTCCTCGAGCAGCATGGAGAGCAAAAACGTCTCCATGGGCAGGGCGTTGGCGGCGTAAGCCGCGGCTGCCAGGTGGTTGCGCGCGGCTGAGAACAGGTCGTCCAACGCGAGCTGGTCGCTACGACGCAGGGCACGACGAAAGCGGCTGAACGCCTCCTGCTCCTGCATGAACTCCATTGTGATCGAGGGTAATGTGCGTCCCATACAAACCTCCTGAACTACCGATAAATTAAATGCCGGGGAAGAGCGGCAGCCCGGATGCGGGCAGCTGCTGGCGCGGGGTTTCAAACTGAACCGTCTTGGCGGCGGCCTCTTTTAGCATCTCAAGCAACGGCTTGCGATCCGCGCTCAGAGAAAGCAGCGGCTTGACGCTCACCACCACCGGCGCGCTGCGGCTGATGCGCTCCAGGTGGCCGATGCCGAGCTGCAGCAGTCGGCGGCTTTCTTCGAGCGTCACGTTTTCATCGAGGAAGGTGGCCAGCAGGTCGAGCACCAGGGTGGCGACCGGCTTTGCCGAGGTCTCTTCGAGCAGGGTGAGCACCTGGTAGCAGGTGAAGGCGCGCGAGAGCGTAATGCGCGACAGGGTCTCTTCCAGGCGCGGGGTGAGCCGCCGCACCGCCTGTGCCACCGGGTAAACGTTGAAGCGGTTGCCGCAGTCGAGCACGCGCACGCTGCCGTTCAGGGCCAGGCGCGCCGCGCTTTCGACCATCAGCGGCATGCCGGCGTGCGGGGCGATGACCAGGGTAACTCGATTTGTCGAGACTTCACCCAGGACATTGGTTTGTGAGATTGTCGGGATCAAGTCCATGTGCTGCCTCCTTCTTTTCACATCTATTATACAGAACTAATGTTCTATCGTCAAGAAGGATCAGATCTCTCCACAAATTACACGAGTTGACACAAATAAAATACCCTCACCCCTGCACCCCTCTCCATCCGTGTATAGACTGGAGAGGGGACGGGGGTGAGGAAGAATTAGAAAATCTACAATATAATCATCTCGGACAAACAATTTATTGGAGCTTGGTAATGGATATCGAAACCCTGCGAAAGTACATGGCCATGCGCGACTCGTACAGCATTCTCGAAACCCTGGACGTGTTTAGCGGCGAGCGCAAGGCGTTGAAAGAGTTCGATTATGTGATTGAGGCGCCGAACTGGACACGCGACGGGCGATTTTTGGTCTACAACAGCCGCGGACGTATTTACAAGTATGAACTAACCAGCGGACAGATCACGGAACTCGCCAGCGGCTTCGCCGTCGACTGCAACAATGACCACGTGCTCTCGCCCGACAACAGCCGTATCGCAGTCAGCCACTTCACGAACGAAGACGCCACCTCGCGTATCTACACCCTGCCCTTCGAGGGCGGTGAGCCCACGCTCGTGACCGAGAAGGGTCCGAGCTACCTGCACGGCTGGTCGCCGGATGGCGCGCGACTGGCCTACTGTGCCGAGCGCGGCGGGCAGTACGACATCTACACCATCTCCGTCGAAGGCGGGGAGGAAACCCGGCTCACCAACCTGCCCGGCCTGGACGATGGCCCGGAGTACTCACCGGATGGCAGACAGCTCTGGTTCAACTCCACCCGCAGCGGGCTGATGCAGGTCTGGCGCATGAACACAGACGGCTCAGACCCCGTCCACGTTGTCGACGAGGAAGCCAACTGCTGGTTCCCCCACGTCTCACCGGACGGCAAGTGGTTTGTCTACATTGCCTACAAAAAGGGTGACATCAACCCGGGCGATCACCCGGCCAACAAGCACGTCGAGATCCGCCTGGCCCCGGTGGCCGGCGGACCCTCCAGTACGCTGGTGAAGCTGTTCGGCGGTCAGGGCACGATCAACGTCAACTCGTGGTCACCAGACAGCCGACGTATTGCATTCGTCTCTTATCGTCTCAAAGAATAACTCAAAGCGAGGAACCCATGATCCAACCAGTCAGAACAGCCATTATCGGATGCGGTGCGATCAGCGAACCCTACCTGGAAACGCTGACCAAGAAATTCAAGATCACGCAGGTGGTCGCCTGCTGCGACATGAATGCGGACAAGGCGCGTGACAAGGCGCAAAAGTACGGCCTGCAGGTGATGAGCATGGACGAAATCATTGCCGATAAATCAATCGAACTGGTCATCAACCTAACCACGCCGGTGGCGCATCATGCGGTGATCAAGCAATTGCTCGAAGGCGGCAAGCACGTCTACACAGAGAAAGCCCTGACCGTGGAACTGGCGCAAGGTGCGGAGTTGCTTGAGATCGCCAACAACAAGGGACTATACCTGGGTGCAGCGCCGGACACCTTTTTAGGGTCCGCGGTGCAGACGGCACGTTATGTGGTCGATAGCGGCATGATCGGCGAAGTGTCCTCCTGTTACTGCGCGCTCAGCCGCGACAGCGAGATCTTCAGCCGCGCCTTCCCCTTCACCGCCAGACCCGGCGGCGGCATCGGCTTTGACGTGGGCATCTACTACCTGACTGCCCTGCTGAGCATCCTGGGACCAGTAAGCGAGGTATCAGGCATCGTCAAGACGCGCAAGCCCGAGAAGGTAAACTATTCACTTGAACACTTTGGGGAGACTTATCCGATCGAGTGCGAGAACCTGATGGCCGGGACACTACAATTCAGTTGCGGTGTGGTTGGCAACATGCTATTCGAAGCCAACTCGGTATTTACCGCGCCGGAACGCCCAGCCGTGGTGCTTTACGGCTCGCTGGGCGTGCTCTACATGGCTGACCCGAACAACTTCGGCGGCGAGGTCAAGGTGCTGCTCAAGGGTAACAACGAACCCTTCGTGATGCAGCAGAGCCACGCCTTCAACCAGGAGTTTCGCGGGCTGGGTGCGGCCGAGATGGCCTGGTCGATGCGCATGGGGCGCAAGAACCGCGCGAACAAGGAGATGGCATACCACGCCCTGGAGGTGCTGCACGGTATTGTCACGAGCAGCGAGACGAAGACCATCCAGACCATGAAGTCAACTTTCGAGAAAACACCGCCGCTTCCACGTGGCTTCACCGGACAGACATATTTCGAGTTCATGGAAGAGCCCGGCATCGCAAATTACGAATCTGGTAGGGGTGCAGTTTCAAGCATGGTGTGCCCCTACATTTATCCATCCGAAGCGCCGGGACGCCAACCAATCTGTTTCGCCCAATCTTCCGCCGCGAAGATGATCAAATCACAAACAGGATCCTTAATCTCGCAGAATGCCTCGATATCATCGGCGTGGTAGCGTGCGATTTGCTGCTTCACCCGTACGTAGGCTTCGGCGGAATCAGGATGACTGCGCAGGTAATCGCGGAACAAGAGAGGATAGCGCTGGTTGGGATACCCCGCGATACGCACATGGACGTGGGTAGGTCGCATCCCTTCCCCCTGCTTGAAATACCACTTCCTCCAGTGCTCGGGATTCTGATCGCCGCCCGGAGGAATGTGATCTGCGTATGCCTTTCCACGCACGTAGCCGGCACGCTCAATTGCCTGCTCTACTACCGGAGTCAAATCAGCCACGGTCACCTGCAGATCGATCTTATCCTTGGCAGCCAAACCTTTTACCGAAGTTGATCCGATATGATCGATGCGCAGCGCCAGATCGCCCAACTCAGAACGCAATGCATTCGCAATTGAGCGGAATTCATCCGGCCAACCATTATGGTACGGTTCAATGCTGATCATTTATAGCTCCTCTCGCCAACGATTCTACCCTTAATTCATTACTCACTTAAAATAATAGATACCCATTTTGTTATTGCGTTATACAATAAATCTATCTCACCCAATTCTATTAGGAGGAAGCATGTCAGAATCTGCCAGACTGGCTCAAGGGATCTTGCGAGATCCAGCTCAATTCAAATGGTATGTCATCCCCTTACTGGCCCTTATTTTCTACGTTTATGCATCGGAAACAGAAAAGAAGAATTGGAGCCTGGTTTTCGCCGGACTCGCTTACTGGGGCATGGATTGGATCAACGAAATTTGGAACGCGCTGGTATTTAAAGCCAATGGGTTCGCTCCGGTCTGGGGCGCGCCGGGGAATACCGCCTTTCTGCTGTTGATCGGCTTGAACATCGAGATCACCTTCATGTTTGCTATCAGCGGAATCATCTGGTGCAAAATGCTGCCCACTGATAAAAAGAAAAAGATACTGGGCTTACCCAACCGCTGGTTCTTCGCTATCGCCGGTTCGATCTTTTGCGTCATCATCGAAGTATTGTTGAACGCTGCAGGAGCTTTAACCTGGGAATACTCATGGTGGAGTGCCAAAGCTCCCTGGTTAATCTTCCTGATTGGCTATCTACCCTTCTTCGTGATGTCATTTTGGGTCTACGACATGAAAACGATAAAAAGCAAATTGATCACCGTAGGAACGATTTGGGGGATTGTCATTGTTTCGTTGATTGTTTTTATCCCCATTCTGCATTGGATGTAGCTTCCATTTTTTCCAAAAATATGTATTACAATCGAGGCGGAGAGTTAATCCGCCTCGATTTTTTCGCGTGATTCTCTTCAAGACTTCATAAAATATTCGTAAATTCTTCACAAGTTTGCGGTAGTATTTTTGGGTAACAAAAGTTGCCCGGTAAAGGAAACCATATGAAACGAAAGATAATTGTCCTTTTGCCCTTGATCTTTACATTGTTGCTTTCATCGTGCGGTAACAAAGAAACCAGCGCTACAATCGGTCCTGAAATTTTTACCTCTGTGGCTCAGACGCTTACCGCGCAATACACTCCTCAGGAAGCCACCGAGACGCCAACGCCTACGGTTGAAGTACCTACCGAAATTGTTGTTCCGACTATCGCTGTTTCACCCACTGTCGCGTACTACCCTACCAGTGGAACACTTTGCGATAACGCGGCATATGTGGCAGATGTGACATATCCTGATGGTACCTATGTCGCTCCTGACACCGATTTTACCAAAACCTGGAAAATTCAAAATACCGGTACCTGCACCTGGACAGAAACCTACCGAATCAAATTTGTCAGTGGCGCTCAGATGGATGGTGAAACTACCGAGATCGGGCAAGAAGTAAAACCTGGTGAGACCGTGAAAGTCTCTGTCGATTTAACCAGTCCCTCGACAGCTGGTCCTTACACTGGTTATTGGCAAATGGCCAACGATTCAGGAACACTCTTTGGTGGGTACGTGAGTGTGAACATCTACGTGACTGCATCAACGATCACTATTACGCCAACAAAATCAACGACGCCGACCCAAACTCCTGTTTATATCGTAATCACAGCCACAACAGCACCAACAGCTACCGCGACTCAAGAACCAACCCAATAATCCTCAACGACCCCGCAACTACGCGGGGTCTTTTTTTCATCATTTTGGATATTGCCTTAGTGGGGCTGAAGAATATAATCGCCAGTTTATGGCATCAAAGAACCCATGTATTGAATGCGGAGCCTGCTGCGCCTTTTTCAGAGTCTCTTTCTTCTGGGAAGAAACTTCATCAGAAAACCCGGAATCTGTTCCTATAGAGATGACCGAAGCTTTGAATGAATTACTGCAATGTATGAAAGGAACCAACCAACCTCATCCACGATGTGTTTGCCTGGAAGGTAAGATTGGAAAACGAGTGTCTTGCACAATCTACCCCCGACGCTCCAGCACCTGTCGTGATTTTGGCCTTCATGAAACGAAAGGCGTGATCTCTGTGACAGGCGATGATCTCACGCGCTGCAACGAAGCCCGAAAAGCGTGGGGGTTACCTCCTTTGACTCGTTGGCAATTACGCAATCTTCAGAATACTCCAATGGTTAGACATCGCCCCGGAATTCCCCGTCCTGTGCGTAAAAGGAACCTGATTTAGATTCGCTTATAGGCTTGTAGAAAATCAGATGAGTTTTTCAACGACCCGATCACCACAGTGTCAAATCCCCCGTCCAAGATCGTTTTTACCATCGAAACAGCCATTTGAGAGGTTTGCTCATCTTCAGTCTGGTTGAGCAATGCGATTATCCTGGCACCCTTAGGGATGCCCTTAAGCCCCCCCATTGGTGATACCAGCATGGCTGCGATTGCGTCCGGGCTGACAGGTTGACCCTGCTGCAACCCAGTGAGCGCTTCGAATCGCTCCGCCCGGTGAACCCACTCGGAAGATAGTGGCTTTCCGAGGACAGAAAGCCCAACCACAACGATCACAGTAGTCGCCCAGGCGGGGATAACCGGTTCATGTTCGGCCGGGGCTTTGATCGGGTGTGACCGGGCTCCATCGGCTTCAACCACGAGTGAAACCGCTTCCTGATCTGCGATTCGAACAATCTCATTTATCACATCCGGTTCAGGGCTTTTAACCCGATCGTCAGGGGTGAACAATCCAGTGATCAGAGTTGTCCGTTTACTTTTCAATCTGGGAATGTCAATCTCCTCCGGTCCGCTGATGATGAAATGCTGGTCAGTGAGATCCAGTTGATCGGTACCCAGGTGAGTGGTTGTTGTCGTCCAGACCAGCCCGGGAAGTTGCCGTGCCAGCATAAACATGGCGGTGGTCTTTCCTCCGCCTCCAACAATGGCGATTCTCGCCGGAAGCGTTGGCTGAATAGCATCGACGAGATTCATTACTACTTTTGCTCCGATAGCATTATTACTACGGCTTCCAGCACACCGCCGCCAATAGCCAATGCCTTGTCTGAAGCCAACGTACACAGACGAGGATCGCTGCGGGGGTCGAGGTCACCGATTTTCATCCCCTTTTTTACACGCAAGCCATCGTGGATCAAACCACGCAATACTCCTTTAAACTTTGCCCTTACCTCAGCGCCGTCCACTTCCGCGATCAAATCATTGGCTTCCAATACTTCCCCAATTGATGCTTTCTCCCGCAGAATACCTTCATCAGGTGAGTAAAGCACACGTTCCACATCGAAACCTCTCACTGATTCAGGAATACCTGTATCGCGCTCGGCGTTTCCTTTCCAATAGACCCGTCCGAGAAATGGGCCGCGATTGGTTTCAATTACGGCATGGCAATTCTGTCCAACGGTAAAACCAGGGCCCAATCCAATTATGTGGGAAAACGCCGCGATGTCGCTGTCCGTTTTCTCTTTCAGCATTCGACCATCGACCACAGCGAAAACCTCCAAACTTTTAACCATCTGCAAGTCTGGGTCAATCGCGACAGCTACCTCTCCCCTGTCTAACGCATTACGAGCTTCTTCAGGAGAACTTACCAATACTCCCTTCACTTCTTCAAGAATGCAAGCTCCATCGAATACAGCCTGGGCAAAGGATGCCATTCGCCGTACCACCAGTGGTCCTGGTAATTCCGTGATGATGACACGAAAACCTGCCCGGTGTAAACGCAACGCGGCACCACTAGCCAGGTCCCCGCCTCCGCGGATCAGAATTATTGGGGAAATATTTCTCTCAAAGAGCATGTTCCAGATTATACAACCTAAGGGAATGATGATGCAAAAGAGGAGCGGTTTCCCGCTCCTCAAGAGAACTTACTTAATCTTGATGTACTCTTCCACCTGAGCACCGATGAGCTTGAGACTGTCCTGCCAGAACTTCTTCTTGCGGATGTCGATGCCAAACCGTGCCGCCAGATCTGCCGCAGAAGCTTCACCAGTGGTAGCCAGTAGGTTGATGTAGTCATCGATAAACGCGTCACCACGTTGCTGATAAATAGCGTAGAGCCCTGTGCCAAAAAGCAAACCAAATGCGTATGGGAAGTTATAGAACGATAACTGGGCGGAATAATAATGCGGTTTCCAGGTCCACATCCACTTTTGCAGATACTTCTCATCCAGACCGTCGCCGTAGGTTGCCTTCTGGGCGTTTTCCATGATCTCACACAATTCATCTGAACTGAGCTCGGCCTTCTCACGCCGTTCAAAGACCTCTTTCTCAAACAGATAGCGTGAATAGATATCGACGATTACCTGCGAATCACCAATCAATTTTGTCTCCAAAATTGCGAGGCGTTCAGAATCACTCTTTGCTTCCTTCAGAGAAGCCTGGCTTACGATAGTCTCGCACATGATCGATGCCGTTTCGGCCAGGGTCATGGGAGTAAATTTTTGAATTTCCGTCTTGCCCGCGCGGATCGCGCAATCATTATGGAAGCCGTGTCCCAATTCATGGGCGATAGTCGAAACCTGATCCAATGATCCATCGAAATTAGCGAGGATACGGGACTCGCCTACACCTGGTACTTCCATGCAAAAAGCTCCACCGACTTTTCCGTCGCGCTGCTCAGCATCGATCCACTTGTTTTCAAACGCGCGTTTGGCAAATTCACCAAGACGAGGAGAAAACTCGTTGAAATGTTTGAGGATAAAAGCTTTGGCCTCATCGAAAGTGTAAACCGTGTTCGATTCACCAACCGGGGCATACAAATCCCACCAGGGCAGTTTCTTCTTACCAAGGCGTTTGGCTTTGCACTGCCAATATTTTCGGAACATAGGGAATGAATCTTTCATCGCTGAAAGCATGGCTTCGAGAGTTTCCCGATCGATATGAGAGATTTCGATGGCGCTTTGAAGACAATCTTCACGTCCGCGACGCATGTTCAGCGTGTTTACCTCACCCTTGATTCCATTCATGCAGGCAGCCAAAGGCTCTTTTATCGTGTTCCAGGCTTGATTCTCAGCTTCATATGCCTTACGTCTGACTTCTTCATCAGGATGCGAATGCAGGTTGATGAGTGCCGGCATGGGTAATTTTTGAATCTTTCCATCAAGCTCGAAAGGAACACTATACTGTGAAGTAACTGTGCTTTGCAATTTGGCCCATGCGGTGGAACCACTCAGTGAAAGATCTGCCGCCAGCATTTCTTCTTTATCGGTCATTAAGTAATGGCTGGCTTTTGCTGATTCCTCAAGAAAATACTTATGCGCCTTCGCGGTGGCATTCAATTCCACGAAGGAGTTCAACCGGTCGGCTACCTTACCAACCCATTTGCGAAGCTTCACCTCTAGTTTATCAACGCCAATAGCCACCTGGTCAAATTCAGAATGCTTTGCAAGCGCTTCTTTGTTGTAGGTATCGGTGGTGACAAAAGATTCCAAATACGCCAGCATCGTCCCACGGATCAACAAAATCGCGTTACTGCGGTCAATCAAATCACCGGCATACTTAGCTAGCACTTCTAATGGAGTTGTATCATCTGTGGAATCCAGAATTTTGTCCAGATAAGAATCCTGATCTTTGATCAACTTTTTTAACTTGGTCAGATCATCTGAATACTTCTTGGACGAAAGCGATGGATAAACATTGCTCAAATCCCACCTTGGAGGTTTTTGCTCGGACATATCGGCTCCTGATAAAAATTGAGATGAAACAATTATATGCCGAAGTTGAAAGTAAGATAAATATCCCTCCGATTCTCTTAAAATCCTTGATCCTATATATCCAGATTATTGCAAAAGCCTATCGACGAAGTTATGATAAAGAAAAGTATCATCTAGAGAAAGAGGATTCTATGATAAGCAAAAAAGTAATCTGGGTTGTCCTCGGCTTTTTCATTCTTGCCGTCGCGGCCTGCACCACCACTGTACCCACGGTGGATACGGATACATTCAACACCCTCGTGGCACAGAACGTTCAACTAACCCAACTTGCTGGAACATTGACAGCCGTGTCCAATCAGGTTGTTGAGCAATCGACAACTGCCGCTGTTGAAGCTGCTCTTCCTACGGCAACAGCCACAATCATGCCGCCTACATTAACACCCACACTCAATGGAGTTTGGGTTTCATTCAACACAAATGCGAATTGCCGCTTCGGTCCCGGAACTTCGTATTACTTGATCAAAACCTTCAATACGGGTGACCAGGCCCAGGTGGTCGGGCAAAGTACCGATGGGCAGTATCTTTATGTTAAATATATTGATACCAGCGCACACTATTGCTGGGTACCACTTAACCTTGTGACTGCGGTCAATGGTGATGTAAGCTCCGTGGCAAAAATCACCCCCTACCCAACCAACACCCCCACCATCACACCCACAAGCGCTGCCAGTATCTCTCTCAGTTTCAATGGCATAAGCAATTGTGGCGGCAACTATTACGTTCGCGTGCTGGTAACAAATACTGGCTATCTCACCTGGAAATCCATCAGGATTAAAGTGGTGGATAATGACACAGGCGATAAAATGATCGAAACCTCAGACCTTTTCACCAGCTATGAAGGCTGCGCGGTCGATCAACAACAAAGTGACCTGACCGAAGGCGAACCCGGAATGGTGTCGAATTATAGTGTTCCATTCCCATATGACCTCGACAACGAGTCTTTGACAATTACCGTTACTGTATATTCCAAAGATGGTCAGGCCGGAGAATCGGTATCAGCAACGATCACCGTCAAGCCATAACATAATAAAAAATGAAAGGAAAGAAAATGGGCAAGCATCACTATAGTTTGCTGATCATACTTACAACCTTGCTGGTTATCACAGCCTGTGTCAATAAGACTCCATCACCAACGCCACTGGAGACGATCCCACCCTTGACAGAGACGGTTGGCGTAACGACGGTTGCTCCAACAGAAGCCGTGGCAACCACTGTCGTCTCCACCCCCAGCCCGTTGAAATTGCTTTTCCGCTCAAACCGTGGTGGAGATTATAACGATCTCTATGTTATATCCCTGGATGGAACCAACATCCTTCGCCTCACCAGCGGTGAAACCAGTTACGAACCCTGCGGCTGGTCGCCAGATGGAAACAAGATCCTGTTCACCGGTTGGGGAAACACAGAGACTTATGTTGGCATAATGAATGCTGATGGAACCGGGCTCACTGACCTGACTAATGACCCCGATCACAGTTACGCCTGCGGATCATGGTCCGCTGATGGCAGCCAGATCGTTTATTCGGCTTATCTTAATGAGAATAATGACATTTACGCCATGAGTGCCGATGGTAGTTGGAAAAAGCAATTGACCAACGATCCCGGCAGCGATTCCGACCCTGTATGGTCACCAATCGGCTCACTTATCGCCTTCGTGTCTGACCGCGGTAACACCGGAAACGACAGTCTGTACATCATGAAGGATGACGGCAGCGAGTTGAGTCGCTTGACCAATGACGGTGGCAGAGATTACTCGCCAGCCTGGTCTCCTGATGGCACAAAGATCGCCTACAGTATGGCCAACGGAACAAATACCGACATCTGGGTGATCGATGTCAACACACTGGCTAAAGTAAACCTCACCAATGGTCTGGGCGATAATTCCAACCCCACCTGGTCTCCGGATGGAAGGCAGATTCTCTTCCAGACAAACCGAGACGGCAATTGGGAAATTTACATCATGTATGCTGACGGCAGCATTCCGGTCAACCTCACCAACAATCCGGCGGATGATGAAATTCCATTTTTAAAACCGTAGAATAAATCAATTCATTCTGACAAATGGCTCTGTGGTAACAGAGCCATTTGTTGTATTTTGCCAATACTTATATAATTATGCAAATTCTTTTTTTTGGGGATGTTTCATGGATATCGTTGGCAAGGATATAGAGAGATACCACGTCGTCGAGCAATTGGGTCAGGGTGGTATGGCCACCGTTTATAAAGCATACGACACCCGTCTTGAACGCGATGTCGCCATCAAGATCATTAGAAATGATATTTTCAGCCCAATGGCGCTGGAGCATGTACAAAAACGTTTTACCAGAGAAGGCAAAACCCTGGCAAAACTTTCAAATGCCAATATCATCAAAGTTTTCGATTATGGAGAATATGAAGGGGCGCCCTACCTGGTGATGGAATACATCCCCGGAGGCACAATGAAGCAGATGATGGGGAAGCCCATCTCCTGGCAGGAAGCTTTCCGCATACTTTTCCCTGTTGCTCAAGCCCTCAGCTATGCCCACGGTCTGGGTGTGGTTCACCGCGACGTTAAACCCGCCAACATCCTCCTGAACATGCAAGGCCAACCCATGCTATCTGATTTTGGCATTGCCAAATTACTTGAAGGCGATGACGGCACCACGTTGACCGGGTTCGGTGTGGGCATCGGTACCCCCGAATACATGTCCCCCGAACAATGCATGGGGGAACCTAAAATCGATGGAAGGGCAGATATATATAGCCTGGGTATCATTCTCTACGAATTAATCACCGGGAAGAAGCCATTTACAGCCGATACGCCCATGGCGGTGATCTTTAAACAGCACAATGATCCGTTACCCAAACCAGGTAACTTTGTGAAAGACCTGCCTGAATCGGTGGAAAAGATCCTTTACAAAGCTTTGGCAAAGAAAAAAGAAGATCGCTACACCACCATGGCGGAGTTTTGCGCCGCGCTTGAATCGCAAATGGGTGCAGCGCAGAAAAATGAACCGGCAACAACCGCGTTCATCCCTCCAATTCCAACAACTGTCATGCCGCCTGAACCGTTCTCGACCCGGATGGAACCTCAACCTCCCATGCCTCCGATTCCTTCCGATACTGCTACGTATCAGGAGATGGGAACTCCTGTGCCATTTCAACCCTCAAACGACGCATATTGCCCCCCCATCCCTCAACTGGATCCCAATGCCTCACTTCCAGCAGAGCGCAAAAATCTGCTGCCGGCATTCCTGTTGAACATTTTTGGTTTGGGTCATTTCTTTACGGATACGGCAAAACTCCGCAGGTGGTTTTACCTGCTGGGCACTTTGGTCATGATCGTAGGTTTTGCCCTTTATCCGATCGACTTTGACAACAACTATCTGGGCTACGACATTATCCCAGATGTGGTCGCCTCTTCATTTGGATTCGCCGGGCTGATCATCTATGTGGCTTCATGGATCGATCTGATCTTCGAAGCAATTGGAACCAGATCTAAAGTATTGGCGTTCTTGATAAATATCCTGGGAATGGGTCAAATCGCAATCGATGGCAAAGCTCAGCGCGGTGGTCTTTATTTGACCGGCTTCATTGCGATGATCATCGGCTTCTGGTTCTATCCTCTGGATATGGACATGAAACTGCAGGGTCGTGACATCATCACGGATGGCCTTGGATCCTCGATTGGCTTCATTGGCTTGTTCATCTGGATTATTTCCTGGATCGATCTCATCCTGGAAGCAACGAACGTCAAACCCGAATTGGAGGCATTTCTATTCAATTTGATTGGTATGGGCCAGATCGCGAAAGATGGAAAAAAATTGAGCGGCGGTTTATATCTTGCGGGTTTCATCGCCATGGTTGGCGGGTTTTGTCTCTATCCGCTTGACATCGATAACAACAACCTTCATTACGACATCATCCCCGATAAAGTGGGATCGACTTTTGGGTTTATTGGGTTGTTCATCTACCTGATCTCGTGGATCGACCTGATCCGTCAAGCGGCAAGGAAAAAGCCACAATAGTATGCATCAATACTGTGTACTGAAGAGTTGTTAATTAGAATTTCTCCCGAGAACCTCATCAAAAAAAAGACACCATCTCTGGTGTCTTTTTTTGTGGGCGCGATAGGGCTCGAACCTACGGACCTCACGGATGTGAACCGTGCGCTCTAACCAACTGAGCTACGCGCCCTTGAAACTGACCTTGCAAATTCTGCGCGCTAATCAACTGTCCCCAAGGGGATCAGTAAGCTACGCGCCCAAAATTAACACTTGAATTTTATCATGTAACAAATTGATAAGCAAGGAACAGCTCCCTCATCGAGATCTCTAATCTTTCAAAGGAAATGCTCTTCTTTATAACAAAACTGATTTACTGTTAGGGATTGATTAACAATAATCAGATGAAGAGACTCCCTCTGGCAGTGAATAGCACCCTGATACGTGGGATGCAAATTAACGGGAGCTTGCAGGCTATCGGCGCTGAATTCGTTCGTGAAACCTCCACGGCTCCCGTTTATCACATGTGGTCCATCAATGACATATACCCAGCCATGTTGCGTGACCCTGATAAAGGCACAGCAATTCTGGTGGAACTATGGCTTGTTTCGCCTTAAGGCATAATCGAACTTTTAAACAAGGAACCACCGGGGTTATGCCTTGGGAAGATCGAACTTGAAGATCGTCCTTCAGTTTTCGGAATTTTGGGAGAACCATAAATCTGTGTAGGTCAACGTGATATTACCGGTTTTGGCGGCTGACGGCAGCAAAAGAACATGACCTTGTGAATTTTCCCTATTCTCATTTCAAATCAAATGTTATATACTGTATATATTCATATAAGCATATATATGAATATAATACTTAACACATAGCAGCCTGGAGTGAAAGTATGACCGATAATTCATTACGCGAAGAAGTGGTTCGCCTGCACGCAAATGTATGCAGCGGACTAGCCGATCCCAACCGCATCATGATCATTTACAGCCTTGCCGATGGGTCTCGCAATGTAACCGACATCGCTTCGATGCTCGACCTGCCACAACCCACCGTCTCCCGCCACCTCAAGATCCTGCGCGAACGCGGCATCGTGCGTTCCGAACGCGATGGGCAAACCATCCATTACCAGTTAACCGACAGGCGCATCGTCCAGGCGCTCGACCTGCTGCGCGCTTCACTGGCAGACATGCTCAATGAACAAGCCGTTCTCGCGAGAACGGTTGGTGAAAACATATCCAAATAACCGTAGGAGGACCTTGGAATGAAAACCTTTTTGATCCTCGGCGCCGGAACAGGCGGCACCATGATGGCCAACAAATTGGCAAGGAAGCTGAGTCCTGAAGAGTGGAAGATCATACTCGTCGATAAAGACGAGCAGCATTATTACCAACCCGGTTTTCTGTTCATTCCTTTCGGTTATTACAAACCCAAAGTTGTCGTCAAACCGAAACGCAAATATGTGCCTTCTGGAGTAGAGTTCATCATTTCTGAGATTGAATCCATCGAACCGGCTGCCAACAAGGTCACATTGAGTGCCGGTAAACGTGTCATCCAGTATGATCAGTTGTTGATCGCCACCGGCACGGACATCCACCCCGAGGAGATCGAAGGTCTCAAAGAAGGCGGTTGGCATAAGAATATCTTTGACTTCTACACCTTCGAAGGCGCGGTAGCGTTGCACAATTTTCTCGATAAATTTCAGGGTGGAAGACTTGTCATCAATATCGCTGAGATGCCCATCAAATGCCCGGTGGCTCCACTCGAATTTGCCTTCCTGGCCGATTATTACTTCCAACAGCGTGGCATACGCGACAAGGTAGACCTGATCTACACCACTCCGCTGCCGGGCGCTTTCACCAAACCCAAGGCGGCCTCGGTGTTGGGTGATTTTCTTGGGCGCAAAGGGATCCATGTTGAACCTGATTTTGCCGTAAGCGCGGTGGATTCAGGCAAGAATACCATCAGTTCTTGGGACGGGCGTGCGATTGACTACGACCTGCTGGTAACCATCCCAACCAACATGGGCGCTGATGTGATCGGTCGCTCGGGTTTGGGCGACGACCTGAATTTTGTCCCCACCAACAAGAACACACTTCAATCAGTCAAATGGCCAAACATCTGGGTAATTGGCGACGCAGCCAACGTGCCCGCATCGAAAGCCGGCGCGACCGTGCACTTCGAGTCGGATGTGCTGTTTGAGAACATCCTGCGCTCGCTCCGTGGTGAAGAATTGCAACCTGATTATGATGGCCATGTTTCCTGCTTCATTGAATCCGGGTTCAATAAAGCCCTGCTTATTGACTTCAGCTTTGAGACCGAACCCCTCCCCGGAGCGTATCCGCTGCCCGGTATTGGCCCGATGAAACTGCTCGGCGAGAGTTGGCTCAATCACATGGGCAAGTTGGGATTCAAATGGATGTACTGGAACCTCATGTGCAATGGGTTGCCAATTCCATTACCCGCGAAATTCTCAATGGTAGGCAAACGTCCTTAATTTGTGAGGCCATAAAACTCCCCTTATGGCCATGGTAAACAATATTTTTACATTTGAAAAAGGAGTAAAAAATGGCAAACGTTCTCGATTCAGTCAAGTTCGACGCAGATGGCTACATGGAAGACGCCAATGCCTGGACCAAAGAAGTGGCTGAAGCCATCGCCAAACGCGAAGGTATCACCCTTAACCCGCGTCACTGGGTGGTAATCGACTACGCCCGTAATGAATGGAAGACAAAAGGCGAAGCTCCCACCCTACGCAATATCACCAAGAACACTGATGTCGATACTAAAGAACTGTACAGCCTCTTCCCGGGTGGACCGGGCAAACTGGCTGCCAAAGTTGCCGGCCTCAAGAAACCCACCGGCTGCATCTAATCCCTGATCATCAAAAGGAGATCTAGTAATGGCTGAGAAAACTGTTCGCAAGCTTTCCCTCATCGCCTCCAAAGGATCACTCGACATGGCGTATCCGCCGTTGATCCTGGCCAATGCCGCACGTATGTCTGGCGTGGAGGTTAACGTGTTCTTCACTTTTTGGGGATTGGATATCATCAACAAGAAGAAGATGGACCACCTGAATGTTGCCATGGTAGGGAATCCCTCCATGCACCCATCCTTCCACATTCCCACATGGCTCGGTGCCATTCCCGGCATGTCAGCCATGGGTACCTGGATGATGCGTAAAGAGATCGCCAAACTCGACTTCCCCCCCGTGGGTGAATTCGTTCAGTTGATCCAGGATGCAGGTGCTCACCTTTACGGCTGCAAGATGTCTATGGACATGATGAAATTAACCAAGGCTGACCTGGTGGATGGCGCAGAGGTTTTAGGCGCGATGGAATTCATCGAAATGTCCGAAGGCGGACAGATCATCTTCGTCTAATTCACTCGAATTCTCTATCAAGCCGGGTGAATTTGCGCTCACCCGGCTTTCTTCTTAATTCCACTTAAGAATTCTCCACATAATATTCATATTCGCAGTAAAATGGAGCGCCGGAGAGAAGATACAAATGAGTTCTAACCTTAGTGGTAATAATTACGACCAATTTACTGGTATGAGCGCTGCATTTTCACTTGAAGACTGCCGTCCCATTCCCGTAAAGAAAACTGAAGTCAAAACATCCAAGCCAACCAAAAAACAGAAGAAATGGATCATCATCGGCCTGGTGTTGTTCCTTTTGTTGTTCACACCCTGGCGGATTAACGTGTTGCTACTTGGTATTGATCCTACGGCTGATCATTCGGCCATGGGCCGTAGCGACACAATGATCCTCACCTCGATTCCGGGGGTCGTCCCGGTGGTGCACATGCTATCCATTCCGCGCGACTTGTACGTGGATATCCCCGGATACGGTCAAAACCGCATCAATACTGCCCATTACTTTGCTGAGATTGACAAGCCTGGGTCGGGTCCCAAGGCGGCTGCCCAAACCGTAGCGCAGGACTTCCACGTGTCTGAGCCATACACGGTTCGGATCAGAGTGGAAGGCTTCAAGGATGTGGTCAAGGCCATGGGTGGCGTGGATATCACCCTGCCAACCGACATGGCTGGTTTGACGGCTGGATTTCACCACCTTAACTCCCCAGAGGCACTCACGTTTGTGAGAAACCGTACCGGCAGCGATGATATTTTCCGACAACAACGCCAACAACTATTCCTCAAATCAGCCTTTGTGCAAATGCTCAAACCCAAGAACTGGTGGCGGATCCCCAAAGTTACTTATGCAATTGTCAAGTCTGTCGATAGCAACGTGCCTTTCTTCTATTGGCCGCGAATCGTCTTCAGTGTCTTCTGCTCATCAATCGGTGGATTCCACATGCAAACCTTCGATCGCAACACCATGATCACTTCATGGGTGACCGAAGGCGGCGGTCAGGTACTTTTACCCAACTGGGAAGCCATCAACCCCGTGATTGAAAGATATTTCAAGTAAAAACAACGGCGGCGGAATCGCAGCCGTTTACACATCTTTTTGTCTTTTTCCACGCGTTAATATCAGCGCGACGATCAAAAGGAGAAAACCCCCTCCATCAAACTCAATAAAACGGATCACACTGGATGCCAAAATCGGATGACCGCCGGGGAATCCCAACAAAAGCAGGGTTTCACCAACTACACCGATTCCTTGCATGGTTGCAGCTTCAATGAGTGAAAGTTTGTGTTTCACCGGATGGATGATTGCCACCACATACGGTACATTCCACATGATGAAGAGCAAACCAAGTGACTGGATCATGGCGCTGCCAATCTCGCCAGTTAATTCATAGGCAGGAGCGTACGCTGCCGGATTCGCTAAAAATGAAATCGCGCATTCCAGATTAAAGAACGTGACCACTAATATGAGAGTTCTCGCCAACCAGATTTTGACATTTGTTTTCATCTGAAACATCCAAAAGATAGAGGTATCACCGAAGTGATACCTCTATTATAGTGTTCGTTCTCGAAAAGTCCCCTTACCAGATCAAACCATAGAAAGGCTTAAAACCAAACGCCCAAAGGACACAAATCGAGATAATCCCCGACAAAGTCGCACCAACCACCGTCTGCCACAAGTTATGCCCCTTCGCGGCCAGCCTTGCCCAGGTAACCAGCGGCAGGAGCAACAGCAATGGAGTAGCGAAAACTCCATAGATGTAGATCATCGATGCCACCGGACCGGAGACTCCCGCGGCATGACCACTGGCCTTGTAGCGCAGCAGCAAATTGAAGAAGATCAAACCCAGCGTAACAAATGTATAGGTAGCCGCGACGGCGATGAAGATCTTAGGCGCGGCGATGTGATTGAGAATCACCCACCCGATGGGATAGCTTACCAGCATTAGAATGAAACTTGCGGTGCGCTGCCGGTGGACGGTCACGTGGCGTTCTTCATCATGAACTGGAATATAGAAGAAAAGGCTACAAAGTGGTAAAAGACAAACAAAAATCATCGCCCAGAGGTATCCATTAAACGCGTTGGGTTCACCGGTTGGTAGACGAAAATACAGGTAGGTGATAAACAATCCAGAAAGAACCGGTACGTTCAATAATTGAGAGAAGATCTCTCCAATAATATTCTTTGCTGTGCGCTTTTCCTCGGTCATGAATGGCTCCAAAATTTTTTAGCAGTTTAATCCTTGTAGTTGCATTTCGCATGTGTCGAGAGTCACAATGAAGGTACATTATTCGTAATGGTCAGGATATGCCTGATGACCTTTGATCCCGAAAAAATTGGAGAGAGTAGAATCGAATATAATAGAGAAAACCTCACAGGGAGATGCAATGTGTTAAAAAAGTTCAATCGGGTATTTGACTACCGTTTTACCCCACTTCTATTGCTCATTTTGACGATCGTCAGTTTTGGACTTTTTGCCAACTCCATCGGGCTCATGATGGATGACTGGTATATTACCTGGTTCAGTAAAACCTTTGGCGCGGCCCAGTTTACCAGTTATTTTGCGTTGGACCGCCCTTTGATGGGATATTACTTCACCGCCGCTTTCACTTTGTTGGGCGGATCCGTCAGCCCGCTGGTGTGGCAGATCTTTGGTGTGTTCCTGCGCTGGCTCTGTGCTTACGCCTTCTGGGGCATGCTGAACACCATCTGGCCGAGCGCGAAACGTCAGAATACCTGGGTGGCGCTACTGGCCGCGGTTTTCCCCGGATTCATCCAACACTGGATCGTGGTGGTTTACAGTTTCTTCTATGCCTGCCTGGCCGGTTTCCTCTTTTCGATCACCCTGCTAGTGAAAGCATTGCGCGACAGGAAGCATTTTTGGATTTATTATCCCCTGTCGCTGATTCTGGCTTTCTACTGCGTCGCCGGTTCCGAGTTCTTCTACGGGCTCGAAGTGTTGCGGCTAGCGGTCATCTGGGTGATCATCAGCAAAGAAACGCAGGGGTTTTGGCCACGGTTGTGGCGTTCACTCAAGTATTACGCAGCCTATCTGGTGGTGTTCCTGACATTCGCGATCTGGCGGTTGTTCTTCTTCACCTCTGTGAACCATAAGGTAACCATCATCGATCAATTGAAGAGCAGTCCCCTCTCAACAATACTTGACGCGATCCGCCAGGTGTATCAATCCGCGTACTACGCGCTCGTCGGCACCTGGACGCAAACCCTGGACGCGACCAATTACCCCAGCAACGGTATCAAGATCTGGGTGATCCTGGCGTTGATCGTATTCACCTTCATCGGCGTTTTCTTTTGGATGAAGAAAAACGCCAATCCCAGCAAAACTGAAGATGACCAAACCCATTGGAGCAAACAAGCCTTCTGGGTATCCACTTTCTCCCTGGTTTTTGTCATGTTGCCATTCTGGGCAGCCGGTTTATCCGTTGCGAATCAATACCCCAATGACCGCTTCCTGCTGGCTTACCTGCCGGTGGCCTGTCTCTGGTTGGTGGCATTCATCGAGATCATTAGCCAAAACCGCAGCCGGGTGGCCTCAATCCTCCTTTCACTACTGGTGGCTTCCAGCCTGGGCTTCCAGTTCACCCAGGGACTGCACTACCGCAACCTGTGGACACAGCAGGCGAATCTCTATTGGCAACTGGTCTGGCGTATGCCGGGTATCAAGCCGAACACAACCGTCATGTCTTGGACGCTGCCTTACCGCGAATTTTATAGCGATCAGGCACTCTCGGCTGAGTTGAACTGGACTTATGGCGGAAAAATCGGCGCCGATCGGGTTGTCCCCTACAAATACGCGTTACTCGAAAGCAACAATCAGAAGGTGTTTAAAGATCTGATCCCGAATGTCGATTTCACCGATGATTTCCGAACATATACATTCAAAGGGAATACGTCGCAAAGCATTCTGGTGTTTTACGACGGCGCCAATTGCCTGCGCGTGATGGATGCTACGCTGACCCCACCCACCGGATTGATCGACTTCTATACTCCCGGAATGCTGGATGCCGCCGAACTCTCCGATCCGGCGCTGATCCTGCAGCAAGATCAAGCTAATCCACCGGTTAACGTGGTGGGCAGCGAACCAGCGCACGGCTGGTGCTATTACTTTGAAAAGGCTGAACTGGCGCGCCAGTACGGCGATTACCCGGGCACGATCGACCTTCTCAAGGAAGCCCAATCCAAAGGTTTCGAGCCATTGGTACCAACCGAATGGTATCCCTTCCTGGATGCCTACCTGAACCTGGAAAAAATGGAAAAGGCTTTGACCATCTCGCAAGATGTCCTCTCCACCAATAGCAAGGTTTACGAAACCGGCGTATGCAACATCTGGCAGAATTACCGCGCCACCCTGACCGATCCCGGAGCGATCGGGCCTGTGGAAGATGCCATGAAGTCATTAAGCTGCAAATAGCTTGAAATAAAAATCAGATCAACTCCCCGCAAAAGATTTTGCGGGGAGTTTTTTATACTAATCGCAACAAATATTCATACCCAAGTCTTTGTATCTGTATCAGATACAGCACCCCTGGCAATGTCGTGTAAAAATCTTGCAAACCCACTCATATCTTCATTCTCAGGCCCAACAAGAGCCAAGTAAGCCCATGCGATCAATCGGAAAACTGCATACCCGATCAGCACTCCAGCCACATTCATGATGGCGTCATTGATATCAATCACTCGATAGGGATAACGCAATAGCAGCGAGATGACAAGCTGTAGTAATTCAATCCCTGAACCAACAAACGCTGAAATCATTAAGAAGTCTCTGAATTTGACCCGGGCGACATAACTTAACCCAAAGCCAAGCGGGATTGTCAGCAGAATGTTATTCAATAGTCCTGCCAGGCCAGTGCCAGTTAATCCATAAGTCCCAAAATAGAATGGTTTGAGGTTAATATTGGAGTTGATCGGCATGTTCCGCATCACATTAGCGTATGTTCCGCTGATATCAATGGGGAAAAACACCTTATCCAACGCGCAAATGAGATAAACCCCAAAGAATGCAAAGCAAAGTAGGTATCCCCAACCTTGCTTACGACGCCACAGTACTATCAGCAGCGTTAGGAGAGCAAGCGCAGCAATTGGCCAGAGCGGGATCCCAAATTTGTAAAAATTGATGTACATTTGGCTCTTTCTCAAAACCCCTGCAAACGGAAAACTCAAGCTACTGATTGATTCTATCTCAAAAAACCCAATCCGAAATCTCACGGATCCCGATCTGGTTATGTCATTAACCCTGACAAATTACCTGTTGAAAATCACAAATGGATTTGCTACAATGTGTTTATCTCAACTGGTATGACCTCTTACCAAATTGAACGGAGAAACAGATGTCTCAATGGGAAGCACCCAATAAACCCGCAGAATTGACTGAGAGCCGCCTGGTCGAAGCTATTCTGAACGGCACCTTCGCCATCAATTCCTCGCTACCCCCTGAACGCGAACTTGCTGAGCAGCTCGGCGTCACCCGTCCCACCCTGCGCGAAGCGCTGCAGCGGCTCAGCCGCGACGGCTGGATCGAGATCCATCACGGCAAGCCCACCCGCGTGCGCGATTACTGGCGCGAAGGCAACCTCACCATCCTCGGCACGATCGCGCGCTTTCCGCAGTATCTCCCGGCCGATTTCGTCACCAACCTGCTCAACATTCGTCTGTTGTTGGCACCGCAATACACCCGTCTGGCCGTGCAATACAACCGCGATCAGGTGCTTGGTTACCTCGCGGGGCAATCCTCCCTCAAAGATAACGCTGAAGACTTCACCCGTTTCGACATGAACTTTCATGTTTTATGCACCCAACTCTCCAATAATCCCGTCTTTACCCTCATCTTCAATGGATTTGGTGATCTCTATCAGGCCACCGGTTTGATCTACTTCTCGCAGCCAGCCTCACGGGCTTCATCGCTCAAATATTATCAGGTATTGACCGATGCGGTGAAGACGAACGATCTTGACCGGGTCGAGACAATTGTTCGTAACGTGATGCAGGAAAGTATTCAACTCTGGCACAAAGCAAATGCTTCAAAATAATTCCTATTTCTTTCTTCAGGAGTCATTTATGTGGGAAAAAGGTTGGCGTAACGAAATTTGGAAGGACATCGACCGGGAGTGGGACATCCTGGTCATTGGCGGTGGTATCACCGGCGCGGGAGTGTTCAGGCGTGCCGTGGCTGCCGGGTTAAAAGTCCTATTGGTGGAGGGTAACGATTTCGCCAGTGGCACTTCCAGCCGGTCATCCAAGTTGGTGCACGGAGGTTTTCGCTACCTGAAGAACAAGCAATGGGACGTGACCCACGAATCGGTGCAGGAGCGTGAGTGGATGCTACGCGAAGCCAAGAATCTGGTCACCCCGCTTGGTTTCTTGATGCCGGTATTCTCCAACGCACATACAGCCACTCAATTTGCCATCGGGGTCGTCATTTACGATCTGATGGCGCCAAAGTGGAAACACTTCCACTTTTCAAAGGCGACCATGCTGCGCCAATGCCCGCAATTGCGTGCCGATACCCTGATGAGCGGTTTCCTGTACTTCGACGCGGAGATGGACGATGCCCGCCTGGTGCTGCACATGCTGCGCGAAGCCGTGACGGACGGCGGTACTGCCATCAATTACGTCAAAGCAGAAAAACTGCTACGCAATCGCGAAGGCAGAGTCTGCGGCGCGGTACTGCGCGACAACTCCGGCGAATCCGATCGCGAGGTGGAGGTCAAAGCCAAAGTTGTCATCAATGCCGCCGGTCCGTGGAGCGATGATCTGCGTAGCCAGGTGGGAGCCTCCCCGCGCATCCGTCCGCTGCGCGGATCTCACCTTATCTTCCCGCGCGAACGTCTGCCATTAGCGCACGCCGTCACCCTGCTGCATCCGCGGGACCACCGCGCCATGTTCGCCATCCCCTGGGAGGGTGTAACCATGATCGGCACCACCGACCTGGACAACAAGACTGTACCCCACGGCAGTGAACCCTTTGCCACCGAAGACGAGATCGACTACATCCTCGAAGCCGGGAATGCCACCTTCGGCAGTTCCGATCTTTGTCGCGAAGACGTGCTTTCTACTTTTGCCGGTCTGCGTCCCATCATCACCAGTGGTGAAGGGGTCGACCCCTCCAAGGAATCGCGCGCCCATGTGGTTTGGGAAGAAGAAGGGTTAATCACGGTCACCGGCGGCAAGCTAACCACTTTCCGTATCATGGCTGAACAGGCACTCTCCTTGGCTGCCCCTCACCTGCCCGGCGACCCAGATTTCAAGAAGCGGCTGCGTTATTTTGATCCCTTGCCGATCTTCGACACAAACAAAGAAATATCCAGCCAGGATATGGCGTATCTATCTGGCCGTTATGGAGCCGACACGCCTACCCTGCTCCACACTTCCAGGAAAGAAGAAATGCAACACATCGAAACCTTACCCAACTTATGGGCGGAAGTGCGCTGGGCTGCCAAGTGCAGCGGAATCCAGCACCTGGACGACTTGCTGCTGCGCCGTGTGCGCCTGGGAATGTTACTACCAGATGGCGCTGCCGCCCAAATGGATCGCATCCGCGCCATCGCCCAACCAGAACTGGGATGGGACGACAGCCGTTGGAATCGCGAAGAAGAACGCTACAAGAAAATATATAAAGCCTATTACAGCCCGGTTCCCACCGGCAAGGAGTAACGATACACCATGACCAAGAAAGTGAAATGCATCCCCACCTGGTACGAGAAACCAACTCCCGAAGGCACCTACCGCGCCTTGCTCAAATGGGGTGATCCTGCCAAATATAAACATCCCAACAGTGGTCTGGTCCGGCTTATCCTCGACACCTTTGACATGAGCTGCACCGATATGCTCGTCCCGGTGGACCTGGCGCTGGACAAGGTCGAGATCGAGATACCAGTAAAGTTGGATAAAAAACACATCGAAAAATTCATCTCCATTTGCGGTAAGGAGAACGTTCGTACCGACACCTATACCCGCGTCAGCCGGGCCTATGGCGGCGGCATGATCGACGCCATGCGCCTACGTAAACACATCATCGAGAATATCGCCGACGTGGTGGTTGCCCCGCGCGATCAGAAAGAGATTGAGGAACTGGTCGCTTATTGTGATGCCAACCGTATCCCGATGTACCCCTATGGCGCTGGATCGTCGGTGACGCGCGGATTGGAAGCGGTCAAGGGTGGTGTTTCCATCGATATGAGCGTGCACATGAACCGAGTGGTCAAGATTAACGAGATTGACCAGACCATCACCGTTGAAGCCGGTATGACCGGCCCGCAGCTCGAGGACTGGCTCAACAACGCTCCCGAAAAACTCGGCACCCAGCGCCGCTACACCCTGGGTCACTTCCCGCAATCCTTTGAATATTCCAGCGTCGGCGGCTGGGTGGTCACCCGTGGCGCCGGTCAGAACAGCACTTATTACGGCAAGATCGAAGACATGGTGATCGCACAGGAATACGTCACCCCGCGTGGCGTGTTCAAGACTTGCGAGCAACCCCGCAGCGCCACCGGTCCAGATTTCGACCAGGTGATGATGGGCAGTGAAGGCGCTTTCGGCATCCTCTGCAACGTGACGTTGAAATTGAGCCGATACATGCCCAAAAACCGCCGCCGCTTCAGCTACATGTTCAAGAATTGGACGGACGCCCAGGCAGCCTGCCGAGAGATCATGCAGAGTGAATTCGGCTTCCCCTCCGTGCTGCGCCTCTCCGACCCCGAGGAAACCGACGTGGCCATGAAGCTGTATCACATCGAAGACACAATCGCCGATACCGTCTTGAAGATGACCGGTTACCAGCCCATGCAGAAATGCCTGCTGCTCGGACATACTGAAGGTGAACGTGCCTTCTCGGCCAACGTCAACCGCAAGATACGTCGTATCGCAGCCAAATATCACGCCTTCGACATCTCCTTTGCCCCCGTGGTGAGCAACTGGGAGAAGGGCCGCTTCATGGATCCCTACATGCGCGAAGATCTGGCCGATTTCGGCATCCTCATCGACACGCTGGAATGCGCCGTCACCTGGTCGCAAATGCCCGAGGTGCACGCCAAAGTGCGTGAGTTCGTCAAGAGCCGCCCGCAAACCGTGTGCATGACCCATCTTTCACACGCTTACCCACAGGGAGGCAATCTTTACTTTATCTTTATCGCAAAAATCAATACAATAAAGGAATACCTCGACCTGCAATACGGGATCCTGGATGCCTTCCAAAAGAACGGCGCAGCCATGAGTCACCACCACGGTGTGGGCAAACAGACCTCTCCCTGGCTTGAAGGCCAGATCGGCACCCCCGCCATGGATGTGATCCGTGCGCTGAAGAAACATTTCGATCCCAACAACATCATGAACCCCGGCGGCACGCTTGGCCTGGACATGAGTCGCGAGCAGGCGGATAAAAAATGGAGCAAGTCACTGGAGGAGTAATATGTCAAAAGATCTGCTTCTGGCAATCGACAATGGCACTCAGTCCGTCCGCGCGCTGGTTTTTGACCTGCGCGGCAACCTCATCGCCAAGTCACGAGTAGTCATCGAGCCCTATTTTTCCACCGAGCCGGGCTGGGCTGAACAGGACCCCGACCTCTATTGGAAGGCGGTTTGCGACGCCTGTCAGAAACTGTGGACGATGAAGGGGGTAGACAAGGAAGCCATCGCCGGTGTTTCGGTGACTACGCAGCGCTCCACCCTGATCAATGTCGACAAGAACGGCATTCCCCTGCGCCCGGCCATCCACTGGCTGGACCAGCGCCGCACGCCTGGACAAAAACCCATCGGCGGCATCTGGGGGCTGCTGTTCAAGATCGCCGGCGCCAGCGATACCGTGGCCTATTTGCAGGCTGAAGCTGAAGCCAACTGGGTAATGAAAAACCAACCGGAAATCTGGCAGAAAACCCACAAATTCCTCCTGCTTTCGGGTTACCTCACCTTTAAGATGACGGGCAAGTTCATCGATTCGATCGGCAACCAGGTGGCCTACATCCCCTTCGATTACCAGAAGCTTGACTGGTGCGGCAAGGGTGACTGGAAGTGGCAGGCCGTGCCCATGAGCAGGGATTTGTTGGTCGACCTGGTTCCACCCGCGGGCATGCTGGGTGAGATCACACCAGAAGCCTCCAAAGCCACCGGCATCCCGGCGGGGCTGCCCTTAATCGCCGCCGCGGCCGACAAGGCCTGCGAGGTGGTCGGAGCTGGTTGCGTGCGACCAGAGATCGCCTGCCTTTCGTACGGCACCACCGCCACTATCAACGTGACCCTCAAGAAATACACCGAGGTCATCCCGCTCATCCCGCCCTACCCCTCCGCCGTCCCCGGCGCGTACTCACTTGAGACGCAAATCTTTCGTGGTTACTGGATGGTCTCGTGGTTTAAGCGCGAGTTCGGTATGAGCGAGGAACGCCTGGCCAGGGAACGTGGTGTGGAAACTGAAGAGCTGTTTGACGACCTGGTCAATTCCGTGGCGCCGGGCTCGCAGGGTCTGATGCTGCAGCCCTACTGGTCGCCAGGGCTCAAGGTACCCGGCCCCGAAGCCAAGGGCGCCATCATCGGTTTTGGCGACGTGCATACCCGTGCGCACATGTACCGCTCCATCCTGGAAGGCCTGGCTTACGCGCTGCGTGAAGGTGCCGAGCGCACCACCAAAAAGACCCGCATCCCCATCAAACAGATCCGCGTGGCGGGGGGCGGCAGCCAGAGCCCGGCTGCCATGCAACTCACTGCCGACATCTTCGGCATCCCGGCCACTCGCCCGCACGTCTACGAAGCCAGCGGTCTGGGCGCGGCGATGGACATTGCCGTCGGTCTCAAGCTGCACTCCGACTTCGACGTGGCCGTCAAAGAAATGTGCCACGAAGGCAAGTCTTTCGAGCCCATCCCCGAAAACCACAAGATCTACGACGAGCTGTACAACCGCGTCTACTGCAAGATGTACGACCGCCTGCATCCGTTGTATGACGAGATCCGTGATATCACGGGGTATCCGCCAAGGAATGGCTGAGAATCGAGAGTTGAGAATAGAGAGTTGTCAAAACCAGGCACCTTGGTAATTAGGCACTCAGTAATCAGGAAGCCCGGCTGGAGAAATCCGGCCGGGTTTTTGTTTGCCCTCGCCCTGCACCTCTCGCTACCCCACTCACAAAAAACGTTCGGGGACGCAAAATACGCGATTGCGCTCGGGTGCGCTAAGACCGCGCCTTTTCCCACCCTTCGGATAGGAGAGGGTCCGTTTTTGTATGATCTTTACTCTCCTGAGAAAATTTAATTTCTTTGCTATATCGAATTACAATTAAACAACAGAACACGTCTGTTGGGTTAAACAACTCTCTTATGACCCTGATACGACGAAATTAATCGCTCCAAAACCCAACATCGCATGCGATGGAAAGGCGTATGGATCATATCCCATCCCAGAGTTCAGCATAGTTCTTACATCGTCTGAAAAAGTATAATCTCCTGCCCCGCCGACCAGGAGAATTTCCACAAAATCAGGATCGCCCTGCGACGCAATAAAATCCATAGTATTCAACCCATGCATTCCAAAACCATCAACAATGATCACAGATACTATGCCCGATTTCCCTTTCCACGAAACTGTCATGGAGTAAACAGGATAGATCACTCCATTGCTTATAAAGAAGAAAAAGCCGACTTCGGAATTATCAAATTTGCACGATGGGCTACAGTGCACGTACTCATCCCCACCATAACTCATACTAGTTGCAAAGATATTAGCGACCCTCGTATTCGGATCACCCAGTGCAGGAACAAAACGGTTCCCGTACCAGTTCTTAAATGCATCGACGCCTTCTACCATCGGATCAGGAGCCTGGATAAACTCTTCAGGGTGAGCCCGCAAATATTGGATGTTCTCCGGGATCTTGTTCACTTTATCCGGGTCGATAGGATATGGATCCAACGTGGGTGTAATGGTCGCGGTCGCCTCCGGCGTGAGTGTGGCAACGACTGTCTCAGTTGGAGATTGGGTTGGTTCTAGGGTAGGAGATGCAGGTCCTCCAGCACAGCTTGCCAGGAAAAAAATACCTGCCAGCAATACGAAACTAACAATTATCCTTTTGCCCATTTTATTTTTTCCTCTCAGATTGGTTGTCCCCCACTGGAATCATGAAGGTGGCTAAGATAATGCAATACAGAATATTTTACTCATTTTTTGAAATTATATACCCCTCCATCAGATTCCTCGCGGTGGGTTCATCAATGATGAGCTCCTTGATGAGGCGGCCTTTGAGCGCGGCTGCTAGCCCACGGACCTTGGCAGCCCCGGAGACAACGCAGATGCCATGTTTGCGCTGGAACAACTCCAGTGCCGGACCGCTGGTGCGCTCGTTGAGGGGGATGCCGTTGAAGCTGCCGTCGCCGCGGAAGAAGACGGTGGCGATGTCTCCAGCAAGGTCGAGGCGCTTGAGCTCGTTCAGGTCGGCGCGTTCCAGATAGCCCGCGCTGTAGACATGGCTGGGAACGCCGGCGTTCACCGCGCCGATGCTGTAGAGCAGCAAGTCCGCCTGGTTTTGCAAGTCAAGCAGCCTGCGGATGCTGCGCTCCTTCCAGAGCGCCTGCTTGGTTGCTGCGTAATCGAAAAAGGTCGGCACCGGGAACAGGTTGGCAACAGCCTGGTAGTTCTGCGCGAAGCGGACGATGATCTCAGAAGCATATTCGATGCCCATGGACTGGGTGTTGCCCGCGCCATTGAGCTGGATGATCTGCGAATTATGGGTGGCTTTGGGCAACAGATGCCGCGCGATGCCGCTGATGGTGGTACCCCAGGCGATGCCCATGACCATGTTGGAATCGAAAAGCGAGTTGAGGTAACTGGCGGCGTACTGCACCACACGAGAGAGCCATTCGCCCTCCCCTGCCACTCCAGGCACGGGCACCACGTGGGCTCGCTGGATGCCAAAGTGCTCGACGATCTTCTTTTCCAGCAACTGCGGGTGTTCGTTGGGGTCAACAATCTGGATGTTGATGAGTCCGTGGTCTTTGGCAAAGGTAAGCAGGCGCGACACCGTGGAGCGCGACACGTTCATCTCGCGCGCGATGGTTTCGGTGGTCATGTTCTGATAGTAGTACATGCGCGCCACCTTCAGCGCGTCGGAGCTCTTTTCGCGGTCATCCATTTTACACCTCGTTCATCTATTGCACATTTGTGCAGACATTGTGAAACTTCTTGCTTTATTCTATCATCTTCCAGGTTGAGCTGCTGCACATTTGTGCAAATTCACCACCATCCCTGTCCAACCTTACTATAATAGAAACAGCCTGCCACATGGCAGGGTTGATTCCAGAAAATGGATATTTGCTTATGAAATCTTACGACGTGATCATTATTGGCGGAGGGGTGATCGGCTGCATGACGGCACGCGCGCTGGCCAGGTATGAGCTGAAGGTGCTGCTGATCGAGAAGAACAGCGACATCGGCGCCGGTGCCAGCTCGGCCAATTCAGCCATCATCCACGCCGGTCACGACCCCATGCCCGGCACGCTCAAGGCGCAGATGAACCGCCTGGCGAATCCGATGTGGGACCAGCTCTCCGCGGAGCTGGGTATCCCATTCAAACGCACGGGTGCCTACATCGTGGCCATCGACGAGGACTTGAGCTGCCTGGACGCTCTAATGGAACGCTCGAAAAAAAACGGAGTTCCGGCCGAGATTATCAGCAGCGACGAAATGAAGAAGCGCGAACCACGCGTCAACCCGGCGGTGAAGGGCGCGCTCTTTACCCCCACCGGCGGCATGGTCGATCCGTTTGCCGCGTGCATCGCCCCCCTCGAAAATGCCATGGCGAACGGCGTGGAAGTGCTCACAGAGACCGCCTTCCAGGATTTCATCATGGACGGCATGATGATCAAGGGAGTGCGTACCAACCTTGGTGACTTTGGCTGCCGCTGGGTGATCAACGCCGCCGGTACCTACAGCGACGACATCATGCACAAAGCTGGGCTCCGCCCCGATTTCAAGATCACCCCGCGCCGCGGCGAGTATTACATCCTCGATAAGAGCGAGATCCAGATCGACAACATCCTTTTCCCGGTGCCCAATGAGAACAGCAAGGGCATCCTTGTGCTGGGCAGCACCCATGGCAACACTCTGGTAGGTCCCAATTCCAACTCGATCAACGAGAAGGGCAACAAAGCAGTCACCGCCGACGGCCTGGCTGAGATTTGGGCTGGAGCACAGCGACTGGTGCCTTCGATCAGTCCGCGCGCCATCATCGCCACCTTCGCGGGTCTGCGCGCCACTGGCAACGCCCGTTCGCTCAACGTGGATTATTCACACGACTTTCTCATCGAAGTTGCCAAAGAAGTGAAGGGGCTGATCAACCTGGCGGGCATCGAAAGCCCTGGACTCACCTCCGCACCTGCCATCGCTGAATATGTAGTGCAGATGCTCAGCGACGCCGGAGAAAAGCTGGTGGAGAAGAAGAGCTTCAACCCCATCCGCCCGGCGCGTCCGCGCTTCAACCATCTGAGCCGCGAGGAACAGGCGGCGCTGATCGAGAAAGATCCGCGCTACGGTCGCATCGTGTGCCGTTGCGAAATGATCACCGAGGGCGAGATCGTGGCTGAAATCCACGCGCCGCTGCCTGCCCGCACCTACGATGCCATCAAACGGCGCACCTGGCTGGGCACGGGTCGCTGCCTGGGTTCGTTCGACATGCCCCGTGTAGTCGATATCCTCGCCCGCGAGCTGGGGGTCTCCCCGCTGACGATTACTAAAAAAGGTCCCGGTTCCGAATTCTTGTTCCGCCCGACCAAAGAAGTGGAGGCCTGATATGACACGTAAAGAACGCTACGACGTGGTCGTCATCGGTTCGGGTCCGGGTGGGTTGGCCGCCGCCATCGCCGCCAAGAGGAACGGCGCGGGGGACGTGCTCTGCATCGACCGCGATCTGGAACCGGGCGGCATCTTATTACAATGTATCCACAATGGCTTTGGCATGGAAACCTTCAAGGAAGACCTGCCAGGTCCATCATACGCGCAACGCTTCATCGACCAGGCTTACGCGGCCCAGGTCGAATTCCTGCTCGACACGATGGTGCTCGAGATCACCCGCGACAAACACATCTTCGCCACCAGCAAGCAACACGGCTTCCTCGAGATCGAGGCAAAGGCCGTGGTACTGGCCATGGGCTGCCGCGAACGAACGCGCGCCCAGGTACGTCTGCCAGGTACCCGTCCGGCTGGAGTCTACACCGCGGGGACGGCGCAGCGCTGGGTGAATGTTGAAGGTTACATGCCCGGCAAGAACTTCGTCATCCTTGGTTCGGGCGACATCGGCATGATCATGGCGCGCCGCCTCACCTTCGAGGGCGCCAAAGTGGAACGCGTGCTCGAGGTGATGCCTTATCTTTCCGGTCTTACCCGCAATTACGTACAATGTCTGATGGACTACGACATCGAACTGCAACTCAAACACACTGTCAAGAACATCATCGGCAAGAACCGCGTCGAGGCTATCGAAGCTTGCGCCGTGGACGATAAATGGAATCCCATCCCCGGCACTGAAGAGATCATCCCCTGCGATACGCTGCTCCTCTCGGTGGGTCTCATCCCCGAAAATGAACTTTCCCGCAAGGCAGGCGTTCTCATAGACCCCATCACCGCAGGGCCTTACGTAGACGATGGCTTCCAGACCAGCGTGCCCGGCGTGTTTTCCGCCGGTAACGTTGTTCACGTCTACGACCTGGTGGACTGGGTTTCCGAGGCCGGGCTGACTGCGGGCAAATCCGCTGCCATCCTGGCGCAGAAGGGTAAGCTGGCCGAATCGCCAGCGATCCCGGTCAAAGCCGCCGATAACGTTCGTTACGTGGTGCCGCAAACGCTGCACCCGGATCATCTGGCTGACGGCGACATCCGCCTACAGATGCGCGTCACCCGTCCCATTGAGAAACCGGTGTGGGTGGAAGTGCGCAGCGGCGACAACCTGATCACGCGCCGCGGTGAACCCTACGCCCGCCCGGGTGAAATGGTCACGATCAACCTCAAGCAAGACCTGCTGGATGTCGTCAAAGCCGCCCCGGAACTCACAGTGGCCGTGGTGGAAAGGTAGGAAACGATGCCAACTACGATGGAGAAAGTAATCTGTACCACCTGCCCCAAGGGCTGTACCCTGGAAGTGACCCGCGACGGTGATACGGTCGTTTCGGTGATCAATGGCTGCAAACGCGGCCACGAGTACGCCCGTCAGGAACTTACCGACCCGCGCCGCATGGTGGCGAGTTCGGTGCGAATCAGCGGCGGTATTCACCCGCTTATGCCCGTCTATACGTCGGCTCCCTTCCCCAAGCCGCGTATCCCGGAACTTCTCAAAGTGCTGCGCAACGTCGAGATCAAAACGCCGGTAAAAGTGGATCAGGTGGTGATAGAGAACGTGCTGGGGACGGGCATTGACATCCGTGCCAGCCGGACGATGGAAAAAATCTAAGTTCTCCTCCATAACGGAAATTAATCAGGATGCCTCGAATTGGTTCCGCCAGTTCGACGTATCCTGATAAAATTTATAGAGGATCGATTCGCCCCCAAAGGATACTTCATGCCAAAATTCTTATCCATTTTTCTAAAGGTTCTACTCTGTGTCGCAATCGCAGCCGGTTGTTACTTCTGGGTGACCGGCATGATCGCATCTAATTACTTGTATCGTTCTCCGCTTAAAGATTCCGCTCCCACCCCGGGTGCTGCGCTCGGCAAGGCCTCAACACGGCGTGTGGTGATCGTTCTGATTGACGCGCTGCGTTACGACACCTCGCTTAAAACAGATGTGATGCCAACTCTGGCCAAACTGCGAGATGCAGGCGCTTCGGCGATAATGCACAGTCAGGCACCCTCATTTTCAGAGCCGGGATACAGCACTCTCCTCACCGGCGCCTGGCCGTACCTGAATGATGGCCCGGTTTTCAACCTGGACTACGGTAAGATCCCCACATTTACACAGGATAATCTCTTCTCAGCAGCCCACCGCGCCGGATTTAAGACGGCTATTTCAGGCTATTACTGGTTCGAAGAACTGGTTCCGCAATCAGATGTTGATTTTTCTTTTTACACTCCCGGCGAGGACAAAGCCGCCGATAAAGACGTGATCGCGGCTGCCCTGCCCTGGCTGAAAGAGAATAATTCGCAGTTGGTGTTGATCCACATCGACCAGGTGGATTACGCCGGACACCACGAAGGAGGTGCCGCATCGCAAGCCTGGCTGGACGCCGCCAAACGCAGCGACGCCATGCTTGCCCAGATCGTCGCCACCCTTGACCTCAGCCAAGACACCATCGTCGTTCTCAGCGACCACGGACAAATCGACGCCGGAGGACACGGCGGTCAGGACCCCATCACCCTGCTCGAGCCATTCGTCATTGCTGGCGCGAGTGTGGTTCCCGGCAGTTACGCCGACATGAACCAGGTAGACGTGGCTCCCACCGTGGCGGCGTTGCTCGGCGTCAGCCTGCCTGCTTCCACCCAGGGCGTTGTATTGACAGAAATGCTCAAACTCGACCAATCCGTGCTTGACGCTTTACCCGGTGCCATCGAAATGCAGCAAACCAACCTGCTCAACGCTTACGCCAAAGCGGTCGGAATATCCCTTGAGTCATCGCGAATCCCCACCGGATCGGACGTCAGCCAATATCAGTCTGTTTTGACGCAACTCCGCCAAAACAAGATGTTTTCTGAACGAATCCCGCGCGCACTGATCGCGGCAGTATTCCTGGCTCTGTGCGTTCTGTGGCTGACCAAGAATTTCAAAAAAGGCAGCGGCGCCTGGATCATTGCCGGCTTGGTCTTCGCTTTCCTCTTCAATTATCGGTACGGCGTCTACGACCAGAAAACGTATTCACTTGCTTCAGTCACCAGCGAAACTGAGTTAATCATGTACATTGGTATCACCGCCGCGGTTGTCCTGGCGTTTGCCTGGCTATGTATCTTCCTGGATCGGCGTTACTTCAGAATGACTCCGGGGCAAGCCGCGCACATGACGCTTGGGCTCGTGCTGACTACCGCGTTCATCAACGGGCTACCGGCGATACTCTCCTTTGTGATCAATGGAGTTGTACTCACCTGGACTCTACCAAATTACCTTTTCGAATTCCTGGGCATGCTCAGTCTCATCGAAGTGTTGTTCATCTGCGCGGTCGGGCTGGTCCTGACCGGTATCGCAGCGCTGCTCGCCTGGCTGGTCACCCGAAACGCAAATAAAGAGAAGGCGAAAGCCAAATGATCAAGACGAGGGGATCCTGGTTTGTCGATGAGAGCGGCCGTACTTTACTGCTGCGCGGCGTTAATCTGAGCGGTAGCTCGAAAGTGCCTGCCAAACCAGACGGCGCCACTTATCGTTCGGAAGGCTTTTTCGACACGAAAAATGTGAGCTTTGTTGGCCGCCCCTTCCCGCTGGAAGAAGCCGACGAACATTACGCGCGCCTTAAAGCATGGGGAGTGAATTTCATCCGCTTTTTAGTCACCTGGGAAGCCATTGAACATGAAGGACCCGGCAAATACGACGAGGAATACCTTGATTATCTCTATAAAGTGGTGAAAAAAGCAGGGGAATATGGCTTGAACCTGTTCATCGACCCGCACCAAGACGTGTGGTCGCGCTTTTCAGGCGGTGACGGCGCGCCAGGGTGGACTTTCGATATTCTCGGCATGGACATCACAAAGATCAAAGAAACCGGCGCGGCAATCGTCCACCAAACGCATGGCGATCCTTTCCCTCGCATGATCTGGATCACCAACAACGCCAAATACGCTGCGGCGACCATGTACACGCTTTTCTTTGCCGGTAATGACTTCGCCCCGGATTGCAAAGTGGAGGGTACCCCCGTGCAGGAATACCTGCAGGAGCACTACTTTGCTGCAATCAAGAAAGTCGCGCTAAAACTCAAAGGTTTACCTAACATAATCGGCTATGACACGCTCAACGAGCCTGCCAGTGGCTACATCGGTCTGAGTGATCTGACGAAGAAATTCGGCGAAACACAGATGGGACTGACGCCCAGTCCGTGGCAGTCGTTCCAACTGGCTTCCGGCTACCCGCAAACCATCGACTTCATGCGCGGCATGCTCAATCCGCGTAAGGCAGGCGCGGAACTGGTCAACCCGGGTAAAGTTTCACTTTTCAGAGACGGATATCAATGTCCGTGGCTGCGAGCTGGCGTCTGGACGGTCGACCAGGCCGGCAATCCCATCCTGGTCAAACCCGATTACTTCAGCGCGGTTAATGGTAAACCAGTTGATTTCAACCGTGATTACTTCAAACCATTTGTCGCCCGCTTTACCGAAATGGTGCGCTCGGTGGACAGAGACGCGATGATCTTCATCGAGACCGTACCCAACACCCATTCGCCAGAATACGCACCGGGTGAATTGACCAATACCGCCTATGCCGCCCACTGGTACGACGACATGGTGCTGGTTCTCAAGACCTTCATCCCCTGGATGGGCTACGACACACTAACTGACACCATCGCCATCACAGCGAAGAAAGTACGCAAGGTCTTTGCCGGCACGCACGCGCTGGTAAAACGAGAAGCCATCGAGAAAATGGGCGATCTACCCACCATCATTGGCGAGGTTGGTATTCCATTCGATTTGAACAAACGCAAAGCGTATCGCACCGGTAATTTTAAAGCACAGGAGAAAGCGCTGGCACGTGATCTGCAAGCATTGGACGATAACCTGCTCAGCTTCACCCTGTGGAATTACACCCCCGACAATACCAACGCACACGGCGACCTGTGGAATGATGAAGACCTGTCACTCTTCAGCCGTGACCAGCAAAAAGATCCATCTGACATAAACTCCGGCGGGCGGGGTATCCGCGTATTCGCGCGGCCATATCCGATCAAGACCGCGGGCGAGCCGACCCTGCTCAAGTTCGACCCATTCAGTAGCCATTTCGTCTTTGAATTCAAGAGCGACCCGGTCATCACTGCCCCAACAGAGATCTTCTTCCCCGCATTGCACTACGGCAAAGGTTACAAAGTGAAGATTTCCGACGGTAGCTTTGAAGTGGACCTCAATCGGCAATTATTGAGCTACCATGCCGGAGGCCTCTCCATCCATCGAATTGAAATTTGCAAAAAGTAGAAGTGCAGATACCGGGTTTCGATATCAGAAGCCCGGCGTCTTTTTTACTCGGGTATCTTCTCCATTGGTTTTTATTGTACAATGATGCAAATTATCGTTTGGAGGTGAAGTATGTCCCATTTACCGACCGATTTCAGCGACAATCCGATCCGATTGTTCAAATCCGATTTTCTTGAGTTCTTCACCCACATCAGTCCCATCGCCGTTTGCGTCATTTGGGTTCCCATCGCGGCTTACTTCCTTGTTTCATCCATCCTGCACCCCGCAGTCACCGGGTTCCCTTTCTACATCCTTATTGGCTACCTTGGCGGCCTGTTCTTTTGGACCCTGGCAGAGTATCTACTGCACCGCTTCGTGTTCCACTTCCCACCCAAAACACCTACTCTGGAACGCGTCACCTTCCTGTTCCACGGCATCCATCACGTTCAGCCGCAAATTAAAACTCGCCTGGTGATGCCACCGGTGGTAAGTATTCCGCTTGCGCTGATCTTCTACGGTTTGTTCACGCTCGTTTTTTCTTTGCTGTTCAATGTCCCTCACTGGATGGTACCGATCTTTTCCGGCTTAATCACCGGTTATCTTATTTATGATCTAACCCATTATGCCACGCACCACTTCCCCATGCGCAGTGGTTGGGCGAAAAACATCAAGCGCTACCACATGCAGCACCACTATAAAACTCCCGACAAGCGTTTCGGCGTCAGCTCACCCCTGTGGGATATCGTCTTCCGCACAAAACCCGAGGAAGCATGAGTTTCGCTGGTTGGCTGCTTCTCATTCTTGCCGTCACATTACTGGCAGCCGTTATGATGGCTTATCAAGTAGTCAAAAGACAATCGCGAAAAGTAATCCTCGATCCAGGCTATTTCGGCCTGGATTTTATTGACGATGCCTTCACCACTGCAGATGGCATTGACCTGGCTGGTTGGTGGATCCTCGCAGAAGGCTCGAAACGCACGATCATCTGCCTGCACGGATACGGCGGGAGTTGCGACCCTGACCTGGAATACGCCAGAGGGCTTCACGATGCCGGCTTCAATTTGCTCTACTTCGACTTCCGCGCGCACGGTCGCAGCCACGGTACCCTTACGAGCATCGGCGCGCTCGAAGTGCAGGACTGTCTGGCCGCCATCCGCTACGCCGAAGCAAAGGGCAGTCGCTCGGTTGGGTTGCTTGGCTTCTCGATGGGCGGACGCGTCGCCTTGCTGACCGCAGCACGACACCCTGGTCTGGTGAAAGCGCTGATCTCCGACGGCGGTCCAGCGCGGCTGACCACGGCTATCGCAGCCGATTTGCATGAAAAACATATCCCCTGCCCGCTCAATATCTGGCTTGCGTATATAATTGTGCTGGGGATGTCGATCCTCACCCGAAGAAATCTGTTTACCCACGAACCTTACTATCTGGCTTCAAAGCTAGCGCCATTGCCAGTGTTATTCATCCACGGTGGAAAAGATCCCCACACCCGCATGGATGAACTGGAATATATGGTACGAAAAACCGGAGAAAATGGTGAATGTTGGGTGGTTCCCCAAGCCGGGCACCGTAACATTGAAGATTTCGTTGGCAATGAATATATCAAGCGAGTGACCGCGTTTTTCAAACGCAACCTTTGATTCATCACGCGCAACACCGGAGGTAGTCAATGTATAAGAAAGTCAGCGGTTGGTATCTCTTTGTTCTCAACGCCTACTGGATCGGGCTGTCGTTCATGTGGAACAGCCTGCATGTTACCATTCTGCCAGCCGTGTTGTTGAACTACGTGCCTTCCACGCAGAAGAACACCTGGCTGGGACTGTTGACGTTCTTCGGCCTGATCCTTGCCATGATCATCCAACCGCTCTCCGGCGCGCTTAGTGACAAGTGGTCCTCAAAAATCGGCCGACGCCGTCCGTTCATCTGGTTCGGCACACTGGGCGACCTGGTATTTTTGGGGATCCTGGCTTTCGTCGCTGGACTGCCTGCCATTTTCATTGGCTACCTCGGCCTGCAGGTGATGTCCAACATCGCCCACGGTCCGACGCAAGGCTTGTTGCCAGATGAAGTACCGGCAGAGCAACTGGGTATGGCAAGCGGCATCAAGACCTCTCTGGATATGCTTGGCATCATTATTTCTTCGTTATTGATGGGCCATCTAATCAGCAGTACCAACGCCGATCCCAAAAAATCCGCCCTTACGATCATCGGCTTCATGGTGGTGTTTGGCGGTCTCACTCTGCTGGGGTCACATGAAAAAAGCGCCACCACCGTTAAACCGGAGCCGGTCAAGTGGAAAGAACTCTGGAAGGATGTCTTCAACTTCAAGACCGGCGGTAGCGGTAATAAGAGTTATTGGACACTAATCTTCAGCCGCTTCCTGTACCTGGTTGGTATTTACGGATTTCAGTCGTTCGCGCAGTATTTCATCCGCGACAAATTCCCCGAGCAGGACGCGGTTTCTTTTGTGCAATTCGTGATGGGTGCTTTCGTGATCGTGCTCATCATTTTCACCCTTCTAGCCGGCTGGTTGGGTGACCGTTACGGGCGTAAACGCATCCACATCGTCTCCGGTTTCATCGGCGCTGTGGGAGCAGTGCTGCTCATCTTCGCCGACACCCCGGCGCAGCTCATCGGCTACGGAGCGGTGATGGGCGTGGGACTGGGCATCTTCATGAGCACCAACTGGGCCATGGCCAATCAGATGTCATCCGGCGCGGAAGCTGGCAAGCTGATGGGCCTCACCAACCTGGCCACCGCGGGGTCAGCGGCAGTGGCGCGCCTGGAAGGTCCGATGATCGACTGGTTCAACAACATGAAACCCGGCTCTTTGATTGGTTGGACCGTGCTTTTCGCGGTCAGTGCCGTGCTGATGATCGCCTCCAGCCTGGCCATGCGTAAGGTCACCGAGACTGCGGGAGAGCATATGACAACAGAAGCATAGAAAACACAACTTAACAGGGTACGCCGACGGCGTACCCTGAATTTTATAGGTGGTTTCAAACTTTTAGTGCAACAAGATCATTAATTACTTCATCAGGTT
>ENA-UOYA01000210-UOYA01000210.1-activated-sludge-metagenome-genome-assembly--contig:-NODE-210-length-81121-cov-37.515333_pt1 | contig 81121 bp, 74 predicted proteins | sample MGYA00238163_ERZ764804 | MGnify/ENA primary metagenome ERZ764804 (study PRJEB28919, sample SAMN05720223) | activated sludge metagenome | isolation source: Anaerobic digester | place: Hong Kong...
GAATCGCCAGCAGGTCGCGCAAGTCCTGCTCCGCCTCGCTAATCAGCGCCTCGAAGGCCTTGCCGCGATGCGACACCTCCATCACGCTCGCGCCCTGTCCCACGCCGTGCCAATGCCACTCAGGCAAGTCAGCGCGAACCTGTTCAAGCACTTCCGGCGGCAACATGGCCGGGCCGGGGGAGAAGTTGTAGGGGAGGGTCATGGCAATGGGTGGAATAAAGATCAGATTTTACGAAGGGGATTCGCAGCCGGGGCCGCGTGTGGCAAGGTCTTCAGACCATTGCAGCGGTGACCAGCAAGCGAACCTGTTCGACGGTTGGCACCTGCCCCCGCCCGCCCACACTCGCCACATGTCCCTCGCCCGTGATGCCCACCAGGCCCGGTTCGTGGTCGCAGTAGATGCCGACGGTGGGCACGCCGAAAGCGGCGGCGATGTGGCTGAAGCCGGTGTCGAGGCCGACGCACAGCGATGCTTCGGCGAGCACGGCTGCGGCGTCGGCGACAGTAAGGAATGGCGGCACCTCGCCACCCGCCTGGGTTGCGAGGCACTGGCAGCGCTCCTGTTCGCTCGGGCTGCCCCATAGCCAGACCAGCCCGTAGCCGGCATCGCGCAGCTGGGCGGCGACAGCAAGCCACGATGGCTCGGGCCAGAGTTTCTCTGGACGGCTGGCACCGGTGATGAGCACGGCGTAGCGGCTCGTCTTGGGCTGCCATGACCCCGCCGGTGCAGCGAGCGCAAAGCGTGGCGGCGTATCGCCGATGTTGTAACCCAGATGTGCCGCGGCGAGACGGCGTGAGCGCTCCACAGCGTGCAGTGCTTTCGGCACATTCGCAGTACGCTGGTAGAACAGCGCAGCCAGTGGCTCACGGGCGCTGGCACGGTCGTAGCCTGCGCGAGGGCCGTTGGCCTGTACCGCCCACAACGCACTTTTCACCAGCCCTTGCAGATCGAGCACCAGATCGTAGCGTTCGGCCTTAAGCGCACGGCGCGCCTCGGCAATGGCTGCGCGGGTATCGGCCTTCCACAGCGACTTGCGCCACTTTCGCCAGGCGATGGGAGTGACATTTCGCACCGCCGGATGCATCGCGGGCAGTGATGCGAACGGCTTTTCAACGACCCAGTCGATCACCGCGCCGGGCAGGTGGGCGGCGATGTCGGTGATCGTCGGCATGGTGTGCACCACATCACCCATCGACGAGGTTTTGACGATGAGGATTTTCACGTCAGTGTCCGTGCGTGCCGCTCAGGGTTCGACAGGCTCACCACGAACGGGTCTTTCCTGCGCAAAGTGCGCGCCCTCTGCACGCGCTACTGCTGCGCCGACTGCGCCTGCTTGCGCGCGGCTGCGGCCTGCGCCGCCTCGGCGACCAGCACCGGGTTGAAGCGCGGGTCGTTGTACATCTTGAACTGGCGATAGACCTTGAAATACGCGCGGCCAGCCTTGCTGTCGGCGAGCAATCGGTCGAGGCAGTCACCCAGGTCATCGCGCTGCTCGTTGAGGCGCGCGAGTTTGAGTTTCGACGAAGCGCGGTGCGCATCATCCACATCGCTGCGTACCGTTTGCGCCGTCATTGCCTTGATCTTTAGCGCCATGATCGACATGCGGTCCATCATGCTGCCAGCGGTTTCGCTGTTCAGGCGCGCGTCCGCGCCCACGCGGGCGACCGGTTGATCGCCACCTGCCGTGGCGGGATCAATCAGGCCCAGCGACATCAGCAGGAACTCGTCAACGCGCTCGGTGGCGTCGTTGCGCGCCTGGTTATAGCCGTCGATGGCGCGCTTGTTGGCCGTGATTTCCGCGTCCGAAGCCCGCGTGCGACGTGCGAGGTCTTCCTCGTCCCACAGCAGGCAATTGTTGCGGTGATTGGTCGCCACCCAGCGCCAGACGTCGGCCTCGGCGAATTCAAGCATCGTTTTCGGCCAACCGGACCACGCCAGGCAGGCATCGTGAAAGGCCTTCACCGTCGCGGCGGTGACGGGCTGGTTGGCGAATTGTTGCTGAATGGACGAGGCGCTCATGCGTTCGGGTCTTGCTCAATTGTTAGCATCACACCCGAAATTATCGACGATCACTGACTGTGCCTGAAGCCGCTTCACCGCCCTCCCGTCCGCTTGTGGTGCGCATCCGCAATTTCATTGGCGATGTGGTGCTGCTGATTCCGGCGCTGGAGCGTCTGGCCGCGGCAGGTTATGAGCTGCACCTGGTCGGCAAGCCGTGGGCCAAATCGTTGCTGGAGGCCTACGGCTGGCCCGTGCACCGCTATCCGAAGTCGTTCGCCGAACGGCGCGCGGTGCTGAAAGCAGTGGCGGCACCGCTGCGGGCTGCCGATACTACGTTCGATCAGCGAATCAACGCCATCACCTTCGCGACCTCGTTTTCCAGCGCGATGGACATGCAGCTGGCCGGATTGCGACCCTTCGGCTATGCCGTGGAAGGCCGCAGCCTGTTCCTCAAGGGCTCTGCGCGCATTGTCTACGGTGAACACGCGCTTGACTCTTACTGGCGGCTGACCGGGGCCTTCCTGAACGACGCCACACCGCCGCCGGACCGCGTGCACCTGCGCACGAGCGCAGCAGCAGACACGACGGCACGCGACGCCCTGGCGAAAGCCGGCGTGCGTCCCGGCTATGTGGTGCTGGTGCCATTTGCCGGCGGCACCTTCGAGAAGCTCGACAAAAAGTGGCCGCGCTTTGCCGAACTGGCGCAACGGCTGCTGGGAAACCCGAGCTTCGCAGGACGTGACATCGTGATGGCGCCGGGCCCCGACGAAGTCGATGCCGCGCGCGCAGTCTGCCCACAGGCAAAGCTGCTGGACAAACTCGATCTCGGGCCTTATTCCGCCGTATTGCGCGACGCTGCACTGACCATTGCCAACGACACCGGGCCAGGGCACATGGCAGCGTCCGTGGGCGGCAAGCTGCTCAGCGTGCTTGGCCCCACCAAGATCGAGCAATGGGGACCACGCGGCCGCGAGGTAACAATCGTGCAACGCTATCCGGAATGGCCGTCGGTGGACGAGGTGGAAGCGCGAGCGCTGTCGCTGCTGTTGAGCTAGGGCAGTTCGGTCCGCTCAGGACGCTGCCAGGCGCCAGCCGCGAGAACGCCCAGCATCAACGGATACCAGGTGCCTTCAGTCACGATATACAGCGGCGAATCGAGCAGCGAGTGCACCACCAGCGTGGCAAGCAGCGCGAAACCCAGCATCTTTTCGGGTAACGGCAATCGCCGAATGGCCAGGCCGGCGGTGATCAGCCATGCGACCAGGGCCACCAGGCCCAGCAAGCCAAACTGCACCGCAAAGAACAGAAACTGGTTGTGCGGGTTGTAGGCGCCCAGCTTGCACCACTCCGGTGACTTGGCGATGCGGCAATACTCCATTGCGTAGCTGCCAGTGCCCCAGCCGAGCACTGGCCGTTCACCAATCAGGTCGATGGACTTGCTGGCGTATTCCATGCGCTGGCCGATCGACGTGGTGATACCGCGCTCTTGTGACGATTCCACCTCACTGATCGCCACGTGCAGGCGCTGCTGCACCGAGTCGCTCTCAGCCGCCGCCAATACGGCCACGGCAACGAATGATGCCGCGACCAGCATTAGCCGCCGGTCGCGCGCCGCGATGAAGGCCACCAGCGCCACCACCACCAGATTCACCAGCAGCGTGAGATATCCCGCGCGCCCAAGCACGAAGAACAGCACATTGATTGCCGCCGCCACGGCCACTGCAATCCAGAACCAGAACTGGCGGGTTTGCGCGGCGCTGCTACCGGTGGTGAGCGCGGCAATACGCAAGCGCCAGGCTTCGGCGAAGGCAGCCACGGCAAACACCGACATCATTACGTTCTGCGTGATGTGGTGCTTGAAGATGTAATGATCGCCCTGTTCGTGCTCACGCGTGGCGCGCGCCAGCGGGAACGCCCACAATGCATGCAGGTAGGACAGCGCCAGCGTCAGCAGCATGGCAGCGATCCATGCCAGCAATGCACGGCGACGCCACTTCTCGTCGGTCAGGAAGGCAATGGCAATCGGCGCGTAGAGCAGCCGCGAGTATTTGGTCAGCGAACGACGGATCTCGTCGAACGGGGCGTTGCTGTAGCTGACGCCGAGAAAAATTACCGCGAACAGGATCAAGGTTGCCAGCGCGAAGGGATGCGCCCGCCAGCGCCGCCAGTGCTCGGCATAGCCGCCGGCAGCCAGCAGCGTGACCAGCAGGCAGCCGCCGAGCACATTGGACGTGGCGCTGCCCAGTGGCACCGAGGCCGCGACCGCAACCACCCAGAACGCGCACCAGCGCGCCAGCAGCGGATGGGGTCGCTGCAAGAAATCGCTGCGCAGCAGGATGCTGGCGGTCATTGCCGGATGAGGTACTGCGCAGATTGAGCCATGGCAGGCATTCTATTGAGGCGCCCTGCCTGCAAGCTGACGGCGTACCGTGCTGCCCGTCCACTAGGCGGTTCACTACAATCGGCGCATGAAATCCCAGGCCTTTTTTTCGTCACCCGAAGACTGCGCGCGCGCTTTCTACGAGGCATTTGCACAGGCAGACGTCGAAGCGCTGATGTCAGTCTGGGCGGAGGACGAGGACATCTGCTGTGTGCATCCGGCGGCGGCACCTTTGTATGGTTTCGCGGCGGTGCGGGCGGCGTGGGAGGCGATCTTCCGCAATTCGGCCAAGATGCGCATCGAGCTCCGCGATGAATCGTGGCATGCGACCATCGGCATGGTCACCCAACACGCGGTGGAATGGATCTACGTCGGCGAAGAGGCGCAGCCACGTGGACCGGTATTCATGACCAACATCTTCCTGCGCGCGCCGCAAGGCTGGCGGCTGCTGGTGCATCACGCCTCGCCCCTGCAGACGGGCCTGCCGGCCAATGCCGGTCAGGTTGTGCTGCACTGACCTGGCGGCGCTACGGCTGTGTCGACACCCTCTGCAGCGCCGGCCTGCGTGATTGGCCACATCGCGGTTCGCGATCAGGCGAAGTGGGTTGAGTATCGCGATCAGGTGGCTGCTACGCTCGTGCCATTTGGCGGCGAAGTGCTGTTTCGCGGTCGCAAGGCACGGGTGCTGGGCGGCGCGCATGACGCCGAGCTCACGGTAGTGATACGGTTCCCGAGCCTCGACGCCGCGCAAGGGTGGTTCGATTCGCCGGCATATCAGCGCCTGATTCCGTTGCGCATGGCCGCGGCGGACGTTGATCTGGTGTCGTTTGCGCTGACATAAGCCGCATCAACGAGACTATTGCCAGTCAATTTTCGGCATGGCTTTTAACGGAAACCCGTATTGGAATTGGGCTAGACAGGCGATTCGGCCAAAAGTCGACTGCGTCTCAAAACATCAACCGAGCCCTCTTCGAATGGGCTTCTCAAAGAAAAGCTGACCGGTTTCAAGCAGTCATCAAACAGGCGCTGTGGCGCCAAAACATGCCACCTCACGCCCCCTGAAGCTGACCGTTTGCGGTCGCGATTTGTCGCAGGGCTCGAAGCGTTTCGGGCAGCGCGGATTGAAGGCGCAACCGGGCGGCGGATTCAGCGGATTGGGCACTTCACCCGCCACCGGCGTGCGCGCCTTGCCGGTCATCTGCAAATCCGGGATGGCGTCGAGAAGCATGCGGGTGTAGGGGTGCTGCGGCGCGCCGAACACTTCACGCTTGTCGCCAATTTCCACCACGCGGCCGAGGTACATCACGCCAACGCGGTCGGCGATGTGATGCACTACCTGCAGGTTGTGCGAGATGAACAGATAGGTCAGGCCCATCTCGCGCTGCAAGTCCTTCATCAGGTTCAGCACCTGGGCCTGCACCGACACGTCAAGCGCCGAGGTTGGCTCGTCGCAGATCAGGAACTCGGGGTTGCTCGCGAGCGCGCGTGCGATCGAGATGCGCTGCCGCTGACCGCCGGAGAACTGGTGCGGAAACTTCTCGCCGTCCTTCGCGGTGAGCTTGACGAAGCCGAGCAACTCGGCTACGCGCTTGTTGAGCGCCGATGGATCGGTGATGAGCTTGTGGGTACGAATGGGTTCGGCGACGATGTCCGCCACCCGCCAGCGTGGGTTCAGGCTCGCGTACGGGTCCTGGAAGATCATCTGCACTTTGCGCCGCAAGGCCCGCGCAGCCTCGTTGTTCGACGACAGTGCGATCTTCATGTCCTGACCATCAACCACCACGCTGCCGGTGCTCGGCGCGTAGAGGCCAACGATCAGCCGGGCCACGGTGGATTTGCCGCAACCGGATTCGCCGACCAGCGCCAGCGTTTCGCCTTTGCGGATATCGAAGCTGACGTCGCTCACCGCCTGCAGGAAGCTCTGCGGCTTGCGTTCGATCACGCGGTTGAGCCACGGCGCCGAGACGTCAAAAGTCTTGCTGACATTCTTGAGTTGAACAAAAGTGCTCATGCTCAAACCTTCCCTTCATGCAGCCAGCAGGCAGCCATTGAGGACGAGGCCGGCATCAGGTCGGGACGGGTGGTCTTGCATTTGTCGAACACTTTGGTGCAGCGGGGGTTGAAGGCGCAGCCGGTGGGGATGGCGTCAAGCCGCGGCATGGCGCCATCGATCTGGATTAACCGCTCACGGTCGCTGTCGAACTCGGGAATGGAGCCCATCAGCCCGACGGTGTACGGGTGCTGCGGCTTGTGGATCACGTCTGCCACCGGGCCGATCTCCGCGACACGGCCGGCGTACATCACGGCAACGCGGTCCGCCGTCTCGGCGATCACGCCCATGTCGTGCGTCACCAGCATCACTGCGGTGCCGTGTTCGCGGCAGAGGCGCTTGAGCAGCGTGATGATCTGCGCCTGAATCGACACGTCGAGCGCGGTGGTTGGTTCATCGGCGATGATGACCTTCGGCTCCGCTGCCAGCGCCAGCGCGATGACGACACGCTGCCGCATACCGCCCGAGAACTGGTGTGGGTAGTGGTCGATCCGTTCCCGCGCCGCCGGAATGCCCACCTCTTCCAGCAGCTTGATCGCGCGGTCGCGGGCAGCGACGTCACTCAATTCGAGATGGGTCTGGATCGTCTCGACCAGCTGCCGGCCCACCGTGTAGAGCGGGTTCAGCGAGGTCAGCGGATCCTGAAAAATCGCGCCGATCTGGCGACCACGAATCTTGCGCATCTGTTCGTACGGCAGATTGTCGATGCGCTGGCCATTGAGCAGGATTTGTCCGCTGGCGACCCGGCCTGGCGGCTCCAGCAGGCCGATGATGGCGGCGCCGGTGAGGGACTTGCCGGCACCGGACTCCCCCACCACACCCAGCACCTCGCCCGGCGCGATACTGAACGACACGTTATCGACCGCCTTCAGCACGCCTCGCCGCGTCGGAAACTCAATATGCAGATTTTTGACTTCAAGAACGGGAGACGACATCGGCAGCTTTTCCGGCGAAAGACGGTGGTGAAGGTACGGCGGTAATGAGGGAACTATGGCCGCTTCGGCATCGGGATCGGTTGCGGCGGTTCGATCTGGCTCAGATCGCTGGGCACCACGACCGCCTGCGCAGGCGCACCACTGGTTGGGTTGCAGCCAGGCACTACTTCAGCGTGGTCAATCACCAGCGCGAAATCATGCGACAGCGCACTCGCTCGCTGTGCAGCGAGCCAGTACCGCACGCACTTTTCGGCCTTGAAAGTGAACTCGCGGCGATCAGGCAGGTGAAAGCCCGCGACCGGCGGCGCGTCGATCGTCAAACGATGCACGCCAGCGTCCACCCGTACCGGGACAAACGTCGTCGAGACGCCGTCCACGGCAGAAATGCTGACCGGGTAGCGATGCAGGTTAGTGCGCGTGTAAAGGCGACCGTCGAGCACGCTGTCCCATTGGTGGGCGCAACCCGCCAGCGTGACGGTGCTGACAGCAGCCAGCAACAAGCTGCGAGCGGACGATGAATATCGGACCATGTGAACCTCCTCTTATCGGAGCTTCGGATTCAGCGCATCGCGCAGCCAGTCTCCGACCAGGTTGACGGAAATGACCATGACGATCAGTGCTATCCCCGGAAAAACGGTGATCCACCACTCGCCCGAGAACAGGAAATTTTGCCCCTCGCTGATGAGCGTTCCAAGCGATGGTTGCGTAGGCGGCATGCCAACGCCGAGGAACGACAACGTCGCCTCAGCGATGATCGCGTTGGCGATGTTGAGGGTGGCGATGACCAGCACCGGACCGAGCACGTTGGGCAGCACGTGGCGGAACATGATGGCGCTATTCGCCACACCGATCACCCGCGCCGCCTGCACGTATTCCTTGTTCTTCTCCACCAGCGTAGCGCCGCGAACGGTGCGTGCGTATTGTGGCCAGCCGGTCAACCCGATGGAGAAGATGATCACATAAAGCGCCAGCGCATCCTGCAATTCGCGTGGCACAAACTGGCGCCCGATGCCACTGATAAGCAGCGCCACCAGAATCGCCGGGAAGGTAAGCTGGATGTCGGCAATGCGCATGATGACGCTATCGACGCGGCCGCCCGCATACCCCGCGAACAGGCCGAGGCCGACGCCCATGACGATGGACATCGCCACGGCACAAACAGCTACAAGCAGCGAAATGCGGCTGCCGTACATGATGGTCGACAGAATGTCGCGTCCCTGCTGGTCGGTGCCCAGCTTGAATGACGGGTTACCGTTGGCGTTCCACGCCGGCGGCAGATTGGAGTCGAGCAGCGAAATCTGCGCCAGGTCGTAGGGATTGTGTGGCGCCAGCACGGGGGCAGACACCGCGCCGAGAATACAGATGGCGGCCAGAACGGCCGCGATCACCGTCACCGGTGAGCGCTTGAAGCTCCACCATATATCGCTGTCGAAAAAACGTTTGACTGCGTCCAAAGTGTTGAGTCCCCGAAATGTCCTGTTGCTTCTTTTTGCTTGTAGAACGCCGATGGCCCGCATAGGCGTGCCGGCAGTTCACCTATAAGGGCAAGCCGCGCTCGACCAGGCGCGAAAAATAGCGAACGCCATTCGGAATGATGGCATCGCAAAAGTCATAGCGCGTGTTGTGCAGCGGCACGATCGGCTGCCCTGCCGGCCCCTGCCCGATCACTGAATAGCAGCCCGGTCGCTCCTGCAACATGTACGAGAAGTCCTCTCCGCCCATTGACGGGGTGTAGTTGGCATCGGCGTTCTCCTCGCCCCACACCTCGGCGGCGACGGTGCGCGCGAACTCCACCTCGGCAGCGGTGTTAATCACGGGCGGGTAACCACGCTCGTAGCGCAACTCGCCCTGGGCGCGATGCGCGGCGCAGACGCCGGCCACCATTTCGCCGAGGCGAGCCTCGATGAGATCCTGCACCGCCTTGTCGTAGGTGCGAACCGTGCCGGTGAGGACGACTTTGTCCGGCACCACGTTTGACGCCGGCAGGTTGCCGCCCTCGACGGCGCTGATACCCATCACCGCCGTCTCCAGCGGGCTCACATTGCGTGACACGATGGTCTGTGCCGCGAGAATCAGATTGGCAGCGACCACCATCGGATCGCAGAGCAGATGCGGTCGCGCCGCATGGCCGCCGCGGCCGGTGATCTCGATGGTGAAGCTGTCTGCCGCCGCCATAAACGGACCAACGCGGGTGCCCCATTTGCCCAGCTGCAGATCAGGCCGGTTATGAACGGCGAAGATGCGGTCGCAATCGAAGCGCTTGAACAGCCCCTCTTCGCACATCACGCGACCGCCGCCGCCGCCTTCCTCGGCCGGCTGAAAGATGACGTGCACCGTGCCTGCGAAATTGCGCGTTTCCGCCAGATAACGCGCAGCGCCCAGTACCATGGTGGTGTGGCCATCATGGCCGCAGGCGTGCATGACCTTGTTGGCCTTTGATGCGTAGAGAAACGTATTCTTCTCTGGCATGGGCAGGGCGTCCATGTCGGCCCGCAGCCCAATGCTGCCTCCGCTGCGCTTGCCACGAATCACACCCACCAGGCCAGTCTTGCCAATACGGGTGTGCACCTCGTCGACGCCGTAGGCCTTCAGCCGCTCAGCCACCAGCGCCGATGTGCGCAGCTCCTGAAAGCCAAGCTCCGGGTTGGCGTGAATGTCGCGGCGGATGGCGACGAGATCGTCGACGAACGACGAGGGTAGGTCATTCAGCTTCATGATTTGTTCTTTTGTGCGCGCAACTCCGCCTGTAGCTGCTTGAAGCCGGGCGGGTCGTCGGCGAGGTTAAGCCATTGGGCGTCACGAGCGCCGCGTGCGATCAGCCAGCGCTGCAGTCGTGGCCACAGCAGCGCGTAAGCAACCGCGACCAGCGCGATGACCGCATAGACCACCAGCATCACTTTCAGCGCAAGCATTGTTATCTCCGTAGTGATTGAGTACGACTACTCCGCCAACTCGCGCTCGGCGATGGCCGCCAGCAGACCGGCGCCGTTCGGAATCAGGCGGTCATCAAAGTCGTAGCCCGGATGATGCAGCGGGCAACTGGTGTCGGTGCCCTGACCAATCCAGATGTAGGCGCCAGGCACGGCTTCGAGAAAGAACGAAAAGTCCTCGCCGCCGGTGTTCGGGAAAATTTCGGTGATCACATTCTCGGCGCCGAAAACGCCACGTCCAACTTCTGCCGACAACGCCGCCTCGCGCGGATGATTAATGGTCGCCGGATAGCCGTAGATGAAATTCACTTCGCCCGTCGAGCCGAAGGCAGCCGCCGTGTTCGCAACCACCGCCTTCAACCGCTCGATCACCAGCGCCTGCGTTTCCTTGCGGTAGGTGCGAACAGTACCGACCATCTTGACCACGCGCGGGACCACGTTGTAGGTGTTCATCTTGCCCGCTTCCATCGCGCAGATGGAGATCACCACGGAATCGGCGGGATCGACGTTGCGCGAAGCGATCGACTGGATCGCAGTGATCACATGCCCAGCGGCGAGCACTGGGTCGCAGACGAACTGCGGCATGCCGCCGTGCCCGCCCTTGCCCTCAATCGTGATCTCGATGCGGTCGGCGGCTGCCATCATGGCCCCGTTGCGTACCGCCATCTTGCCGTAGGGTACCCACGGCGCGTTGTGCAGTGCATAGAAGGCACTGATCGGGAAGCGTGTGAACAGGCCATCATCGATCATCGCCTTGGCACCGGCCATGCCCTCCTCGGCTGGCTGAAACACCGAGTACACCGTGCCGGCGAAATTGCGCGTCTTCGCCAGATAACGGGCCGCCCCGAGCCCCATGGTGGTGTGACCGTCGTGACCACAGGCGTGCATGTAGCCCTGATTCTTCGACGCGTAAGGCAATCGCGTCTCTTCATTCATGGCCAGACAATCCATGTCGGCACGGAGGCCAACCGAGCGGGTGCCCGGCCGGTTGCCGCGAATGACGCCAACCACCCCGGTGCCACCGATTCCGGTGTGTACCTCGTCAACGCCGTACGCCTTCAGCCGCTCGGCGACCAGCGCTGCAGTGCGCGTCTCTTTGTACGCATGCTCGGGGTTGGAATGGATATCGCGCCGGATGTCGGTCAGATCGGCGTGATACTCGCGGATGGTATCCGCCACTTTGCTCGGGTTATACATCTCGATTCCTCGCAACAAATCAGTGGGCACCGGCCGCGCGCTCGAAGCGCAATCGCGGATCAACCACGTAGTAAAGCAAATCAACGATCAGGTTGATGCTGACAAAAACGAACGAAATCAGCACCAGATAAGCCGCCATCACGGGAATATCAGCGAACTGCACCGACTGGATGAACAGGAAGCCCATGCCTGGCCACTGGAACACAGTCTCGGTGACGATAGCGAACGCAATGATCGAGCCAAGCTGCAGCCCGGTAATGGTCATCACCGGCACCAGCGTGTTTTTGAGCGCGTGGCCAAAGTGCACTGCCCGATTGGTCAAGCCACGGGCCCTGGCAAACTTGATGTAGTCAGTACGCAGCACCTCGAGCATCTCGCTGCGGACCAGACGCATAATCAGCGTCATCGGGTAAAGCGACAAGGTGACAGCCGGCAAAACCAGCGCGCGCAGGCCACCGGTCGTCAGGAAGCCGGTGGTCCACCAGCCGATTGCCGTCGCGTCGCCACGGCCATACGAGGGCAGCCATTGCAGCGTGACCGCAAAGATGAGAATCAACAAAATCCCGATCAGGAAGTTCGGCAACGACACGCCGATCAGCGAGACTGTCAGCAGGAACTGTGACAGCCAACTGTCCCTTCGTAACGCCGTGTAGACACCCATCAGCAAGCCACCGAGCAGCGCCAGGCCGCCAGCAACGAGCGCAAGCTCAAGCGTGGCTGGCAGACGCTCCTTGATCAGCGTGGAAACCAGCCGCCCCTGCTTGAGCGAGAGGCCAAATTCCCCCTTGACAGCGTTCTTCACGAACACCGCAAACTGCACGTAGTCCGGCTGGTCAAGCCCAAGACTTTCGCGCAGCTCTTTCTTCTGCTCCGGCGTGGCGTCCTGCCCAAGCATCAGGTTGACGGGGTCGCCCACATAGTTGAACAGCGAGAACGCCACGAAAGCGACGGCGAGCATGACCAGCGCCGCCTGAAAGAGTCTTCGGAGTACGAATGCGAGCATGGGACAGGGACTGAGACCGAAGCACGAATAGTACCCCGGCTGTCGTGAAACTTACTTCGGGGTTTCCGCCTTGCGGTGTGACATTCCAACCGTGGCCGAACTGGCTCGCGCCGCCTGCGTCGCGTACAGGCACACCGCCGTCGCGACCGACACATTCAGGCTCTCCACCGCTCCCATCATCGGGATCGCCACCAGCGCATCGCAGCGCTCGCGGGTCAGGCGGCGAAGCCCCTTGCCTTCGTTGCCCATCACCCACGCGGTGGGTCCGGTCAATGACGTATTGAACAAGGTGGCGTCGGTTTCCATCTCGGCACCCAGCACCCAGATGCCGGCGGCCTGCAATGCCTCGATGCATTGCACCAAGTTGTTAACGTAGCAGACTGGCGTGGTTTCGGTGGCGCCGCTGGCGGCCTTCAGCGCCACCGCCGAAAGCGGCGCGGAACCGTGACGGGGCAGCACGACGGCATCGGCACCAAACGCGTCAGCGCTGCGGATGCAGGCCCCGAGATTGTGCGGGTCCTGGATCTGGTCAAGCAACAGGAACAGCGGCGGAACCGAGCGCTTCAAACTAGCAGCGAGCACCGCGTCGAAATCGGCCTCACCAACGCCTTCCCCGCTAGTCTCGACCAACGCCACCACGCCCTGATGCTCATCGGACTGCGCCAATGCCCGCAGGCGGCCTGCGTCGACGAATTGCACCTCAAGGCCATGTTGCTCGGCAGTTGCCACCAGCCTGGCAATGCGGTCATCCCTCCGTGCACTGGACGCGAACAGTTCCACCACAGAATCGGGGCGTCGTTCGAGCCGCGCGCTGACGGCGTGGAAGCCCATGATGCGCGAGAGTTTCATTGTGCGTGAAAGAATTGTTGAGGCATGGCATAATTATGGGCTACGCAGCGTTCATTGCTACTGAGTTTTACGGTGGCAACAGCAATGCGGCGTGCCGTCAAATGCAGCGGGTCCCCCGCCAGCATCGACAGTGCCGGTGTAGCTCAGTTGGTAGAGCAGCGCATTCGTAATGCGAAGGTCGTAGGTTCGACTCCTATCTCCGGCACCAATCGCCTCTCTTCGCGATTGGATCAAACAAATTGCCGCTCCAAAGACCGCCCGATCTACCGATTAAGGCTGCGCTCAGCGCGTCGGTCCGCTGGCAACCGCACTTGTGGTGACAGAAGCGCGGCGGACGTCCACTCCAGATCGGGCACCAGCACTCAGGTTCATCGCGACCGAACAGCATTCCCGGATAGCGAGCTAACCAAGACAATCAAGCACAGCTACGCCCTCGTCTTGGCCTCCCCGGCCTGCCCGTCGATGTGCCTGGCTAGCTCATGCATCACGGCCCGCCAGCCGGCGTGGGCCTGCGGTCCCGCCTGAACGAAGGCATCGGTGAAAAGCTTGTACTGCTCTCCCGTCAATGTCGCTTCCAGCGCGGAGCCGTCCGCCGTTAGCCGGATCTGGCGCACCCTTGCGTCGTGGTCGGCTTTAGCCAACTCGATCAGCCCCTGCTCCTGCAGTTGCCGCAGCGGCGCGTTGAGCGCCTGTTTGGTGACATCGAGCGTGGTTTGCAGCTCGCCGACGCTCATGCCCGGCGAGTGCGCAACGAAAAACAGGATGCGATGGTGCATGCGGGTCAGGCCGCGGGCAGCGAGTATCCGGTCGGGCTCGGCGATCACCGCACGCAGCGCAAAGTGCATCACCCGCCAAGCCTCAGTGAGCGCTGCCGCGTCGGGCAGCTGCGGTAGCGGCTCGACGATTTTGGCGCCACCTTTGCCAGTCGCTACCGGGGTTCTAGTCGACATAGGTCAACATACTTGACATTTTAAATCTCAGACCACAGAATACGTCAACATTGTTGACCTAATATAGCCGGCCGTACCCCGCCGGTTCGTCGCCCGGCAACGCAATCCGGCACGACAGGCAGCAAGCCGGGCGCCGATCGCGCCATCGGTCAGGCGATCACCGTCGCCTAAAATCCCTGTCAATCAACGGCACCGTTTCGATGCAGCAACGCAGCGATCGGCTACCGCCGGAATATTTGGAGCATACCTATGTCAATGGCAGATCGCGACGGAAAAATTTGGCTCGATGGCACCATGGTGGATTGGCGCGACGCCAAGATCCATGTGCTGAGTCACACGCTGCACTACGGCTGCGGCGCGTTCGAAGGCGTCCGCGCGTACAAGACCGAGCAAGGCACGGCGATTTTCCGTCTGCAGGAACACACCCAGCGCCTGTTCAACAGCGCCAAGATCCTGCGCATGAAAATTCCTTTCACCATGGAAGAAGTGAACGAGGCGCAACGCGCCGTGGTTCGCGAGAACAAGCTGGAGAGCGGCTATCTTCGCCCGCTGACCTGGATCGGCTCCGAGAAACTCGGCGTGTCGCCGAAGGGCAATACCATCCACCTGATGGTCGCTGCCTGGGCCTGGGGCGCGTATCTCGGCGAAGAAGGCATGAAACGCGGTATTCGCGTGAAAACCTCGAGCTACACCCGTCACCACGTAAACATCACAATGACCCAGGCGAAGGCCGTGTCGAATTACACCAATTCGATTCTTGCCAACATGGAAGCCACCGACGATGGCTACGACGAGGCGCTGCTGCTTGATGCGTCAGGGTTCGTCTCGGAAGGCGCTGGCGAAAACATCTTCGCGATCAAGGACGGCAAGATTTACACGCCAGATCTTTCCGCGGGGGCGCTCAACGGCATTACACGCAACACGGTGTTCCATATCGCGGCCGATCTTGGCCTGGAAATCAAGGAAAAGCGCATCACGCGTGACGAGCTCTACATCTGCGACGAGCTGTTCTTCACCGGTACGGCTGCAGAAGTGACGCCGATTCGCGAGCTGGACCGCATCCAGATTGGCGCCGGCATGCGCGGCCCGATCACCGAGAAGATCCAGACGGCGTTCTTCGATATCGTCAACGGCCGCAATCCGAAGTACGCACACTGGCTGACCCAGGTCGCCTGATCGCCCACGGGAGCGGCCTGCCGCGACGGGCCGCTGCGACTAGGCCCAGCCTGTCGCAGCAAGCCGCTCCTACAATATTGCTGTTAGCCCTGAGCCATCGAAGCCATGAGTACCCCGACCGCCGACGCAGTACATGTCACCGCCAAAGACCTTCACGGACATGGCGTTGTGTTTTGCCCGAATCCAAAAATGGAGCAGTGGTCGACCCACCCCAAGGTCTACCTCGACGTCGCCAAAACGGGCGAAGCGACGTGCCCCTACTGCGGTACCAAATACGTGCTCGACGGCGCCGCCCCGCACGGGCACTAGACGCCCCTTCTCCCCCGGCTATACCTCTGCCGCTGGGGGCGCTGACTCCGCTTGGTGCGCAGCGACCAGGGCGTCGCGTGAATCCGGTGTTTCCAGCGTGATGCGACCGAGCGCTCCGCCGCGATAGTCATTGAGCAGTGTGACGGCGGCTTTTTCATAGTCCGGGCTGCCGCCTTTGATGCGGTAGCCGCGCCGCTGGGCGATCGCTTCGATCACGCCGGTGGCGTCGCAGCTCGCCGCGTCGACGCCGTATCGTGCCTTCAGCGCCGCGGGATAGCGCGCCAGCAGAATGCCAGCGAGATAGGTAGCCACCTCTTCGTCGATATAGGCGTTGACGCCGACCAGATGGTTTGCTGCCAGCAGCAACCCGTCACTCTCCAGAGCGATCTTCGGCCACATCAGCCCGGGTGTGTCGAATAGCCAGGTGCCGTCCGTCAGGTCGTAGCGCTTGATCAGTTTGGTGACGGCTGGCTCGTCGCCCACGTTGGCAATGCGCCGGTTGAGCAGTGCATTGACCAGCGTCGATTTGCCCACGTTGGGCACGCCCATCATCATCACGCGCAACCGCTTCAGCGGACCTTCGCGGTGCGGCACCAGCTTGCGCGCCTCCGGCAGCACTTTGGCCGACTCGCCCGCCTTCTTGCAGGAGAGTCCAATGGCGTGCACGCCATCCTGAGCGTTGAACCACCTGAGCCATGCCTCGGTGACGGCTGGGTCGGCAACGTCAATCTTGTTCAGGATTTTCAGCGCCGGGCGCTGCCGCGCCTCGCGCATGGCGTTGATCATGGGGTTGACGGTTGCGGCCGGACTGCGCGCGTCAAGCACCTCGACGACGACGTCAATGTCGGCCAGCGCCTCAGACGCCTTTTTCTGCGCCGCCACCATGTGACCGGGGAACCAGTTGATCGCCATGCGCGTGATGCTCCGCACTCGTTGGGGGAAAGCAAGCTATCCCGACAGTCAGCTTTTCGGCAAAACGCCCATTTCACAAAGGCTTAAACCAGGAAAACCGCAAAACCCGACTTTAAGGAAAATCGCGCGGTAGCCCATATGAAGAAGGCGTTTCCACGAAAAGCCGCCGCGCGAAAGCCGCTACAAGTTACCAGACTCAGGACCACGCCGTTGCCGCTGTGGGAGCAGGCTTGCTCCCGCACGGGTCGGAGCGAACGGCGCCGTGAGACCTAAGTCTGCTCTACACCGCCGTCATTCAGATCAGCTCGCCCTGATCGCCCTCGCCCGGCTCCACTTCTGGCTCGTCGATGCGCTCGATGCCCGACAGCTTGACGCCGTCGTCCAGCTTGATCAGCGTGACGCCCTGCGTTGAGCGGCCCGATTCGCGGATCGACTTGACCGAAGTGCGGATCAACACACCTCCCGTGGTGATCAGCATCACTTCGTCCCCTGGGCTGACCAGGGTGGCGGCGACGACCTTGCCGTTGCGCGCGCTCTGCTGGATCGCGATCATGCCTTTGGTGCCGCGGCCGTGGCGGGTGTATTCAATGATCGGAGTCCGCTTGCCGAAGCCGTTTTCTGTGGCCGTCAGCACCTGCTGCTCTTCACCGCCAGCGACCAGCATGGCGATGATGCGCTGGTCTTTCTCCAGCATCATGCCGCGCACGCCGCGGGCGTTGCGCCCCATGCTGCGGACGTCGTTTTCGTCAAAGCGCACTGCCTTGCCGCTGTCAGCGAACAGCATCACGTCGTGCTTGCCGTCGGTCAGCGCGGCGCCGATCAGGTAGTCGCCATCGTCGAGGTCGACCGCGATGATGCCGGTCTTCTTCGGACGGCTGAAGTCTTCCAGCGAGGTCTTCTTCACGGTGCCCATGCTGGTTGCCATGAAGATGAACTTGTCCGGCTCAAACGTCTTGGTGGCGACGATCGCGGTGATTTTCTCGCGGTCCTGCAACGGGAACAGGTTAACGATCGGTTTGCCGCGACTGTTGCGACCGCCTTCCGGCACTTCGTAGACCTTGAGCCAGTACACGCGGCCCCGGTTCGAGAAGCACAGGATGTAATCGTGGGTATTGGCGATAAAGAGCTTCTCGACGAAGTCCTCTTCTTTGGTCGCAGTGGCCTGCTTGCCGCGACCGCCGCGCTTCTGGGCGCGGTATTCCTCAACCGGCTGCGCCTTGAAGTAGCCGCCGTGGGTCAGTGTGACCACCATGTCCTGCGGCTTGATCAGGTCTTCGATCGAGGTTTCCTCAGCGTTGAGCACGATCTCGCTCTTGCGGGCATCGCCGAACTGCTTTTTGATCTCGGTCAGCTCGGTGGCAATGATTTTGGTCACGCGCTCCGGCTTGGCCAGGATGTCAAGCAGGTCGCGCACCGTTTCGATCAGCTCACGGTAGTCACTGATGACCTTGTCGGACTCCATCGCCGTCAGGCGTTGCAGGCGCATCTCGAGGATGGCTTTGGCCTGTACGTCGGTCAGGCGATAGGCTTTCTCGGCCGGCTGCCAGCAGTATTCCGGGCCGACGCCGTCGGGGCGCAGGAAGTCCACATCGGCGCGGGCGACCATTTCGGCAACCAGCTCGGACGTCCACAGCTTGCTGGTCAGCGCCGTCTGCGCCACGTCCGGGGTGGCGGACGCTTTGATCAGCTCGATGATCGGGTCGACGTTAGCCAGCGCGACGGCGAGACCTTCGAGGATGTGGGCACGGGCGCGGGCCTGACGCAGCTCAAACTGGGTGCGACGGGTAACCACCTCGCGGCGATGCAGGATGAACTGCTCGAGGAAGTCCTTCAGGTTCAGCACGCGCGGACGCTGGTCGACCAGCGCCACCATGTTCATGCCGAAGCTGTCTTGCAGCTGCGTGTTTTTGTAGAGGTTATTGAGGACGATGTCCGGGATTTCGCCGCGCTTCAGCTCGATCACAATGCGCATGCCGGACTTGTCGGACTCGTCGCGGAGGTCAGAAATGCCCTCGAGCTTCTTGTCGCGAACCAGCTCGCCGATCTTTTGCAACAGCGTTGACTTGTTGACTTGGTAGGGAATCTCGTCGACGATGATGGCCTGGCGGTCGGTCTTGCCGATCGGCTCGAAGTGCGTCTTGGCCCTCATTACGACACGGCCGCGGCCGGTGCGGTACCCGTTGTGCACCCCTTCCAGACCATAGATGTAGCCACCCGTCGGGAAGTCCGGCGCCGGAACCAGCTTGATCAGCTCTTCAATATCGGTCTCGGGCTTTTTGAGCAGCGCCAGCGTCCCGTCGATGACCTCACTCAGGTTGTGCGGCGGGATATTGGTGGCCATACCAACCGCGATACCCGACGAGCCATTCACCAGAAGATTCGGAAACTTGGTCGGCAGGACCGTTGGCTCCTGCTCCTTGCCGTCGTAGTTCGGCTGGAAGTCGACAGTCTCCTTCTCCAGATCGCCGAGCATCTCGGCCGTGATCTTTTGCAGGCGGCACTCGGTGTAGCGCATCGCTGCCGCGTTGTCCCCGTCCACCGAGCCAAAGTTGCCCTGACCGTCGATGAGGGTGTAGCGCAGCGAGAAATCCTGCGCCATCCGCACCAGGGTGTCGTAAATCGCACTGTCGCCGTGCGGGTGGAACTTGCCCATGACGTCGCCCACGATACGGGCGCATTTCACGTACGGGCGGTTGTGCACGTTGTTCGCCTCATGCATGCCAAACAGCACGCGGCGATGCACAGGCTTCAGGCCGTCCCGCACGTCCGGCAGGGCGCGGCCCACGATCACGCTCATGGCGTAATCAAGGTACGACGTGCGCATCTCCTGTTCAAGGCTGATCGGTAGCGTTTCTTTGGCGAATTCATCCATAACGGAGGCGGATACCTGACTGCAAAATCAAAGGGTTAACCAAACATTTTATTCCGCCTGCCCACCGCGAGGAGAACGACCGGGTGAACCAGAATGGGGCGGCCCGCCGGCTGACGGTCCCGCGCACCAATCCGGAAGCGCACTTGATGAGGCTTCAGGCGCCGTCGCGCTCACCGCCTAGTTGCGAATCTGCGACAGCGAATCCGTCGTTTGTAGGACAACAGCGCAAGTCGTGTGTGCCTCGTTGCGCCCCTGAAAAGGGCAGTGGTATATTGCATCAGGAGGGGGCTGTGCACTGAATCACGCTATTTGTTGAGCGTGGTCGGGTGGACAGTCGCCACGACTTCGTCTCAAGCCTTCAAGGGGTACAAAACCAATGAAACTTCGCTTAATCGCTAGCGCTGTCTCTGGTGCAGTGGTTGCGCTTTCCGCGGGCGTAGTGTTCGCGCAAGCCAATCCGGCCAACAGCGCCTACGTCCTTTCCGCCACCGGCGCGCCTGACAACAATGTCGTGCGTAGCGGCCGTTACGGCACCAACAATGCATCGTGCAATCTGTGCTGGCGCACTGGCTTCTGGACCCCGGCAATGGCGATCGCTGAGTGCGACCCCGACCTCGTCAAGAAGGCAGCTCCCCCGGCGCCGGCCGCTCCGGTAGCACCGCCGGCAGCAACGCCGCCGGCAGCTGCCCCGAAGGCTCCGGAACCCCCGAAACCGCCGTCACCCCCGCCCGCTCCGGCCGTCCAGAAGATCACGCTCGCTTCCAAGGCGCTGTTTGACTTCGACAAGGCTGTTCTGAAGCCGGAAGGTCAAGCCGTTCTTGATCGCGAAATCGTGTCGCGCATCAAGGAAGTGCAAAAGCTTGAACTCGTGCTGGTGACGGGTCACACCGACCGTCTCGGTTCGCAGCAATACAACCAGAAGCTCTCCGAGCGTCGTGCTGCAGCCGTTGCGGCCTACCTGGCCAGCAAGGGCGTCGCCAAGGACAAGATCGAAACCCTCGGCATGGGCAAGACCCAGCCGGTTCCGGGCGTCGTTTGCGACCAGAAGAACCGCAAGCAACTGATCGCCTGCCTGCAACCGCATCGTCGCGTTGAGGTGGAAGTCAAGGGCGAAATCGTCGTTCGCAAATAACGACTCATCGCTGACCGCAAAACCCCGCTCCGGCGGGGTTTTGTGTTTCTGGACCATTACACACTGTTTACAGGTCGAAATGGCACAGCTGCCTGCTACCTGCACATGACGAGTTCACCGACATGCCACACACCCTGATTACTGCCCGCTGGCTGGTCACTCCGAAGGCCGAATCCGCCGCCGCAACCGTTGACGTGCTGGCAAACGGCGGCATCGCAATTGACGATGCGGGAATCATCGTGGCGGTCGGGCCTACTGACGAGCTGGTGGCGAATGTTCCGTTTGCGCAGCGACTGAGCTTGCCCGACCACATCCTGGCGCCCGGGCTCGTCAACGCCCATTGCCACAGCGCGATGACGCTGTTGCGCGGCGCCGCCGATGACCTCCCGCTCGATCGCTGGCTGAAGGAGCGCATCTGGCCGATGGAGGCCGAACTGCTGGACGAGCAATTCGTCAGCGTTGGCAGCAGACTCGCCGCGCTGGAAATGCTGCAGGGTGGCACAACGACCTGCGCCGATATGTATTTCTACTCGCAGGCTGCCGCCGAGGCCTACCTGAGCGTCGGCCAGCGCGCAGTCCTTGCTTTGCCGGTGATCGACTTCCCGACCCGCTACGCCGCTGATGTCGACGGCTACATCAGTCTGGGCCTCGCGGCGCGCGACCGCTTTGTCGACGAGCCACTGCTTTCGTTCTGTCTGGCGCCACACGCGCCCTACACCGCGAGCGACAACACCTTCCAGCGCGTACTGTCGTTCGCCGAGGAGTTGGGAATCGGCATTCATACCCATCTGCACGAGACTGCTGGCGAAGTCAGCGGCGCCGTCGCGCAATCCGGCGAACGGCCGGTAGCGAGACTGGCGCGGCTGGGCGTGCTGGGACCGGGCTTTTTCGCGGCGCACTGTGTCCACTTCAGTTCGGCGGACATTGATGCGCTGGCCCGTCACGGAGCCTCTGCCGTGCACTGCCCGTCATCCAACCTCAAGCTCGCCAGCGGCATCGCACCGGTCGCCGCTCTTCTGGCGGCGGGCGTCAATGTGGGCCTCGGTACGGACGGTGCCGCCAGCAACAATCGTCTGGACATGTTTGAAGAGATGCGGCTTGCTGCATTGATCGGCAAAGTGGCGCGTGGCGATGCCTCGTCAATCAACGCGGTCCAGGCGTTCACCATGGCGACGCTCGGCGGCGCGCGCGCCATTGGCCTTGGCGAGCGAGTCGGCTCAATCGAAGTGGGAAAGTCGGCAGACCTGATTGCAGTTGGGTTGTCTTCGCCGGCCATGACCCCGTTGTTCGATCCCGTATCCCACCTTGTCTACGCCGCTTCCCGTGCCGATGTCACGGACGTGTGGGTGGCGGGCAAGCGGCGTGTCGCCGACGGCAAGCTCACGACGGCAGCGGGCAGTTTGGCCACCGCTGCGATGGCAGAATTGGCACCACAGATTTCCGCGATCGCCGAACGCGTCGGCGCACTTCGTCGTTAAGGCCGCCCAGTTCATGTCCACTATCGCCGCTACCGTCGACAACGCCGATCCCGCAGAACTCGAGAAGTTCTCATCGCTCGCCAGCCAGTGGTGGGATCCCGATGGCAAATTTCGCCCGTTACATGACATCAACCCATTGCGTCTGGCGCTGGTAGACCGCCATTGCGCTGGCGGCGTCAAGGGCAAGCGCGCAATCGATATCGGATGTGGCGGCGGGCTGGTCTCGGAAGGGCTGGCGAGAATGGGCGCAAGGGTCACAGGGATTGACCTCGCCGACAAGGCCCTGGCCGTCGCCAAATTGCATGCTCTGGACGAAGGAATCAGCGTTGACTACCGGACTTGCGCTGCAGAGACGGCCGCTGCCGAGATGCCTGAGCAGTTTGACGTGGTGACCTGCCTTGAAATGCTCGAGCATGTGCCCGATCCCGCATCGGTCATCACGGCCTGCGCCGAACTCGCGAAGCCCGGTGCCCCGGTTGTTTTCAGCACCATTTCGCGGACAGCCAGGGCCTATGCAACGGCCATCATTGGCGCTGAATACGTTTTGGGCCTGTTGCCGAAAGGGACGCACGAATATTCCCGGTTCCTGAAACCGTCCGAACTGGTCGGATTCGCTCGCGCTGCGGGGCTGCAGCTCGTTGAGCTCTGCGGCATGGACTACAACCCGTTCACCCACGTAGCGAAGTGGTCGACAGATACGACCGTCAACTACATCGCCGTCTTTCGCAAACCATAACGTCTTGGTGACGACAGAGGGTGCGGACGCAGACCTTGCTAGAATTTGACAGCACTGGGCGGTTAGCTCAGCGGTAGAGCACTGCCTTCACACGGCAGGGGTCACTGGTTCGATCCCAGTACCGCCCACCAGTGAACATGAAAAAGGACTGGCACTTGCGCCGGTCCTTTTTTGTTTGTGCCCTCTGATAAGTACCGAGAACCTGCCCACTAAGGCGAGCAGCTCTTCGCGGCGTACACCCAGCGCTTCGGTGCCCCAGCGCGGGTTCCATCCACCAACACCGAACCGCCAGCCTCCAGGCGAGACAGAATTTCCGTCACGATCGCCTCGCCCGCCCGCAACGGCGCGCCGTCGGCACGCAGCAGAACGTCACCGTCCTGAATCGCGAACATCGCCGTCGTTCCGCCGGTTCCTCTGGCGCGAATTCCACCAGTGGCGCCCGCCGGTTCAAACATCCGGGAAAAGGTCGCGCGCTCAGCAGTCAAGGCCTTCACCACCGCCGGGTCAAGAACAATGGCCGCGGCCCTGTCGCTCGCGGCCAGCCGACATTGCGTTGCAGCCGTGACTTTGGCCTGCGGTACCGGCGCCTTTGCAGGTCGCAGCTCAACTCTGGTCTCGCTCCCTGCCGCCGACAGTACGACCGCGTCACGTTCGACGCGCACCAGTCGCTCGCCGGACGGTAAGGCGTCGCCCTCATTGACGGCGACGAATCGCTGCGCAGAGCCTGCAGCCCCGGCGATTGAAAAGAACGCCTGCCGGCCGGCAACGCCCACCAGGCGCGCGGTGCCCACGACGGCCGGGGCTACCGCGGATGCACCTTCAATATTCACCGGGCTCAGCGCGAACGGCATCCAGTCCGTCAGACGCTGTCCGTGACTGTCTGCCCAGAGGCCAACAAACAAGGCCAACGCCCAGCCGACCAACGCTGCGGCGCAGGCGGCGGCCAGCAATTTCGTCGCCTGCTCCAGCCTATAATTAAGGGTTGCGCTTTGCTTCACTCTGCGTCGGTCTACCTGATAACGAAATTGCCCCGTTTCCGGTAAGCACGAAGATTTTGCCTTGAATCCGTATCTCGCCGAACTCAACGACTTCACCTTCACGCGCCTGGCGCGTCTGCTGGCCGATGTGTCGCCGCCCGCAGGGCTCAAACCAATCAATCTGTCCATCGGCGAACCGAAGCATCCGACGCCCCAGTTCATCCGCGACGCGATTGGTCAAAACACCGCCGGACTGGCGCAATATCCTCCGACCAAAGGCCCGCTGGCACTGCGCCAGACCATCGCCGACTGGATCAAGCGCCGCTTTCACCTGCCGGCACTCGATGCTGAAACCCAGGTGCTACCGGTACTGGGGACCAAAGAAGCACTCTACTCGTTCACCCAAACCGTCATCGACCCGACGCGCCAACGACCGACGGTACTGGTCCCGAATCCGTTCTACATGGTGTACGAAGGCGCCGCCCTGCTCTGCGGTGCAAAGCCCTTTTTCGTCAATTTCGACGCGGCCGCCGGCGAATACGCGTGGGATGCGGTGCCGCAGTCGGTATGGCAGGATGTGCAACTGCTGATCGTCTGCTCACCCGACAATCCGACCGGCGCTATCACCAATCGCGAACGCTGGCGCTGGCTGTTCGAGCAAAGCGACCGTTACGGCTTCGTCATCCTCGCCGACGAGTGTTACAGCGAAATCTATTTCGACGAAGGCAATCCGCCAGTGGGCGCCTTGCAGGTGGCGGCCGAGATGGGTCGCACCGATTTCCGCCGCCTGATCGCCATGGGCAGCCTGTCAAAACGCTCCAACGCGCCCGGCCTGCGCTCCGGGTTTGTGGCCGGCGACGCGGCGTTGATGGCTGCGTTCCTCAAGTTGCGTTCCTTCAATGGCTCAGCGATGGCCGGCACGGTAGTGGCAGCCAGTGTTGAAGCATGGAACGACGAGACACACGTTGTCGCCAATCGCGCGGCCTATGCGAAGAAATTCCGCGAGCTGACGCCGCTCCTGGCGAAGCACTTGCCAGTGACGATGCCCGAGGCCGCCTTCTACTGGTGGCTGCCGATTCCGGCCAGCTATCACGGTGACGACGAGCGCTTCACCCGCGAGCTGTTTGCTGCAACGGCAATTACCGTCATCCCTGGTTCATACCTGTCACGCGCCGGCGCCGATGGCGTGAACCCCGGCAAGGGCTATATGCGCATCGCGCTGGTGTCCGAATTCGACGAATGTCGCGAAGCCGTGCTGCGGCTCACTGAATTTTTGTCCCGCTCTGCGGCTGCCCCTGCACACACCGGCGCCAGCGAGCAAGTCACTGCCTGATCCGAACGAAGAAACCATGTCAGATACCTTGCAATCCATCATTGATAACGCGTGGGAAAACCGCGCGTCGCTCTCCCCAGCCAATCCGCCCAAAGAAGTCGCCGACGCCGTTGAGGCGGTGATCGCCGACCTCAACAAGGGCCGCAAGCGGGTCGCCGAAAAGATCGACGGCGAGTGGGTGACACACCAGTGGCTCAAGAAAGCCGTCTTGCTGTCGTTCCGTCTCAAGGACAACGCGATGATCCATGCGGGTGATCTGGCCTTCTATGACAAGGTGCAGACGAAGTTCGCACACATGAGCGGTGATCAGGTTGCGGCGACTGGTGTGCGCGTGGTGCCGCCTGCCGTGGCCCGCCGCGGCAGCTATCTCGCCAGGAACGTGGTGCTGATGCCCTCCTACGTCAACATCGGGGCCTACGTCGATGAAGGCACCATGGTTGACACTTGGGCCACCGTGGGTTCGTGTGCGCAGATCGGCAAAAACGTGCACCTCTCCGGGGGCGTCGGCATCGGTGGCGTACTGGAGCCGATCCAGGCCAATCCGACCATCATCGAGGACAACTGCTTCATCGGCGCCCGCTCGGAAGTGGTCGAAGGCTGCATCGTCGAGGAAAACTCAGTGCTCGGCATGGGCGTCTACATTGGCAAGAGCACCAAGATTTACAACCGTGCCACTGGCGAAATCAGCTATGGCCGCGTGCCGGCGGGCTCGGTCGTGGTTTCGGGCAGCTTGCCCTCCGCTGACGGCAAGTACAACCTGTACTGCGCTGTGATCGTCAAGCAGGTGGATGCGCAAACGCGCTCGAAGACGAGCATCAACGATCTGCTGCGCGGCGACTGATGTCTGTCTCGATCAAAACTCCGGCCGATATTGAAGGCATGCGGCGCGCCGGACGCATGACGGCTGAAATCCTCGACTACATCGGCCCTTTCGTCAAACCTGGCGTAACGACCGATGAGCTCGATGCTCTTTGCCATCGCTTCATGCTCGATGTGCAAAAGGGCATCGCGGCCAACGTCAACTACACGCCCCCGGGCCATACGCCATTTCCGAAGTCGATCTGCACATCAGTCAATCACGTCGTCTGCCACGGTATTCCAGGCGACAAGAAGCTGAAAGATGGCGACATCATCAACATCGACGTCGCGATGATCGTTGATGGCTATTTCGGTGACACCAGCCGCATGTACTACGTCGGCAAGCCGTCAATCGCCGGCAAGCGCCTGACCGAGGCAACCTACGAGGCCATGTGGCGCGGCATTCGCGTGGTCAAGCCCGGCGCCACGCTGGGCGATATCGGCCACGCCATCCAGAGCTTCGTCGAACCGATGGGCTACTCGGTAGTGCGTGAGTTCTGCGGTCATGGCATCGGCAGGAAATATCACGAAGAACCGCAAGTTCTGCACTACGGCAAACCGGGCACCGGCATGCGCCTGCTGCCAGGCATGATGTTCACCATCGAGCCTATGATCAATGCTGGCCGGCCGGGCATCCGCACGCTGGCCGATGGCTGGACAGCGGTCACCGCCGATCACAGCCTGTCGGCACAATGGGAGCACACCATACTCGTCACGGATACCGGCTTTGAGGTGACAACCTTGTCCGCCGGTAGCCCGCCTCCCCCGCCGCTCGCCTGAACGCAGCATCACCTTGACCGCGACGCTCGCCGACCTGCGCCGCACCTATCAGGCGCATCGCAGCCTGATTTTTGACGCACTCGAGTCAGCAGATCAGGTCGACTTTGCCCTGCGAGCCCACGCACTCGCCGTGGATGACGTGCTCATCCAGCAATGGCACAAGCACGGGCTGAACGAGGCGCCAATCACGCTGCTCGCAGTGGGCGGCTACGCCCGCTTTGAGTTGTTCCCGCACTCCGACGTTGACATTCTGCTGTTGCACGATGGCGCCGACGTCCGTGCGCTGGCCGGCATCGAGGGCTTTCTCAGCGAGGCTTGGGACCTTGGCTTTGAAATTGGCCACAGTGTGCGCAGCGTCGATGAATGCATCGCTGAAGCCGAAGCCGATGTCACCGTCGCCACCTCGCTGCTTGAGCGTCGTGCCATTGTCGGTGCGGCCGGCAATCCGCTGGCGCTGGACCAGCGCTGGCAGCAGGCGTTCGATGTCGACCACTTTGTCAAGGCCAAACGCTTCGAACAACAGCAGCGCTATGCGCGATTCGAGGATACCGCCTACAACCTTGAACCCAACATCAAGGAGAGCCCCGGCGGTCTTCGCGACGTGCAGATGGTGTTGTGGCTGTCCCGTGCCATCACCGGCGCCACATCCCTTGAATCCCTGGTATCGCAGGGTTTCCTCAACCGTCCCGAGTGTGATGCGCTGAGCACTGCCTATTGCCAGACCAAGTTCCTGCGGGCTCGGCTGCATCTGCTGGCGAAACGGCGCGAGGACCGCCTGGTATTCGAACTGCAGAACACGCTAGCACAAACGCTCGGCATTGAGCCGGCGGGGGGGTTGCGCGCCAGCGAAATGCTGATGAAGCGCTACTACCAGGCGGCCCGTCAGCTCCGACTGTTCAACGATATCCTCATTGACGCGCTGACCAGCAACCGCAGTGCGCCGAAGACCCCGCTGCCGGGAAGCCGATTCGCCGCCTGCGACGGCAAGCTCGATCTCGTAAATCGCGGGGCCAATCTCACTGCGCTGGAGACCCTGCAGGCGTTTCGCCTGCTCTATCAGGATCGCGCCTACACCAGTTTCACGCCCGAGCTGCGGCGGGCAATCGTGCGCGCTTCCACGCGCCTGCCCGAGAACGCCTTCGACAATGACGAGTGCCGTTCGCTGTGCGTGAATTTCCTGCGCGGCGGCCACGGTGTCTACCACGCACTCAAGGCAATGAACGAGCTCGGCGTGCTCGGTAAGCTGGTGCCACCGTGGCAACGCATTGTGGGGCAGATGCAGCACGATCTGTTTCACGTCTATACGGTAGACCAGCACATCCTGATGGTGCTGCGCAACATGCGTCGCTTCGCCGATCCTGCGCACTCGCACGAGTACCCGCTGTGCAGCCAGTTGATGCAGGAATTCCCCGAGCGCGAACTACTTTATCTCGCTTGCATCTTCCACGACATCGCCAAGGGACGTGGTGGGGACCACTCCGAACTGGGCATGGCCGATGCGCGCGACTACTGTACGCAGCTCGGACTGGCCGAAAACCAGGTTGAACTGGTCGCCTGGCTGGTCGAACATCATCTGACCATGTCGGCGTTCGCCCAGAAGCGCGACATCGCTGACCCCGCCGTAGTCAACGAATTCGCAGCCCTGGTCGGTACCGAAAAGCGCCTGCTGGCGCTCTACCTGCTGACGGTTGCTGATGTGCGCGGCACCAGTCCGAAGGTCTGGAACAACTGGAAGGCGCGACTGCTGGAGCAACTGTTCCGCTCGGCACGGACGCTGCTCAACGCCTCGGGCGATACGTCGGTATTTGATGTTCTGGCGGACCGGCTGATCGAGGCACGTCGCCTGCTGGCGCTCTACGCGGTTGACGTCACACGGGCAGAAACCTTTTGGCGTAGCCTCGATTCGGTCTATCTGCAGCGGCATAGCGCCGACGAGATCGCGTGGCATGCCCGCAACTTATTCTTCAGGCAGGAGACTGAGAAACCGGTTGTCAGAACCCGCCTGATGCCCTCGGGTGAAGGCCTGCAGATCATGGTCTACCTGCGCGACCGTGCGGGGCTGTTTGCGCGGATCATGAACGTGTTCGCCCGGTTGAACTTTTCAGTGCTTGACGCGCGGGTTCATACCTCCCGCACCGGCTACGCACTGGACACATTCACCGTGGTTAACCCGGGCTCGGCGGACGTTGCCTATCGCGACATTACCCAGCTTCTCGAACATGCGCTGCTGGAAACGCTGGAAACCGAGGCCCCGCTCAGCGCGCCACCACTGGGCAAGCCTACGCGTCAGCAGCGGCATTTCCCCATCACGCCGGTGATCGAGATCACGCCTGACGAACAAGCGCAGCGCTTCGTGCTGGAAATCGTCGCCGCCGACCGCACCGGCCTGCTCGCTCGCATTGCAGCAGTGCTTTCCTCGCGCGGCATCTCGATCCAGACCGCTCGCATCAACACGCTGGGGGCGCGTGCCGAGGACGTATTTGTTGTCTCTGGCGGTAGGCTGGCAGAAGAATCGACGCGGATCGAACTCGAAACCGAACTGGCTGAAGCAATTTCCTGACTGGCGCCCAGCGGTAACCGCTATGCGACCAGCGCCGGAAACAGCACGTCAGTGAACCCGAAGCGCGTCAGGTCTTCGACGCGTCGAGGATAAAGCACGCCATCGAGATGGTCGCATTCGTGCTGCACGACCCGCGCGTGAAAGCCATCCACCGTACGGTCAATCAATGCGCCTGATGCGTCGCGACCGCTGTAACGCAAGCGGCTGAAGCGCGGCACCTCGCCGCGCAGGCCGGGTACCGACAGGCAGCCTTCCCAGCCTGTTGTCCGCTCGTCGCTCAACGGCTCCAGAATCGGGTTGCACAGCACCGTGAACGGGATTTCCGGCGCCTCCGGGTAACGCGGATTCGGACCGGTACCACCAAAAATCACTACGCGCAGATCAACACCGATCTGGGGTGCAGCGATACCGGCGCCGCTCGCTGCACGCATGGTGTCGAGCAAATCGTCAATCAACGCCAGCAAGTCCGGGCTGCCGAACATGGCTTCCGGCACCGCCGGGGCGACACGCAGCAAACGCGGGTCGCCCATCCGCAAAATTTCCCGCACTGCCATCGGCTTCTTCGCTCAGCCCGAGCTGCGGCCGTGATACGCCACCGCAAGCTGCTCAATGATTTGCTGCACGCGACCAATCGCGAGGTCAAGCGTAGCGTCGATGTTTGCGTGCGAAATGGCGCGCATGCTGTCACCACACCCGGCAGCCCAGTTGGACACCGCGCACAGATGGGCGTAACGAAGCGAAAGCTCGCGCGCCAGGGCGGCTTCGGGCATGCCAGTCATGCCGACCAGCGTCGCGCCATCGCGCTGCATGCGCGCGATCTCGGCAGCGGTTTCCAGTCGCGGGCCTTGTGTGGCTGCGTAGACGCCACTTGCCACCACCGCGACTGCCGACGCGCCGGCAGCGGCCAGCACCTGGTCTCGCAGTTCATCGCTGTAGGGGCGGGTGAAGTCAACGTGAGTCACCTTGCGGTCGCTGCCATCGCAATAGGTGTGCTCGCGACCATAGGTGTAATCAATGATCTGCTCGGGTACCGCAATGACCCCGGGGCCAACGTTCTGCGCCATGCCTCCGACGGCTGCGACGGCCACAATATCGGTCGCGCCGGATTCACGCAGGGCCCAGATGTTGGCGCGGTAATTGACGCGATGCGGCGCCAGCACGTGACCGGGCCCGTGTCGCGGCAAAAAAAGGACCGGCGCACCGCCGATCTCACCGACCACCAGCGGCCCCGAGGGATCGCCATAAGGTGTGCGCACAATCTGGCGGCGGACGACATTCATGCGTCCCAGTCCTGCCAGTCCACTGCCACCAATTACCGCCAGCATAAATACGTTCGCTTGAGAGCCATGGGTTAAACCGGTATTCTCGCAGTATTGTCACTCGCGCCGACGGGCGCTCAGGTCCTCACCAGCATGTACCTCACCCGATTGCTGCAATTGATGTCGGAGCGCGAAGCCTCTGACTTGTTCATCTCCGCCGGGGCGCCGATTCACCTGAAGATCAACAACGATACGTTGCCTGTCAGTACGCAGATCATTGATGCGGCGACGGCAAAGAAGATCGCGTACGAGGTGATGAATGAGGAGGAAATTGCCCGCTTCGAGCGCGACTGGGAAATGAACCTCTCGCATATCGAGCCGGAGTTCGGCAATTTCCGCGTCAATATCCTGAAGCAGCGCGGCAGCGTATCGATGGTAGTGCGTTACATCCGCAGCAACATTCCATCGTTTGCCTCGCTGAATCTGCCACCCGTGCTGCTCGACCTCGCGCTTGAAAAGCGCGGCCTGATTCTGATGGTGGGCTCGACCGGTTCCGGCAAATCGACGTCGCTGTCGGCGATGATCGATCATCGCAATTCCAGCACCACCGGGCACATCCTGACCGTCGAAGACCCGATCGAATACCTTTTGCGTCACAAGCGCTGCGTCGTCAACCAGCGCGAGGTGGGCCACGACACCAGAAGCTACGAGAACGCGCTCGCCAACGCGTTGCGCGAAGCCCCGGATCTGCTGCTGATCGGCGAGGTACGTGATCGCGCAACCATGCAGCACGCCCTGACCCATGCGCTCACCGGTAACCTTTGTCTGACCACGCTGCACGCCACCAACAGCTACCACGCACTGTCGCGCATCATCAACATGTACCCGCAGGATGCGCGCTCGGGCCTGCTGGCCGACCTCTCCTACGGTCTCAAGGCGATCATCGGCCAGCGTCTGGTGAAAACCAAGAACGGCAGCCTGCAGCCGGCCGTTGAAGTGCTGATCAACACCAAGCTGGTCGCCGAGTTCATTGCTGCCGGCGAAATGCACAAGATCAAGGAGGCGATGGAACAAAGCCTCACGCCCGGCTCCTGCACCTTCGAGCAGGCGCTGGCCAAGCTTTATCTCGCCGGCACCATCGACTACGAACAGGCGCTGTCGGCGTCCGATTCACCGACCAATCTTGCCTGGCTCATCAATCAGTCGCAGCAGCACGCGCAGGCGAGCGGCAGCCGCGCGCGTGGGCAACCCTCTGCCAACTTCGATGAATTTGATCTCGCCGGGCGGCAGCCTGAGGCGGCCCGCTGACTCCTGCGATGATTGACATCAACCTACCCGTAATACGACCCAAACGCCAGACATGACGGCACTGCGCCAGCTTGAATTTCCTGATGCCGCACCACTTGAACTGGTGAGTGTTGGCGACTGGTGGCGGTTTGCGGTGAGTTGTCTGGTCCGGTCCGACGCAGAATTCGGCCAGAGCAGTGCCGATGCCGGCCAGGACGCGCTGTTTCTGGTGCTGGGCGCGCTTGATTTGCCGCTGGACAGTTTCGACCAGATGCACGGCTTCGCGCTGACCAACAGCGAGCGCAAGCACGTCTTCAACGCCCTGCGCAAACGTGTCCTTGATCGCGTACCAACGGCTTACGTGCTCGGTTTCGCCGAGCAAATGGGACTGCGCTTCGTGGTCGACGAACGGGTGCTGATCCCGCGATCCTACATCGGCGAGCTGCTCGCTGGTGGACTGCGCGATTGCATCGACGACCCTGCCAGCATCGCCAGTGTGCTTGACCTGTGTACCGGGTCAGGTTGCCTCGCCATCCTCGCGGCCAACGCCTTCCCCGACGCCGATGTCACCGCGGTGGATATTTCGGCTGACGCGCTGGACGTGGCGCGCGAGAACGTGGCCCTGCATGGCCTGGACGATGTCGTTTCCCTGCATCAGGGCGACCTTTTTGCACCGCTCGGCAAGGCCCGTTTTGACCTGATCATCAGCAATCCGCCCTACGTCACCGCTGAAAGCATGGCGATGCTGCCACAGGAGTTTCGCCACGAGCCTGAGCTTGCCCTCGCGGCGGGTGATGACGGCAACGACATCCTGCGCCGCATGCTGCAGGAGGCAAAAGCCCATCTCACGCCGGATGGCATCCTGCTGGTCGATATGGGCCACAACCGTGATCTGGTCGAAGCCGCCTTTCCGCGCCTGCCGTTCATGTGGCTGGCGACAGAGTCCGGTGATGCCGGCGTCTTCATGCTGCACGCCAGGGATCTGCCGTGAAGAAGGCCGTCATACTGGTTGGCGGCGGGCACGCGCATGTCGAGGTGCTGCGCCAGCTTTCGCTGAAGCCGAGCAACGATTTCGATATCGCCCTGTTCGACCCGAGCCCAAGCGTCTGGTATTCCGGCATGCTGCCGGGCGTGATCGCCGGCCACTACGAACCATCAGAGGCGAAAATCAACCTCTGGGCGCTGTGCCAGCGCGCGCGCGTGCGCTTCTTCGAAACGCCGATCCTCACGGTGAATGGCGATAACCACCGCATTGAGAGCGGCCTCGGCGAGCGCCACCGCTTTGATCTGCTGTCCCTCGACATTGGCAGTGTTGCCCGGCCGCTGCCAGCGTCCCCCGGCGCTTACGTGGTCAGCGTCAAACCAATCGACGCACTGCTGACCGCGATCACTGAATTTGAGAGCGTCCGCTCCAGTGCATTGATGGTACGGGTCGTCGGTGGCGGTGCGGCAGCCGTGGAAGTCGCGCTGGCCCTCGCCTGGCGCTGGCGTGAATCGACCCGCCGGCGGGTCTCCATCGTTGCTGCGACCACGCTGCTGGATGGCTTTCCGCCGCGGGTGCGCCGCCTCGCGTTGCAGGCCTGCAAACGCCTCGGCGTGAGCGTGCTGGAAAAATCCCCGGTTCGCCAGATCGATCCCACCCGCCTGCGGCTGGAAAACGGCAACCTGGTGGAAACACAGCTCACCGTGCTCGCAACTGGCTATGCGCCGGCCTCACTGCTCGACAAGGCGGTACTCAGCAAATCCGACAATGGCAGCGTCGCTGTTGATGCCCAGCTTCGATGCCTGCGCTACCCAACCATTTTCGCTGCGGGCGACTGCGCCGATGTCGCCGGTCTGAAGCTGCCAAAGTCAGGTGTCTATGCCGTCCGTCATGGCCCTTTGCTGGCTGCCAATCTGCTCGCTGCCATTCATGACCAACCGCTGCAGAACTATCGCCACAATCCCCACGCACTGAACCTGATCTCGCTCGGCGAGCAGCGCGCAATCGCAGTACGCAATGGCATGTCGGTGGCCGGCGGTCTGGTCTGGCGGTGGAAAGATTCCATCGACCGCAAGTGGATGCACAAGTACGCACTCGACTGAGCGAAGAGACGGTTCAAGCGCGCCGTCGCATGGCAACGGCTTCGATGCGAAAGCCTCGTCCGTATTGGGCTTGGCGCCTGTTTTAGCTTAAAGTCGAGAATCAGTCTTTTCGAAGGTTTAGCCCTGATTCGACGGCACTTTCAGCAGAAAGCTGCTGGCAGCGACAGTGGATCGACGCTTACTCTGCCACAGCGTCAACGTATTGCCAGTGCCCGCCGCTGCTCGCGTCACGCAGAAACCGGCTCAATTCCTCGAGCCGCTGCGCCGGGCCGCCACCAGGCGGACGGTTGCGGGCTACGAATTCGACGAAGCCTTCGCTGTCCGACGTGGTCCATGCCCGTTTGACCGTCAGCCCAAGCCATTTGACGCCGGAATCGAAGCGCTCCATCTGCTCCGGTCGCGTCGACGGATGCCAGGTGTCGAGCAGGTAGTCCCGCAGACCGAGCACATAGGCGCTGTAGCGCGACCGCATCAGCGCCTCGGGCGTTGGCGCCTGCAGGTAGTACGCGCCGGCATGAAAACGGCCGCAGCACTGCCGGTAGTCGGCAGGCAATCCGCAGGGGCAGGCAGCCATTGCTACAGCAGTGGTGTCAGCCGCGCAGCTTCGCCTTCAGCGCCGCGCTAATCTCCGGCCGCTCCGCGAACGGATCGGTCGGGTTGCGCACGGCCGTGATGTCACTCATCCGCGTGGCCACATTGCCCAGCGCGTGCGGATGACTGAAGATGTAGAAGCGGCCGTTGTCGACCGCATCAAAGACCATCTCCGCCATCATCGCCGCCGTCACCTTGCCAGAGGTCACCGCCTTGCTGGTTTGTGCCTGGGCAACCAGTTGCGACAGCGTGGGGCCTTCGTCGTTCTTCAGCTCCGCCGGACGGTTGCGATGAGACTGCGCGATACCCGTCGCAATGAAGTACGGGCACAGCACCGATGCCGTCACCTGATCGCTGACCAGTTTCAGGTCCTGATAAAGCGTTTCAGTCAGCGACACCACGGCGTGTTTGGAAACGTTGTAGACACCCATCGTGGGAGCATTGAGCATGCCCGCCATCGACGCCGTGTTGATGATGCAGCCGCGATAGTCGGGCTCTGCTTTGGCGCGCGCCAGCATCATCGGGGTGAACGCCTTGACGCCGTAGACGACGCCCATGACGTTGACGCCCATCACCCATTCCCAGTCCTTGAGCGAGTTCTCCCAGATCAGCCCGCCGGAGCCCACACCGGCATTGTTGAACACCCAGTGCGGCGCGCCGAAGCGAGCTTTGGTCGCCTCGGCCAGTGCTTCGATTTGTTCATGCTTCGATACATCGACACGCTGCGCCAGCACCTGCACACCGGTCGCTGCGATTTCCGCGGACGCGGCATCAAGCGCGCCCTGCTCCACGTCCGCCATCACCATGTTGTAGCCACGACTCGCGCCGAGCCTTGCGAACTCGAGCCCGAAGCCCGACGCCGCGCCGGTGATGACGATGGTCTTGCTGCCCTTAGCTGCGCTCATGCCAGTTTCACCAGTTGTTTGCCGAAGTTCTTGCCACGCAGCAGATCGAAGAATGCCTGCGGTGCATTGGCGAGGCCATCGGCGACGGACTCGCGATATTTGAGTTTGCCGGTCGCCACCAGCGTGCCCAGCTCGGTGAGCCCGGCAGGCCAATGCTCCATGTGCTCACTGACGATGAAGCCCTGTACCTTCAGGCGCGACTGCAGGATCAGTTGCGGCGCTGCCATCGGAATCGGCGCGCCGTTGTAGCCGGAGATCATGCCGCACATGGCAATGCGGCCAAACGAGTTCATGCGCAGCATCACGGCATCAAGAATGCTGCCGCCGACGTTCTCGAAATGGCCGTCGATGCCCTTCGGCGAAACGGCTTTCAGCGCGGCGTAGAAATCTTTTGGTTCCGGGTGCGCCTTGTAGTCGATACAGGCATCAAAGCCGAGTTCGCCGGTCACGTAATCGCACTTGTCCTTGCCGCCCGCCACGCCGATGACCGTGCAGCCCTTGAGCTTTGCCAGTTGGCCGACTACGGAGCCGACGGCGCCGGATGCTGCATCCACACACACCGCTTCGCCCGCCTTGGGTTCGCAGATCTTGTTCAGGCCGTACCAGGCCGTCATGCCCGGCATGCCAACAACGCCGAGATACGCGGACAACGGGATGTGCGTGGTGTCCACCTTGCGGATGTCACCGCGACCGGTCGCCGTCGAGTAGAGCTGCCAGCCACCCATGCCGACGACTTTGTCGCCGACCGCGAACGCCGGGTTGCGCGACTCGACCACCTCACCGACGGTGCCGCCGATCATCGTCTCGTTCAGCGGTTGCGGCTGGGCGTAGCTCTTGGCATCGCTCATGCGGCCCCGCATGTACGGGTCTAGCGAGAGGTAGGCATTCTTGATGCGCACCTGACCATCGTCGAGCGGCGCCAACGCGACCTCTTCCTGACGGAAATTCTCGGCCGACGGCGCGGTGGTGGGGCGCGATGCGAGAACGATTCGTTGGTTATTCATGCTTGCGTATCCTTCGATTCGGTAAATGCCTCCCCTGCAGCGCAGGGGAGGTGGCGCGAAGCGCCGGAGGGGTCATGCAGCGGCGGCCGCAACTCAATCAACCCCTCTGTCGCCGCGGGCGACATCTCCCCTGCGTTGCAGGAGAGACTTTCGAAGGGTCATTCGTCGACCCCTTAGCCCCCAGTCACTGCCGACACACCGCCATCAACCGCCAGCGTCTGACCGGTGATGTGTTTGCCAGCATCAGACGCGAACAGCAGCGCGGCGCCCTTCAGGTCCTCATCGTCACCAATACGCAGCAGCGGCGCATGTTTGGCGATCTCGTCGCTGCCACCGGCCTGTTGCATCAAGCCTTTGGTCATCTTGCTCGGGAAAAAGCCCGGCGCCAGCGCATTGATGCGGATACCGTAGCGGCCCCATTCTGCAGCGAGCGTGCGGGTGAAATTGATCACGGCCGCCTTCGAGGTGTTGTAGGCAATGGTCTTCATGAATGGCGGATTGCCACCGAGACCCGCAATCGAGGCCACATTGATCACGCTACCCGTCTTGCGCGGAATCATGCTGGCCTTGCCAATCGCCTGTGTCAGCACGAAGATGCCGCGCACATTGAGGTTCATTACCTTGTCCCACGCCTCCAGCGGGTGATCTTCCGCCGGGGCACCCCAGGTGGCACCGGCGTTGTTGACCAGGATGTCTACCTCGCCGAGGCGGTTGATCGCCTCGCCCGCCAGCGCGAGCGCGCCCTGCGTATCGCCGCAGTCGGCAGCTATCGCCGAGGCGTCGATACCAGCAGCCTTCAGCTCGGCCACCGCCTCATCGAGCTCAGCCTGTTTGCGCGACGACAGGACGACCTTCGCTCCGGCCTCGCCGAGCGCATGCGCAATCTGCAAGCCGAGGCCGCGCGAGCCACCTGTAATGACGGCGTTTTTGCCGGTGAGATCGAACAAATTCTTGATGTTGCGGGCGGTCATGAAATCCTCCTGAAAAACTTGAACTCGTTACTTGTCGCGGTTCTGCAGCCAGATCACCAGCAGCATCAGCCCACAGCCGAGAATGGCCGTTGTCCAGCCCCATGCCGTGCCCTGCGCGCCGAGAAATCCGCCGGCGAACATCAACACGGCGCCGATCATGCGCAATACGTCATCACGTTTCATCAAAATGCCTCCAGTGAAACACTGGCACAAGTCATATCACGGCTGCTGACCACGCCGAGCCAGGCGTCGATCTTGGGCAATTCGTAATGGAAGAAGTAGCGCATCGCGGCGCGCTTGCCTTCAATGAACGGCGCATGGCGACTTTCGCCAGCGGCCGGCAAGGCCAGCACAACGTCCAGCCAGATCCACGCCAGCACCGTGTGGCCAAACGCCTGCAGATACGGTGTGGCGTTCGCCAGCGCTTCGGTCGGGTTGCCGGTGGACCACGCGGCTTTGGTCGCGGCGCCGACGCGTTGCAGCGCGCGCGCGAGCGCCTGCGCGTGATCGGCCAGCGCGGGCTCGTGCATGGCTTGCATGATGGTGTCGTTCATGCGCGTGGCGAGCAGCGTGAGGCCCTTGCCGCCCTCCATCACCACCTTGCGTCCGAGCAGGTCGAGCGCCTGAATGCCGTGCGCGCCCTCGTGGATCATGTTGAGGCGGTTGTCGCGCCAGTATTGCTCGACCGGGAAGTCGCGGGTGTAGCCGTAGCCGCCGTGAATCTGGATCGCCAGCGAATTCGCCTCCAGACACCATTCGCTGGGCCAGCTTTTGGCGATCGGCGTCAGCACTTCGAGCAGCAGTTTTGCCTCGGCAACGGCGTCGCCCTCACCGGTATGCGATTCGTCCACGAGGCGCGCGCAGTAAAGCTCGAGCGCCAGCGCGCCTTCGGCATAAGCCTTCTGCGCGAGCAGCATGCGCTTCACGTCGGCATGCTCAATGATCGGCACTGGTTTCTGCTCGACGTTCTTTCCGCCGACACCGATTGGCCGCCCCTGCACGCGCTGCTTGGCGTAATCGAGCGAGGCTTCGTAACCTGCCATGCCCAGCATGGTTGCCGCGAGGCCAACGCCAATGCGCGCCTCGTTCATCATGTGGAACATGCAGGCGAGCCCACCGCCAAGTTTGCCAACCAGATAGCCAATCGCACCCGCCTTGCCGCCGGGTGTGAACTTGCCCTCGCCAAAGTTCAGCAGCGTGTTGGTGGTGCCGCGCCAGCCGCACTTGTGGTTGAGGCCGGCTAGCGTGACGTCGTTGCGTTCACCGGTCAGCTCGCCGTCAATGCCCACCATACGCTTGGGCACGATGAACAGCGAAATCCCGCGCGTGCCCGGCACCAGCTTGCCATCGGCATCAGGGATCTTCGCCAGCACCAGATGCACGATGTTCTCGGTGATCTCGTGCTCGCCCCCGGAAATCCACATCTTGTTGCCGGTCAACCGATAGCGCGGGCCGAGCGCGTCGTTCTCATCCTCGAGCTCGGCGCGGGTAGCGATGTCGGACAGCGACGAGCCCGCCTGCGGCTCGGAGAGGCACATGGTGCCCATCCAACGCCCTGCAAATTCGTTCTTGGCAAAGACTTCCTTCTGCAGCGGCGTGCCGTGCACCATCAGCAGATTCGCGTTGCCAGTGGTCAGCATCGCCCAGCTGATGCTCACCGACGCCTTGCTGAAAATTGAATGCGCCGCCGCCTCCACCGTGTACGGCAACTGCATGCCGCCGATCGCGTAGTCCTGCGCGGCCGACAGCATGCCGGACTCGGCATACGCCGCCCAGGCCTCATGCGTCGCCTGCGGCAGCACCACGCGCAAGGTGCCGTCGGGGTCAGTCTCTGTGCGCGGCTCCTCGATGTCGACCAGCCGGTTAAACGGCGCGTACTTGGCCTTCGCAATCTTCTCGGCAGTATCGAGCACAGCAGCGAAGGTGTCGGCGCTGTGGTCAGCAAAGCGCGTCCGCACGCAAAGTTCGCCAACTTTCAGCCAGTCATTCAGCAGGAAATCCAGCGTAGCCCGCACTCGAAGCCTCCGTTCTGCGTAGTTGGGTTTGTGCATCAGCTTTTTGCCGAAAGCGTTACTGATGCATAGCGCGCACGGCAATTAGCCTTCAAATCAACTTGCGGCATTTTGGCCCGCTCGCCCTTACGTAGCCTCACTTTGAAGCGAAAGCCACTTGTCGTCATGCCTAGGCAACGCCAAGGCGTCGCAATCATGTTTGCGCCTTCGCATCGCCGAGCCGCACGATGGTGCCTTGCGCGGCCGCGACGAGCTTTTCGGATCCGTCATCTGTAACGGCAAATACATCACAGCGGCAGACGGCTTGCGACCCTCCGACTGCAATCGCTTCCGCGCGCGCAACCAGCCGCACTCCGAGAGCCGGTCGGGCGTAGTTGATCTTGAATTCCGATGTCACGACGGGCACGCGCAGGGCGGTACCGCCCGCATAAGTCAGCGCGTTGTCGGCGAGATAGCTCACCACGCCGCCGTGCGCGAAGCCATTCTGCTGCCTGAGCGCAGCACGCAGGGGCAATTCGAGCGTCACGCGGCCGGGTGACAACGCGCTGAGCTCAGCCCCAAGCAGCACGCTGAACGGCTGCTCTGCCAGTACTTTGCGCCCCATCGCCAGAAACTCTTCCGACGATACGGTGACTGGCGCAGGCTCTGCCATGCCAAGCTCCTTCGCTGGCGTACGTTGGCTTAAGCGACTTCGAAGATGCCCGCCGCCCCCATGCCACCACCAATACACATCGTCGCGCAAACCAGTTTCGCGCCACGACGTTTGCCTTCGATCAGTGCGTGGCCGACGAGGCGCTGGCCGCTCATCCCATACGGGTGACCGACGGCGATGGCGCCGCCGTTGACGTTGAGTTTTTCCATCGGGATGCCCAGCGTGTCGGCGCAGTAAAGCACCTGCACAGCGAAGGCTTCATTCAGTTCCCAGAGGTCGATGTCCTTGACTGACAGGCCGAGGCGCTTGAGCAGCTTCGGCACGGCGAACACCGGGCCGATGCCCATTTCGTCGGGGTTGCAGCCGGCAACGGCGAAACCGCGGAAGATGCCGAGCGGTTTGAGGCCGCGTTGCTCTGCGAGCTTGGCGTTCATCACCACACAGGCGCCAGCGCCGTCGCTGAACTGCGAGGCGTTGCCGGCGCTCACCACACCGCCGGGAACTGCCGTGCGGATGCCCGCGACGGCCTCGTACGTGGTGCCGTCGCGCAGGCCTTCGTCCTTGGTGACGGTAACCTGTTTTGTCGTCATGCCAGTTTTCGGATCGGCGACACCTGCCGTGACGGTGATCGGCACGATTTCGTCATCGAACTTGCCGGCATCGCGCGCCGCGCAGGCCTTTTGCTGGCTCTCGGCACCGAAGTGATCCATGCGCTCCTTTGGAATCTTGTAGCGCTGGGCGACGTTCTCGGCCGTCTGCATCATGTTCCAGTAAATGGTCGGCTTGTTCTTGTCGAGCCAGGAATCCTTGAACATGTGCAGATTCATTTCCTGCTGCACGCAGGAGATCGATTCCACACCACCGGCCACGTAGACATCACCCTCACCGGCAATGATGCGCTGAGCAGCCATGGCAATGGTTTGCAAGCCGGAGGAGCAAAAGCGGTTGACCGTGGCGCCCGCTACGCTGTCCGGCATCCCGGCGCGCAGTGCGGCCTGACGCGCAATATTCCAGCCGGTTGCGCCTTCCGGGTTGGCGCAGCCCATCAGCACGTCTTCGACTTCGGCCGGGTCGATGCCGGCGCGTTTGACAGCGTGCTCGATCGCGTGGCCGCCGAGGGTGGCGCCGTGCGTCATGTTGAATGCGCCTTTCCAGCTTTTGGCGAGCGGGGTGCGGGCGGTTGAAACAATTACTGCATCGGTCATGGCATGCCTCGTTTGAAAACTAATTGGCGGACGCTTGGGAAGCCTTGGACGCTTGCGACATCAGGCGATGATAGAAACGGATGGCATCGGCGTAGTTGCTGACGGCGATGCGCTCGTTGGTGCCGTGAAAGCGCGGCAGATCGACGGGCTTGGCGACGATGGGCGAGAACTTGAAAATGTGATCGCTCAACTCGCCAAAGTGGCGCGAATCGGTGGCGCCGATCATCAGACCCGGTGCCACCAGCGCCTCGGGGAACACCTCGCGGATGGTGGTGTTGACGAGCTTGTATTGCGGCGACGTGGTGGGCGACACTTTGCTGGGGTCGCTCGCCTCGTCCATCGCGTAAAGCTCGTATTTCTCTTTGGCCACCACCGACTCGACCTGCGAGCGCACGTGCGCGGTCACGCTCTCGCGCGTCTCGCCGGGCAAAATGCGGAAGTTCACCGTCGCCTCAGCCACGCCGGGCAGCACGTTGTCCTTGTTACCGGCTCGCGTGATGGTGGGTGAGGTGGTGGTGCGCAGCATGGCGTTGGTTGCGGCGCCGCCTTCCAGTTGCTTCTGTACCAGCGGCGCGAACAGCCAGAGGTTCGACAGCGCGACGCGCCCGAAGCCACTCATTTCCGGCGCGACCGTGTCAAACATTTCCGAAGCCACGCCGCGGATGCCCGCAGGCAACTGGTTGTCATCAAGCCGCTTCAATGCGGCACTCATCATGCCGATGGCACTGGTGCCAGGCTTGGGTGGCTGCGAGGAATGGCCCGGCGCGGTGTTGAACTTGAGCACCACCGAGAGGTAGCCCTTCTCGGCAATGCCAATCAGCGCGGCGGGTTTATTGAGCCCGGCGAGCACGCCGTCGGTGATGACGAGGCCCTCATCAACAATCATGTCGAGACGGACGTTGCGCTCTTTCAAGAGCTTCGCAGTTGCGACAGCGCCGCGCAGGCCACCGACCTCTTCATCAGCACCTAGGTAGAAGTAAACCGTGCGCTCCGGCTTGAATCCGGCGGCGACGAGCTGCTCGGCGGCCTCGAGCTGCGACATCAGGTTGCCCTTGTTGTCCCACGCGCCACGGCCCCAGATGAAGCCATCCTTCACGACACCGGAAAACGGCGGCTGCTCCCAATTCGCCTCGGTGCCAGGGGCGATGGGCACCACGTCCTGATGCGAGACAAACATGATCGGCTTGGCCGCAGCATTGCTGCCCTTCCACGTGAAGAGCAGCGACAGTCCACCGACGCGCTCGCGCTGCATTGCGGCATGCACTTTCGGGAAACGCTGTTCCAGCAAGGCGTGCAACGCCTCAAACTGATCCTGATTGAGCTTGGCATCGTCGTGCGACGACACCGTGGTCAGTTTCACCGCATCGCCCAGGCGCGCCGCCGCAGCGTTCTCGTCGAACGCCAGACGGGCGACTGGTGCAACGGTCAACTGTTTTGAGCCTTTGAGCAGGGTGTTCACCCCGACCACGGCGACCAGCAGTGCAAGCAATGCCAGCAATGCGAACAGCGCCTTTCGGATCATGATCGCGCCTTAGACGAACGATTTGCCTTCGGCGACGAGCTTTTTGATCAGCGGCGCTGGCTCCCAGAACTTGGCGTCGTCCAGTGGGTTCTGCTGGAACTTCTTCATCATCTGCACGACGTTGAACAGGCCGACCTGATTGGCGTAGTTCATCGGGCCGCCGCGATAGACCGGGAAGCCGTAGCCGTAGATGTAGACGATGTCGATGTCGCTCGCCTTGTTGGCGATGCCTTCTTCGAGGATGTGTGCGGCCTCATTGACCAGCGAAAACACGAGGCGATGCACGATTTCATCGTCGCTGATCTTGCGCGGCGTCACGCCAAGCGTTTCGCGATGTTTGACGATCATCGCCTCGACTTCGGCGTTCGGGATCGCGTCACGCTTGCCCGGCTGATAGTCGTACCAGCCCTTGCCGACCTTCTGGCCGAAGCGGCCCATTTCGCAGAGCAGATCGGCCGTCTTGCTGTAGCGCAGGTTGGGCTTCTCGACATAGCGACGCTTGCGGATCGCCCAGCCGATATCGTTGCCCGCGAGGTCGCCCATGCGGAACGGGCCCATCGCGAAGCCGAATTTCTCGATCGCCTTGTCGACCTGCTGCGGTGTGCAGCCCTCTTCCAGCAGGAAGCCGCCCTGACGGCCATACTGCTCGATCATGCGGTTGCCGATGAAGCCGTCACAGACGCCGGAAACAACGGCGACCTTCTTGATCTTTTTCGAGGTCGCCATGACCGTGGCGAGCACGTCTTTCGCCGTCTTTTCGCCGCGCACCACTTCCAGCAGCTTCATCACATTGGCGGGCGAGAAGAAGTGCATGCCAACCACGTCTTGCGGACGCTTGGTGAAGCTGGCAATCTTGTTCACATCGAGCGTGGATGTGTTGGAGGCGAGGATCGCGCCGGGTTTCGCCACAGCGTCGAGCGCCTGAAACACCTTCTCCTTGACGCCGATTTCCTCGAACACCGCTTCGATGATGAGGTCGCAGTCTGCGAGCGCCGCGTAATCTAGCGTGCTCGTGAGCATGCCCATGCGTTCGTCAAGTTTTTCCTGCTTCAGTTTCTTCTTGGCGACCTGCGCTTCGTAGTTCTTGCGGATGACGCCGAAGCCCTTGTCGATGGCTTCCTGCTTCATTTCCAGCACGATCACTGGAACCCCGGCGTTGAGGAAGTTCATCGCAATGCCGCCACCCATGGTGCCTGCACCGATGACGCCGACCTTCTTGATGTCACGCGGCTTGGTGTCTTCCGGCACGTCCGGGATCTTGGACGCCGCGCGCTCGGCGATAAACAGGTGGCGCAGCGACACGCATTCCGGCGTGAACATCAGGTTCATGAAGATTTCGCGCTCGGCCTTCATGCCGTCGTCGAACTTCATCCTGGTGGCGTTCTGCACCGCCTCGACGCACTTCCTGGGCGCCGGGAAATTCTTGGCCATCGCGGTGACTGTGTTCAGCGCGAACTTGAAATAGGCATCGGCCTCCGGGTGGCCGACCTTCATGTCACGCACCAGCGGCAGCGGGCGGACGTCCGCCTTCTCCAGCGCGAAAGCAATCGCGCCCGCCATCAGATCGCCCTCGATGACTTTGTCGAACAGCTTCTGGCCGGGGAAACTCGCGATAAATTCGCTCTTGACTGGTTCGCCGGAAACGATGAGGTTGAGCGCAGCTTCAACGCCAATCACTCGCGGCAGGCGCTGGGTGCCGCCCGCACCGGGGATCAGGCCCAGCTTCACTTCCGGCAACGCGATATTCGCGCCCGGCGCGGTGACACGGTAGTGGCAGCCCAGTGCAAGCTCAAGACCGCCGCCCATGGCGACGCTATGGATCGCAGCTACCACGGGCTTCGACGACAACTCGCACGCCCGGATCAGCGACAGCAGATTCGGCTCAGCGACTGCTTTCGGCGAACCGAATTCCTTGATGTCGGCGCCGCCAGAAAATGCCCTGCCAGCGCCGGTGACGACAATTGCTTTCACCGTTACGTCGGCGTTCGCCTTTTCCAGTCCCTCAGCAAAGGCCACGCGCAGCCCGTACGAGAGCCCGTTGACCGGAGGATTGTCGAGCGTGAGGATGGCAACGCCATCGCGTACTTCGTAGCGGGTAGTCATTTGGAAACAGTCCTCCAGAAAATAATGCGTTTCGATGCTCCGGTATGGTCACGCAGACTGCGCACCGCTGCTGGAGCGTTCACATTCAATCAGCCCGTGAGTTTACGTCGGCGGCACATCATGTCATGTAGATGATTGCCCTTTGGAGCGAGCGCACCAAACGTGGCGTAGGCGCAGTAAACCCGCCGGACGTTGAATGTCGCTGAGTTAATGTTTCGCCTGTATGAAAACCGTTTTCAAAATTGACGTGCAGTTTGGCGACTGCGACCCGGCTGGCATCGTGTTCTTTCCGAACTTTTCGAAATGGATGGATGCTGCCTCGCTGCACTTTTTTGTCAGCCACGGCGTGCCGCCCTGGCGCGAATTGGTGAAAACCACCGGCATCATCGGCACGCCGCTGCTGGAGATCAACACCCGCTTCATGAAGCCTGCGACCTACGGCGAATCAATCGAGATACATACCGAGATCACCGAGTGGCGCCCGAAGGTCTTCATGATGCAGCACATTGTCATGCGTGGCGAGACACTGCTCTGCGAAGGCACCGAGATTCGTGCGTTTTGCGTTCGTGACGGCGACCGGATCAAGGCGATCGAGGTGCCGGCGGACATCAAGGCGCGCTGCTCTGCCTAGCGTCTGACCAAGACCAATCTCATCAATAGCCTCGCCGGCCAAACGGTTGCACAGTTGATCGGCGCCATCTCTCCCATTCCATCGTCATAACAGCACACTCACGCCTAAGACAACTTGCAAATTGACCGGTCAGCCGTGGCTGCTTGACCTATCATTCAAGTTCAATATTCCTAGTCTTTATCCACCGGCGACACATGGCAGCCGACAGCAAGGAACGCCGCCGACACACACGACGTGCCACCCGACTGCGCGGGCAAGTCAGTATTGGGACACGAGAATCTGTCGCAGGCGAGGTGCTCGACTACAGCGACACCGGCCTGTTTGTTGGCAATCTCGCACGCCAGCTTGAGGAGGCCGAGGCTGTCCAGCTGGTTGGGAGCCCGATCACGCTCACCATCCCGCTGCTTGGCCGCAATGGCGGCGGTGAGAGCCGTATTGGGGGCGTGATTGCCCACGCCAGCCCTGAAGGCATTGGCGTTGACGCCCCGGACCTCGACGATGAAGCACTGTTCAGTCTGCATCTATCCGCCAACGAATACGGCAAGCGCAAAGGTGCGTTGAGTGGCGTCGGCCCTGCCGCGATCGACCGGACACAGACAAGCACATTGCGCGAGCAGTGCGCGAGCATATTCGATGAGTTTCTGGCTACGGTGATACCCGACGTCCTGCGCCGGGCTGGCGAATCGCTAGGCGAAAGCGCCGACAGCGCCCGTGATGATGCGTCACGCACAATGTTCGTTGATAGTGCGCAGGTACTGAAGGCCCAGCAGGCGACGCTCACTGAGGCAATTGCATCCCGCCTGCAGCGGCGTGTCAGACTATTTGGCGCCGACAGCGAAACAGCCGCGCTCATACGTCGGAGCTCCGGGCTGGAGTTGATGGGGGATGAAGATCTCGACGATCTGCTCGCGCAAACAACGCTGATTGCTGCCGTCGAAGCCAACATCGTGCCTCAACTCAATGAGTTCGAGCAACGTTATGGACGTCTGCTCAATCAGAAGGTCACGCGGCAGAACAATCCGTTTGGACTGGAATCGATCTGTCAGGGTTTTCGCGACGGCGTCCGGACGCTAAGACTCCCTGACGACGCCCGTCGCCTCTTTGCGCCCGCGCTACAGGCATCGCTTGAGCTGAGAGTCGCCGCGCTTTATGGTCGTCTGAACCGCGCGCTCGCGACTCTGCGCAGCGAGTCGCTGTCCAGCGCACCATTCACCGCATCACCGTCCACTGGCAGTGCCGGGGGGGGAGGCGCTAGTGGCCGTGCAAACGTTAGCGCTGTCTCTGGCGCATTCCCGGCGTTGGCGTCAACGGCGATCAGTACTGGCGGAGGCAATCCATTGCTCGCCGATGCCAGTCGCAGTACTGCCGCAGCTGGCATTATCAGTGCGCCTGCCCCCTTGGCGCAGGTGGCATCAGAATCCGGGCGCTTGCTCGACGTCGTCGGTCGACTTGACGACAGCGCACGCGCGCTTGCGCAAGGACTTGGTGGCGGGGCGGCACACATCGACGACATGCGTATTGCCCAGGCAGCCATTGCCGAGGCAGACCTCGGTGAACTGGTCCGTGCCATCGATCGCCTGTCGCTGCATGAATTGCGTGGGCCTCGCGACGGCCCGCCGGGTCCGTCCGTCGTCGAGCAACTGAAGGCTCGCCTGCTTGACGCCAGTTCCGGCGAACAACGCCGCTTGAGCGGAGCCATTGAGCGCACGCTGGCTACTACGAGCGACCTGGTTGCCCGTTCGCTTGCCAACCTGATTCCAGATTCACCCGTCGATTCACTGCTGCGGCGCCTGGAGCGCACGCTGCTCAAGGTGTCGATCACCGATCCAACTTTCCCCGGCTGGGCAGAGCACCCCGCCCGGCAAGTCGTCAATCTGATTGACCAATATGCGATGGCGGCGGACGACGCTGGCCGTTTCTTCGACGAGAAGTTGAATCGCAATTTGAATGCGTTGGTAGATCGGATCTGCGAGCGGGCCGACCAGGACCCGCGCGTTTTCGAGGTGGTGCGCAACAGTCTGATCCAGGATCTCGAAGGCATCCGATTGGCACGCCGCGGCCGGGTCGAACGCCTGCAGGAGGCTTTGGCCGGGCGCGATCGTATTCGCCAATCTCGCGAGCGCGTCGACGGCGCGTTGCAGAAGCGGCTGTCAGGGCGACGATTGCCACGCAACGTGCTGCGCCTGCTCGATACCGGCCTCAAGCACTATCTGGTGCTCGTTGCCCTGCGTGCCGGGCCGGACGAGACCGAATGGAGTGATAGTCTGCACTTGGTAGACCGCCTGTTCCAATGGTTCGATCCGTCGACCGATCCTCGTGAGGATGGCAACCTGCTGCTCGGCGATATCGAGCGGCAGCTCGCCACCGTAGTGGTTGATCGCCAGGAGTTGACACGAATCACCGGCAGCCTGACTGAAGTCCTGGGCGCCCCCCCGGGTGCAGCCGCCGATAACTGGGATCTGGTCGCGGTGCCGCAATTCGGTGACGCTCACAAAGCCACTCGTGACCCGGAATTGCCGAAGGCTATCTCCGGCATGCGGATTGCCGACTGGTGGGAATTTACGGTCGATCGAGCCAAAGTGCCGATGCAATTGATCTGGCTGGGGCACGGTGGTGATGACTTTGCGTATACCAACCGCTCGGCAACCAGCAAGCTGGATGTGTCAGCCGCTGATCTCGCGCGCCGCATCGAAAACGGCAGCGCCCGCCCGGGCGCCGATCTTGATCTACCGGTGCTCGATCGCTCGGAATTCTCGCTGCTCGACGAAACCTACCGCAGCCTGCTGGCGCGAGCGACGCACGAGCGCAACACCGGCCTGATGAATCGCAAGGGATTCCTGCACCAGCTCTCGCAGATGTCGATCGCAGCCAATCCGGCAAGCAGCCAGGAGCACGTGCTTTGTGTGCTGGAATTTGACCAGTTCCGTCTGCTTGATCAATCCTGGGGCAACGAAGCGACTGAACGACTCGCAGGTGAGCTGGCCGCTGTCGTTCGTACCTATGCCCCAGCCGATTCGACGGTAGCGTCGCTGCGCGACGATTCGATCGGAGTTCTGCTCGCCGGAAGAACACTGTCCGACGCCGAGGCCGTGGTTGCCGACCTGGTGCGGCAGTTGAGCGACTATCGCTACGAGTTTGGCGGCCGCACGTATCGAATTGGCGTGAACATCGGCTACGTCAGTTTCGTCCCCCACGAATGCACCGGACTGGACGCACTTCGGCGCGCGGACCTGGCGGCCACGGCGTCGCACAGCCGGGGACGCAATGCCAGTCAGGCGTATGTCTCCGATTCACCCGACCTGCTGAGTCACGCTTCACTGGCCGACTGGGCAGGAAGGGCCGATACCCTTCTCGCTGGTGGCGGGCTGTTCCTGCGATGCCAGCTTGTGCAGCCAGTCGTGCGAACTGACGTACAACAGGATAAACCGCTGCCGTACTACGAAATCCTGCTTGGTCTGTCACATGATGATGCCTCCGGCGAAAGTCCGGATACGCAGGGCTTCATCGCTTCGCTCGAGGAACTGGGCCGCGCCCATGAAATTGATCGCTGGGTGCTTGAACACGTGTTTGACTGGATGGCCGCGAATCTGGCGGCTATCGATCACGTCAGTGGCCTGGCAGTGAATCTCTCGGCACAGTCGATCGCTCGCACCGACTTTTCTGCCTGGCTGCGCGACGCTCTGGCACAGCGCGGAGCACTTGCGCACAAGTTGGTCTTCGAGATCACTGAGACTGCCGCCATCGCAGGCTACGGCATCGCGCAGGAATTCATCCGAGAGATGCGCCGCTTCGGTTGCCGCTTTGCGCTCGACGACTTCGGTAGCGGCTACACCTCCTACGCACACCTCAAGAATTTGCGCACCGACATCCTGAAAATCGACGGCAGTTTCGTTCGTGACATGATTACCAGCGAAAGCGACGTAGCGATGGTCAAGTCGATGAGCGACATCGCCCATGTGCTGGGCATGAAGACGGTCGCCGAGTGGGTCGAGCAGCCAGAGGTACTCGCCCTGCTGGCTGAGGTCGGTATCGACTATGCGCAAGGCTATGCAATCGAACGTCCATTCCGGCTGGAACTCCTGGCCAGCCGGATCCTGACTACGAATGCCGCGTCACAAGACGGCATCGGGCAATTTGACGCGGTGGCCGGCGCCGCCAGTTGATCGCGTCGACGTAGCGGCTTTTGTCGCCAACCGCCAGCCTGTACGGCATGGGCGTGTATTCGACGAACAGCCGACTTCGCGAGAAATCGGCGGTAAGCCCTCACCAAATGGCCGTTTGATCGAAAAGCTGTTCCCCAATGCAGGCGTCGGCGTTAAGGCGGCAATTCATCAGGCCCTGGCAAGAAACGGCATTGGATGGCCTAAACCTCCAGCCACTCCTTGCGGATGTTGGCATCGGCTTTTAGCTCCGCCGGTGTGCCCTCGAACACAATGCGGCGGTCGCCCATCACGTAGACGCGGTCGGAAATCTGCAGCGCGATGGCGAGCTTCTGCTCGACCAGCACCACGCTGATGCCGCGGCGTTTGAGCTCCTTAAGATACTCGGCGACCAGTTGCACGATGGCAGGTGCCAGCCCTTCGGTCGGTTCGTCGATCATGATCAGGTCCGGGTCGCCCATCAGCGTGCGGCACAGCGTCAGCATCTGTTGCTCGCCGCCGGAGAGCACGCCCGCCTCGGTGTGTTGCCGTTCGCGTAACCGCGGGAACATCTTGTACATGTCTTCGAACGACCAGCGGCTGGGCTTCTTGCCGCCTTTTTCGCCTAGCATCAGGTTCTGGTGTACCGTGAGTTTGGGGAAGATGTCGCGACTCTCTGGCACATAGCCCAGGCCCAAATGGGCAATTTCATAGGCTTTCATGCCAAGGATGTTTTTACCGCGCCACAGCACTTCGCCCCGGTTGTCGACCATGCCCATGATCGCCTTGACCGTCGTCGAACGGCCAGCGCCATTGCGGCCGAGCAGCGCGACAATCTCGCCCTCTTTCACATGCAGGTTGACCCCCTGCAGAATGTGGCTCTTGCCATAGAAGGCGTGCAGTTCCCTGACTTCCAGTGCAATCTTGTCTGCGCTCATACTGCAGCTCCTTCAGCCGCAGTTTCGGCCTCAAGCACCGCGCCGAGGTAGGCTTCCTTCACCTTCGGATCGGCACGTACCTTGTCCGGCGTGTCAAACGCGATCACCTCGCCGTACACCAGCACCGCGATACGGTCGGCGAGCCCAAACACCACTCCCATGTCGTGCTCTACCGTGAGCAAGGTCTTGCCAACGGTGACGTTGCGGATCAGATGCACAAAGCGGTCCGTCTCACTGTGACTCATCCCTGCTGTTGGCTCATCAAGCAGGATCACGTCACCTCCACCGGCGATGGTGATGCCGATCTCCAGTGCGCGCTGTTCGGAATAAGTCAGTAGCGAGGCCGGCACATCGCGTCGGCGCTTGAGTTCTATCGAAGCCATCAACGCCTCAGTGCGGTCGTTGAGCTCGGTCAGCTTCGAGAGCGGCTTCCAGAAGCTGTACTTCTGGCCACTGGCGTAGAGTGCAGCTGCACGCAGGTTCTCGAACACCGTCAGGCGCGAGAAGATGTTGGTGATCTGGAAGCTGCGCGCCAAGCCACGGCGATTGATCTCGTAGGGCCGTTTGCCCACGATGTCTTCGCCGTTGAGCCTGATGCTGCCGCTGCTGGGCTCAAAGCGCCCGCTGATCAGATTGAACAGCGTGCTCTTGCCGGCGCCGTTCGGTCCGATCACGGCGACACGTTCGCCTTTCCGGACCGCAAGATCAACGCCACGGATGATCTCGGTCTTGCCGAAGCGCTTGGTGACGGCCGCGAGTTCGAGGGCGATGGGGGCGTTACTCGGGCTCATACGATAGCCGCCTCTGCCTTCTTGATGGCCTCGGCAATACGTTCCTCGCCGTCGTCCCACACTTTTTTGAACTTGCGGCGCCAGACCTCAAAACCGAAGCCACCAATCAGCAGCACCGCGATTGCCGTCACCCACGACAGGCTGCTTGCCGCATCCAGCGGAATCTTCGCTACTGTCAGCGCGGAGCCAGAACCCGCCGCGACCTGAATCTGGTAAAGCATCTCGACAATCGCCGCAAATCCCCACAACGCGATCAGCCCGAAAAACAGCATGCCAGCATAGGGCCAGCGCATCTTTCGCCATTCACCGTACTTCACCCGGCGCAGGTTGAGCATGATCAGCGCCGAAAATCCGCCCGGCGCGTAGACCACCATGATCAGGAACACGATGCCAACATAAAGTTGCCACGCCTTGGTGAACTCGGAAAGCACCACCAGCGCGAAGATCAGCAGGATCGCGCCGATGATCGGCCCGAAGAAGAAGCCGACGCCGCCGAGGAAGGTAAACAGCAGATAGCCACCAGATCGCACACCGTGCAGCAGATCAGCGGTAGCGGCTTCAACGTTGATCGCCGTGAGTCCACCAGCAACGCCCGCGAAGAAGCTTGACGCCATCACGATCAGATAGCGCACCCAGCGGGTGTCATAGCCGACAAATTCGGCCCGTTCAGCGTTATCACGCACCGCATTGGCAATACGACCCAGCGGGGTCTGGGTAAAGGCATACATCGCTGCGGTGCACACGAACAGATAGATCGCAATCAGGTAGTACACCTGAATCTGCGGTCCAAACGTCAGCCCCAGATCCTTCAGCCAGCCCTCGCCGGCAGTGCGGTTGGCGTTGATGCCGGCCTCGCCGCCGAAAAACTCGGGGAACATCAGTGCCGCAGCGAAAACCAGTTCGCCGACGCCCAGTGTAATCATCGAGAAAGGGGTACCTGCCTTGCGGGTCGTCACAAATCCCAGCAAGGCACCGAACGCTAGCCCCGCCAGACCACCAACCAGCGGAATCATCCACATCGGCAACCACCACCCTCCCGCGACTTTGTTCATCGCATGGATGGCCACGAAGGTGCCGAGACCGGTGTAGACGGCGTGGCCGAATGAAAGCATGCCGGCCTGCCCGAGCAGCATGTTGTAGCTCATGCAGGCGATCGCCGCGATGCCAGTCAGACAGAGCAGCGTGAGCGCGAAGCTGGACTGCGCAGCCAGTGGCAACAGCAGCAGAATGACCGCAAACGCGCTCCAGACAACGATGCGGACACCGTTGAGTGGCTTGAAATGCAGGGGCTTCAGGGCTGTGCTACTCATCGCGCGTCCCCATGATGCCCTTCGGCCGAACGATCAGCATCACGACCAGCAGGAGGTAAGGCAGGATCGGAGCAACCTGTGAAAGCTTGAGTTTCCACACCGGGTAGCCAAACGTCTCTGGCGTCACCTCAACGCCCAGCGCCTGGAAGCCGCCAATGAAGGACCAGTCGAGTCCCACGGCAAACGTCTGCATCAACCCGATCAGCAGCGAGGCAACCAGTGCCCCCCCGAGCGACCCCATGCCCCCCACGACAACGACGACAAAGATGATCGCGCCCACAGCCTGCGCCATGCCCGGCTCGGTGATGAAGGCATTGCCTCCGATCACGCCAGCGAGGCCGGCCAGTGCACAGCCGCCAGCAAACACCAGTGCGAAGACCCGCGGCACGTTATGGCCCAGCGCCTCGGTGGTCTCAGGGTGGGTTAGCGCCGCCTGAATCACGAGACCGATGCGTGTCTTCTTCAGGACAAGAAACAGGCTAGCCAGCATGCCGATTGCGACAAACATCATGAAAGCCCGGTATTCCGGGAACGCCGCGTTGTAAAGCTTGAATAGCGAGCCATCAAGGGCCGCTGGCACCTTGTAGTCAACCGGTGTGCGACCCCATATGAGTTGCACAATCTCGAGGATGACGAAAGAAAGGCCGAAGGTCACCAGCAATTCCGCGACATGACCAAACTTATGCGTTTTGCGCAATACGGTACGTTCGAAGACGCCGCCGAGCACCGCCACCAGCATGGGCGCGAGAACAAATGCAACCCAGAAATTCGACCATTCGGAAACCTGGTATGCAAAATAGGCGCCCAGCATGTAGAAGCTTGCGTGCGCAAAATTGAGCACCCCCATCATCGAGAAGATGAGGGTCAAACCGGCGGACAACATGAACAGCAGGAGCCCATAGCTCACCCCGTTCAGCACCGACATGACGAAAAATTCCAAGCTAAGCCCCCTCGTGCCGTTGGATCATTTCGGAAAATAGAGTTTAGACCGTAGGTACGCGGTCGGCCACAGTCAGGACGAAAATAAAGCCACGGCGGAAAGGTCCTGCCGTGGCTCTTCCAGCAGTTGCTGGTCAGCGCAAATTTACGGGCGCTTGGGCATCTTGCAGGTAGTCGGTGCTGTTGCCTGATTCGGCATCAGGTAGCGCATCGTCTTGAAGCCATAGCCGGTGTTCTCGGCGTCAAACTTCACACCAGTACCGCCAGCTTTCGTCCAGTTCACCACATAGAGAGCTTGTTGCAGCGCACCATCCGATGCCCGCATTTCGATCTCTTCCCCGGAGGCGCCGGCCATCTTCATGCCAGCCATGGCTTTTGCGACTTTCGCGGCCTCGGTGCTCTTAGACTTTTCGACGCCGGCAACCAGGAAGCGGATCGCATTCACTGCAGCGACCGTGTAGAACTCTTCGTTGAACTTGGCTTTGAAGCCGGTGTAGATACTTTCGAACTGGCTTTGGTCGGAATTCGGATGCCAATATGACACCATCGACACGCGATCCGCGCCGGCCGCGCCAATCGCCGTCGGCGTGCCAATCACGCCAGCATAGAACGTATAAAAGCGGCCCTTGAAGCCAGCCGCGTTGGCCGCACGAATGAGCAGAGCCAGGTCAGGCCCCCAGTTGCCGGTGACTACTGAGTCAGCGTTGGCAGCCTGCATCTTCGCGATGTAGGGCGCGAAGTCCTTCACTTGTCCGAGCGGATGCAACTCGTCGCCAACAATTTTTACGTCGGGACGCTTCTTGGCCAGAAATTCCTTGGTGAACTTCGACACCTGCTGACCGAACGAGTAGTTCTGGCCGATGATGTAGACATTCTTGATGTCTTTCTGGTCCTTCATGAAGTTGGTAAGACCTTCGAGCTTCATGTCGACGCCAGCGTCGAAGCGGAAGTGCCACGGCGAGCATTTGCCGTTGGTGAAATCCGGGTCAATCGCGGCGTAGTTCAGGAATACGACTTCCTTGCCGGGATTGCGCTCGTTGTGCTTGTTGATGGCGTCGATCAGCACGCCGGCCACGTTGGAGCCATTACCCTGTGACACAAAACGGATGCCGTCGTCGCTGGCTTTCTTCAGCAGCGCCAGCGCCTCCTGCGGGCTACCCTTCGAATCCATCGGCACGATCTCAACCGTCACGCCGCTGTTGGCCTGTTTACCGCTGAAGCGTTCTGCGGCGTACTGGAAGTGCTTGAGCTGGTTCTGGCCCACACCGCCGAACGGCCCCGAAAGACCTTCGATAAAGGCAACCTTGACGTTCTGCGCCTGCGCAGCGCCAGCCAGGGCAAGTACCGAAGCAACTGCCAACGCGGCAGGTTTCACACTGAATTTCACTAGAGCCTCCTTATTTGATCCAACGAAAGGTGAGATCGACAACCCGTCGCAAGCGTAGCGGATCACCTTAGAGTGGCCATTCTATGAAGAGGTCAAAATTTCCGTGTTATGGAAAACCCAGTATGGCGCCCAACTGCCCGGCGTACAGACCTGTCATTGAATGGGAGCGGTGCATTTCGGCATTCGTTTCCGGAAAATGGAAATCGGCAGCGGCAGGCATCCCGCAGCGGCATCGGGCGATGCCGCAATGGCTACGCTAATACGCAGGCGGACACTCTGGCAAGGCGCACACCACCGCTAAAATTGAGGCTCGTTTCAAACTACCCCCTTATTTTTGTGAACGCCCCGCTCCCCCCTGCCGCCGCCCTGTTCTCCCACGTCGAAATGGCTCCCCGTGACCCGATTCTTGGCGTCAATGAGTCCTTCAATGCCGACAGTAATCCGAACAAGGTCAATCTTGGTGTGGGGGTGTACACCGACGAAGCCGGCAAGATTCCGGTACTGGAGTGCGTCAAACGCGCCGAAGTTGCAATGGCCGAGAAGCCTGCGCCGCGTGGCTACCTTCCAATTGACGGCATCGCCGCCTACGACAAGGCCACGCAAGCGCTGGTGTTTGGTGCCGAATCGGCCATCGTCAAGGAAAACCGCGCGGTCACGGTGCAAACACTGGGCGGTACTGGCGCATTGAAGGTCGGCGCCGATTTCCTGAAACGCGTTTCGCCGGCAAGCGTCGTCTACATATCGAACCCGAGCTGGGAAAACCATCGCGCCCTGTTCGAGAGCGCCGGCTTCGAAGTCCGCGACTATGCCTATTACGATGCCGCGACGCGCAGTCTGGACTTCCCGGGATTCCTGGCATCCGTCAAAGCGATGCCACAGGGCAGCATCGTGGTGCTGCACGCCTGCTGCCACAACCCGACCGGTGTTGACCCGACACTCGACCAGTGGAAAGAAATCGCCGCTGCCGTCCGCGCTGGCGGGCTGGTGCCCTTCCTCGATATGGCCTATCAGGGTTTCGGTGACGGTGTCGAGCAGGATGGCGCCGTAGTCAAACTGTTTGGCAGTACGCCGGGGCCGATCTTCGTGTCGAGCTCGTTCTCGAAGTCGTTCTCACTGTACGGTGAGCGAATCGGCGCACTGTCGGTGGTCGCCACCGACAAGGATGAAGCGGCCCGCGTGCTGTCGCAATTGAAGCGCGTGATCCGCACCAACTACTCGAATCCGCCGACTCACGGCGGCGCCATCATTGCTGCGGCGCTGACGGACCCGCAAGCGCGCGCGCTGTGGGAAAAGGAACTCGGCGAAATGCGTGATCGCATCAAGGCGATGCGTGTTGCGCTGCACGCTGCGCTCAAGCGCCTGGCGCCGAACGCCAACTTCGAAAACATCCTCACCCAGCGTGGCATGTTCTCGTACTCCGGCCTCAACAAGGATCAGGTTCATCGCCTGCGCAATGAATTCGGTGTGTACGCAGTGGACTCTGGCCGCATCTGTGTCGCAGCGTTGAATCGGAAGAACGTCAACTACGTTGCCGAGAGCATCGCCAAAGTGCTCTGACAGTTTTCAAACGGTCAAGCGCATTTGCACGATTCAATAAATGCGCTATAATTTATTTCGTTGCGGGAGTAGCTCAGTTGGTAGAGCGCAACCTTGCCAAGGTTGAGGTCGCGAGTTCGAGACTCGTCTCCCGCTCCAAGTTTGGAAGAACGGAACCGCAACGGTTCCGTTTTTGTTTGTGCACTGTCGATAGTGCGCAAACCAGACGGCGGGTTAGCAAATCGGTTATGCAGCGGATTGCAAATCCGTTTAGAGCGGTTCGACTCCGCTACCCGCCTCCACACATTCAGTCAAGTTCCCCACCCAAATAGCAACCCGCCGCGCCGCCAGGCTGTGGCGGTGGCATCTGTCGTGGCGATTGCAGCAACGCCAACTTGCAGCTAAAACCGGACTTCGTCATCCAAAGAGCGTTCGTCGGTGCTTGATCCGCTCTCGGCATTTGTCTTCGCCACGCTGTTCTCATTGTTGAACGGCGCAGTGCTGGGCTTCATACACCCGGCGCTGACACCGGACTTGCGGCCCTGCGCCGCCGACTGGCGGATCGGGACCTTGCTGGCGGCTGGCGGTGCCGTCCTTTTCATCGGCCAGGCCGCCACCGGCGCAGAATGGGTAGTGCCCATCGCAAATGGCGCCTGGCTGCTCGGCCTCGCGCTTTACTGGCGCGCCGTTCGCCGCTTCTTCGCGACTGCCGATTCATGGTGGATTTACCTGCCGGTGCTGCTTGGTACGCTGGGTAACGCCTTCTTCGTCTTCGTCCTACCCAACGTCGCCTTTCGCGTCGGCATCGCGACCGTTTGCTGGGTTGCGCTGATCAGCGGCGCAGTCGGGACCTTGCTGCACAATCGTCATCGCGAGCGCACCATCAGCCTCACCGTGCTTACCGGTATCTTTGCCCTGCTCGCCATTTTGATGCTCGCGCGTGGTGCCTACTACCTGTTGGCGGGCCGTGTGCTCGTTTCCATCGTGCAGCCGCTGAACTGGGTCAATGCGCTCACGCCGCTGCTGATTGCGGTGCTCCCGGTGATTGGCACTACCGCCTTTGTGCTGCTCTGCTTCGAGCGCATTCGTGCCGAGCTGCATCGCGCAGCGACTACAGACGCGCTGACCGGTTTGCCCAACCGGCGAACGATTGCCGAGCGCGCCGGCGTGCTGCTCGCGCTTGCACGCGCCGGCGAGCAGCCATTCTCGGTTGCAGTCGTCGACGTTGATCACTTCAAGGCGATCAATGACCAGCACGGCCACGACGTTGGCGACCTGGTGCTGCAGGCAGTGGCTGCGACCCTGCGCGCACAGTGTCGCGGCGACGAAGTGGTCGGACGCCAGGGCGGCGAGGAATTCGTCGCGTTGCTACCGGAAGCTGATGGCGCAAGCGCCCGTCTCGCCGCAGAGCGCATGCGGGCCGCCGTTGAGGGCCAGTCGATGACGGTGGGGCCAGCGACAGCCCTCCGCGTGACCATTTCCATTGGTATCGCCAGCACCACATCCGAGCGCTTGCCGAGCTTCGATACCCTGCTCAAGCGCGCAGACATGGCCCTCTACGATGCCAAGGCGAATGGCCGCAACCGCGTCTGCGCCGCGTCGTAGCCGGTAGCCTGGCGGCCACGCGTTACGGCGCCACCATCCAGCTGCCGTTCACCCGCAGCAGGCGCAGCGTCGATGACATGGCGCCATCCTTGCTGCGCTGGGTAATCTTCGCCTCCGCGGTCCCGCCGTCGACGGTCAGGCCGTCGAAGTCCGCCGTCTTCGGATCGGCAGATTCTTTCAGGAACGACAGGATGTCTTTCGCCATCGGGCCATCCAGGTCCTTCGCCCGATCAGCAACGATGACGCGCTTCAGCGCTGCCTTGTCACCGGCCCGGGCGGCACGCAGATATTCCGCCAGCACCTTGCCCTGCGGCGTGGCCCACGCGGCCTTGCCGCTCGCATCCGGCGCGCGCGGCACCGTCATCGTGATGTCGAAACTGACGTCGAAACGGTAGCGATTCTTGAACATCTCCAGTTCACCATCGGTGTAGACGCGACCCCGCATCTGCCGGTCAGTCCAGCTCGCGATGGCGAACTTGTATGAGGTTGAGTAACCACCGCCGCCCATCGGCTCCACCCCAAACTGCACCGACGTCAGCGCCCGAGTCTCGTCAAAGGTGAACTCCAGCATGCCGTTGCCGCCGCCTCGCGCCTTCATCCGCGCAAACGGGTCGGCCACCGATTTCGGCGGAAGCGGTTGCGCCGCGAGGATGAGGATGGTTTCCGGCTTGCGACTGCTGAGCGCGGGCGCCGTGTAGGCGTAGGCAAACGGCAAATCGGTCATCTTGCCGTCGACGACGATGCCACCCGTCGCGCTGTGCACACCGGCCAGAGCGGTAGCGTCCTGCGCAAGAACGTGACCAGACTGCAACAGGCACCACAGCGCCACCGACAACCACCCTGACTGCACCGGACCCGCCGACTTGCCGACTGAATGATGGGTACGCGCCGCTGTGATGGTTTGCTTCATGATTGCTTTGCCTTGAGTCGTTCTGCCCGATGCCCGCCGCCGACGACTGTCGCCAGTCGCCCGACCGTGTGTCCGCGTTTGCAAAGACGCGTCCCGGCGCGGAATCAGGCCAGACCGATGCACTGCAACACGTTGCGCGATGCAGTCTTCTGTGAAATGCCTGTCCGTAAGGGCCTCAAGTTGCCAGAGCGGGATAGTCAACTGCCGATTGGCAAGCTGACGCTGCAAAGCTTGAAGCGCTATTTGCTTGCAGATGCAGGCTTGTCGATGCGGTTGTGTAGCGAGACTACCAGTGCACATTCAACCCGGCGATACCCCGCATACAGGTTCAGCGCGGCTTGCCGTCTGCAGCCCTTCCGCGTGACTTCGGCCAAGAACGCCGGTGCCGGCATCGGCGGAGACAGCCCGGCGCCACGCGACGGCGGCGCGGGCTTAGCCTCGCTCGCCAGTTGGGTGCACAGCCATGCGGCGCGAGCCATCCCGCGACAGCCGCCAAACGTGCCTAGTTTCACCAGGTCAATACGTTGCTGTCAAACCTCAGCGTTGCCCGGTCGGGCACCGTCCACGCCTTCAACTTCAGCACCAGCCACCACCGCGACCTCGCCGAGTTCGCCTGGCGATTCAACCGCCGCGCCGACTTGTCGGCGAACCTGCCTCGATGGATCCACGCCGTGGTCTCAGCCAAACCTTGACCACACCGCAACTACAACGCTGGCTGCGTCTGCTTGACCATCAGCAGTCGGTGTTCGCTGATATCAACCGTCAACGCCGGCAGCGATGGTCTTCCCGGTGAATCGCCTTGCGCGGACAGCGTGAAGCTGGCAGGGCAACTCTCAAGCCTCTCCGCCTCAGGCTCCGAACCGTCAGGCGCCGCCGCTGAGCGCTTTCGCCAGCGCCACGACTTGCTTGTTGGTCAGGCCACCGGCCAATGCCCGCACCACACCGTCCGGGCGTTGCACGACGAGCAGCACCTGAGTGCTGCCCTGTACGGTCGCGGCGCGTCCACCCATGCCGGTAACGGCGTCGCGCTTTTTGCCAGCCACTTCTTCGCCGGCGGTCAGCAGCATGTCAGCGTAGCCTTCCAGCGTACGCGTCACCGAGCTTGACTGGATTGCCGCGCGATCAAACCATTGCAGCGTGATCGTCGAGCTATCCCCTTTGGCCCAGGCGCAATCGGTGACATGCTCTTCGCGCTGCCGCTGTGGCTGCGCCGTAAAACCCTTGCCGGCAACCGTGCGAACGGTGTCCGGGGGCAGCAACACGGTGCAGCGTGGCATCACCACTGCCGCACCCGCCTGCGCATGAGCATCGCTGGCCGCCAAGGCCATGACGCACAGCGCGCACAAAGTCGCTGCCAGCGTCGCTCGCCATGGCCCCGCACCCGCCCGCGGGCAAGGCCCGCGTTCGTTCGGCAAATCACCCATCGTCAATTTCACCATCACCTCCCGGCGCACAAGCGCGCACCTGCCCGTCAAACCCACCCCGTGTGACGTGCCGGATTTTTATTGGTCACGCCATCGGCTCGCGCCGATCCATCGAAAAACAAGTATGCCACCCAAGCCTTTCGCCGTCATGCGTGGCAGCCCCAATCAGGCGGGCGCTTGATCCAGCGTGGCGATGCGCGGCTCGCCCGCCGCGCACAGGAAATGACGACTGCATTGACCGAACCGCCGGCGCAAGGCAAGATCAGGATTGATGACCGTCAAGCTCAAGGCACAGTTGCGGTGCGCCGCGAGCCAACCCGTGCGACATTGCGGCCATCGTCATCACGCCCTAGTTCAGGCAGGCATCATGTTCAAGCACATTCTCGTACCCGTTGACGGCTCAACCATTGCCATGCAGGCAGCACGCTCTGCCATCCGTTTTGCGCAGGCTGTCAAAGCGCGATTGACAGTCATTCACGTGATTCATGTTTACCCCTACGCGGGCTTTGGCGAGGGCTTCGCCGAAGGTCTCGCCGAGTATCTGGCGGCGGCCAATGCAGCCGCCGCTGAAGCCATCGCCGGTGTTCGCGCGGAAGTTGAGGCCGCAGGGCTGCCGTTTGAATCACGCATCGCCGAGTCAAACACCATCTGGCGTGGCGTGGTCGAAGCCGCAGAATCCGCCGGCGCAGACCTGATCGTGATGGGCACTCACGGCCGCGGCAAGATCGACCGCCTGCTGCTGGGCAGCGTGACCCAGCGTGTGCTTGCGCACTCGCCGGTGCCAGTGATGGTGGTGCACGGCGAAGACTAACGCCGCGCGGGGGAATTTCTCGCTGCTGCGGGCTAATCCGGCAGTCAGTGATCCGGCTGGCGACTATCATCGCCATCAGGAGGAATTGATCGATGCCCGCGCCCCTGAACGCGCACGGCGCTGCGCGCGCTGCTGCCCACAAGTCCAAGCTGGTCTCTGCCGATGAAGCGGTCCGTCTGATTCATTCGGGCGACACCGTCGCCACCGGCGGCTTTGTGGGCATCGGCTTCGCGGAGGAGATCGCGATTGCGCTGGAGAAGCGCTTCGAAAGCGAACAGGCGCCGCGTGACCTGACACTGGTCTATGCCGCCGGGCAAGGCGACGGCAAGCACCGCGGGCTCAATCATCTCGGTCACCGGGGGCTGCTGAAGCGGGTGATCGGCGGCCACTGGGGGCTGGTGCCCAAACTGCAGGCGCTGGCGACGGCGGGCGAGATCGAAGCCTACAACCTGCCGCAAGGCGTGATCACCCATCTGTTCCGCGATATTGCCGCCGGCAAACCGGGCTCGCTCACGCGCGTGGGGCTTGGCACCTTTGTTGACCCACGCCACGGCGGCGGCAAGGTCAATGCCCGGACCACCGAGGAGCTGGTGCGGCTGATGCCGATCGACGGCAAGGACTACCTGTTCTACAAGGCGTTTCCGATCTCCGTTGGCATCATTCGCGCGACCACCGCTGATGCCGACGGCAACCTCACCATGGAGCGCGAAGCGCTGACGCTGGAGGCGCTGGCGATAGCGATGGCCGCACGCAATTCCGGCGGTGTGGTGATCGCCCAGGTGGAGCGTGTGGCCGAGCGTGGCTCGCTGAACCCGCGTCAGGTGAAGGTGCCCGGGGTGCTGGTGGATGCGGTCGTCGTCGCCACCGACCCTGCGCATCACATGCAAACCTTCGTTGAACCGTACAGCGCTGCGTTCGCCGGCGAGATCCGGGTGCCGATGGACGATGCGCCGGTGCAGGCGCTGAATCTGCGCAAACTGATCGCACGCCGCGCCGCGCTGGAGCTGCGTGTGCACAACGTGGTGAACCTCGGCATCGGCATGCCGGAAGGCGTCGCGGCGGTGGCGGCCGAAGAACGCATTATTGACCTGATCACGCTCACAGCTGAACCCGGCGTGATCGGCGGTGTCCCGGCTGGTGGCCTCAACTTCGGTGCGGCCGTCAACACCCAGGCGGTCATCGACCAGCCGTATCAGTTTGATTTCTACGACGGCGGCGGGCTGGACGTAGCGGTGCTGGGCATGGCGGAGGTGGACGCCGAAGGCAACGTCAACGTCAGCAAATTTGGGCCCAAGCTGGCCGGCGCCGGGGGCTTCATCAATATCAGCCAGAACGCCAAAGCCGTAGTGTTTGTCGGCACCTTCATGGCGGGCGACCTGCGGGTCAAGGTGGGCGATGGCAGCCTGAACATCGTTCAGGACGGCAGCACCGGCAAGTTCGTGGCTGGTGTGGAACACCGCACCTTCAGCGGCGCCGAGGCGCTGCGTCGTGGACAGCCCGTGCTCTATGTCACCGAACGTGCCGTTTTCCGGCTGATCGATGCGGGTGGCGGCAAGCCGGGACTTGAGCTGGTCGAACTGGCACCGGGTATCGAACTCGAACGCGACGTTCTCGCCAGGATGGCGTTCCAGCCGCGGCATGCTGCCAACGTGGCAACGATGGAGGCGGCGCTGTTCAACGAGGCATCGCTCGGTCTGCGCGAGCGCATTCTCGCCACACCACTGGCCGACCGCTTCGACCTCGACACGGCGCACAACACGCTGTATATCGACTTCAGCGGACTTTCGATCAACGCACCGGCGCAGATCGATGCCATTGAGCGTAGTGTTGAAGCAAGGCTCGGCGGTCAGCAAGCCCGCGTCGCCGCCGTGGTCAACTACGATCACTTCAGCATCGCACCGGAGCTGGTCGACCCCTATGCCGCGATGGTGAACCGCCTCACCGCCCGTTACTACAGCCGCGTCACACGCTACGGCACGGGTGGCTTTCTGAAAGCACGACTCGCGACGCCAGCGCCCGCGCACCACTGAAAATTCCCAAGCAAACATTCAACTTGCATCAACCGTAACCAGCACGACCAGCCAGGATTCATCATGACCCACGCCCTCTTCCCAACCTCCATCGCAGGCAGCCTGCCAAAGCCGGCCTGGCTGTCCGAGACCAACAAGCTGTGGCCGCAATGGCGGGCACAGGGCGACGAGCTCGACGCTGCCAAGCGCGATGCCACCCTGCTCTGGATCAAGGAGCAGGAGGACGCCGGCGTTGACATCATCACTGACGGCGAACAGTCCCGGCAGCACTTCGTGCACGGCTTTCTCGAATACGTCGAAGGCATCGACTTCGAACACAAGGTGAAGATGGGCATCCGTAACAACCGCTATGACGCGATGGTGCCGGTGGTGGTTGGCCCGCTCAAACTCAAGGGCCGCGTGCATCAACATGAGGCGCAATTGATGCGCGCCCACAGCAGGCACAAGATCAAGATCACCATGCCCGGCCCGATGACCATCATCGATACGCTGTCGGACAACTACTACGGCGACAAGGTGAAGCTGGCGATGGCGTTTGCTGAACTGCTCAATCAGGAAGCGCGCGCGTTGCAGGCCGATGGCGTGGACGTGGTTCAGTTCGACGAACCAGCGTTCAATGTGTACATGGACGACGTCAAGCGCTGGGGCATTGATGCGCTGCATCGCTGCATCGAAGGGCTGACCTGCACGACGGCAGTGCATATCTGCTATGGCTACGGCATCAAGGCCAATCTCGACTGGAAGGAGACACTCGGCAGCGAGTGGCGGCAATACGAAGAAATCTTCCCGGCACTCGCGGCCAGCCGCATTGACCAGATTTCGCTTGAGTGCATGCACGCGAAAGTGCCGATGCATCTGATGGCGCTGCTGAAAGGCAAGACGGTCATGGTCGGCGTCATCGATGTCGCGAGCGATGCGATTGAAACGCCGCAGGAGGTTGCCGACACCATCGGCAAGGCGCTCGAATTCGTGCCACGCGACAAACTGATCCCGTGCACCAACTGCGGCATGGCGCCGATGGACCGTGGCATTGCGCGGGCCAAGCTCAATGCGTTGGCGCAAGGCGCACAATTAGCTAGGTCGCTCTACGGCAAATGAGTAAGTTGTCTGCTGCGGCGCCCGTTGACGCGCCGCTGGAGACAACCGATGACAGCAGGCATTCGTCCTGACCCATCCGCCCCGCACCGCACGGGTAACGTGGGCGACGACCTTCGCGGTGTGGGCAAGCTCGCCATTGACGCGACAACCAGCATCACCAGCCTGGTCGAGGCGATGCACGGCGGCATCAAACGGCCGCTCCGCAAGGGCAGCCCGGACGCTCGTGCGGGCGGCATTGCCGGCCTCGTGTATGGCAGCGTTCGCGGCATCACGCGAGGCGTTGGCTTTGGCATCGACGCCGCGCTGCGGCTGCTGTCACCCGCCCTGCGAGACGTGCCTGATGTGCGCGGGCGGGACAGCATCATGAGCATCGTCAATGGGGTGATGGGTGACTACCTGCAGCAAAGCGGTAACCCGCTCGCCATCGACATGGAGTGGCGCGTCGGCGGCCGGCGACTGGAGATAACGCCAGATGCAATCAGGCACAGCATCGCCGACGTCAGCGGCAAGCTGCTGATCATGGTGCATGGCCTGTGCATGAACGATCTGCGCTGGCAGCGCAGCAGCGAGGCTGGCCCACATGATCACGGCGCCGCGCTACACAACGAGCTTGGCTACACCGCCGTTTACCTTCGCTACAACACTGGCCTGCACATTGCAACCAACGGTCGCCAGCTTTCGCAGGCGCTGGAGGCGCTGGTCACCGCCTGGCCAGTACCGGTCGAATCGATCACCATCGTCGCCCACAGCATGGGCGGGCTGGTCGCCCGTAGTGCCTGCTGCTACGGCGAGGAAACACCGTCAACGTGGCGCCGCCGTTTGCGCAAAATGGTCTTCCTGGGCACACCGCATGCCGGTGCCCCACTGGAGCGCGGCGGGCGCTGGCTGGAATCGGTGCTTGGTTCAACGCCTTACGCTGCGCCGCTCGCACGACTGGGCCGGCTACGCAGCGCGGGCATCACCGACCTGCGCTACGGCAGCGTTCGCGAGGAGGACTGGCAGGGCAGCGATCGCTTTGAAACAGACGAGTCATCGGTTCACCCGCTGCCGCTGCCGACAGACGTTGATTGCTATGCCATCGGCGGCACCATTGGGCGCGAGCCTAACGACCTGAAGGGGCGACTGCTCGGTGACGGCCTTGTCCCCCTCGCCAGTGCATTGGGGCAGCACAAGGACGCCCACCGGGCGCTGGCCTTTCCGCCGTCTCACACGGCGGTTCTACCAGGGATTGACCACCTGCAACTGCTTGGCGCGCCCGCTGCCTATGCCGCGTTGCGCGGCTTCCTCAGCGACGGGACCGCCTCTGCGCAGACAGAAGAGTATGCTGCTGCAGCCCACCACGAGGAAGGAGCCTGACCATGACACTATGCCCGATCGCCGTCGTCGCCGGTTGCAAAAAGTGCCCGGCGTTTTCTGTCTGCCCGCTGAAAAGCACGCTTGGCGACTACAAGCCGGAAGAGAAGAAACCCGATAGCGATGCCGGTGGCAAACGGAAGAGGCGCTCCTGAAATTACATCGTCACACGACGCGTGCGTGCGGTGCGATTTATGCTTAGCATGGTGATTGCATTATTTGTGGAGATAAACATGTCCGGACGCCTGAAAACCGCCCTCAAGCTGCTTGTTGCTTCTGCCGCGCTGGTCGCCTCAACCTCGCCGTTTGCGGCCAACAGCACCGAGTGCACCAACCTCAAGCTCTGCTATTGCGTCAACGACGACTTCAAGCCAGTCATCGAAGAGAAGATCAAGTTCTACCGCCAGCAGATCGCCGATGCGCGGGCCAAGGGAAAGGCAGTCGCTTACATGAGCCTTCCGCTATCGACGCTCGGGGGGGGCTTCTTCGATGTCAACACCGAAGTGGCAAAGAAAACCAAGGATCGGATCGAGGCGCGTTTCGGCGTTGACTCGGTCTGGGTGTTGAGCCCCGGCACTAAGGAGTCCGACCTCAGCCTGCCGTCTGGCGCCCGCGGCACCAACGACGACTACATGCTGATGTGGACCCGCATCCTCGAGGGCGTCAAGGGGCTCGGCGAGGACTTCGATTTCGTGTATTTCGTCGGCCCGTCTGACTTCGGCGCCTTCTTCGGCTTTGACGGCGTTGCCGACATGAAGAAGGTAGATGCGTACTTCGATGAACGGATCAAGACCGACAAGAACCTGCAGCGTGAGGTTGAGCGTGGCCGCGTCACCAAACAGACGTTCCGAAACTACTATGGGCTGAAAGGCTCGATCACGGTCAGCAACGGCGCGCATGAGGAATGGAATATTTTCCGCACGCTCAATGAGCGCCGTCGCGCCGACAAGGCTTACGGCATGGGCAACCAGATTCCGATGCTGTTCGACGGCAAGGCGGTGCCACCCGCTACCGCCGAAATCCCCAATACACCGGGCATCAGCGGCGCCTGCAAGGTCAACTAGAAGCGGTTTCGGGGCGCCGACGTGACGGCGCCACAACGAGATAAATGCCCAGCAAGGTGACCGCCATGCCGACGATCACGTTGCCGCCCAGTTTCTCGTCAAACATCAGCCACGCCAGGATCGCGGTCAACCCCGGCACCACGTACATGGTGCTGGTCAGCCGCGTCACCGAACCCGTACGCAGCAGATAAAACATCAGCGTGATGCCAACGCCGGAAAGCACCAGAATGCTCCACGCCATCGCAATGATGACTTCGGTGGTCCAGCGGATCGAGAAACTCTCGAATGCCCGGGCGAACGGCAACGTTGCAGCCGTCGCTGCGGCGAACTGAATCGCCTGCCCGGCACGCAAGTCGAAGTGCGGCACAAAGCGCTTCTGGTAGAGCACGCCCAAGGTCGTCCCCAGCAGCGCCACAAAGCAGATCAGCGTCGGCCACCCGAGCGACTGTGCAGAAACGCCCGCCAGTTTGGCGTAGAGCACAATCATCACGCCCACAAAACCCACGGCAACACCGGCGATCTGCCGTGCATTGACTCGCTCTCCCGTCCAGTGCGCGAGACAAATGGTCAAGACAGGTTGCAAGTTGACAATGAGCGCGGCAACGCCCGCCGACAGGCCCATGCGGATGGATACCCAGACGCCGCCGAGATAAATCGCCTGAATCATCACGCCCGCCACCGCGATATGCAGCGTGTCGCGCTTGTTGGGCCACTTGGCACCGGCAAGCACCGCCAGCAACGCCATCATGATCATCACACCCAGGTAACGGACGATCAGGAACGACAGCGCTTCGGCGTCTTTCGCGGCCAGCTTGGCGACGACGTAGCCAGTCGCCCAGACGAAGATGAAAGCCGGGATGGCGACGCGAGCGCCTGCCGTTGAAATTGTTGCTGGAGCCGATTGCATGTTGTCATGCTAGCGACTCCGCCGAGCCTGCCCGCAGGCTGCAGTCCTCAGAACATCGGCAGTGGCCCCGCAGGGAAACGGTTGAGCCTTGGAAATACGTCGGCAAGCTGCGCCGTCGTCAACCCAAAGAAGTTACCACCGAGTGCTGCGGCGTACTGCTCGGTTGATGTGGTCGGGATCCAGCGACCGCCGCTGGTGTCATCCGGGCCATCCACACGCAGCGTCGGGAAGGTGCCATACAGCTTGCGCCCTGCCACGCCGCCCCCAACCACCACATGGTGACTGCCCCAGCCGTGGTCCGACCCGCCACTGCCATTGGCCGGGAAGTCGCGGCCGAAGTCGCTCATAGTGAACGAGGTGACCTGGCTGGCAACGCCCAGCTCGACCGTGGCGCGGTAGAAAGCCGCCATTGCATCGCTGACAATGCCAAGCAGCTCCGCCTGGTCCGCCAACTGGTCGATGCCGTGCGTATCAAAACCGCCGATTGAGCAGAAGAACACCTGCCGCTTCACGCCAAAGCTGGCGCGCGCCTGTATCAGCCGTGCTACCGTGCGCAATTGATCACCCAGACCGGTACCGGGAAAAACAGTTGTCAGTGCTGGCCCGCTGTTCAGCGCCTGCTGGAAGACCTGCTGGGTAGTGATGCCACGCTTGATCGTTTCGTTCCATGCCGCCTCGAACAAGTGCCCGCGCGCCACGTTGATCATCTCACCGAAACCGACCGCCAGCGGGTCGGTTGCCCCGGCCTCGTAGGCGTCGAAGCCAAAACTGCCGGAGGATGACACTTGCAACGGCGTCACGGTGGCGCCCTGCTGAAAACTGCTGCGACCGTTGACCGCAATGGCCGTGGCCACGTTCTGCACGCCGTTCATTGACGCGATCTGGTCGGCTACCCGACCACCCCACCCCAGCTTGATCGAACTGTCAGCCGTCCCGGTCTGCCATTGCGACTGCTGGTCGCTATGCGAGAAAAGATTGGGCGGCGTCTGCGCCGTGTTGTTCTGCCATTGCGTACGCGTCAATGGCTGCAACAATGGCCCCAGGTTGGCAACAGCGGCGCATTGACCGCTTTCAAACAGCGCCGACAGTGCCCCCATCGACGGATGCAGCGCAAACTGGCGTCCGCCGGTGTTGGTTGGATTGATGGCAGTCAGAGAGCCGCGATCCAGCGCCAGACGACCGCGCCCACGCTGATAGTCGCCAAAGCCCGCTGCATCCAGCGGGATCAGGAGATTGTTGCCGTCATTGCCGCCAAACAGAAAAACACCCACCAGCGCCCGGTAGTCAGTGGCAGCGCTTTGCGCGAAAGCGGCACGGGTCAGCCCGGCCATCAGTCCACCGCCGAGGGCGAGCGGCGCCACCGCCCCAAGCCTCAGCACGCGACGGCGGGATTGCAGCAGTTGTGTTGCATCAGGAGAGAAGTATTTGCTCATGCTGCGCTCCTATCGCTGAATAACAAACTCAGGTGCGATGACCGCGATATTCAGCGCCACCAGCAAACGGTCCGACGGCCGGTTTGCCGGCACCGCGTTGATCGCCTTCTCAAGCACGGTTCGCGTACTGTTCGACATGATCCCCGAGAACAGCAGCCAATTCATGCGGTCCAGGAGGCCGCCAGTTGACGAGGCAGCAGCCAGCCAAGGTGTCGTGTCGAAATCGACGCGGTTCACGTCGTCAAAACCAATCCCCCCGTCGCTGATCATCCGCGAGAAAAAATTGGTGCTGCCCACCACCTGGGTGTCGGACGCATTCTGGAACTCGGGTGCGACCAGCCCGGCCTGCGCGATGGCACCGGGTCGCGTGTAAAACGGCGAAAAGAAGTTGAACACAGACGCCGACAGCAACGGCGACTGCCCCAGGTAGTCATCGGGCGAATCGAGCCACCACACCGAGTTGCGGCCATTCTTCGACTTGCCGCCCATCGCGTTGACAAAGTGCACGAAGCGCACCATTGGTTCGCGCAGTTTGCCGTAGCTCACACTGGCAGCAGACGGACTTCGCGCCTCATCGTCCAGCAGAATGGCTCGCACCACCGCCTTCAAGTCGCCGCGGACGCCGCTACCGTTGTTATTCCATACGGCGACGACTCGCGTCATGTAGGCTGGCGAGGGATTGCTGGTGACCAGAAACTGGATCAGCCGCTTTGCCATGAACGGGCCGACGTTTGGGTGATTGGCGATGTTGTCGAGTGCGTCGCTGAGGTCTTTTTGCGCGCTTTGCCCGGCGGGAAGCACCACCCCGTTCAACAACTGCTTGGGACCGGTGGAGTGATGGCTCGGCCAATTGGCCATCTCCAGTGTCCAGTTTTCTTTCGGCGGATTGAAACCCGCCGAGAAGGACGTGTCGTTGCCGCCAAAGCTCCAGCCAGTAAACACCTTGGCAAAGCCCTGCACCACGGTCTGGTCGTAGGTCGGGATCGTTTGCCCGGCAGTATCACGCTTGGGGGTGCCATCGTCGTTCAGCTGCACCAGTCCGATCGAGAACAGTTGCAGCACTTCGCGTGCGTAGTTCTCGTTCGGCATGCGCCCGGTCGCCGGGTCTTCCTTGTCGTTGCCGAGCATGTTGAGGTAATAGCCCATCGCTGGCTGCAGGGTCACATCGCGCAGCAGCGTGCGATAGTTGCCAAACGCGTTCTTGTAGAGCGTGTCCATCCAGGAGGCGAGTGCGTCGGTGTCCTGATCAGGGGCGATGTTCGATACCACCATGATCTCGGACAGGGCGAGTGCGACGCGGGCGCGCAGGCGAGCGTCACCAAAGATCAGGTTCTGCCAGATCGCCTCGCAGATGTGCTGCTCCTCCACGCGGCCACCAGTCGCCCGAATAGTTGCGAGATAACTGGCGTGCGTACCCCACGGCGCAGTGAACTGGCTGTCGAGCCACGCCGCCGGCGTGCGATTGACGACGTCGTCGATATCAGCCGTTGTACGGGCACCGAAGCTCGCCTGGGCGAGGAACCTTGCGGCATCGACCCGTTTGGGATCGCTGGCTGCCGGTGGCGTGACGGTGCCGAAAGTGAGTATCACCTCATTCGACCACTGCGCATTGCTGCCGTTGGTTCGCGCGATGAACTTGTAGGTGCCAACAGCAAGGTCAGGCACGTCCCACATGCCGCTGGCACCGGCGCTCGCGCCCCAGCGTTTGCCATTGACGTAGAGCCGGACGGTATCGTTGTCGTGCCCGCTGCTGGTGTAACTGGCGGTCACCGTTGCCCGACCATTGCTGATCGGTCCGGCAGTGGCGGTCAGGGTCAGTGTCGCCGCTGGCGCACTGAGCGAAGCCAGCAGCCAGATCAGGACGACGATAGAACCGATTAGCAGGGACCGGTAATCGGCCGGCCAGCGCCTCAGCAACAGCCTTTGCTGGGGACTTTTTTCACCGCTTTGCTGCATAGTGCTTCCATGTAGACAAATCCCCCGGTGAAATGCAGCGGGCACTGTTCCGCCCGACTGCAACCGACGCAGTCTATGACATCGTCATCAGCAATGCAAGCAGGACGCCAGCGGTGGCGCGCAAGTGGCGATCTGCTAACGAGACGAAAACGCGATAGCTCTGCCAGTAGCACGATCAAACAAAGCCACCGAACGCGTGTCGACGGCCAGTTCGATCAGATGATCGCGGATCGGTGCCGATGGATGCAGCCGGCACACGCAGCGCTCGCCGCCGAGCGTCACAAAGGCCAGCGTATCGGCGCCAGTCAGTTCGGTGATATCGACGTGCACAGTGATGCGCTCATGCGACGTATCGGCACGCAGCGCATCAGTCATGTGCTCGGGTCGCACGCCCAGCAGTACCTCGATGGGCGCAGCGGAAGGCGGCAAATCGCTGACGGCAATATGGCGCAGCGGCAGCGTGAACGCCGCCTGCTTGCCATGCTCCTCTACGCGGGCGACGGCGACGCCGGCTTCCACCACGACGGTTGCGGGGATCAGATTCATCGGCGGCGAGCCCATGAACCCGGCGACGAAGGTGTTCACCGGCCGGTTGTAGATGTCGTCTGGGGGACCGAACTGCTGCACCACACCCTCCTTCATCACCGCGATCTTGTCGCCCAGCGTCATCGCCTCAATCTGGTCGTGGGTGACGTAGACCGTGGTGATGCCCAGCCGTTTGTGCAGCAGCTTGATCTCGCTGCGCATCTCGACGCGGAGCTTGGCGTCAAGGTTAGACAGCGGTTCGTCGAACAGGAATATCTGCGGCTCGCGCGCCAGCGCGCGCCCCATCGCTACGCGCTGGCGCTGGCCTCCAGACAGTTGCGCCGGACGGCGATCAAGCAGCGCTTCGATCTGCAGAAGTTTCGCAACGCGGGCAATCGTCGCGTCCTGCTCGGCCTTGGGCACCTTGCGCAGCGACAGCCCAAATGCAATGTTCTCGCGCACACTCATCGACGGATAAAGCGCGTAGCTCTGGAACACCATCGCGATGTCGCGATCCTTCGGCGGCAGGTCATTGACGCGTTTGCCACCGATGGCGATTTCGCCCTCGGTGACTGTCTCCAGCCCGGCGATCATGTTGAGCAATGTGCTTTTGCCACAGCCAGAACCACCGACCAGAATCAGGAATTCGCCATCGGCAATGTCGAGGTTGATGCCCTTCAGCACCTCGACGCCATTGGGGAAGGTTTTGCGAATGTTCCTGATAACGAGACTGGCCATGCGCTTCCCTAACCTTTGACTGCGCCGGCCGTCAGCCCGCGTACGAAATACTTGCCCGCCACGATGTAGACGAACAAGGTCGGTGCAGCGGCAATGATCGCAGCCGCCATGTCGACGTTGTATTCCTTGACACCGGTTGACGTGCGCACCAGATTGTTGAGCGCCACGGTCACCGGTTGCGAATCGGCGCCGGCGAACACCACGCCGAACAGGAAATCGTTCCAAATCTGGGTGAACTGCCATATGACGCAGACCATGAAGATCGGCCCGCTGATCGGCAACAGGATGCGGCGAAAGATGGTGAAGAAGCCGGCGCCATCAACGCGGGCCGCCTTGACCAGTTCGCCGGGAACGCCGATGTAGTAGTTGCGGAAGAACAGTGTCGTAAAGGCCAGCCCATAGACCACATGCACGAAGATCAAACCCCACACCGAGTCTGACAGGCCGACGGCGCCCAGCGTGCGCGCCATCGGCAGCAGCACCACCTGAAACGGAATGAAGCAGCCGACCAGCAGCAGGGTGAACAACGCGTCGGAGCCGCGAAAGCGCCAGTGGGTGAGCGCATAGCCGTTCAGCGCACCGATCAGCGTCGATATCAGCACCGCCGGAATCGTCATCAGCAGCGAGTTCAGGAAGAACGGTCTCAGGCCCTCGCAACGCACGCCCGTGCAGGCGTGGCTCCACGCCTTCAGCCAGGGCTCGATGGTTGGCGCATGCGGTGCCGCAATCAGACTGCCCTCACGGATTTCGTCCAGCGACTTCAACGAGGTCGCCACCATCACCCACATCGGCGCCAGTGTGTAGATGGCGACGAGCAGGAGCACGCCATACAAGGCATAGCGGGCGACACGATTCATCGCGAGCCCTGCCCCGAACGCGCTTCGGCGTACATCAGCGGCACCATCACCGCGATGATGGTCATCAGCATCATTACCGCACTGGCGGCACCGACGCCCAACTGACCGCGGCTGAACGAGAACTGGTACATGAAGATGGCCGGCACGTCTGACGCCGTGCCCGGCCCGCCACCGGTGAGCGCCATCACCAGATCGAAACTCTTGATGGCAATGTGCGCGAGAATCAGCGTGACCGAGAAGAAGACCGGCCGCAGCGTCGGGATGATGATGCGTCGGTAAATTGTCAGCGCCGACGCACCATCGACCTGCGCGGCCTTGATGATCTCGCTGTCGACACCGCGCAACCCGGCAAGAAACAATGCCATCGCAAATCCGGCGCTCTGCCACACACCGGCGATGACCACCGTGTAGATCGCGCGATCCGGATTCACCAGCCAGTCGAAACTGAAGCTGGTCCAGCCCAGTTGCTGCACGATACGCTCAAGCCCGAGCCCGGGATTCAGCAGCCACTTCCATGCGGTACCGGTGACGATGAATGAAAGCGCCATCGGATACAGGTAAATAGCGCGAAGAAAACCCTCGCCACGAATCTTCTGGTCAAGCAGGATGGCGAGCAGCAGCCCGACGATCAGGCTGATGCCGATGAACAGACCACCAAAGATCGCCAGATTTTTCGCGCTGGTCCAGAAGCGCTCGTTGTCGAACAGATCGGCGTAACGCTCCAGCCCGGCCCACTCCCAGTTCGGCAGCAGGCGCGACTCGGTAAACGACAGCGCAACCGTAATCAGGATGAAACCGTAGACGAACACCAGACTCGCCGCAAGTGTGGGCGAGAGAACGAGCTTGGGGAGCCAGCGATCGGCTGACGCGCGAATTTGCATTCGGCCTGTTGGAGCGATACCACCGCGGCTTTCACGGTGGTATCGCTCGCCTGCAGTAAGGTCCGCTACTTGGTCTTCGACGCCTTCAGCAAAGCCGCCACCGCATCCTTGCTCGACATGTTCGAGTTCATGAACTTGGCGATCACGTCGACGATGGCGCCCTGCGTGGCAGAAGGCACTGCCATGCCGTGCGCAAAGCTCGGTTCCAGACCACCGCTCTTGGCAGTGCTGTCGAAGTCAGCCATCGACTTGGTGGCGCAGGTGTCGAATTTGGCCTTGTTGACGCCGGGGCGCACCGGGATGGAGCCCTTGTTCAGGTTGAACACTTCCTGGAACTCCGGCGACATGATGGCCGTGGCGAGGTCAAGCTGGCCTTTCTTGGCATCAACGGCCTTCACGTTGAACATCGCGAACGAGTCGATGTTGAAGGTGTACGCATTGGCAGTCCCCGGCGCTGCCACGCAGGCGTAGTCCTTGCCGGCGACCTTGTTGGCCGCCGTGAATTCGCCCTTCGCCCAGTCGCCCATGAACTGCATGCCGCCCTTGCCGTTCATCACCATTGCTGTGGCGAGGTTCCAGTCGCGACCTGCGGCATCCTTGTCGATGTACGTCTTGATCTTCGCCAGCGTGTCGAACGACTTCAACATGGTCGGGCTGTCGATCGCTTTCGGATCCAGCTTGACCAGCGCGTCGTTGTAGAACTTGGCGCCGCCGACACCGAGCACGACCGACTCAAACACGGTCGCGTCCTGCCATGGCTGGCCGCCGTGGGCGATGGCTACCAGGCCCTGTGCCTTGAACTTGTCGGCCAGCGCAAAGAACTCGTCATAGTTCGCTGGCGCCTTGCCCCCTGCCTTGTTCAGCGCGTCCTGATTGATCCAGAGCCAGTTCACGCGATGCACGTTCACCGGCGCCGCAACGTACTTGCCCTTGTACTTCATGGCATCAGCGACGACTTTTGGCAGCAGCTTGTCCCATTCCCTGGCCGAGTCGCTGATATCACCCAGCGAACCTTCGCGCGCCCACTCCTGAATCGACGGCCCCTTGATCTGTGCGGCGGTCGGCGGGTTGCCGGAAACTACGCGCGCCTTGAGCGCTGTCATCGCGGCATCGCCGCCGCCGCCAGCGACCGCAAAATCCTTCCACTTGTGGCCCTTGGCTTCGAGCATCTTCTTCAGCTCGGCGACCGACTTCGCCTCGCCGCCGGAGGTCCACCAGTGCAGCACTTCGACGTCTGCGGCGACCGATGCGCCGGCCATCAATGCAGACGCGACCGCCGCGACAATGATTCGCTTGTTCATGAAATCTCTCCTTGTTGGCAACAGATGTTGTTTTGACTACCGCTGGGCCGCGAGTGTAGCTCGCGCTTCCAACCCGTCAATGCCGGTCATCGGCGAATGCCACTGACCAACATCTCTCCACACGGTGGCAAGCGACGCAAATTTTGTTGCCTTCGGTGTCGCGAAAGTAGGCGCCGTAGTAGTGCTCGTGATACTCGGGCCTGAGCCCCGGCGCGCCTTCGCTGGTGCCGCCATGGCTCAGTGCGGTCTGGTAGGCCGTGTCCACCGTGCTGCGCTGATCGCCGAGAAACGCCACCATCTGTCCGTTGCCGGCCGCATGTTGAAAGCCATCGAATGGCGTGCCGATCAGAAACAGCGGCCGTGGCCCTGGCTCGGATTGCCAGCCTGCCCACGGACGCCCAGGATCACAAAAGCGCTCCTGAATGCCCAGCACCGGCATCAACGCGCGATAGAAGCGCAACGCACGTTCGAAGTCGGCAACGCCAACGAATAGATGAGAAAACACAGTCGCACTCCTGCCGCAGTCGGCGCAGCCTTATTGCTGGCTACGCTCGAGGTACTCCCGCATCTGGTCGAAAAGCGGCGTCAGCGTCGCGATCTCGCAAGTGCCATCGTGAAATCGCCAGGTGGTCTCGAAATCCTCATGGCTGCGTGCGCGCCACAACCGTCCTGCCGTATCGATCACCAGCGAGTGACCAACGCCGCCTCGAAAGATACGCGATCCGTCGGTGCCGGTAAACAGCGTACAGGTCCACGTTCGCTGCGGGAAGTTGGCGGCGACGTAAGCCGCAATGTCCGCCGTCAGTTGCTCAAAAATGGTGGCTCGTGCTTTAGGTTGAGCGGCGAGCGTCGCGGCGATTGCCTGTGACAGCATGGCATCCGCTGGCGAATACAGCACGCCAGACTGCAGCACTTCGCCCTCTTCAACCGTCGCGGCGCCCGCCATGGCGCCCGGTGTGGAGCGGGAGTCAGTCATGGAGACTCATGACAAGCAATGGAAAACCCATCAGCAGCACCACGCCAAAGACCAGGTAGTTCCCAGTCGCCGGGTTGAAGTCGTCGAGCACTTTCGCCCACGACCGCCGCAGCAGCAGCTTGCCCATCGCAACGTCAAAACTGGCCATGAACAGCGCGATGACAAGGCCTAGCAGCAACAGATCCCCCGCACGACGCAAGCCCATGGGCGGCACTAGCAGGTAGCAAACGGCAAACGCCAGCAGGGACCCCGAGATGATGCTCAGCTTGAGTGCGCGTTCCTTGCCGATGCGCGGCACCACCAGAACCGTCCGGGCGATGCCGTGCAAGGTTTCCGCGCCCGCCAGCACGACACACAGCGCTGCCGTGCGAACCACAAGATCAGCATCCACCATGATTGCTACTGCTGGAATAGCTGGTCATCGGGATAGTTCTGTCGAACAACGGTATTGCCGTGCACGGCGACCTCGCCGGTCGCGCCGCGGACATAGAGCCCGGCACCAACGCCGCTATGCGCGCTGTTGCCGGTGATGACGCTGCCACCCAGTTGCGCCGCAGAATCTTCGCAGTAGGCGCCCGCACCCTCACCCGAAGCAGCGAATAGCGCGTTGTCGGTCACCCGGCTTCGCCACAGGCGCAGCCGGGAGCGCGCCAGGTAGACACCAGCGCCCTTCGCGCCAGCGCCAGCATGGAGAGTGTTGGCCTGGAGGGTGCAACCGGCGATTTCCACCTTGCAGTCAGTGCAGTGCAAGGCACCGCCGCGGGCTTCCCCCTTCAGCGCCTCAATCGAATTGCCGATCAGCATCGACTTCTGGATACGAACGGCAGAATCGACGCACCACATCCCGGCACCTTCGAGCAGATCGTCGTCGCCGCGAACACGATTGCCAGCCAGCACGCATTCCTGCAAAGCCATCTTCGTCCGCGTGGCCGATATGGCCCGTGCCCTTCCGTTCGAGCGGATCTCAATGCCGCTCAGATAAACGGACGTGTTTTCGGCACGGACCACACTATCGGCCGCATCTCCCACGAGCACCACACCGCGGCGACCGAAGTGAGTGGTACTGATCACCACGTCCGGCACGTCAACCAGCACCACATCCTCGGCGTAAACGCCCGGGCTCACCATGATGGTGGACGGCCGCTGCAGCGCACACACAGCATCCCCGATCGTCGGATACTGCGCTGGCACCAGCAGCACGTCATGGCCGACATCCATCGGTAAACGCCCGACACGGCAGGTTTCGTAGATTGCGGATGCCCGTGTGTCACGCTGGTAGCGAGTAGTCCTTGAACATGTCGCGCAGCTTCGCTTTCATCATCTTGCCGGTCGCACCGAGCGGTATGGCATCAACAAACTGCACGTCATCCGGCACTTGCCATTTGGCGATCTTGCCGTCGTAGAACTGGATGATCTCGTGCGCGGTCACCTCCGTGTTGGGCTTCTTGACCACCACCAGAATCGGCCGCTCGTCCCATTTGGGATGACGGATGCCGATGCAGGCCGCCATTGCCACGGCCGGGTGCGCCATCGCGATGTTCTCTACGTCGATCGAGCTGATCCACTCGCCGCCGGACTTGATCACGTCCTTGCTGCGGTCGGTGATCTGCATGAAGCCATCGGCATCGATGGTGGCCACGTCACCGGTCGCGAAGTAGCCGTCGCGGTCGAGGATATTGCCGCCCTCGCCCTTGAAGTATTCCTGCACGATCCACGACCCGCGCACCAGCAGGTCGCCCGACACCTTGCCGTCACGCGCCAGCTCGCCGCCGTTCGGATCAACGATCTTCATGTCAACGCCGAACACCGCGCGGCCCTGCTTGAGCAGGATACTGCGCTGGGTTGGCCAGTCGGCTTCCAGATGCTTGCCCTTGAGCGTGCCGTAGGTACCAATCGGGCTCATCTCGGTCATGCCCCAAGCGTGATTGACGGTGACGCCGTACTTTTCGCGGAAGGCGTCCAGCATCGCGGGCGGGCAGGCGGAGCCGCCGATCACGGTGCGCTTCATGGTCGACAGCCTCAGTTGGTTCGCCTCCATGTGCCCGAGCAGCATCTGCCACACCGTCGGCACGCCCGCCGAGAATGTCACTTTTTCGCCTTCGAACAATTCATAGATCGACTTGCCATCGAGTGCGCCACCCGGGAACACCACCTTGGCGCCCACCATTGGCATCAGATACGGCAAGCCCCAGGCGTTGACGTGGAACATCGGCACCACCGGCAGCACAGTGTCGCGTGAGCAGATGCCGATGACATCGGTCGCGGCGCCCGCCATCGCGTGCAGCATGGTCGAGCGATGGCTGTACAGCACGCCTTTCGGGTTGCCCGTGGTGCCACTGGTGTAGCACAGGCTCGACGCCAGATTCTCGTCAAATGCGGGCCAGACATACTGGTCGGAATGGGCACCAATCCAGGTTTCGTAGCTCTGCAGATTCGGAATGCCGCTGTCGGCCGGCAGCTTGTCGGCATCGCACAGCGCGATGAAGTGCTTCACCGTAGGCAATTTGGCGGCGACCGCCTTGACCAGCGGCAGAAAGGTCATGTCAAAGCAGAGAGCCTCATCTTCCGCGTGGTTGATGATCCAGGCCAGTTGCTCCGGGTGCAGACGCGGGTTGAGGGTGTGCAATACCCGGCCGGAGCCGGACACGCCGTAGTAAAGCTCGAAATGGCGGTAGCCGTTCCAGGCCAGCGTGCCAACCCGTGCCGATTGGGCGAGCCCCATCGCGTCGAGCGCGTTGGCAATCTGCTTGGCGCGGCGGTTAATGGTGGCGTAGTTGGAGCGATGAATGTCGCCCTCCACGCGGCGCGACACCACCTCCGTGTCGCCGTGATAAGTCGCAGCAAATTCAATCACTGACGAAATCATCAGCGGGTGGTATTGCATCAAGCCTTGCATGGTTCCTCCTTGTGGCATGGTTGTCGTGGCGCTAAATAACCGGGCGATCACATAGGTCGGCGGCCAGCCGATTGGCCGACACAGCGCCAGCGTTGTGCGGCTACTTAAGTTCCGTGTTGTCAGCAATCGTAACCGCTGTAGCGCTGCCTACAACTCAGCGCCGTTGCTCAACAGCTAGCGTCGGATCGCCCGGCTTGGTGAATCCCCCCCGCAGTGGGGCCGTACGCGCAGGTGATTTTCGTGGAAAGCACCTTTTGGTCAAGAAGGTCATTGCCATATCGGTCAGTAATGTAGGCGACACTCGGATGCCTGCAGAACGAGCGCGCCAGCTCCGGACGAGCGGCGATATCGGCCAGTTGTGCCTGCGCGCACTCGGCCAGCGTCTCGCGAGCGCGCAGCGGATGGCGCGCCACGCCGTTGCGCTTGTTGTGACCCCACACCACCTCGTCGGGGCTCATGTCCGGTCCGTAGCCGGGCAGCAAGTGCAGCCTCGGCCTGCCTTTGCAGCTCTCCGCGTAGTCGCGTGCCGACCTGCTGTGGTGGGCGGGCAGTCGATCCAGCACCAAGTGCAGCGGCTTGCGGCGGTGCTTCATCATCTGCCGCAGCCGTGTCACGAACTTCTCCCCGTTGAGGCTACCCTGGTAGGGGGCGAACCCAAAGCTCTCCCTTGCCGTTGACCGCCGGACTCACCGCAAAGCTGTACGTGACGCCAGAGCGTTTCTAGCTAAAGCTGACAGCAAAATCTGCGGCCACGCCGTGCAGTTCGCTCGCCATCATGTCAGCAAACAGGCTGGCCCCCTTAGGCCCCAGGTGGGTGTAGTCGAAACGGCTTTTCACGCCCTCCGGCAATGGCATTTTCGGCGGCGGCTCTTCGGCCAGCGTATCGGCCTCCGCAGTACCCATCGCAGCGACTGCGGCGTAACTCTTCGCATTAAGGTCAATCACCGGTACCGACTTTTCGCGCGCGACGCGTATCACCGCCTCAGCCCAGGGTCGCAAGTCATTCTGCAAGACACCGTCCTTGAAGCTGCGACGTGTCAGCGGCGTCACCAGCACCGTGTCGCCACCTGCAGCCCGTACCTCGTCGACATAGCGCGCCATGTTGACCGGAAACTCAGTCACCAGATCGGTGGAGCGCTCGGCTTTGCCGGGCTGATCGTTATGGCCGAACTGGATGAGCACCCAGGTCTTGCGCGCTTTGCCAGACGCCGCACTCGCCCGGTTGTCGGCAAGAATCTTCAGCATGTTGTCCCACAATCCTTCGACGCGAAAGCTCTTCGAGCTGCGTCCGCCGCGCGCCAGATTGATGCACTCGGTGCTCGCAACAAAGCGCTTGCACAGCGCATCGCCGTAGCCCGTGCGTGTCGCCATCGTCGAGTCACCCACCAGTATCACGCGAATGCCCTTGTCGGCGATCGTTGCTGAATGGTTCATCGCCTGCGAATACCCCGGAGAATGTTGCGCCATTCCGCACACGACGATCGCGGTGGCCGCGAACCTGATGAATGTGCGATGGAGTTTCATGCCTGTACTCCCCAAAAAAACGCCGCGACGGGTGGATGCCCGGCGCGGCCAGATGGACGCTGCGTGGGCAGCATCCACTCGTTGCCTGGTGACTAAACATAGCGACATAAATAATGTCGCATTAAGTAACTATACTGATGGCAGTT
>ENA-UOYA01000213-UOYA01000213.1-activated-sludge-metagenome-genome-assembly--contig:-NODE-213-length-80548-cov-5.731169_pt1 | contig 80548 bp, 65 predicted proteins | sample MGYA00238163_ERZ764804 | MGnify/ENA primary metagenome ERZ764804 (study PRJEB28919, sample SAMN05720223) | activated sludge metagenome | isolation source: Anaerobic digester | place: Hong Kong...
CCTTCCCCACGGATGACAAACTGGCAAAGAAGATTATCAAGAGGTGCTGGAAGATAGCAGACAGGAACAGTTTGGATTTGCGCCAAAGTTACACGCGAATTTTAAAAGATCTTTCCTACGATCAGCGCTTCCGAAATCACCCACGAAACAGGGGTAAAGCCAGGAAAGCCGATAAGAAGGTGCGCACCATAGCCGGACGGCTCGTACGCGACGTGGAAAGGAAACTGGGCGCCAAGGTTAATGTGCAATGCATCAGCAAGGGGAAAGAGCATAAACTGTACGAGTTTAGAAACAAGGCATCCATCACACGAACCGGCAGCGGTGTAATTGCAGGTGCACTGAGTTTTAGAAATGAATTTGACGGGCACACGCTAGACAAGGCTATCGAGCAAGTGGAGAAGTTGACAGGAAGGAAACCCCGAAACGGTATCTGCGAAAGGAGTTACCGTGGAAGAAGTAAAGTCAGGGATACACTCATCCACATCCCCAAGTCCTTTAAGAAAGCATTGAGTACGTATCGAAAGAATAAAGAGCGAAAGTACTTCCGCAAGCGTGCGGGCATTGAGCCGGTAATCGAACACCTGAAAGAAAATCACCGCCTCTCGCGCAATTACTACAAGGGAATTACCGGGGATGAGATCAACGTGATGCCCGCAGCTGCCGGGTTCAACTTCAAAAGGATGATGAACAAATGGAAATCATCTTTTGAACCGGTTTTAACTCCTATTTTCGACAGTTTACATGCCTGCATCCATACGAAATTAACTGCAGAAGGCTTACAGCGGACGAAAGATGTTTTGGAAGAAGCCAACCCGACCCGGTCACGGGAATACCCTACATCGATCCTTACAAGGGTTCTGATTGGGACAACCCTGTGTTTGGCGAAAACAAGCATTATTTGTGATCCATCCTGCTTAGCACCATCTCACAAAATTCAAACATGGGGCAAAATGATAACAATAACGTCTATCGAATTGTAAAATAATGTGTCGCTAACCAATGTTTATACATCGGATCCAAAAAACGAATGCCACCCTGCATCTCATCGATGATATCCAGGTCGATAAGACGCTTTTTCAACTGAATCACATTGGCAGAAGTCCCCAAGTCATATTTTGCCAGCGTAGCTTTTGAAGTCAACTGTTTTTCATTATTCAATATAGCTTTCAGTAATGACAATTGCCTTGTACTCAATAGATCAGTCATATTCACAAAAAGCAGACTGAGCTGGTTGATAATATCATCAAACGCATTTTCCACAATAGGCAAAGTAACACGTTTGACAGTCCGAAACCACACCTGTTGTGCTAACTGCTGCACGTAATAAGAATGATTATCAGCCAGTAGAGCAATCCGTTCAGCCTCCTCCGGGAAAATCTCTTTTTGGGTGTCGGCAAAACGTTTTTGAATAAACGAAACCCAATTGGATGTCGGTATTTTTTCTAAAAACAGGATATCTCCAAATTTGTAGAAAGGCATGGAGTAATTCGAAAAAACATCCAGCAACATATGCTGTTTACTCCCATACAAACAATAGGCTGTCTTTTGATGGGTCTGCCAATGCGCCCGCAGTTTCCGCTGAAATACATCAGAATGTTCAAACGACGCGATATTCTGAAACTCATCAATACAGACGACAATACTCAAATCTTTTTTTTGGGCTATATTCTCCGCCAGGTTGAGAATGTCGTCGGGATGCTTTTGTAACTCTTCCCAGCCAATAGAAAAAGATATCTTGCTCTGCTTGTCGGGAGAAAAAGAAACTTGCGGCATAAGCTGCTTCAAAAAAAATCGGGTGTGTTTCACTAAATCATCCCATCCGGAAGAGGTTGCTTTCAACACTTCGTTTGCCAATAACAGGTAAAACTCATACTCACTCCGAATGTTGAAAACATCAATATGCACGACCTTAAGCTTCTTGTTTTCCTGAGTTGCCAACAAGGATGCCATCCTTACTAAAGACGTTTTACCCCAACGGCGAGGCGATATGATCATGGTATTGACAAGCGAATTGAAATTATTTTTCAACCGTTCCAACTCTTTTTCCCTATCTGTAAAATCGATACGTTGAGGTAATTTCCCATAAACAAATGGTGTATTCATAATTATCCTGTATTTCGACAAAGATAACTTATATATTTATAACTTACAAAAATATAACTTATAAAAGTATAACACAAGCACAAAAAAGTGATCGAAAAATTATCCGCTTCGAAATTTGATTGAACAGGGTGTTCATCCAATCCTTCCCCAATCGTAGCGGTTTCCGCTCAAACGGCTGAGTTGTTGTTTCAACACCAGATGCTCCGGCTGTGAGAGCTTGGGGTCCCGGGAGATGATGCTTTCCGCAACCTCGCGGGCGCGGAACAGGATGGCGTTATCCCGTACCAGGTCGGCTATTTTAAGGTTGAAGGGGATACCGCTTTGCTGCGTGCCTTCCAGGTCGCCCGGGCCGCGTAGTTTCAGGTCGGCTTCGGCGATAACGAATCCGTCGTTACTCTAGGTCATGATCTCCATCCGCTTACGGGTATCGGAAGAGAGCTCGTAAGGCGTGATCAGCACACAGTACGACTGGTCGGCGCCACGTCCCACCCTGCCCCGCAACTGGTGAAGCTGCGACAAGCCGAAACGTTGTGCGCTTTCGATTACCATTACCGAAGCGTTCGGCACATTGACTCCCACCTCAATAACGGTGGTGGAGACCATGATTTGTGCTTCGTTGGCCACAAACCGCTGCATCACCTCCTCTTTCTCCGCAGGTTTCATGCGTCCGTGCATTTTACAGACGGTAAATTCGGGAAAAGCTTCCCGGATATGGACAAACCCCTCTTCCAGGTTTTTCAGGTCCAGCGTCTCACTTTCCTCGATCAGGGGATAGACGATGTAAGCCTGCCTTCCGGCTTTTACCTGTTCGCGGATAAACTGATATAGTGCTCCCCGCTTCTTGTCGTACCGGTGCAGGGTCTGCACCGGTTTTCTTCCGGGAGGCAATTCATCAATCACGGAGACATCCAGATCGCCGTAGACCGTCATGGCGAGCGTACGGGGGATAGGGGTGGCCGTCATCACCAAAACGTGTGGAGGATGCTCGTTCTTCGACCAAAGTTTCGCACGCTGCGCCACGCCAAAACGATGTTGTTCGTCGATAACCACAAATCCCAGGTTGTTGAATTGCACCACATCTTCAATAAGGGCGTGGGTACCGATAAGGATGTGTATGTCTCCCGACAACAATCCGGCATGGATGTCCGCACGTTCTTTTTTCCGGGTCGAGCCCGTCAGCAACGCCACATTCACATCCATGTCCGACAGCAGCCCGCGGAAAGTCTCGAAGTGCTGTGACGCCAAAATTTCGGTAGGGGCCATCAGGCAGGACTGGAAACCGTTATCCATCGCAATCAGCATGCACATGACCGCCACCAACGTTTTCCCGCTACCTACATCACCTTGCAAAAGACGGTTCATCTGCTTGCCCGACGCCGTATCCTTGCGGATCTCTTTGATTACCCGTTTTTGCGCGTTGGTCAGTTCAAACGGCAGGTGTTTCTCGTAAAACAAATTCAGGTACTTCCCCACCCTTTTAAAAACAAAGCCGTTGAGTTTGTCTTTCCGGTCGGCAGCATACCGGACGATGTTAAGCTGGATAAAAAACAACTCCTCAAATTTCAACCTGAACTCGGCATCTCGCAGCAATACGGGATTCCTGGGGAAATGAATGTTTTCGACAGCGTCGTGGAACGACATGAGATGAGCCGTTTTCACCACATCGGCAGAGAGGGATTCTGGAAGCCTGCCGTTAATCATTCCAAACGCATTTTCGATGATTTTCTGAACGGCTTTCGAATTCAGGTAATGGTTTTTCATCTTCTCCGTGGTGTTGTACATCGCCATGAGGCCATCGGGCCGGTCGGCTTCGCTCAAATAGGGATCAATATCGGGGTGGGCTATGTTCCAACGGTTGTTGAAAAGCGTGGGTTTGCCGAAAATGATATACTCCTGATTGGCCTTGTACTTATTTTCCACAAACCGGATACCCTGAAACCACACCAGATCGATAAAGCCCGTACCATCGGTAAAATGCGCCACAAGCCGTTTTTTCCGTCCTTCACCGAACATTTCGAAAGCCGTTATTTTCCCTTTGAGCTGGATGTACGGCATACTACCGTCGATTTCGTGCACGTAATACATCCGGCTCCGGTCGATATACCGGTAAGGATAATAGCGTAGCAAATCGCCCAGCGTGAAAACGTCGAGTTCCTTATTTAAGATCCCCGCCCGTTTGGGGCCCACACCCGGAACAAATTTTATGTCGGTCTGAAGGATCATCTATTGCAATTCTACCACGCGAACAACGGGAATTGCTTCATAGTAGCATTCACCTTTTCACGAACCGATAGGCTTTACATAAGGCAGGGGCGAACCACCGTGGACATGCATTTCGACCGTGAACCTCGATTCTATGCCTGGGTGGGCTTTGATGGAGGAGTCTGGTTCGGTGCCGGACAGTACAACGATAAAGATCCATCCTCATTGCGGTACCTTGCATTCAAGATCGGTGAAACAGACGGTACCGAAGGGCAGGGGAACTGGACTGGCTATATACCAAAAAAATACATCCCCTACGAAGCCCAGCTGAATGCAATCAATAATATATCATCACCCAGCTATGCATGGCCCATCATGCGGCTGAGCGACCTCTACCTGCTATATGCCGAAGCTATCAATGAAGCCGAAGGCCCTGCTGGTGCAAACAGTGCCGACCTGTTCCACTACATCGACCTGGTTCGTGCCCGGGCGGGGCTGCAGGGAGTGAAGGAGTCGTGGGACAACTATACCAACAATCAGAAGTATACCACGCAGGCAGGAATGCGGGAGATCATTCAAACGGAAAGATTGATCGAGCTTGCGTTCGAAGGCCACCGCTTCTGGGATATCCGCAGGTGGAAAACGGCTCCCAGCGAATACCACACTCCGTTGAAGGGTTGGAACATGATGGTATCAACCATCGACGGTACGGAAGAGGAGGTCAACCGGATGATGTATCAACCGCAGCTTCTTGCAGAGCAGAAGTTCGGTATCCGTGACTATTTCTGGCCTATCAGGACCAGCGATATCGAGGCGAATCCAAACCTGGTACAAAACATTGGATGGTAACTACTAAATTTTCACATCATGAAGAGTAAAATACTATATACCGTAATTTTTCTTGTCTCAGTTATCTGGACCGGTTGCAAGGAAGAGGGGCGCATTGACTTTATCGACATGTCGGCTCCTGCTCCGGGACAGGTAAAAGATGTCGTCGTAATAAACAGACCGGGAGGTGCCGTTTTGAAATACATATTGCCCGAAGACAGAAACCTGCTCTATGTACGTGCTGAATATGAGATCAAGCCGGGTGTGATCAGGGAGACAAAGTCGTCGTTCTACAAGGATTCACTGGTTCTGGAAGGGTTTGGCGTTCCAGATACGTACAATGTCAAGCTCTTCTCTGTAGGCAAAAATGAGAAAGAGTCTGCACCAGTAGTCGTTCAGATTAATCCTACAACAGCTCCAGTGCAACTGGCAACCAAAAGGTTCAGGGATACCTTTGGCGGTGTGGCCATTGACTTCGAAAATCCTGAGAAAGCAAGCCTCGCCATCGTATTGATGGCAGACACGGCCAATCTGGGATACAAGAGCGAATTGATCACCTATTACACCTCCATGCCAAAAGGGACTTTCACCTATCGCGGTGTTGACGGTCTGGATCCGGTGGAGCATGAGTTCTCCATGTATATCAGGGACCGGTGGGGTAACTACTCCGATACCGTAACCGCTACTGTGACACCCTGGTTTGAGGAGTTCATACCCAAAGTAACCTGGAGAGACTACACGCTGCCTGGCGATATTCCTCCGGTAAATGCCAGCTACCCGATTACAAGAATATGGGATGAGGTGTATGGCGTTGACGGCTTCCACGGCATGGAAACCCAGATGCTTCCTCATACGCTGACCTGGGACCTGGGAAGAACCGTCAAATTGAGCCGCCTGAAATATTGGCCAAGGGGTCATGCCGACGACAGATGGAAACGAGGCCATGCAAAGGTATTCGAAATCTGGGGATCCACTTCGCCCAATCCTTCCGGCGAGATGGACGACAGCTGGATACCGCTCGGTCGATTCGAATGTGTGAAGCCATCTGGCCCCGGAACACAAATTACACAGGAAGATATCGCTTTTGCGGATGCCGGGATCGAATTTGAATTTGGCGTCACCGATTTTGCCCCAAATCCATTTACACCGGTCAGGTATATCCGCTTCAGGACCATATCAACCTATGCCAACGCCTCATTTTCTACCGTCCATATCGTGGAATTGAGTTTTTGGGGAGAAATTGTAAATTAAGAAAAACTAAAGAGTTATGATGAAGAATAATATACTGTTTATCATCTTTATCGTGGTCATTGGGGTATGCACCGGTTGTGACAGTCAGACCGACATCTATGAGAAGTACATCGTCCCCAACGGACTGATATATCCGGGACCTGCACAGAACCCGGTTGCATATCCGGGAAACAAGCGGATAAAGATATCCTGGCTGAGAGGTACTGATCCCAGGGTGCAGACGGCAAGAATATTCTGGAACAATTATACCGACTCGGTAGAGTTTATTGTCCCTGCTGATGTGGATACCGTATCCTATATTATCGACCCGATTGACGAAAATACCTACTCCTTCATGATCCATACCTATGACAACGAAGGCAACAAATCCATACCCATCGAGGTATTGGGAGCAGTCTATGGCGATAATTACAGAAACCTGCTGACTAACCGGTTACTGAAGAGCACCTATTACGATGGGCTGGATTTGAAACTCAACTGGGGAGTGGCAGGCGATACCGAGGTGGAAACCTTGGTGAACTGGGTCGACACAAATGGCGCGCCCCAAAGCATGGAGGTTGATCCGGCTGAAAGCGAGACAGTAGTCCCCAACTTTAACCTGAATGAGCCGTTATCTTACAGCACCATCCACAAACCGGACTCGCTGGCGATCGATATGTTCCAGGCGACACCAAGCGAAAAGATGATCGACCCGGTGATACTGATTCCCAAAAATACCTGGAGAAGCCTGAGTCTGCCAGGCGATATGGGGATGAATGCAAGTTACCCGTTGACGAACCTCTGGGACAACAACACCTCCAACTTTATGCACTCGGTAGACCCGGTGACGCTACCTTGTACTTTTACCTGGGATATGGGGTTAAAGGCGAAACTGAGCAAGATGAGAATCTGGCCGCGGAAAAGCAACGACGACCGCTGGACCAGGGGACATCCGAGACTGTTCGAAATCTACGGATCACTGGAGCCCAACCCTGACGGCAGCCTCGACGACAGCTGGATCCTACTGGGAAGATTTGAATGTGTCCAACCATCCGGCAACGGGATAGCCACACCCTGGCAGCTCCCCACGTCAGAGGACATCGCGTTGTCCGACAACGGGATAGAATTCGAATTTGTACCCAATGATTCGGTAGATCCAAATACAACTGTCCAATATATCCGATTCAGAAGTCTTGAACATTTCAACCCCGCGGCTGCTCCACGCATCCTGCTTGCCGAGATCAGTCTCTGGGGGACCTTGGTGAGATAAGATCAGTCTTGACCTTATCTCTTAACCCGGCAGGTATCAATTTTCAATACCTGCCGGGTTCTCTTTTCAGGTAGTCGGTTGACTCCCTGCGCAGAAGTGTGCGCCACCGGGAAAAACAATAGTACAATTTTCTTTTGCCGTGTTTACAAATTTCCTTAAATTTGGGCCGATAATCCTGTAGAACCTATCGACAATGGCAATGAAAGGCATACTTACCGCTATCCTGCTCTCTATCTGTTTACTCTCCCCGGCACAGGAAAAATTCAAAGAGGGATATATCGTCAATAACCGGCACGAGAAAATTCCCTGCCTCATCAGAAATAGCGGAGATGAAGAGTCTACTCAATATTTTGAATACCGATTAATGGGGAGTAAAACAACCCAGAGAATCGAATTGTCTACAGTTGAAGAGTTTGGCATTGAGGGAGAATTCAAATGTATCAGGGCGCTGATATCCATCGACATGTCGCCCGACCGGATAAAGAGCATCAAAGATACCGTACCCCAGTGGGAAAAGGGACACGCTTTCCTCCACGTGCTGTTTGAGGGGGAACTGGCATCGCTATATTCCTACAATGACCATGGCACGCCCCTCTTCTTTTTCAGCCTGGAAGATTCGGATATCGTCCCGCTCGTTTATAAAAGGTATCAGGTTGAAACTTCACCCAATATCATCCAGCAAATATTGTACAACAACATGTTCAGGGATCAGCTCGATTTTTACCTGGCTTGCAACGGCAAAAAAAGCACCGACAGGATCGGCTACTCGAAAAAACAGCTGGTAAGGTATTTTGAAGAGTTCCACAAATGCAGGAACAGCAGCTACACCCTGTACCGGAGTGCCCAGACAAGAAAAGGGATACTGTTGTTGAAGCCGGGCATCGGTGTCGGCAGCATGGCACTCGACATACAGAATACAATTGATGCAGCCCCGAAGATCCGCTTCGACAAGGAGAGCAGCATCGGTTTCGGAATCGGTGCAGAGTATATTTTTCCGTTCAACCGATACAAGTGGGCATTTTTTGCCGAAGCCAACTACCTGACATACAAAACAGGCAACATTACCGTTGGCAACGAGAAGAATCCGCCCATGTACAGCGGTTATGCCGTAGATTACAGATCGGTGGAACTCCCGGTAGGCATAAATTATTATATGAATCTCGACAGGAACAACCGGCTCTTTGTCAAGGCAGCCTTCGTGCCCTATATCATTAGATCAGGATCGCATATCGATTTCAGCGATAGCTACCGGGAAGAGTTCTCCGCCTCCTCCCATACGATGTTTGGTATCGGATACAACTACCGGTCACTGGGGATGGAGTTTGACTACTATACCCCGACCAACGTTACGCAGAACATCTACAAGCGAAGCTCCAATCTGGTACGAATTGCCTTGAAGGCATCCTATGCTTTCCAATTGTTTAGCGATCGGGGCAAGAGATAGATCATTTTACTAACTCTATTTACAATTTATCACTCACAGGATTCATTATATTGACTTTATTTTATTAATTTGCATATTATAAAAATGATATTCCCACAAATCAATGGCCTATTTCTCCTATGTCAAATCAATTTATGAGAAGTATATAGATCAGCTATACGCTTACGCTCTCCATTGGGGATTTGACAGAAATGTTGCCATGGATGCCATACACGATGTTTTTTACAAACTCTGTTCGAATGGCAATTCATTGGAAAACGTAGCGAACGTAAAGTTCTTTCTTTTCAGGTCACTTAAAAACAGACTCATCGATATCTACCGGTCAAACAGGGAACATGCGGGAATACTTGCCTCCAACGGTGATGGCGGCAATGAGATGTCGTTCCGGTTGAATGTAAGCATTGAAGATGATCTGATAGAGGAAGAGGATCGGGAAGAGATACGTCAGAAAGTGGAAAAAATATTGAACCAACTGACCGACAGGCAGCGTGAAATCATCTATCTTCGCTATGTCCAGGAGTACAGTTATGAAGAGATTGCAGCACTTATGCAGATATCTGTCCTCTCCTGCCGCAATCTCATGAGCAAGGCGGTAACGCGGATAAGGGAAAGCAACCTTTTCTCCATTTTCCCTGCTCAGGCGATCTGCCTCTTTTCATTTTTTTGAATTTCTCTCCAAGTTTTCATATATTTGAACGATGAAAATCAAGGCAACCGGGCCTATTGGTAGAAACTCACACTATTTTAAATAATTAGAATTAATTATGACCTCCAGAAGAGACTTTTTAAAAACCCTTGGGGGAGTGACACTCCTCACGGTGGTTCCCAGAAATGTACTGGGTAAGGGGTTTATCGCGCCAAGCGATGAACTGACAAAAGGAATTATCGGCGTTGGCGGAATGGGGCGTGGTCACATTCCTTACGACAACACACGCGTGGTAGCCATGTGCGATGTCGATAAGAACCACCTCAACCAGGCTGCTGCCATGGTAAAAGACAAAATCAATCTCTATCACGATTTTCGTGAACTTATCCTCGACAAGAATGTCGACATCGTTCATATCGCCACCCCGCCCCACTGGCACGGGATCATGTCGATTGAGGCGGCCAAGGCAGGAAAAGACATTTTCTGTGAAAAACCGATGACCAGGACCATTGGTGAGAGTAAACGCGTCGTCGAAGCGATCCGGCAATACGGCAACATCTTCAGGCTGAATACTTGGTTCCGTTTCAAGGATCAGTTCTACGGACTAGGAACACCGGTAAAACCGCTCAAGAAACTTGTCGATAGCGGACTCCTTGGTTGGCCGCTGAAAGTCACCATCAGCAAACATACCGGTTTCGACTGGAAATTCTACTGGGTGGGAAAAACTCATCTTGAACCGCAGTCCATACCCCAGGAACTCGATTACGACATGTGGCTGGGCCCTGCCCCATACAAACCATACAATGCCCATCGCGTCCACTCAACCTTCCGCGGGTACTGGGATTACGACGGCGGAGGTCTTGGCGATATGGGACAACACTATATCGATCCTGTTCAATATCTGCTCGGCAAGGATAATACCAGTCCGGTAAAGGTAGAGGTTGACGCCCCGCAACAGCACCCCGATGCAGTGGGTACCTGGCGCTCCATCACCTATACTTACGACGACGGTTGCCAGATTATCCTCTGGGGAGGTGACTACGGCGAACCCAACACCCCATACATCGCCGGTCCAAACGGAAATGTATACAAGAACTTCGTATGCGACATCCCCGACTGGCAAAAGAAACTGGCCGACTTCCCCGAACCGGAGGAACAGAATGCCAATTTCATCGAGTGTGTCCGCAACCGGCAGAAGTTTGCACTGAATGAACTGAATGGTCACCGCTCCGCAACCATCGTGAATATGGGTGCAGTAGCACTCCGATTAAACAGGACACTCGAGTATGACCCTGTAAAAGAGATGTTTGTAAACGATGAAGAGGCCAATCGCCTGATCGATCAGCCGATGCGAGCTCCATGGAGTATTTAACCTATAAAATGTCAGAAAATGAAAGCTATTAGACTCATCATAATCTGCTTGCTGATAGCAGGCGGACTTCAGGCCCAACTGCCGCAGGGCAGAACCAAAGCCACAATCATTGCAGATGCATTGGCTCAACTTCCGGCCGACAATCAAACCCAATACAGTCAAACAATGACCGATCTGGTTTCTACCGGTGAGGAGGGCTTGCTGGAACTGATCGGACGAATGAATCCTCCGAGCAACCAGAGCAACGAGCGGTTAGACTACGCCATCAGCGGTTGGACCAATTTTGTGGCAAACGATGAAGCCAGACGAGCGGTTGCTGCAGACGCTTTTGGAAAAGCTCTCGGCCAGTCGCTCGACAACGAGGTGAAAGCCTTTGTCATCCGTCAACTTGGCCAGATAGGCACCGACCAGCATGTGGAGAGCCTCGCCGCACTGCTGAAAGAGGAGCAGCTCTCCGCTCCGGCAGCACAGGCACTGGTCTCCATTGGAAGCGAAAAAGCCAAGGAGGCCATCGCTGCCGAACTTTCAGCGAGCCGGTCGGAAAAACTGAAGATCAATCTGATCAACGCATTGGGTCAGGCAAGATATAGCCCGGCAGAACAGATATTGCTATCCGAACTGGGAGAGAATCCATCGGAGGAAATTGCCAATTCAGTGCTGGCCGCTCTGGGCAGTATGGGAACCAGAAATGCAATTGTTCCGCTGAAGAACGCTGCAAAAAAGGTCAACTACTCCTATCAGGGTGCCAACGGTGCAACTGCGGCCTATATTTCACTGCTGAAGCGGTTGGTCAAGAGCGATCCGAAAGAGGTGGCAAAAGAGGGCGAACAGCTGCTCGCTTTTGCCGTCAAACAGAATCGTCCCGATTTAAAGGTGGCCGCATCACAACTGCTGCTGGAAGTCCCCTCCGTGAATAAGGGCAAACTCCTCAACAGTGCATTGAAGGATGGCGATATCAAATATCTCACCCGTTTGCTGGAGGCATATCCGTTCCACAACGACCGAAAAGCGACCGAAAAGATCGTTAAGGAGCTGACACCGAAGGCTTCTGCCGGAAAGCAGGCCGCCCTTATCTACTGGATAGGTAACCACAAGATTGCAAATGGAGCCACCCTGCTTTCGGGTTACGCCACATCAGGGAACAGGATGGTACAGAAGGCTGCCATCTCTTCACTTGCAAAGATCGGTAACGAACAGGCCATGCTGGTTCTGGCCGGACTCTTGAAAAACCGGGACGATGAAACCGTATCACTGGCAAAGGATGCCTTGTCGACCTACAAGGGTGACATCTCCTACACCCTCGCTTCGGTTTTCAATGAGTGCGGCGATGCCGGGAAAAAAGCCATCCTGCAACTTATCGCCAACCGGAAAATGGAATCGCAATACAACCTGGTGTACAACCAGCTGTTTACCGACAACAGCGTCATTAAGGCCGAGGCTGCCAATACGCTGCAACATGTGGTGACCGACAAGCAACTGGACGATCTCTTCAATCTGCTAGAACAGTCGGATGCCGCTTATCTTCCCGCACTGCAACAGGCTGTCAATGCCGCCCTTTCCGCACTTCCGGCCGGTGAGCAGATGAAACTGGTATCTGACAGGATGGGAAGATCGGCCAACAAACACCTCTATTATACCGCCCTGGCCAACAGCGGTACTCCCGAGGCGATGGCGATGATTACCAAAGCATACGGTTCAGAGAGTGGCAAGAATAAAAGTGCTGCCCTGGATGCTCTGATCAACTGGAAATCCTTTTCGGCCATCTACCCGATGCTCGATATCGCCCGTAGCAGTAACGATAAGGGTGAGCTGGGCAAGCTGACCGATGCCATCGTTGCCACCATCGCCAAATCTGACCAGACCGATGCCGTCAAGTATCTCTATCTGCGTGAGGCGATGCAGTTTGCACAAACCGACAAGCAGAAGAACGAGATCCTCCGCCAGTTGGGGAATACCGGCCAGTACCAGGCCATGCTCTTCGTGGCCCCCTTCATGGATAATGCGGCATTGAGTGAAAATGCAGCGCTGGCGGCCATGAACATCGCCCTGAACAACCCAAGTTTTGCAGGTGCTGAAACCACACGCATCCTGGAGAAGGTGAGCAAGACGCTGAAAAATCCCGATGCCGGATATCAGCGTGAATCGATCAAGAAGTTCCTGAACGAGAATCCGCAGACGGGTGGATATCTCTCCATCTTTAACGGCAAGAACCTCGACGGCTGGAAAGGCCTGGTAGAGAACCCCATCAAGCGCGCCAAAATGTCGGCCAAGGAGCTGGCTGCTGCACAGAAGAAGGCCGATGCAGTGGCAAAAACCGGCTGGATTGTTGAAGATGGGATACTGCTCTTCACCGGTAAAGGGGACAACCTCTGCACCGAAAAACAGTATGGCGACTTCGAGATGCTGGTCGACTGGAAACTCTATCCCGGACCGGAGCCCGATGCCGGCATCTACCTGCGCGGCACTCCCCAGGTCCAGATCTGGGATACCGCCCGCGTGAACGTTGGTGCACAGGTTGGATCGGGAGGTTTGTACAACAACCAGAAAAACCCGAGCAAACCGCTGAAGGTGGCAGACCAGAAGGTGGGTGAATGGAACACCTTCCGCATCCGGATGGTGGGCGAAAGGGTTTCGGTATGGCTCAATGGCGAACTGGTTACCGACAATGTAATCCTGGAGAACTACTGGGATCGCAGCCAGCCGATCTTCCCGATCGAACAGATCGAACTACAGGCACACGGCAGCAAGGTGGCCTACCGCGACATCTTCATCAAGGAGATCGAACGGCCCGAACCTTTCCAGTTGTCTGACGAGGAGAAGAAGGAGGGCTTCCGCATCCTCTTCGACGGGACCAACCTCGACCAGTGGATCGGCAACAAGAGAGACTATGTGGTGGAGAGTGGCAATATCGTACTCTATCCCAGCCAGAACTTCGGCGGCAACCTCTACACCAAGGAGCAGTTCGACAATTTTGTCTTCCGCTTCGAGTTCATGCTTACGCCGGGAGCCAACAACGGTCTGGGTATCCGTACCCCCCTGGAGGGCGACGCCGCCTATGTGGGGATGGAGCTGCAGATTCTCGACAACGATGCCCCCATCTACAAGGATCTCCAGGCATACCAGTACCACGGTTCGGTCTATGGTGTCATCCCGGCCAAACGGGGATACCTGAAACCCACCGGCGAATGGAATTACCAGGAGGTGATTGCCGATGGCGACAACATCAAGGTGATCCTCAACGGTACCACCATCCTCGATGGTAACATCCGCGAGGCATCCAAGAACGGTACGATGGATAAGCGTGAACATCCCGGACTGCTTAACAAGACCGGACATATCGGTTTTCTGGGTCACGGTTCGGAGGTGAAATTCAGAAATATCCGGATCAAGGAGTTGAAATAGGTATCCAACAGATAAAGAGTAGAGACAGAGAACCATTAGCGGAATGACCCGGCTAATGGTTCTTCTCTTTTTTCCGCAAAATGAAACCGATTCACTCAAGCTCAAACCGGAAGTCAGGATTTGGATTACCGTTAAAAAATGAGTGAAATTGCAGGTTATTCGCAATATTATACTATTTTTGTTTCGTATGGTGCAAACCTTGCGCAGAGACAAAAAAAGAGAATCACAAAATCATAAAACCATCAGATTATGGCAACAACAGCTAAACTCTATTCACTCAGTCTGAACAACACAAGAACCTATCTGTTTGCAACCCTTTTTGTGCTGGGCAATCTGCTCCTGCCGCAACTGGCGCATCTGGTGCCCCAGGGAGGTCTCATCCTTCTCCCCATCTATTTCTTTACGCTTGTTGCAGCTTACAAATATGGGATTCATGTCGGCCTCCTGACGGCGATCCTGTCGCCGTTGGCCAATCATCTGCTGTTCGGCATGCCCCCTGCCACCATGCTGCCGATCATCATGATCAAATCGGCGATCCTGGCAGTGGCGGCATCCATGGTGGCCAAATATTCAGGAAAAGTATCCTTCTTTGGTATCCTTTTAGCTATCATAGCCTATCAGGTGATCGGAACGGGGATAGAGTGGGCGATGACCCGGAACTTCTTCATCGCAGTGCAGGATTTCCGTATCGGTATTCCCGGCATGCTCCTTCAACTGACAGCCGGATACTTCGTATTGAAAGCCCTCGCTAAAGTGTAGAGAGCCACAATGAACAGAAAATCATTTGAAGAGGTTTTGCAACGGTTTCGCGAGATTGAATTCAACGAGAGTTTCGACATGATCGTAGCGATCGCCAACGGCGGAATTATCCCTGCCGCCATCCTGAATCAACGGTTGAACAGGGAGATATATCTGCTGAAAATCAATCTTCGCGATCCTTTCCAACAACCAAAATACGATACTCCACGACTGGTATCGCCCATCGATTTCGATTTCCACGACAAGCGTATTCTTCTGGTGGAGGATCGCATCAAAACAGGGGCGACTGTCAAATTCGCCATCGATCTCTTACAAGGTGCCAGAGAGGTGAAGACCTTCGCGGTAAATGGAAATGCCGATTATGCGCTATACAACGAAGCCTGTTTCAAATTTCCCTGGATTGTATGAACCGGTTAGCTCTACTGCTCTGCTCCTGTCTGGCTCTCTTCCCATCTGTTTATGCCGATGGGGAGCAACCACCGCAGATTGGCGACTCGATACGCCTCGATGAGGTGATTGTCACCGGTACAATGCCGAAGGTAAACCTGAGGAACTTGCCGATGAGCGTCTCCATCGTTGGGGAGGGTGAGATCCGGAACCGGTTGGAACCTTCGCTCCTTCCGCTGCTTACCGAAGAGGTGCCCGGACTCTTCATCACCCAACGTGGAACCATGGGGTACGGTGTAGCCGCCGGTGCTGCCGGCGGAATGAGTATCCGCGGAATCGGTGGAACTCCCACATCGGGCCTGCTGGTGCTTATTGACGGTCATCCGCAATTCATGGGCCTGATGGGACACCCGCTGGCCGACAGCTACCAGTCTGTCATGACAGAACGGGTGGAGGTGGTCAGAGGCCCTGCATCGGTACTCTACGGATCCAATGCAATGGGCGGGGTGATCAACATCATCACCAGAAAGCCGAAACAGGAGGGCACACACCACTCGGTCCGCTTCATGTACGGAAGTCACCAGACACTCAGTAGCGAAGCATACGGCGGGTGGAAGGGAGAGAGGCTCTACCTCAACGGAAATATCGGTCTCAACCGCTCCGAAGGACACCGTGAGAATATGGGGTTCGAACAGTTGTCGGGATACGGGAAAGCGGGATACAATATCAACCCCAACTGGAGCAGTTTTGTCGACTTCAATATCTCGAATACACAATCCTCCAATCCGGGAACAGTTTCATCCCCCCTGTCCGACAACGATGCCGACGTCACTCGCGGGATGAGCTCTTTTTCCATTGAAAATGAATACGACAGAACCTCCGGCGCAATCCGGTTCTACTACAATTTCGGAAGACACAAGATCAACGACGGCTATCTGGCAGGAGAGCCACCCAAGCCATACCGCTTCCACTCTACAGACCGGATGCTGGGATTCTCGCTCTTCCAGTCCTACACCCTTTTCGAAGGGAACAAGACCACCGCAGGCGTCGATTTCCAACGGTTCGGCGGGAAGGCGGAGAACAGGTATAGCGACGGATCCGACAACGCAGTGCTGGCAGATATCCAACTGGACAATATTGCCGGATACCTGAATCTGCAACAGAGCCTGCTGGAAAACAGCCTTACGCTGAATGTCGGAATCCGCCTCGACAATCACGAGGAGAACGGTAGCGAATGGATACCGCAACTGGGGTTGAGCTATACCCCCTCGCCGACCTCCGTAATCAAGGGGATTGTCAGCAAGGGATTCCGAAACCCAACCATCCGAGAGATGTACATGTTCCCCCCGCAGAATCCCGATCTGCTTCCGGAACGGCTGATGAACTACGAACTCTCCTTTATGCATGCGCTGCCCGGGAACCGCCTTGATTTTGGGATAAACCTCTACTATATCAAGGGGGAGAACATGATCCAGGCAGTTCCGGTCGAGGGGAGACCGATGAACCTGAATGCAGGAAGAGTGGAGAACAGAGGAATCGAGATCAATGCCCGCTACCTGGCCAGCCGCGAAATCAGGTTGAGTGCCAACTACAGTCTGCTGGAGATGACCCATAAACTGTTGGCAGCTCCCGAACATAAACTGCATCTCGGTGCCACCTACACGAAACGGAAATAGAATCTCTCCACCGGACTCCAATACATCGGCAACCTCTATATAGCTATAACACCGCAACCGGTCAGGGAGAGCTTTCTCCTCTGGAACGCCCGTATCCATTACCGGGCTCTCGACTGGCTGACCCTCTTCCTGAAAGGTGAAAACCTGCTAGGAGAGGAGTATGAGATAAACGCCGGATACCCGATGCCGAAAACTACTGCATTCGGCGGGTTCCAGTTGCAATTTTAATGACAGAACTAAAAACTGACACAATAGACTATGGACAGACGAAAATTTTTAAAAGCGGTAGCCCTCACCGGCGCTGCAGCCACTACCATCAAAGAAGCAGACGCGATGAGCCTGTTGACCCAGTCGTTCCAGACTGCCAGTGCAACCAGATATGATCTGGTTGCCGTGATGGGAGGCGAACCCGAAGTGATGTTCCGTAAGGCCATTGCTGAGCTGGGTGGAATCCAGAATTTCATCAGCAAGGGCGACAAGATCTGCATCAAGCCAAATATCGGATGGGACAAGACCCCCGAAATGGCTGCCAACACCAATCCGAAGCTTGTAACGGAGATAATCAGACAATGTTTTGATGCCGGGGCACGCGAGGTGACGGTTTTCGACCACACCTGCGACGACTGGCGCAAATGTTACGCCAGCAGCGGAATCGAGGAGGCTGCCAAAGCTGCCGGTGCAAAGGTTCTTCCAGCCCATCAGGAATCCTACTACCGGAGCGTCTCCTTGCCTAAAGGCAGAAGCCTGAAGGAGACCAAGATCCATCAGGCCATTCTCGATGCCGACAAGTGGATCAACGTGCCTATCCTCAAGAATCATGGCGGGGCCCAATTGACTATCTCGATGAAGAACTACATGGGCATCGTATGGGACAGGGGGTTCTTCCATGCCAACGACCTGCAACAGTGTATCGCCGACGTATGTACCTATGCAAAACGGCCCGTCCTGAACGTAGTAGATGCCTACCGGTTGATGAAAACCAGCGGACCGAGAGGAAAATCTGAAGCCGACGTGGTATTGTCGAAGGCACTCTTCATCTCGCAGGACATTGTAGCGGTTGATACTGCTGCCGCCAACTTCTTTAACCAGGTCAGGGAGATGCCGCTGGAAAAGGTAGGCCACCTGGCAAAAGGCGAGGAGCTGGGCATCGGCACGATGAAACTCGATAAATTGAACATCCGAAGGGTAAAAATCTGAAAATCTGACAGGTCATGTTGAGAAAAATCCGGATAACCCTCTCCATTGTTCTTTTTTCGTTAATAACATTTTACTTCCTGGACTTTGCAGAGCTGCTGCCCCCGGGCTTTAGCCTGTTGGCCGATATCCAGTTCGTTCCGGCACTGTTGGCGCTCAATGTGGTGGTGCTTGTCGCCCTGGTGGCAGCGACCCTTCTTCTGGGCAGGGTCTACTGCTCTGCCATCTGCCCGATGGGGATCTTTCAGGATATCGTAGCCTGGTTTTCCAAAAAGCTGAAGAGGCGAAAGAGGTACACCCACAGCAAGGCAAAGGGGCTTCTCAGGTGGAGCATCCTGGGAGCTACCGTTATCGCCTTTTTGTGCGGCTTCACTTTTCTGTTGGGATTGCTGGATCCTTACGGTGCTTACGGGCGGTTTGTCACCCACCTGTTCCGACCGCTATACCTGGCCGGGAACAATTTGTTGGAAACGATATTCATTTCGTTCAACAACTACAGCCTTTATCGGGTGGGCATCTACTCGCTGGGACTCTTCTCACTGTTACTCGCATTGGGCACCCTGCTCGGCATCGGCATGCTGGCCTGGTTGAACGGCAGGACCTACTGCAACACTGTCTGCCCGGTAGGCACCCTGCTCGGTTTTCTGAGCCGCTTCTCACTGCTCAAGATCCAGTTTGTGGAGGAGAAGTGCAACGGATGCGGCCTCTGCTCCATGAAGTGCAAGGCATCCTGTATCGACACGGAAAACCGGAAGATCGACTACAGCCGCTGCGTCAACTGTTTCAACTGCATCGATATCTGCAAGCACAATGGCATACGATATGCTCCGGTCGGGCTGGGAGATAGATCCACCCAGAGGGAAGAAGTGAAGCAGCCGGATGGATCAAAGCGCCGTTTCCTCTCTGCCCTGCTGCTCACCGGGGTGGCAGCCGGTAAGGTGATGGCTCAAAACGGTGCCGCTTCATTACTGACAAGACGTGAGTTGAAATGTCAGACACCCATTGCCCCGCCGGGAGCCATCAGTTTCGACCATTTCCGGGAGAAGTGCATTTCATGCCACCTTTGCGTAAGCAAATGTCCGTCGCATGTAATCAAGCCATCTTTCCTGGAGTATGGTCCGGGTGGCATGATGCAACCGAAGCTCTACTTCGATCACGGATTCTGCAATTACGACTGTACGGTCTGTTGTGATATCTGTCCCACCGATGCGCTGGTTAAACTCAGCCGGGAGGAGAAGCACCATACCCAGATGGGACAGGTAAACTTCATCCGGGAAAACTGCATCGTCTACTACGACGAGACAAGTTGCGGCGCCTGTTCGGAGCACTGCCCCACACAGGCGGTATACATGGTTCCCTACAAAGGATCGCTAACCATCCCGGAGACAAACCCCGATATCTGTGTCGGTTGCGGCGGATGCGAATATGTCTGTCCGGCAATCCCCCACAAGGCCATATATGTGGAAGGACTTCCCGCCCACAATACCATCGAGATAAAGGAGGTGAAGGCGGAGGAGGTGATTGTCGACGAGTTCGGGTTCTGAAAAGAGAGAGGCAAGCCTATCCCAGAAGTTTCTTCACCATTTCCGAGATAGCCTTGCCTTCTGCCTTACCGGCCAGTTGACGGGTTGCCAGACCCATCACCTTTCCCATCTCTTTCAGAGACTGGGCTCCGGTTTCGGCAATAATCGCCTTTACGGCCGCCTCCAGCTCTTCCGGCGAAAGCTGTTTCGGCAAGAACTCCTGAATCACCCGTAACTGGGCCAGTTCATCTTGCGCCAGGTCTGTTCTGCCCTGTGAGGTATAGATCTCGGCGCTATCCTTACGCTGTTTCACCATCTTCTGCAAGATCGCCATGGCTGTTTCATCGGGAAGTTCATCCGATGCCCCTTTGGCCGTTTTGGCCTCCAGGAACTCCTTTTTTACACCCCGTAACGCCTCCAGGCGAACTTTGTCCTTGGCAAGCATCGCTTTCTTTATCTCATCACTGATTGTGTCAAACAGATTCATACTCTATATTTTTTTATTGTCAACTCAACATTCGCAACCATCCGCTATCATTTCCATCATCAGCAAGGTGCGGATGGGACTGGATTACCACTAGTCAAACAATGACCCGGGCAAACGGCTCTCTACCCTGAATGCCCGTGGATTGAACTCCCTGTCGCGTTTGAAAACCGGGGTCTTCTCAAGCGCTTCCAATACCTTGTCGTCGTCAAGTTCATCCATCGACAGGATAATCGGTTCAAATTTATAGCTGCTTGCCGAGAGCATCTTCAGGCCCAATGTCCCGTAATACTTGTCAATCAGCCGTTGCTCCTCTTCCTCCTCCTTTCGCCGCTGGTCCTCCTTGATTTTCCGTTCCAGCTCTTCCGCTTTCGACTGTGCCCTGTGCTGCTCCTCAATTCCGGGAACATCGGTGATCGAAAAGCCGGTAGCCAGCAGGGTGACCTTGACCTCTTCTCCCAAATCCTTCTCCACGGCTGCTCCCCAGATAACTTCGATTTCGTGGCTGAACTTCGACATAAAATCGTGCAGCGCATTCATCTCCTCCATCATCAGCGGATTCTCTTCACCAAATGAGAGGTTGATCAATATCTTCTTCGCGCTGAATACGTCGTTATTGTTAAGCAACGGCGAGTTGATAGCATCTTCGATGGCCCTGTTCACCCGATCCTTTCCTGAACCTATTCCACGGCTCATAATGGCTACACCCCCATCCTTCAGGGTAGTCTCCACATCTGCAAAGTCGAGATTCACATGTCCATGGATCGTAATGATCTCGGCAATGCTCTTGGCAGCGGTAGCCAGGGTATCATCTGCACGGGCAAAGGCATTGAGCATGGTCAGGTCGTGATAGATATCCCTCAGCCGTTCATTATTGATCACCAGCAAGGCATCCACATTTGCCGCAATCTGTTCCACCCCCTTCAGCGCCTGTACAATTTTACGCTGCCCCTCGAAAACAAAAGGAATGGTTACAATTCCCACCGTAAGGATACCCATCTCCTTGGCGATGCGCGCCACCACGGGTGCGGCACCTGTTCCGGTTCCACCCCCCATTCCTGCCGTGATGAATGCCATCCGCGTGCCATCACTCAACAGATCCTGTATCAGTTCGACACTCTCCTCTGCGGCCCGTTGAGCCACATCGGGCTTGTTACCGGCTCCGAGCCCCCCTGTTGTCTGTTGTCCCAACTGTATCTTTACAGGCACGGGTGAACTTATCAGCGCCTGGTTATCGGTATTGCACAATGCAAACGAGACATCATGTATCCCTTCCCTGAACATGTGGTTGACGGCATTCCCGCCACCACCTCCCACACCTATCACTTTGATTATCGCTTCGGTGCGGCTGCTTACTTGAAGATCCAATATATCGGAATCCATAATGTAACTGCTTTTTTATTTACTGATCATCATCTTCTTCCTCAAACATGGTCGAAAACATGTTCTTCATCTTTCCTCCCAGATTGATCGATTTATTCTCCTTGTTCGGCTGTCTGGAAGGATCTTTCCGCCCACCTTTCCGGTCGGTCTGCTCTTTATACTCCTTATCTCCACCCCGATCACCGAAAAAAGTATCCCAAACCGACGACCCTTTTGTTTTTTTCTCCTCGGTTTTAAGCGGCTCCTCTTCAATCATCTTCTCGCAATTTTCACTGGCAAACAGCAACATGCCCAATGCAGATGTCAGGGCAGGATCGTTGGCATACTCCGGCGAATTGTTCACCAGGGTTTTCCGTGAAGCGGCCTTGCGGACCGGCATGCCCAACTTCTGGGTGAGGTACTCATCCAGATTTCTCAGCTGTGATGCCCCGCCGGTGATGACAACTCCCGCTCCCAGCTGCTCCTGATAACCTGAAAGCCGGATCTGCTCCTTGATGTTGGCTGTGATTTCGTCGAGCCGCATCACGATCACCCGGTTCAGTTCCACCAGATCGATATCCGGCTTCATCAGAAAGGGAGAGGAGAAAGGCGAGCTTTCACTGCTTTCCCTGGCCTTGCCAAACTTTATCTTGTATTGTTCCGCATCACTCTCCACAAAATTGAGCTCGGCGATATCCCGTGTGATGTTTCTTCCTCCAAAGGGGATGGTTACCATACGGCGCAGAATGCCACCCTTGTAGATCGACAGCGCCGTTGTTCCGGCACCGAAATCGATAAAGGCGCACCCCAGCTCCTTCTCCTCTTCCGTCAGTGCAATTGCGGCAGATGCCAGCGGTCCTACGACGAGCCCCGCAATCTGGAGGCGTCCCTTGTCGGTGATGGTCTTCTCGATATTCAACGCCAGGTTTGGCCTTCCCACCACTACCTGATATTCCGCCTCAATTGTGGAGCAGGCAACCCCCACCGGATTTTTCTCCGGTTTATCGTCCAGAAAATACTCCACGTCGCCGATGCCATATTTCTGTTTCAAATCAGGTTTATACTGCTCCGCAACTTTTCGGAGCTGTGCCACCACCTCTTCGGTAACAATCCCGGAAGCGGACAGCTGTTTCGATTCACGGATCACCTCCGTGTGCACCGATTGACCGCCGAGTGAGACATATACTTTCCCGATCTTCTGGCCCTGTGCGTTTTCCAGCATGCTAACCAGCTTCCTTACAATTGCACCGGCCTTGTCGATATTATAAATCGTTCCACGACGGATACTGTTCTCCGAAGGCAGGGAGACACACTCCAGAATCGAGATAACGTTGTTCTCGTTTTTACGCCCGATAACGCCGGTAATTTTGGAAGTTCCCAAATCTATGGCTGCTATAAATCCTGATTGAGTCATATATATTCTTATCTATCTCTTTGTACAAACCACTTGGTTGTCGTATTTCAAACTGATCATCGAGTACCTGTCCCAACCCACCACATTCAATCCTTTCTCGATAAAGAGGGCAAACCGGTCAAACTTTTCGGAAAAGTTCTCCAGTTTTCCGAACGCTATCCTGAAATCTCCGGCACGGGGAATCAGCTCCACCTCTCTGTTGGGTCTCACCACGATCTGATCTACCCATGCGTTCCACTCGGGATTTTCACTCAGATAGCGTGCAAAATCATAAAGTTCCCTCCTCGCAAACTCCTCATCTATAGCCCCGGTAGCCAGGGGGACATAGACCGTAAAATTGGTCGACACCGGCATCGGTTCGCGGTTGTCATCGATATAGAAACTCCCTTTCGTATCGGAAATCACACGCAGAACCGGCTCGCGCTGATAAATATGGGCAATGACCGATCCGTTCTGTGCCGTATAGACCTTTGCCGATTTCACCAGCCGGTTGGTCAAAATCGTATCCTGGATCTGCAATGTATTGATTTCGCCCATCTTCTTTCCCACCGGATAGATCTTCTTTCTCTTCAGCAGATCCTCGATATCGGACTGTCGGATGAACCGGACATATGTACTGTCCTTCAGTACAACCTCAAAATTGTTGCACACCACATTCCTGGATGAGTTGCTGAAGTAGATCACCGAGAAAACAACATAACCGGTTACCAGTAACGAAGCCAATATGATGGACAATTTTTTCATTTATGCAAAGATACAAATTGTATCTGATTTATTTTCAGACTCCCCGTTTTTCCAACATCTCCCTGATCGCCGGCAACAGATGTTCAATGTCTCCCGCACCTAGGGTAACCAACACATCCAGCTTCTTTTGCTGAAGAAAATCGAGCAATTCACCCTTTTTCAGAAGTACCTTCTCCTTCGAGCTGATCTTATCGAAGATGATTTCGGAGGTAACACCCGGTATAGGCTCCTCACGCGCCGGATAGATATCGAGCAAGATCACATCGTCGAGCAACGAAAGGCTGCGGGCAAAATCATCGGCAAAGTCACGCGTACGCGAATAGAGGTGGGGCTGGAACACACCGGTAATCTTTCGTTCCGGGTATAACTGCCTGATCGAACGGATAGAGGCAGCTACCTCTTGCGGATGGTGTGCATAATCGTCGATAAAGACAATATCGGGCCTTTTCAGCTGGAAATCGAACCGCCGTTTTGCACCGCCGAAGCTTTTCATTGCCTGGCGAATCTCATCGGGCCCTACGCCGCACAGGAGTGCTGCAGCAATTGCCGCCACCGCATTTTCGATGTTCACCCTCACCGGCACGCCCAGTTGAATGCCGGCAATCCGGCTGTCGGGTGCTACGAAGTCGAATATGATCTCACCATTGCCGATAGAGATGTTTTCCGCATGGAAATCGCCCCTCGACTCGGAGTAGGTAAAAATTTTCACCGATGCATCGGTATGCGGCGTCACCGGTGCACCCTCCTTCAATATCAGGTATCCCCCCTTCCGGATGAGAGAGGTGAAGTGTTCAAAACTTTCGCGATAAGCCTCCTCCGTTCCGTAAATATCCAGGTGGTCGGGATCGGCCGAGGTGATAACCGCAATCCAGGGTCGCAACCAATGGAACGAGCGATCATACTCATCCGCTTCGGCTACGGTAATGTGGCTTTTATCCGACAACAGCAGGTTGGTACCGTAATTTTTCAGGATTCCACCCAGGAATGCGTTGCAGTCTACCTCAGATTGCCTGAGAAGGTGGGCTATCATGCTCGAGACAGTAGTCTTCCCATGGGTCCCCGCCACACAAACAGCATCGCTCGTACGGGTCACCTCTCCCAGGAGTTGGGCCCGTTTCATGGCTGTAAAACCGTTCTGCAGGAAGTATTGCAACTCGCTATGGGTGACCGGTACCGCAGGCGTGTAGACTACAAGGGTCTTTTCCTTGTCGAGAAACTCCACGGGAATTGAGCTGACGGCATCCTCATAATGGATCTGCGCACCTTCGGCGACCAGCGCCCGGGTCAGCTGAGTCTCCGTCCGGTCATAACCGGCAACCTTTTTCCCCTTCAACATGAAGTAACGGGCCAGGTTGCTCATGCCGATACCTCCGATACCTATAAAATATATCGATTCAAAATCCATAATCATGCTAATGAGCGTAAATTTTCGCTATCTCATCCACAATGCGCCGAGCCGAACCGGGTTGAGCCAACTTCAATATATTCCGGCTCAATTCATCCAACCGGCTATCATCTTTAACCAGACGCAGGGCTGTTTCAAACAGACACCCCTTTGCCTCGGCATCGGTCACCATTACGGCTGCATCATTTCTTACCAACGCCATCGCATTCTGCGTTTGATGATCTTCCGCAACATTGGGCGATGGAACCAGAACGACCGGTTTCCCCAACAGTGAGAATTCAGAGATGGAGCCGGCTCCTGCGCGCGAAATAACCAGATCGGCTACCGAGTAGGCATAATCCATGCGGGTGAGAAAATCAAACAGATGTACGTTGCCGGGAATCACTCCCTGCTCCCTCAGGGCAGAGATCTCTTTAAAATAGTAGTTGCCGCATTGCCAAAGGAGCTGTACCCCCGACTGTTCTATTGAGGCAAGTGAAGCGATGACACTCTCGTTAAGCGTACGGGCACCCAGGCTTCCACCTACCAGGAGAATCGTCTTCAGTTCAGGATTTAGTCCGAAGTGTGCGTAGCCGCTCTTTCGGTTCTCCTCCGAGACCACCAGATCCTGGCGGGTAGGGTTGCCGGTCAGCACGATCTTCTCTTTCGGGAAGAACCGCTCCATCCCTTCATACGCCACACAAATCCTGGCCGCTTTCCGTGCCAGGATCTTGTTGGTTACCCCGGCATAGGAGTTCTGTTCCTGCAATAGTGTAGGAACGCCGGCTGCTGCTGCAGCCCTGAGGGTAGGTCCACTGGCATAACCTCCCACCCCAACTGCAATGTCCGGTTTGAACGAAGTGACGATCTTTTTTGCCTTTAGCATGCTTTTCATCAACTTTATGGCAACCGGAATGTTTCTCAACGGATTTCTCCTGTCGAAACCCGCAACGGGAAGTCCCACAATCGAATAGCCTGCAGCTGGCACACGTTCCATCTCCATCCGGTTCTCGGCACCGACAAAGAGGATTTCGGCATCCGGCCATCGATCCATTATCGCGTTAGCTATAGAGATGGCAGGAAAAATATGTCCGCCGGTACCGCCTCCACTGATGATTACCCGCGGTGAACGTAATGGTGATGTCATACCTGAATAATTTCAAATTCCACTTTCTCTTCCAGTTTATCGATCACTTCCGATACCATCGTTTCATTTTCCTCGTCGCTTTGATCGGGATTATCGGCTCCCTTCTTTCCCCTCTTCTTGCCAATCCCGAACCGGTCAGCACTCAAAATCAATCCGAAATAGGCACTGGTAATAAGCAACGAGGTTCCTCCCCTGCTGATAAGCGGCAGTGGCTGGCCGGTAACCGGGATAAGGTTTACCGCTACCGCCATGTTGATAAATGCCTGCATCGACAACATAAGTGCCGAACCGAGGACAAGGTATTTTGGAAAGAGCTTTTCGATTTTCCGGGCAATCATCCCCGACCTGATCAGGATGATGATATAGAGCAGCAACACAAAGACTCCTCCAATGATCCCCATCTCCTCGATAATTATCGCGTAGATGAAGTCGGAATAAGCCTGGGGAAGGAAGTCGCGCTCGGTACTGTTTCCCGGGAACTTGCCAAAGATGCCGCCGTTTGCGATGGCAATCTTGGCATGAGCCACCTGATAGTTGTCGTCAGTAATCGTATAGTAAGTCTCATCCGACACCTCCTTATGGCTGCCAAACTCGTCGAGCCGGCTCTGCCAGGTTCCTACACGGCTTAATGGTCCGGAGTTGGTCCACTCGGGCGGTATCACCTTCAGCATCACGATAAAGAGTGCCAGAAAGGCAATGCCTGTAACGGCCACCTTCAGGAGCCTACTCAGCTTCACGTTTCCTATGAACATCAACAGGAAGCAGACCGTAAAGAGCAGTACCGCAGTTGAGAGGTTGTCCAGGGCGATGATACCGCAAACCACCACCATCAGTCCGATCATCCATTTGAAGAGCAGGCCGTCGTTCATGCCGTTCTGTTTGCTGAGCAGAAAGGCGATCGTCCCCATCAACGATATCTTGGCAATCTCGGAGGGCTGAATGGTAAATCCAAAGATCGAGATCCACCGGTCGGCCCCGTTGATGGTTGTCCCGATAACCGGAGTGAGCAGCAGCAGAATAATCGAACCGATAAGCACAAAGATAAGGGAAGAGAAGTAACGATACGGAATATTGTGGATCAAGACGATAATCCCCACCCCGCCGATCAGGAACATGGTGTGCCGCAAGATTGGTCCCCACTGGTTCTGTTGCCTGTAGACAATGGTGCTGGTAGCACTGAAGATCTCTACCAGCGAAATCACACAGAGGATAACAAATACCAGCCAGATCACCTTGTCACCCTTGAAGATCTTGCTTCCCAGTTTAGCCAGGGTCGACCGGGAATTCTCCATATCTTCCTGAAAATTGGACGATTCTATCGCATCCTTTAACTTGTCGAGCATATCTTCTACTGTTTACTTTCAATACTGTTATCCTAAGAGCTATATTCATAACCGTCTCACGCAATCCTTGAACTGGTTGCCCCGGTCTTCATAATTTTGAAAGAGGTCGAAACTGGCACAACAGGGCGACAACAAGACGGTATCTCCCTTTTTTGCCAACCTGTAAGCGGCATCTACGGCCTCCTTCATCGATCCGGCATCTTCAATAGAGGGCACTATGCCATCGAAATAGGCATGCAGCTTGCTGTTGTCCTTACCCAAAAAGATCAATGCCCTCACTTTCTGCCTTACCAGATCCTCAATCTCTGAATAGTCGTTTCCTTTGTCGGTACCTCCAAGAATCAGTACCACTTTCGTGCGCATGCTTTGAAGTGCATACCAACAGGAGTTTACATTGGTTGCCTTGGAATCATTGATATATTGGACTCCCCTCACCGACGCCACCTTCTCCAACCGGTGAGGAACACCCTTGAAGTCCGACAGGGCCAGACGCAGATTGTCGTCGGATATGTCGAGCAGCTTCGCTACAATCCCCGACGCCATCGAGTTATAGAGATTATGCATCCCCTGTAACGCCAGCAGTTCCAGCTCCATGTCAAAAAGAGTCCCTTTCGTTTGTATATACATTTTATTGCCCTCCGAATAAGCGGTAGCCAAGTGATTATTTTTTTCAGTAAAAGAGTAGATATCTGATGCGGGTTTAAGCTTTTCAAGCTCTTTCGTCACTACCGGGTCATCCATCCAGTAAATGAAGGAATCACCCATCTTATGGTTGCGAACAATCCGCATCTTGGCATCCACATACTTCTGCATATCGTGATCGTAACGGTCTAGATGATCTGGCGTGATATTCATCAACACGGCAATATCCGCCTTGAAGTCATACACACCTTCTAGCTGGAAACTACTCAATTCCAGCACATAATAGTCGTAATGCTCCTCTGCCACCTGTCTGGCAAAGCTCCGTCCGATGTTTCCACCTAATCCCACATTCAGTCCCGCCGATTTCAGGATGTGATAAATCAGACTGGCTGTGGTTGTCTTTCCGTTGCTGCCGGTAATGCAGATCATTCTGGCATTGGTATACCTGCCAGCAAACTCAATCTCGGAAATCACCCGTATCCCCTTCTCTCGGATCTTCCGCATCAGGGGGGTAGTGTCGGGGATACCTGGGCTCTTCACCACCTCACTTGCCTGTAGAATCTTCTCTTCGGAGTGGCCTCCCTCTTCGAAATCGATTCCATGGTCGAGAAGCGTTTTACGATGCTCCTCCTTCAGCAGCCCGGAGTCGGAAAGGAAGACACTGAGTCCTTTTACCTTGGCCAGGATTGCACTGCCTACACCCGATTCTCCACCTCCTAATACAACCAGTTCATCATTCATAATATCTGCCGATTTATCTCATCTTCAGTGTGGCAACAGCAATTACCGCCAGGATCATGCCTATCAGCCAGAAACGCGACACAAGCTTGGGTTCGGTGATCGGAACCAGCGGTTTTTGAATCAGCGCATCAATACCTGCATTTCCCGCCTTTTGAAAATGGTGATGCAGGGGGGTCATCTTGAAGACCCGTTTTCCCACACCCGTTTTTTTCTTTGTATATTTGAAATAGGAGACCTGCAGGATTACCGAGAGAGCCTCTACAAAAAAGACTCCGCAAAGAATGGGCAGCAGCAGCTCCTTATGGATCAGCACGGCAAAAACCCCGATGATTCCTCCCAGTGTAAGGCTGCCGGTATCACCCATAAAGACCTGGGCAGGATAGGCGTTATACCAGAGGAATCCGACAGTGGCCCCGACAAAAGCCGCTGCAAACACCATCAGCTCGTCACTTCCGGGAATATACATGATATTGAGGTAGGAGGCAAAGTCGACGCGGCCCGAAACATAAGCCAGGACTCCCAACGCCACACCGATGACCGCCGATGACCCCGAAGCGAGGCCATCCAGACCATCCGTCAAATTGGCGCTGTTTGAGACAGCCGTAACGATCAGAATCACAGCGAGGACAAAAACAACCCAGACGGCAACATCGGCAAAATCTCCCATCCAGGAGACCAGCCAGCGGTAATCAAAATTGTTGTTCTTTACAAAAGGAATGGTAGTTTTCGTGGTCTTTACATCCTGTCCCTTGTACTGAACCTGTTCGATTACGTTGTTAACCCTCACCTCAGTATTCTCACGGGAAACAATATCGGGGCTCATATACATGATCAGGCCGACAATCAGCCCGAGTCCCACCTGTGCCACCACCTTGATTTTCCCTTTCAACCCCTCTTTCTCTCTCTTGAGTACCTTGATATAATCGTCGGCGAAGCCCAAAGCACCCAACCATACGGTGCTTATTATCATGATGATAATATAGATATTTTCAAGTTTCCCCATCAGCAGGATCGCCACCAGGATGGAGACAATGATGATAACACCACCCATGGTGGGTGTGCCCCGTTTACTGTATTGCCCCTCCAGATCGAGGTTGCGGATCGTCTCCCCGATCTGATTCTTCTGCAGTGCACGAATGATCCTTGCACCTACAATGACTGAGAAGAGCAACGAAATAATGGCGGCAAGCGAGGCCCGGAATGTAACATACTGAAACATACCGGCACCGGGAACATCCAGTTTGTCCAAATATTGAAAAAGATAGTAGAGCATAATCAGTCTAGGAGAAAATATTTATGAATTGAGCGTGTTGGGGAGTAAACCATGGAATATCTTTTCCAGCTCCTCCTTGTCGTCGAAGTGATGCTTCACCCCCTTAATTTCCTGATAATCTTCGTGCCCTTTACCGGCAACGAGTATGACATCGCCCGGCTTGGCCAGCGCACAGGCTGTTTTTATCGCTTCACGTCTGTCCACGATAGAAAGTGTGGTGCGGCGTTGTTCATCGTCAAGTCCTGCCACCATATCGTCAATGATATCCTGCGGCTCTTCAAACCGCGGATTGTCGGAAGTTAGGATTACCTTGTTACTTAATTCAACCGCTTCACGAGCCATTAATGGCCGTTTGGTCTTGTCGCGGTTTCCGCCGCAACCCACCACCGTAATGATATCGCCTCTCTGTTCCAGCACTTCATTGATGGCATTCAGCACATTGGTCAGGGCATCCGGTGTATGGGCATAATCCACTATTGCAGTAAAACCTGCGGGCGATCGCAACGTCTGGAAACGCCCTGCCACCGGTTTCAGGAGAGTCAGGATCCTGAGCAGCTCGTCGGGTTGTTGCCCGAGGAGAACGGCCGTACCATATACCGCCAGCAGATTGTAAACATTGAAGACTCCCACAAACTGCACAATCAGCTCTTTTCCGTTGATCTCGATCTCAGTACCGTCGAAATGCTTCTCGAAAATCCGGGCCTTGAAATCACCCATCCCCTTTACAGAGTAGGTATATTTTCTTGCCACACTGTTCTGAAGCATTACCGCCCCATTCTTATCGTCGGAGTTGGTGATGGCAAAAGCGGATTCGGGCAGTGAATCGAAAAATGCCTTTTTCACATTCCGGTATTCCAGCATGTTTTTGTGATAGTCCAGGTGATCCTGTGTGAGGTTTGTAAAGACTCCCCCCTCGAAGCGGAGTCCATACACCCGTTTTTGATGGATGGCATGAGAGCTCACCTCCATAAAGGCATACTGGCAACCTGCATCTACCATTTTACGCAGGAAAGCGTTGAGGGTAATGGGATCGAGGGTGGTATGCGTGGTTGGGAAACTGTCGTCATTTACATAGTTGGCCACCGTAGAGAGCAGTCCTGCACCGTAACCCAACGTCCTGAAAGTTCTGTGCAGCAATGTAGCCACCGTTGTCTTTCCGTTCGTTCCGGTTACGCCCACCAACTTCAGGTGCTCCGACGGATTCCCAAACCAGGCAGAAGCTATTTGAGCCAGCGCTATGGCCGAATTTTCGACCTGGACATAAGTTACTCTGGAGAAATATTCCTCGAACATCGGTTTATCGTAAACCACAACCTGTACATCCTGTTCTATGGCTTTACCGATATAATCGTGTCCGTCGGTATTGATACCCTCCACGGCGATGAAAAGCGAACCCTTCTGCACCTGTCGGGAATCTGAAGTGATGTTTTCAACCTCGACATTCTCCTCCCCGTGAATAGCCACGATTTTGCACTTTTCTAGAAGTTGACTCAGTCTCATTTTTTCTATCCGATTTATTACCATTTTTCTCATTCATTCTATCCTCGTCCGGTCCCTCATCTCAGCGTGATGCTGATGGTGGTACCTTTCACCACCCTGCTTCCCGGCGCAAACGATTGTGACACAACTTTCCCCGAACCGGTCAGGTTAACCCGCAGTCCCGATTTCTCGAGCAGATAAACGGCATCCCGGGCACCCATCCCCAACACGTCGGGTACCGAATTGTCGGCTATTGCCAAAGCGTGAGGGCGATAGGCAACAGAGTCGAATTCAATCTTTACCCAATCTGAAGCAGACTTCATAATGGAAGTTTTGAAATCCAACATCGAAAGGACACTCCTGCCATACTCCCAGTTTCCATTTTTCAGGGGTGGTCTTTTCTGCGGTTCCGGATCATCAACCAGGGCCTGTTCGGGAGAGAGCCTTGTTCGCTTTACAAAGGTCTGCTCCGCAATATTCTTGAAGACCATACCGGCCTGTCCACCACCCGAAGGGACACCTTTCGGTTTTCTGATCCCTACAAAACAGGTGTAGAGCGGATCGTCCGCAGGAAAGTAGCCACAAAACGAGACATAGTAGTCGCTATATCCACCGCCGCTGGCAATCTGTGCCGTACCGGTCTTTCCCGCGATGGAGAAATAGTCCGATTTCACTACCTTGGCTGTTCCATTCTCCACTACCCCCAGCAACATATCCTGTATCTGGACCAGCGTGCTCTCCTTGCACATCTGTTCGTTGACCACCTCCGCCTTGTACTCCTTTACAACCCTTCCGTCCTTCAGCAGTTTTTTTGCAATAAAGGGCTTGATCATCTTGCCACCATTGGCTATCCCGTTGTAGAACATCAACATGTAGATGGGCGGCACCTTCGTTTCGTAACCGAACGACATCCAGGGCAGCGTTGTCTTGGACCAGTAGTTTGTCTTGTCATCGGGGAAGCGGATAGAGGAGGTCCCCTCAATTCCGTTTAGCGGGACATCCCAAGTAAGCTTCTTCCTCAGTCCGATCCGGTCGATTCCCTTCACAAACTTGGCAGGATCGTCACCATATGCCTTGAGTACGATTTTACTCATCACCACGTTCGAGGAGAGCTCGATCCCCTCCTTTACAGTAAGATATCCCCTGTCGCGACCCTGCCGCCAATAGTGGTCGCGCACCCACTTCCCATTGTACTGGTACAGCCCGTTGCCCACATGGAAAGAGTCGGTAGGGGTTATCACCCCGTCATCAAGCGCTACCATCACCGTAACGGTCTTGAAGGTAGATCCCGGCTCGTTCATATAGGAGAAGGCATTGGGGTTACCCTCCGCATAGCTTCCGTTACTCAACCTGTCGAGGTTGGCGACCCCCTTGATCTCCCCGGTTTTGGTCTCCATGATGATCGCCGTTCCCGATTCCGCGGCAGTCTCCTCAAGCTTGGCCCGGAGGGCTCGTTCCGTAACTTCCTGTATGTCGGCATCGAGAGTAGTTACAATATCGTATCCATCCTTGGCTGCAATCTCCTCAATATCTGTCCAGCGGCCCTGGATCTTTTGCCGGCTTTTCACTCCTTCCACACCTCTCAGCAGCGAATCGTACTTCAGTTCCAGTCCGCTTGCTCCCCCTTTTTCAAGGTCTTTATAGACATTCCCCACTGTCCGGTTGGCCAGGTTTCCAAAGGGGCGTTTTCGGGCATTCTTCTCTTCGGCAATCAGTCCGCTGCGGTTGGAACGCTGGTTGAAAAACGGATAGGTGCGTATCTCCTTCAGATCCACATATGAGATGTCGGGCCTGAGAATACGCACGTAACGCGATTTCAACTTCACCTTCCTGTCGACACCTTTTTCCGCATTCTCCTTCATCTGTCGCTCTTCCTTCTCCCGGAGCTTCCATCCGTTGAGAATGACCGACTTATATTGGGAAGCTGTCCGGTCGGAGAATTTTCTGGCTAATGCCACCGAAAGTTCATCAACATATTTCATCAATGTATCCTTCCTCATCCCTTCCGCCCAGAAATCCATATAGATACTGTAGAGCGGCTCGCTGGTAGCCAGGAGTTTTCCGTCGTAAGTATAAATGTTTCCCCGCTTGGGCAGAATGACACGATCCTTGATGATGGTCTCCCTCTCCCCAACTTCACGCCACTTTTTCCCTTCCGCCGAGAAGGCAATCTTTCCTGCCGAGAAGATAATCATCACCCCAACCCCAAGAAGGAAGAAGACAATCAGACCGTAACGGTTTAAAATCCTCCTTTTATTCTCTTCGGCTCTCTTTCCCATTTCATTTTTTCCCTTTCTGAATGCGATAAACCGGTTGGTTGTTTATTTTCAATTCCAACCCCGACTCCTCTACCCTTTTCTCGATCTGTCCCTGGCGGCTGGCCTCTGTCAGATCGGACGAAATGGTAAGCGACTCATACTTGGCATCTTTCAGTTCGACCTTCAGTCGCTCCATCTCTGCTATCCGCTGAAGGACGGTATATCTGTGGCTGATAAAGAGAATCATGATGATAACCAAAACCACGATAAAGGTGAGGTTCCTGACAAAAAAGTTCTCCGTCAGCACATTTCCTCCGAAAACATGCACGAACGATTTTCTTACACTGTCAATTTTTACTTTCATCGCTTTACCGATTACAACAATCTGCCACTATAATTTCTCCGCAATTCTCAGCTTGGCACTTCTCGATCGGGGATTGTTCACCTGCTCCTCTTCCGTCGGAACAATCACTTTTCGGTTGATCAGTTCAAACGGAGTCTTTCTGTTTCCAAAAAAATCCTCGGCAACCACCCCTTCTACGTTCCCGGCTCTGAAAAAATTCTTCACCAGCCGATCCTCCAGCGAATGGTAAGAGATGATACTGAACCGTCCTCCCGGCTTCAACATCTGCAATCCTTGCATCAACATCTCTTCCAGCGCCTTCAGCTCGTCATTCACTTCAATGCGCAACGCCTGAAACGCCTGAGCCAAGGTTTTGTTCTCCTTCTCACGAAAAGTGAATGGCTTCATGATTTCCAGAAAATCGGAAACAGCATCGATCTTTTTCGATCGACGGTAAGAGGCGACTGCAGCAGCAATCTTTCTCGCACTTTTCAACTCGCCATAGAAGAAAAAGATATCAGACAACCTCTCCTCGGAATATTCGTTCAGAATATCTGCCGCACTCTTTCTGGCCAGCCGGTTCATCCGCATATCGAGATCTCCCGGCATCCTGAAGGAAAATCCGCGACTTGAATCGTCGAAATGGTGCGACGACACCCCCAGATCGGCGAGAATCCCATCCACCTCATCTACCCGATGATAGCGCATGAAATTCTTCAAAAAACGAAAGTTGCTTTTTACAAACGTGAAACGGGGGTCCAGGATATGGTTTTGGTAAGCATCTTCATCCTGATCAAAGGCAAACAACCTGCCTTTTTCACCCAATCGTCTCAATATCTCCCTCGAGTGCCCGCCTCCGCCGAATGTAACATCAACATACACCCCGTCGGGATGAATATTCAGTCCGTCCACACTCTCCTGAAGCAATGCCGGTATGTGATACATCTCAGTAATCAGTAAATATTTGCATCATCTAACACATTGACATATCAGGACATCAGCTCTTGCAATCTAGCAGAAAACTCCGTCGGATCAACCAATGGCTTTTCCAGCTTTTCTTTCGCCCATATCTCAATAGTGTTGTCCACTCCCAGAAAACGAACATCAGATTCGATGCCCACCAGCACCAAGTAGCGTTTCGGAATCAAGATCCTTCCGCTCGCATCCATTTCAAGTCGTTCGGCATCAAGCACAAACTGGCGAAAAACCTGCTGTTGTTCCCTGTTCCATTTATTCAGCCGACTCCTGAGCGTCTCAATCTCGTTTTCCCAGACCGAACCGGGATAAAGCACCAGACAATCCTGAAAAATATCCTTGCGAAGCACCAGGAAATCTTCATCAGCGCCCTGAAGACGCTTACGAAAAACGGCCGGAACAAAGATTCGCCCTTTTGCATCGGCTTTAGCTTCGATATTTCCCAGAAATTGCAACACGATTATCTCTGTATCTACAACTATTTTGTTCTACATCTTTTCACTTTCCCAAACCATGTACGGCATCAGCCCCACTTATCCTCAACTGCCACTCAGTGCAACTTCAACAATCCTCGAATCGGGCTGCAGACCTAAAGAAAAAATCAAGATTTTATCACCCAATCTGCTGCATAGATGATTTTTGCGGTAAAATTACAAAATAAATCCACTTTCCCCCACTTTTCCACACACAATTTTCAATAAAGTTATCAACACTTCCACTAATATTTGATTTACTGTACTTTAACCATTCTTTCACTTCAAAACGGAAAACATTTATTATTGCCGTTCCAAAGAAATAGGAATAGCCCCTCCAATTTTCATAATTAATTTTGTATTTTTGTCGGTTGTAGGAAAGTCATTATGTCAGAAAAAACTGATTTCAAACTGGATATTGATGCTGTTTTGCGGGAAAAGGCAAAAAAACAGTACAAGAAGATCCCCAAATTTTTCATCAACTATCTGAAGCGCACCATCCGCCAGGAGGAGTTGAATGCAATTATCGAGCGCAACCGCGACAAGCAGGGCGTTGACTTCATGCGAGCACTGGTAGATAAAGAGTTCAAGGTCAAGCTGAAAATCCATGGGGAGGAGAACATTCCTGCCAGCGGGAAAGGACGGTACATCTTTGCCTCCAACCACCCGCTGGGGGGACTGGATGGCATTTGCCTGTCGGCCTATCTGGGAGAGAGGTACAATGGAAAAATCAAATACCTGGTAAACGATGTATTGCTGAACATCCGGAATCTTGAATCGATATTTGTTCCGGTAAACAAATACGGTTCACAGGCCAAAATGTCGGCCGCGGTCATCAACGAGGCATACGCATCCGGAAACCAGATCATCACCTTCCCCGCAGGATTGTGCTCCAGGAAGCAGAAAGGGGAGATCAGGGATCTACAGTGGATGAAAAACTTCGTCGTCAAGGCTGTCGAATATCAACGGGATATCATACCCATCCATTTCGGCGCCAGGAACTCCAACTTCTTTTACAACTTTGCCAACATAAGAAAAGCGCTGGGCATCAAGTTCAATATCGAACTGATCTATCTGCCCGGTGAGATGTTTAAAAACAAAGGAGAGACATTCCACATCACCTTCGGAAAGCCGATACCCTGGCAATCTCTGGACAAATCGAAAAGTCCGGCGCAGTGGGCAGAAGAGATAAAAACGGTTGTTTACAATTTACCCAAACAGAGAACTAGCAAGTATGGAAAAAATCATCGACCCGGTTGATAAAGACCTTATAAAAAACGAACTGACTGTAGGAAAGAGAGTTCGCACCACCAACAAGGCCAATAACGAGATCTACATCTTCACCGCTCACGATTCACCAAACCTGATGCGGGAAGTAGGGAGGCTGCGAGAGATCGCTTTCCGTTACTACGGTGGGGGAACAGGTCTAGAGGCGGATATCGACAAGTATGACCTGATGAAGAATCCGTATCATCAACTCATAGTATGGGACCCCGAAAAAGAGGAGATACTGGGCGGTTACCGATTCATCATGGGCAAACAGGTCGACTTCGACGAGAAGGGAAAACCGATGCTTGCCACCGCTCATCTGTTGAACTTTTCCGACGACTTTCTGAAAAACTATCTCCCCTATACCGTTGAACTGGGCCGATCGTTCGTCTCTCTCGAATACCAGTCCACCCTCCACAGCCGCAAGGGCATCTTTGCCCTCGACAACCTGTGGGACGGTTTGGGGGCACTGACAGTAATCGATCCCTCAATGAAGTACTTTTTCGGAAAAGTAACCATGTACGGGACATACAACAAAGAGGCCAGGAACATGATTCTCTATTTCATGCATCTCCATTTTCCCGATCCCGACAAGCTGGTGACTCCCATCACGCAGCTTGTCACCAACACCGACATCGATAAGATGAGGCAACTCTTCAAGGGGAAGAGTTTCAAGGAGGATTACCGGGTGCTGAACAAGGAGGTGCGCAGTTTCGGACTGAATATCCCACCGCTCATCAACGCATACATGGGGTTGTCGCCCTCCATGCGTTTCTTCGGGACATCGATCAACGACGAATTTGGCGATGTGGAAGAGTCGGGTATTCTCATCGAGATCAATCAGATCCTGGAGGAGAAAAAGCAACGGCATATCGAATCATACATAAAATCCAAGCCGAGCAGACGCTTCCTGCTCGGGTTAAGGCAGGCCATTTCCGGAAAAGCGAGAAAGCGATAGCCACTTTTTTACGACTTGCCGAAACCAGGGATGCAACTTCATCTTTGAAGCAAAAAATTTGCATCGATGGAACTAAATGCTACCTTTGCAGAATCATCATTTAATTAAACGTGTCATATCATATGAAGTCAATCGCAATCATATACGGGTCAAGTACGGAGAACACCAAAAGAGCTGCCGAGAAAATCGCTGAAAGGTTATCTGAATACTCTCCCGCTCTGGTAGACATCTACGACGGGGATGAAGGGGCATTTCATGCAAACGAGGTTCTGATTCTTGGTGTCTCAACCTGGGGGGTCAAGGATCTGCAAGACGACTGGTCCGACTTCTACCACAAACTGGAAAAAATGGACCTTACCGGCAAGACCGTAGCCCTCTTCGGGTTGGGTGACTCGTTTATCTATCCCGACTCGTTTGTGGATGCCATGGGCATCTTGTACGAAACGGTTTCGGAGAGGGGTGCCACAGTCGTAGGTGAAGTTTCGCCCGAAGGGTATCAGTTCGATTTCTCCAGGGCATTGAAGAACGGTCAGTTTGTAGGGTTACCGCTGGACGAAGACAATGACGCCGACCTCACCGATGAACGGATCGACAAATGGGTGGAGTCGCTGAAGAAATACCTGGATTGACCTGCCGGTAAAGCCTCTTTTCGGTCCGGGAGCGCCTTCGGTCGCGCCCGTAAATTGTCATGCTTCAAATCATACAATTGAGAGACTATGTCGACAAACAGGCTTACCTTAAATGTTCAATCGGAAATCGGGAAGCTGGAAGCGGTGATGCTGCACTACCCAGGTCCCGAAGTGGAGAACATGACGCCCAAAAACGCACAACGGGCGCTATACAACGATATTCTCAACCTCGCCATCGCACAGAAGGAGTATGCCCAACTGAAAGGGGTATTGGAGAAATACTCCAGGGTATACGAAGTTTCCGACCTGCTGGAAAAGGTGGTTGAAATACCCCGACAACGAGCCATACTGCTCCAGAAGATCTGTTCCGCCGAAAAGGTGCAGGATTACTTCGAATATCTCATGGAGCTCTCCTCGCATCAACTGGCACGGGTATTGATAGAAGGGCTCCCGATGCAGGTGAAGACCTTGACCGACTTTCTGAAGGAGGAGTATTATGCATTACAGCCGCTCTACAATTTCTACTTCACACGCGACACGTCGGTGGTCATCGGAAACAGATCACTGGTCTGCAAGATGGCCAATGCTGTCCGCATGCGGGAGTCGTTCATCATGGATGCGATCTTCAACAGTGGACTTTTTTTCAATACGCAAGTCTCAAATATGTACGACCTGTCGCACAACAACGATCCCGTCACCATTGAGGGGGGCGATGTACTGGTTGCACGGGAAGATGTTCTGCTGGTTGGCAGCGGGGCAAGAACCACTCCGCAGGCCATCGACCTGTTGATACGGGAACTGTGTGGCGAGAAGTCGTGCAGGAAGCATGTCATTGTGCAGCAACTGCCTGAAGCTCCAGAATCTTTTATCCACCTGGATATGGTGTTCACCTTTCTCGACAGCAACACCGCCATGGTATACAAACCACTGATTATAAACAGCAATCCCTACAAGACCGTACATATACAGATCGAAAACGGCAGGGTGATCAAGATATCCCAAACAAACAATATCCCCACTGCACTGAAAAAACTCGGCATGGAGATCGAGCCGGTCATTTGTGGGGGAAAGGCGGACGACTGGGATCAGGAACGGGAGCAGTGGCACAGCGGGGCCAATTTTCTGGCAATTGCACCCGGGAAGGTACTCTCCTATGCCCGGAACATCAATACGCTGGAAGAGCTGAACAAGAAGGGATTCGAGATTGTACCGGCCGAAGATGTGATCAATGGAAAAATTGATCTGGAGAGGGTTGGAAAATGTGTGGTAACACTCGATGGATCTGAACTTCCCCGAGGCGGTGGAGGCCCCAGATGCATGACCATGCCTCTGCGGAGAGGGTAATCTACAAAATTGTCTTTATCTGCTCCAATCTTGAAACGGTGTAAGTAGGTTCAAATCCGGCTGGGGAAAGGTTGGCGGGATTAAACCATATCTGCGCAATACGGCTCTGTTGCGCCCCTGTAATATCGGCATCCCAACTGTCACCGATCATTACAGTCTGGTCGCGTCGGGAGTTGGTATTCTTGAGTGCATAGGTGAAGATCTCCGGATGCGGCTTGTTCACTCCTGCATCCTCCGAAAGGATAATCTTATCGAAATAGGGCTTCAGCCCGGAGTTTTCAATCTTCTTGTATTGAACTTCTCTAAAACCGTTACTGAGGATATGCATCCTATACCTCGGTTTCAAGTAATCGAGCAGATCCAGCGCACCCTCAATCAACCTTGTCTTGTGGGTAGTACGCTCAAGAAAGTCGTCGCTCAACTTCCGGGCATATTCCGGATCGTCAATCCCGAACTTCCTTACCGGCACCAGAAAGCGCTCCACGATCAGCTCCTCCTTCCGGATCTCCCCCAAACGGTATAAATTCCAGAGATGGTGATTGGAGGGCATATAAACGTTGTAATAGTCTTCGAACGTAGGATAAAAACGGCTGTATCCGTAATCCAGATAGATCTCCTCAAGGCACTCCCTGCCGTTCTGGTGTATATCCCACAACGTATCGTCCAAATCGATAAAAAGGTTCTTGTAACTCATTATCCGGCAACAATAATCGTAACTCCATCTAAAAAGCATCCTGAACGGTAGTAACGTCCAGGATGCACAATATTATACTCCCCGCTGCTTCACTCAGTTCACCTCAATGATCAGGTATTTGGTGAGGGTCCAGAATCGTTGTGTATCGGTGATATGGAATGTGAGGTTATCGTTGGCTCCCTTCACAAACTCGTAAGTCCCTTCGGGGTGTGTCGACCAGAGTTTCGCTTTGGGAGCGTACAACGGGATTTCAGTCACCTCGCGGATGTCAATTTGCAGGAAATAGTCCTTGTTGAAAGTCTCCTGCATCACCCGGGTAGCCTTCAGGAATCCTCCCGAAAGAATCTTCTGCTCTTTCAGTTCACTGGCTGTCCCGAAAACGTAATAGGCGGTATGCAATGTTTTGTCCTGCTCCCTGATTGTTGCCGACTGCTGTTCGGCATGTTGAGCCAATTCACTGATATCTCCCGACAACTGGGCAATGGTCTCATCCTTCTTGGCCAGTTCGCTCTGCAGGGCGACCAGTCTGGCGGAACTCTCCTGCATCTCCTTGTTTAGCCGGTCGATCGTATTTTGCATCGATTTCACCTGCTTGTTGCTGGCGGCATATTTCCGGTTCAATTCGGCCAACTGGGTTTTGTTGCGTTTCAGGATCTCCTGAATCATCTGGAAATTATCGTTAACTCTCTTCTTGGTATCCTGACTCATCTCGCCATTCTGTGCCGACTGGGTAGAGATATACTTCTCCGCTTCGCGGATCTTGTCGAAGTTTGCTTCAACTTCACTGATTACGGCCATCATCTCCTGGGTTTCGGCATCCGACGTCCTCAAGACCGTTTCCAATGAATCTCGTTCTGCCAGAAGTTTCCGATATTCTTCAGACTCGGTTACTTTCTTTCCAGTATTGGTACAAGAGAACAAGACCCCTGCGCCGAGTAATAGAACGAATACTTTTTTCATAATTCAATACTTTTATTGTTAATAAACGATTTCAACCCAAAATAGTTTGATTGAGGCGGAAGAGTTCGTCCGTTGTCTATACCGATTTTCCTTCCACAACGATTACAAACTCGCCTTTGGGTTCGTGGATCTCGAAATGGGCAACAAGTTCCGACAGCTTTCCACGGACAGTCTCCTCGAACTTCTTGGATATCTCCCTTGAAACTGAGGCTCTTCTCTCCGCACCGAGGAATTCGGCCAGTTGCGCCAACGTCTTTACCACCCGGTAAGGTGATTCATAAAAGATCAATGTTCGCTGCTCCTCGGCCAGCTCCTTCAGGCGAGTTTGCCGTCCCTTCTTCTGGGGCAGGAAACCTTCAAAACAGAAGCGGTCGTTGGGGAGTCCCGACATCACCAGTGCCGGGACAAACGCCGTTGCGCCGGGTAGGCACTCCACTTCGATCCCCTCCTCTACACAGGTACGAACCAGTAGAAATCCAGGATCGGAAATTGCGGGCGTACCGGCATCCGACACAAGCGCCACGGTTTCACCCGCCTTGATGCGCTCGGCAACCTGTTTTGCGGTATGATGTTCGTTGAATTTATGATGCGACTGCATCCTGGTCTCGATACCGAAATGTTTCAATAGGAAACCGGTTGTCCGGGTATCTTCGGCAAGGATCAGGTCGCAACTCTTCAACACCTGAATTGCACGAAACGTCATATCGTCAAGGTTTCCGACAGGTGTCGGCACTACCACCAGCTTAGCCATGTTGATTACTGCAAACTACTCGAACCCTTTCTTCAGCAGGGCCAGAAAATTTTTCACCTTCTCATCGTCAAAATCCCACGAGGTCTCTTCCCGTAAATAGCGCTCTACATCCACATAATTGTCGAATGCATTCAATCTGGCCATCATGCCATTCATTGCCTCACGATCGTTGTCGAACAGCTCCCGCTGAAAGTAGAAACGGTCGTTCAGGCTCAACCCGCGCCTGATCTCCAGTCTGGGAGAGGGCGCCTGTATCATGTCGTTCAATGATCGGGGATTTGCAAGTATCTCCTCAACCGGTTTTTCCCGCTTTGGTTTCGAAATCTTGGGATTGGAATAGGAGGGCAAATCTACACCCTCTGCATATAGATTTTTCCGAGGTGATGCCGGTTCCACCACAGCTTCAATTGACGGCAATCGGGGTTTTTCCGGTTTGACCTCTTCAACAGGCTTGACCACCTCAACAGGCTTGGCCTCCTCGGCCGATTTTTTATTCTCGCTTTCCGACAGGAACATCAACAGTTTACCCATCTGATGTTTCATCTCTTCTATCTGGGACATCTCCAGTTCATGAAGCAGTTTCATCACCTCCTGTCCTGACTGAAATGCTTCACGAAAAAAAGAGAATGAAACGGACTCCTCACGTTTTATGGCAGACACCATTGCTTCAAGATTGTGCAATTGGTGAAGCAACTTGTCGATATACTCCTCTTTTCTTTCCATAATTACCCGGTTTGAGCTGTTTTTGTGTTAAAACGGGATAAATCGACCACAAAAGTAATCATTATTTGTTTGGCTCAATAAAATCGTTTGGCAAATTCACAAGATATAACATTTGTGAACTTCTTGTAATTGAAGTGTAAAGCCATCTGTAGAAGTTGTCACCCATGTGCGATTCATTGAGATATCCGAGATCCAGAAAGACGTTTTTCCACTCACCGCCCTGGGCTTTATGACAGGTTACCGCATACCCGTACTTTACGAGAAGGGCGTTGAAATAAGGATTTTCCTTCACTTTCTTGTATCTTGCACTTTTCCGGGAGATATCTGCATAATCTTCCATTACGGCAGTGAAGAGTTGATCGCTCTGTTCACGGGTCAGGCCCGGCACTTCGGTATGCAGGCTGTCGAGGTTGATTTTCGCTTCAAATTCCACACCATAATCGTTATGCCGAAGCAGGACATTGCAGAAACGGAATCCATACATCGTTTCCTGACGGCGTACCCGAACCACCTCCACAAATTCACCGTTGGCCAGAAAGTCGATATCCTCAATCCCGCCAGCCCAATGATAATTGTTTTTCGTGATCATCAGCAGATCCCCAGGAGAAAGCTCCTCCTCACGGTAAAGGACCCTATTCCTGATCCCATTGTTGTAGGCATTCACCCGTTTGTTGGAGCGTGAGATCACGATGGTCTCCTCAATCCCGTCCCGATGGTAGGCAGACGAAATCTCCTCGATAAGTTCGGTGCCAGATATTCGCATCACATCGTTGAAGGCATGAAGATTGATTTTGGGAAACCTCTTCGTATCATTGTTCCGCAAGGCGTTCCTCAACAGGGTTGCATTCATCAGGATGCCCGAGTTCTCAGATTGCCGCACGATTTCGGTAAGTGTACATGAGACCACCTCCAACAGATAAGAGCTTATGGTCTGCTCATCGAGAGCCGGGCTGAACTCTTGCTGTACGGGTGGCAACTGGGCCGTGTCGCCAATCAGCAACAACCGGTTTCCATCGCCCGAATATACATACTCTATCAGATCATCCAACAACCTGCCCGAGCCAAAAATGGAAAATTCACGGTTATCGTTGCTGATCATCGAGGCCTCGTCAACAAGAAACAGCGTCTGTCTATGCCTGTTTTCGGCCAGTGAGAAAACGCCTGGGCCTTCAGTAAATTTATCCATCCGATAAATCTTCTTGTGAACGGTGAATGCGGGCTGACCTGCATAAGCAGAGAATACCTTTGCAGCCCTTCCCGTTGGAGCCATCAATACCGTTTTCTGGTTAAACTGCGACATCGTTCTTACCAGACTCCCGATAAGGGATGATTTGCCGGTTCCGGCATATCCTTTTAGCAAAAAGAGCTGGTTATTTGATCGCGAATAAAGAAAATCAACTATCTTTGCGATCGCAGCGTATTGATCGGCAGTAAGATCGAAAGCAAAATTCTCTTTGATTTTTTCGATAAAGTACCGATTTACCATTTTTTTGAGTTATTTTTGTGGTAAATGTAGCACATTTATTATTCTTTTTCTAAATTTGTACTCTAAAATCGAAAGTAATATTTCAAAACTAAATAAAAAAATAAAAAGACATCCATGAAAGTTGTAGCAAGAGTGCTTTTAGTAGCAGCCATTATCCTATTAGTTTTCCTTTGCTGGAAAAGTATTCAGGGTCCTATTGACTTCAATGCGGAGGTAAAACGTCGTGACAACGCAGTTATTCAACGACTGGTTGATATCCGCACAACACAGGTTGCTTACCGTGCACAAAAAGGGACATATACGGCCGACTTCAATGAATTGGCCGAGTTCATCAAAAACGGCAAAGTGGCATCTGTGGCACGGTCGGGAGACCTCACCGAGGAGCAATTGGAAGCTGGGATGACCGAAGCGAAAGCAATGAGTATCATCCGTACCGGAAATGAAAAAGCAATACGTGCTGCCGGCTTGTGGGACGAAACCAAGAATGCTCCCCAGCTCATGCGTGACTCTATCTTTGCACCTGCTGCTGAAGTACTTTTCCCGAACAGGAAAATCAATCCTGATTCGTTGGCATATGTTCCTTATGGAAAAGGGGCAAAATTTGAGATGGCGGTTGATTCACTGATAACTGCCTCGGGTTATCCGGTACAGGTGTTTGAAGTCAAAACGCCATACACAGTTTATTTGGGAGATTTGGACAAGAAACTGTTGAGCCAGAAAATCCAGGAGGTATTGGATCGTCCCGGCGACAGATATCCAGGCTTGATGGTGGGTTCACTGAAGGTGGCTAACAACAACGCTGGAAACTGGGAATAACTTCAGCAGTAAATCGCTGTGAAGATCTATGTTTTTACCTGAGAATATTGATTTAGCTCAATCTGAAAAGTATACATTATCCATCCGGCTAATACCGGATGGATTTTCTTTTTGTATCTATTCCACCGCCGACAGATCGGTATTTCACTACCAGGAAAAGAGGTTCAGTAAAACCCTCTCCCAGATCGGAAATATCGAGAAAATATTTTTTGAGGTCAATTTTTTCTCTCATCCATTTCAGAAAGTAGAGGTAACGGTTGTGTCACCCCGATACACCACCGTTCCGGATGCCTATTTCGAAAAAAAGAGAGCCGGCGAACTGTTCACATTCAATATACATGGTGAGCATGGAAAGGTGCTGAACAATCTCGTTTCTGAAACTGGATATCACATCCTTTTCGATCTCGACGAGGAGCTCTACTCCTTCTTGTGCCGCAATCTGTGGAATCCTGCTTTTTACAGCCATCAGGCCAGGCTACACCCCTTTCTCTCCAACTACCGGAATGAGGGGAACCGGAAAAGGTGCTTTGTGGATTTCCACGACGAGATGGTTTCCGTAACCTGTTTCTACGGAACCAGGCTGCTTTCATCCAATACCTATCCTGCCAGGGAGAGGTATGAGGCGTTGTTCAATATCGCCAATGTGTGGGAGCATCAATCCCTAGATCAGAATACAGACCTGCTGGTGCTTTCAGGCAATTTGCGGGAGAACAGCGAAAGTGCCGATACGCTGCGAAGACTCATAAGAAACGTGGAGGAGCTGAAGCCCGATACTCCGAATGGATATCTCTCTCTTCCTACCGACATCCTTTTGGCATTGAATAGTGTTGAATCTTAACTTCTCAAATCCTGTATGCGGATAATCAGTGGAAAATATAAATCGAGGCGGATTCCTGTACCGGCTAACCTGAAAGCAAGGCCTACTACCGATTTTGCAAGGGAGAGCCTCTTCAACGTGCTCAACAACCTGATAGAGTGGGAGGAGACAACAGCTTTGGATCTATTCTCCGGTACTGGAAGCGTGGCCCTTGAACTTGTGTCGCGCGGTTGTCCCTATGTGGTGAACGTTGAGATGAATGCCAACCATTACAACTTCATCTGCAAGGCAAAAGAGTTATTGGGAGCAAAGGAGCTATTTCCGATAAGAGGAGATGTATTCAAATACCTTCAGTCGGTTCATCAGCAGTTCGATCTGATCTTTGCCGATCCACCATACGATCTTCCTGAACTGGGAACAGTTCCGTTGCTTGTCCTCAAAAAGAACTTGCTGAAAGAGGGTGGAATCTTCGTGATGGAACACTCCAAGGAGTACAACTTCTCACATCTTCCCCTCTTCAAGGAGGAGCGAAAGTATGGCAGTGTCCATTTCACTTTTTTCGAGAAGAGGGAGGAGAGGCCCTGAACATATCCACCCCCTACTCTACCCTTTTCAGTCTATTCACGCTGATATTCTCCTCCACGATGGCATCAATGACTGCAATAACAGTCATGTTTACGATGTCTCGTACCGACATGCCCACGTCGAGGATGTGAACGGGCTTGTTCAGTCCCATCTGGATCGGCCCAATAATATCACCCACACCAGTCTCAAGCAGGAGCTTGTAGGCCGTGTTTGCCGAACTCAGGTTGGGAAAAACCAGTGTATTCACACTCTTCCCCCTCAGTTTTGTAAAGGGAAATTTCTCGTCCCTGAACTCCTTGTTCAGCGCCACATTCACCTGCATCTCGCCATCCACCACCATATCCGGATAATCTCGATGGAGTGTCTCCACCACCTTGTGGACGCTGGCTGGGCTTCCCACCTTGTCGTCGCCGAAATTGGAGTAGGAAAGCATTGCAATAACGGGGTCATGAGCAAACAGTTTTACCGTCGAGTTGGCCAGCCGGGCAATATCGATCAATGCATCGGCCGAAGGGTGCCGGTTGAAGAGCGTGTCGGCAAGGAAGAGCACCCCTTTCTTTGAATTGACGATATGCATGGCCGCTATATGGTTCAGTCCCTTTCTGATGCCGATAATATCCTTGGCCAGGTTGATAGTGTCGAGGTACTTTCCGAAGACGCCGGTAATGAGCGCATCGGCATCGCCCGACTCCACCATCATCATCCCGAAGGAGTCGCGGTTGAACATCTGCTCGGCTGCCTCATGGAAGGTATAACCCTCACGGCATCGTTTATCGGAAAGCAGTTTGGCATATCGCAGACGCCTTGACTCCTCCCTGTCGTGTCGAAGATTCACAATCTCCACCCCTTCCAGATTGATCTGGTTCTCGGCTGCAATATTGGCGATCTTCTCTTCATTGCCCAACAGTATCGGATAACAGATACCTTCACTGACACAGGTCTCTACAGCCTTGAGCATGTTCAGGTGATTCGACTCCGAGAAGACCACCCGTTTGGGGTTCTGTTTGGCCATTTCGTAGAAGCGACGCAGCATCTTGTTGTCCAACCCCATCCTTTCAAGAAGTATCTCATTGTATTCGTCCCAGTCGGTTATGGTCTTCCGGGCAACTCCAGAGGCAATGGCAGCTTTGGCAACAGCTGGCGCTACCGCTGTCAACAGCCTGTTATCTAAAGGTTTAGGAATGATGTAGTCTCGTCCGAAACTCAACCTTTTCAGATTGTATGCGGCATTCACCACATCGGGGACCGCTTTTTTGGCCAGATCGGCAATCGCGCGGACAGCTGCAATCTTCATCTCCTCATTGATACAGGTGGCACGAACATCCAGCGCCCCCCTGAAGATGTAGGGGAAACCCAGCACGTTGTTTATCTGGTTGGGATGATCGGAACGGCCGGTTGCAAAGATTATATCCTTGCGGGAAGAGATTGCCAGCTCGTACGATATTTCAGGGTTGGGATTGGCCAATGCAAAAACGATCGGGTTCTCGTTCATCGATTGCACCATTTCAACAGTCAGCACATCGGCTACTGAAAGCCCGAGAAAAACATCAGCCCCTACAAGTGCCTCCTCCAGGGTGGAGATGTTCCGATCGGTTGCAAACGGCCTTTTCCGTTCGTTCAGGTCGTTCCGGTATTTCGATATCACTCCCTTGGAGTCGAGCATCACAATATTCTCCAATTTGGCTCCCAGGGCAATGTAAAGTTTTGTACAGGAGTTGGCAGCAGCACCTGCTCCATTCACCACAATCTTCACCTCTTCGATCTTCTTGCCGGTCAACTCCAACGCATTTAGCAGACCTGCCGCGGAAATGATGGCGGTACCGTGTTGATCGTCGTGCATGATGGGGATATCCAGTTCCGCCTTGAGTCGCTCCTCAATTTCAAAGCATTCCGGCGCCTTGATATCTTCCAGGTTGATGCCACCAAAAGTGGGCGAGATGGCCTTGACCACCTGAATGAATTTCTCCGGATCCTTCTCGTTGATCTCAATGTCGAAGACATCGATTCCAGCGAAGATCTTGAAGAGCAGTCCCTTTCCCTCCATCACCGGTTTCCCGGCAACTGCACCAATATCACCCAGGCCGAGCACAGCCGTACCGTTAGAAATAACTGCCACCAGGTTACCTTTGGAGGTATATTCGTAAGCTTTCTGCTCATCCTTCTCGATCTCGAGGCAAGGCTCGGCCACCCCCGGCGAATATGCCAGCGACAAGTCGTGTTGGGAACTATAGGGTTTGGAGGGGACTACCTCAATCTTACCGGGACGCCCTTCGGCATGATACCTCAGGGCCTCTTCGCGCAATTTAGTTGACATTGTTCAGGATTTTCTATATAACCTAAATAAAATGTACAAATTTAGGCAATCCAATCGAATAAATGAAAGAATAGGGGAGATTTATATAACGGCTATACCTTCAACAACCCGCGAAACCCTCTGGCGGCATAATAGGATTCGGCGCCGTTATGATAGATAAAAACCCTATCGTAACGCCGGTCACCGAAAATGGCTCCCCCAAGCTGCCGGATCGCGGATGGTGTAGCAATCCAGCTGGAGGTTTTGGTATCGAACCTCCCCAGTTGCTGAAGTTCCCGGTACTGCTCCTCATTCAGCAGCGAGATTCCCATCTCTTCTGCCATTCCTATGGCACTCTGCCGGGGTTTGTGCTCTTTTCTCGACTGTAACGCCTCTGGATCATAGCATAGACTCCTACGCCCTTTGGGACTTTCAGGAGCACAATCGCAAAAGATGAATTCTCCGGTATTTTTGTCGCGACCGATGACATCGGGTTCCCCTCCCGTCTCTTCCATTGCCCGCAGCGACCACAATTTTTCGGGATGCTCTTCAAGACGCCGCAGCACCTCATCCCATTGCAATCCGGGATGGCGCCCCATATTCCCAGCAAAACGCCTGCTTAAAACGTCGAGCAGCAGGTCCTTCTGTTCCGGTTCAATGATGTTACTCTCCATATCCTGATAATTTTCCGGTTCACTTTCTCAGTATCTTCTCCATGCTCTTCCCCTTAGCCAGTTCATCAATCAATTTATCGAGATATCTCACCTTCTGAACTATCTCATCCTCAATCTCCTCAACACGGTAACCGCAGATTATCCCTTTTATCTTTGAGGCATTTGGATGGATCTCCGGCGCCTGCCTGAAGAAGGTTTCAAAATTGATGTCGCTCTCCAAGATGGCCTTTAACTCATCTTTACCGTATCCTGTCAGCCAGCAGATGATCTCATCCACCTCCTCCCTGCTTCTGCCTTTTCGTTCAGCTTTCCCTACATAATAAGGGTAGACGCCGGCAACAGACATCTTGTATATCTTTTCGCTATTTTTCATGTTTCAGTTTGCTGTATACCTCCAGGTCTGTAAAAAAACCGTTGGAAAGGAGTTCACCTTCTCGCTCAATCCCTTCAAATATGAATCCCAGCCTCTTCGGGATATTGCTGCTTGCGCTGTTTCCAACTGCACATTTTATCTGAATCCGGTTTATGCCCAACTCATTAAAAGCAAAATCACAGAGCCGCTCTACCGACCTTGTCACAATCCCCTGTTTCTGATATTGCTCGCAGAGCCAGTAACCGATCTCCGTTTTTCTGTTTTGCCTGTCGGTATCCTTAAAGCCTATCAGGCCTACAAACCGACCACACTTCCTGATAGTAAAGAGATATTCAAACCGATCGGCCGGGGCATTCACCACCGAATCCACAAACCCTTGCGAGTCTGAGATATCCAGGGTATAAGCCACAAAGGGCAACCATCTTCCCAGATATTCCCGTTGCTGGTCGATCGTTTCGAAAATCGCCTCAGCGTCGGAACGTTCCAATTGTCTCAATGTTATTTCCGAATCAATTTCCAGTATCATATATTTGTCTTATAGTCACTCTCCTTCCATGTTTAGCGAAATCATCTTCCCCTGTCGGGTTCCTGCGGGCCCATCTTATTGCTTGCCGTAGGTCTCCTCCAGGAATGATACTGTTGAACGGATAATCTTCCGCAACAGATCAGGATCGATATCCGACAACCTTTTCACATAGATGCACCCCTTACCCATTTTGAACTTACCCAGTCTGGCAAGCAACTGCTCCTGTTCCGGAGTACCTGCATAGACATAAAGGGAGATGGCGGCCTTTCGTGGCGAGAAGCCTACAAGCATCCAGTCACCCTCCTGACGGCTACGCTCCGACTTGTAATGGTACTTCCCGAAACCGATTATCGAGTCGCCCCACATCTTCGGCTCATAACCCGTGGCCTCGCGCATCAGCTCCAGCAAGGCGAAACTGTCGTCCAGCTTCTGTTCGGTGTCGGCATGGTTACGGATAAAATGCGCCACATCGCCGTCATGTTCTCTAGTCTTCAGTTCTGCCATATATTTTAGATAATCAGGGTTGCTTTTTCCATATTTTGTCCGCCTGCTCCAGGTATAGCGGCAGGGCAGCCGAGCCATACCATTGATAGAGATCGGCGGCCAACAGTTTCTCCCTTACTGCCGGATCACTCTCCAACAATTTTTCTGCCTCCTCCGTTGTATCCACACTGAGAATGAAGATCCCGCGGTAGTGCTGCTCATTCTTCGCCAACGGACCGGCCACCACCAGTTTACCTTCTTTCACCAGACGATTGATATTCTCCATGTGCCCCCTGAAACACTCCGACACCAAAGCGGCGTCGGCAGTAGTGTTGGGTCCTGTCTTCAGAATTACCAGCACAAAACTCTTCATCCCATAATCATCAGCTCCCAGCTTTTTTGCCAGGGCTGCATCGTACGCAGGGTTAACGGTTGTTGTCTCTGCCTTTGCCTTCTTCCCCCTCTCCTGTAAAACGGAGTGGAAAGAGGCGAAAGCAGGATATGTCAACGCAAGAAAGAGGATGAAAAACGACAAGATTGACTTCATACGATTTCAGTTTTTATCTTGGACGGATCAAAAACTTGCATTGATCATGCTCTTGCGTAAGCGCAGGAACATCGACACCCTGCAAATCAGAATCAACAGTTTAACACACAAAAAAAGAATTTGTTTTGGAAGAGCAGTAGCGAAACTGTCAAAAAAGGATTCTACCCCGTTAAAAAGCTGAAAAGAGAGTAAGTTGCAAAACAATATCGCGCGTAAAGCTGTTACCTATGGATACAATCTACTAAATTAATCAAAAACAGCGGAAAAAATTTTATGGAGAAATATACAATTCCTGCACAAGCACGCATCGGACATATCCATCTGAAGGTGTCTGACCTTAACCGTGCACTCTCCTTTTATCGCGACCTGCTAGGGTTCGAGGTAACCATGATGTACGGCAAACAGGCTGCCTTTCTCTCCGCAGGCGGTTATCATCATCATATCGGATTGAATACCTGGCATAGCCAGGGGATGCCGGAGGCGCCACTTGAGGGGGTGGGACTTTACCACACTGCCATCGCCTACCCTACCCGACGCGATTTGGCACTGATATTGAAACGTTTACTCGAAGTAAACTATCCACTCACCGGAGCAAGTGACCACGGAGTATCTGAAGCCATCTACATGGATGATCCCGATGGCAACGGTGTGGAGCTCTATTGGGACAAGCCCAGGGAGCAGTGGCCGGTGGAGGCGGACGGATCGCTCACCATGTACACCAGGGCCCTTAACGTAAGGGATCTGTTGCATGAAGCCGAAAAGGAACCGGCACACTGAGGCACGGAATAGAAATTAAGGCAGAAGAGCCACCGGCCACTGCTCCCTGGAAGGGAGAAGCCGATGGCTCTTCTTTATCGATTACGGCCGTATCACCTCGAGCGGATCTCCCGCCGCATAAAGGCAAGATATGAGAGGATAAAACAGAGGAAGGTCAGCGCGATCAGTCCGGTAAGTTGCGGCCAAACCAGCAACAGGCTCTGTCCAAGTGGCAGGGGACCCGGGATGGCACCCTCCATCTGCTCCATGGTAAGTGGGCCCAGACTTCGCACGGAAGGAACCAGCAATGTAGAGGTAGCCTGGCTGTAAAGCTCATTGGGCATTGCCTGCATCAGCAGAAACCTGAACCGCTCAAACAGGTAGATCGTTCTACCCGACGCATAAGGCGACGGCGTTGCAGCCTTGATCAGCAGGTTGGCAATCAACGGGTAGAACACCGTAAAGAAGAGCCATACAGCAATACCGGCCAAAGCGGAGGTAGCAGGCTGCCGGAAACGGACAGAAAAAAAGACCGACAGATTGAGCCACAGCGCCACATACACAATGCTCAGCAGCGTGAATGAGAGGATACGCATAAACTCGGACGGAGTGGGTGGAACACCAAGTGCTACCAGACCAGCACCTATCACTGCAAAACTCAGTACGAAAAAGAGCAGCGAGATCACCAGCAAGGCTGCAACAAACTTGGTATTGATCACATAATCACGCGGGATGGGCTGTGCCAACAAGCGACTTAACGTACCCCTGTTTTGTTCCGAGTTGACTGCATCGAATCCGAGACTGATACCTAAAAGCGGGCCCAAAAATCCGATGAAGACAAAAAAGGGCGGCAGACTACCGTCGGAAAGGGTAAAAAGATGCAGGAAAAAGAAGAGATCATCGTTGTTTCCCGTGCTTCCAGCATTGCCGATTGCAGTCAGGGAGGTATAAAGCGAACCTATACAGGTAAGCAGGATAAGTCCCATCAGGATAACCACCCGCCAGCTACGGATATGATCACTTACTTCCTTCAGCACCATTGACCGGAACACTCCGGGGGTTGCCCCCGATTTCCGGTAAGCGCTGCACAGATTACGCAATTCCGGTACAATCCGGCGCAATTGCTCCTCCCAATACCCACGTGTAAGAAATCTATGCTGAATCGCTGTTATCTTCATTCCTTTCTCCTCCTTCAAAATAACGGTAATAAATATCTTCCAGACCATATTCACGGCCGTTCTGCTCTTCACTCTCCGCAAAGAGTTGACGGGCAAGTGAAGTGATGTCGCCTTGCGCCAGCAGGCGTCCTTTCACGAAGATTCCTACCCGGTCGCACACCTGTTGTACCTGGTGCAGGTGATGCGACGAGAAGAGTACCGTAATACCCTCTTCCCGGCTCAACGATACGATCAGCCCCAGGAAATCCCTAATACCTGACGGGTCGATACCCAATGTGGGCTCATCGAGGATGATCACCTCAGGGTTCTTTATCAATACATCTGCCAGCCCAAGGCGCTGCCGCATTCCCCGGGAGTACTTGCCTACCTTCTTGTTTATCTCTCCATCAAGACCTACACGCTCTAAAAGCCGGAATGCCCTCTCCTCAGCATCCTTATCGGGAATGGCATTCAGTCGAGCCGTATAGATCAGGTTTTCGGGACCGGTCAGATCGTCGTAAAACCCCACATCCTCGGGCAGGTATCCTACCCTTCTCTTCACCTCGATAGGCTGGGATACAGGGTTCAGACCACATACCTGTACCGTTCCGGAGGTGGGTTCGGTCAGCCCCATCAGCATCAGGATAGTGGTCGACTTGCCCGCGCCATTGGGACCAAGCAGACCAAAGACCTCCCCTTTGCCAATGGAAAGAGTAAGATTATCCACCGCCGTAAAATCGCCATACTTCTTGGTGAGATTACAGATTTCAATGGTTGGTGATTGCATAGACTACCTCCTCCCATATTTGCGGAACAGCCAATATACTGTACCAATCGCACCAAAGATAATCAGGATACCCAGCCAGCCCCAGAGCAGGGGGGTCCTGACCGACATCCGGAACGAAGCGTCGGACTTAACTTCAGGTGTCTGTGCGGTAAGGTTGACTACATAATCACCCGGGATGGCCTTTCCGTAAGCTTTTATCTCTGCTTTCACCTGGGCTGTCTCACCTGCCGCAATGAAAGGAATGGTATCGGGAGAAAAAGTTGCCTCCCAACCGCGTGGATTGTTTGCACTCATACGCACGCTGCTCAGGTCGGTAGAACCGCTGTTTCTCACCACCAGATCGATCTTTTTCCTTCTGCCGGCGGTTATCTTCTCGCTGAGTCTACCCTCCGGCGTGGTCAGTTCAATGCCATAGGTCCCTGATATATCAGCCTCAAGTTCCAACTGGGCAGAAGAGGATCCGGTAGTAGCCATCACCGGGATGGTATATTTTCCTGCTTTCACGTTATAGGGAGGCTTGATCTCGATTGTGATATCCTTGCTCTGACCCGGTTCAATTTCAACCGATGTAGCCTGCTGGTAATTGGGCTTAAACACCACCGTCCATCCGCGCGGGGCGTGCGAAGAGAGTGCATAAAGCTGTTTCTCGCCGGTCTGGTTCTCCAGTTTTGTCCTGAAGTTAAAATCTGAGGTTGCGTGACCTTGCATGTTGCTCTGGTCGGCAGTGAATTCGGTCTTTACTGTTCCTTTTTCGGAAACCTCTATGGTGATGGGCAAAACAGTGTAATTTTTGGCCAATACCCGGAACGTGTAGCTCCCTTTATCTATATCGTAGGGCAATTCAACTTTCAGGTTAACAGTTTTCTTCTCTTTGGGCAGTACCGAAATGCGGCGCGCGCTCCAACCTCCGGAGCGGAGCGAGTATGTCCAGGTGTCGGGAATTCCCTCAACGGCAATTTCAGCCGTGGCAACCGATCCGCCGTCATTGATCAGGTCGATGGTGTAGTCAATCTTCTCTCCCGGAGGAACCACAATTTCGGGATAAGGTGTGTAGAGGCGAAGGCTCTGTGCAGTAGTTGTTGAAAAGCCTGCTAGCGTAAGCAGAAGGAATGGCAGAAAAATTCGGGTTAAACTCTGCTTGCAACTCAACATAAATAATTCTCCTTTCATAGCTTCACAAAAATCGAATAATAAACTTTTAAAATGGTTATGTATAATAAAAAATGCCGGTCGGCCCCAACGAAACGAGATCCGGGTAAAGTCTGTTTTTTTCATTCCGGTGGAGGCCGGCACAGTATGGGGGATAAGGTTTTCCCAAACACAAAATTAAGGAAAATGATCTCTCCTAATCAAACATTTGACAAAATTTAACAGCTGTAGCTCTTGCTGGCAGCAAGAGCTACAGCCGGTCGACGGATTCAGATCCGTTACTTATTGAATATCCTCCCCTGGGGGTGGAATTTCAGCCTCCTTTTCATCTCTCAGTGAAGCAATCTCCTTTTGATGGCGGATTCTGGCTATGGTATCCTCTTCGGCATACCCTACAATCACTCCGAACTCATAGAGTCGCGTAATTGTCACCCCCTCTTCACGGAGAGTATCTGCCACCTTATCCATCCGGTCGAGATAGTATGCAGAAATGGTAATTACAATCTGTCTCATGGCGCCAAGGAGATTCCTGCCCCTACATCTTCCGTGGGCAAAGGTAAACTGCCGGCACTCCGGAGCAATTCGCGACCGATCTCCGCCGGTGCGGCATCTGGAAATTTTTCGCATAGCAAGGCTGCTATTCCTGCAACATGTGGCGTTGCCATGCTGGTTCCTGAAAGTGTCCGGTACCTCGAAGGCATGGGCCAGGATGAGTAGATCGCCACGCCTGGTGCGGCCAGATCCACCAGTCCCTCCTGATTGATTGCACGGTTTGAGAAATCGGCCACCTGCAGCGCCGAGTCTACCGCACCCACCGCGAGGATGGAAGGACAATCGGCCGGGCTGCTCACCGGGCTGAACCGATTTTCGGATCGCCTGCTGTCATTTCCTGCTGCAGCCACGATGAGCGTTCCTTTTGAAAGTGCGAACCGGGCAGCCCTTTCGTAGGCAATGTCGTAACTTTGTCCCGGGAGGACTTTCGATCCCAGTGACATCGACAATACGCGACACCCGTTGTTCGCTGCCCAGGTCATCCCGTCCAGAATCCAGGCCTGCGCCCCTCTTCCCCCGTTGTTCAACACTTTTCCTGCGTAAATCTGAACCCCCGGAGCCACACCGTACCGCACCCCCTGCTGATCGGACGAACCACAGGCAATCCCGATACAATGCGTTCCGTGCCCGTGGAGATCTTCCGCAGTTTCATCGGGAACAAACGAGAAGGTCGTCAGGTTTCTTCCTTTAAAATCGGGGTGTCTTACATCGAAACCGGTATCCAGCACAGCCAGCTTGACGCCTTCACCGGTATAGACCGACTCGTGTGCCCTTACAGCCTTAATGCCCCAGGAGGATTCTACCGCTGTATCGACAGTAACATCGTCCGGGATATAAACTACTTTCTCCGGTTCCACAGTATAATCGGCATCTACAGGGTGCAACAGCTCCATACTGTCGTCATCCACCGCCACAAGAGCTATCCCCAGTTCATTGTAGAAGAGTACATCTGCATCCTTTATCCTGCTTTCACACATGGTTTCCGTAATAAAATCGGCCGTATTGGCAACCGTCAAGCCCCATTTTGTCTCGAGCAGCCGGGTAGTTTTCACCACCTCCCTCTTCCCATTCCGGAGAATGAGCAGATGTCGTCCGGTATAAAAGGGGGTGACCTCCAGATCACTTGCCGCAGCCTCACGATACATCTCACTCGAACTACTATCAGATGCAGGGTGATCCCAAAAGACCCTTTTTCCTAGAAATGGAGGTTTCATTGTCAGTTCATTTATATACCGTTTTTCAACTCCCTGCACATTCCGTTCAGGGATCTCTCAATAGATTGCTCAATCTTCCTGCAGCAACCTCAACACCTCCTCGTCGATAATCCGCCAGGATCTCTTCCCGGGTGAGCTCTCTACAACTCCCTTCGCAAGCAGTACGTTCAAAGCGGCACTATCATCGTGGCTAAGTCGGCCAAGAGTACCCTCCTCCCTGATCCGCTGCAACATTGCTTTCTCCTGACCGGTGAGAGATTCGAACCTGGAAGAGAGGCCAGATCCGCCGGAAGCTGAAAACAAAATTTGTCCCCCTTTCCTCCAGATGGCAGTCTCCGCCCTGAGAATACTGTTCTCTTCCATAATTGAAAAGAGGGTGGGCAAGAAAATCCGGGTATAGTAATAGCCCGATAGAAATCCGGCAATAAAGAAATAGACGAGAAGTGAAACGATCACCGGACCGGCAAGATGGCAATCCTGGCCGGCACAGCTACTGTTGGCGGTGACGTAGTCTGCGATGCCCTGCAGGTAATCGGGAATCTTGGCAAGCTGAGTCAGCGTAATTCCGATAATGATCTTGGTCAACCAATCCGATACATCTTCGAGGTTTGTGTTGGGCAAATACTTGGTGGTCCGTCCATAATCTTCCCTCGGGTCGTAGTTGCGGTTCAACCGTGGAACCCCGAACAGAAAACCCAACAGGGCCCCACTAAGCATGGAGGCCAGTGAGATGATCAGAAGCAATCCGAAAAAACTCCAGTAATGGTGGGAAATGGCAGCACCTATGGCAGTAGCTCCTATTCCGGCAACCACGATGGCAAGGGGCCACAGATGTTTTACATTCATTGTTGTCCAGGTAAAGTTATCCTTTCGTTTCCTTCAGATAGATATTCCTCTCCTCAGCTGGGGCTTACCCCTGCAGATGCAGGTCCACAGGATCCGCACAGACCTTGGAATCGAGTGCGGCCAATCATATTATTCAACAGATAGGCAAGTTAATAAAAACTTTTGAAACAGGCAAACTCTTGAAGAGATTTCACCATGATAACCCCAATGTAAACAGCATAAACAATTAACTGTTTGATACCAGATAAAGTTTATCTCAAAAAAAGGGGCGGACTCTCAATCCGCCCCAAATAATGAAACATATCAATCCTTAAAATAGTCTAATATCCAGGGTTCTGAATTAGTCCCGGCTCCACTTTCAGACTGTTCTCATGGAAAGGCCATAAGTAGTTGTGAGGTTTAAATGACCGGTCCTCCACCTTCAATGTGACCTTTCTACCATCAACAATTCTGGTATGTCCTTCGGCCGGTTTATTTAAAACAACCTCTGCAATCCTCCAGCGTATGATGTCGTCATAACGTTGCCCCTCTCCTGCAAGTTCAATCCTCCGTTCATTCCTGATCAGATCAATCCACTGTTGCTGGGTATAGGAATTATATTCCGGAAGGGTGACATCAGCATAGTTCATATCCAGACCGGCCCTTCTTCTGACATCATTGATGCATTTCTTGGTCAGCTCATCAATTTGATTCAGCATTATCTTTGCCTCTGCATATGTCAACAACACCTCTGCATAACGCAGCAACGGGAAGTCCATATTGCCTCCGCTTTTAAAGGCATCTGTCTCATCCACAAATTTCCTGAACCAGAAGCCTGTCCTGCTTGACCTCAGATTTTGATAAAACATGGGAGAGTTCTCATTGTAGATATCAATCTCCTCACCATAGAAGAGGTCTCCATGCCCCATGATCGATGCACTGTAACGGGGATCCCTGTTCAGAGAAGGCGTTAATTCATACTCCTCTTTGGAGTGTAAGGGGCATTTGTCTATAGGTCTGCCTTGTGCAGTCCAATATGTATCCACCAATGCTTTGGTTGGCACGCAGTATGATTGTCCGGGACCCGTCCGGTAATGAGGTCCCAGGTGTTGGAATGACTGTGTGGCACTATTGTTGTGACTTGCCATGTCAAACCACATGATGAACTCGTTGTTCACCTTTGAACCTTTATAATTGAATAGGTCCTCATATACGGGATAGAGTGAATACTTCTTGCTGTCAATGATCTCCTTGGCCAGTTTAGCCGCCAATTCATACCTGCCGTTATAGAGGGCATAACGCATGGTAAGTGCCTTAAATGAATACCTGTTGAACATGTATTTATCCGAAGTGTATTCATCAGGTGGCAATTTTGCGGCTATCTCATCGGCCAGGGTGAACAGGGTATTCAAGATCTCCTCTTTGGGTGTGGCCGGTTGACGGGCGGTCTCCAGGTCTGCCGGCTCCAATACGAACGGGACATTTCCCCACCGCATGGTCAGCCTGAAATAATGCCATACCCTCAACGCTTCAAGAATACCATGATATTTGGCCCTGACACTCTCATCCTCCACATAGGGCACATCCACATTGGCAATAAACGTATTCAAACGTCCCAAATGCTTCATGTATAACTCATAATAATAGAGAAAATCGTAAGTGTTACTGTTGAAGTTCCCGTTGGCGATATTCTGATGCCTGTCATCTGCAAGCCTGCTGTATGCGTTATCTGACTTGGCCTCATCCATGTAGAATATGATTGGTCTGGACGTAGGATTTGTAAAGACATCCAGATAACTGCTGTATACTACTCGCCGAAGATCCTCCTCATCATTGAAAAACTCAACAAATGATGTGGCCGTTGGATCTCTTTTATCCAAAAAGTCATCACAACCAATCAGGAAAGTCAGTATCAATATCGGATATAATAATCTTTTCATCGTTGCAACTATTTTTAGGTTAGAATAATGTTACCTGAAAACCAATGCTGTAGGCTGCCATCCTGGGATATGCCCCATTTCCGCCATCCCGCTCAGGCTCAAGCCCCTCCCATTTTGTAAAGGTGAGGAAGTCCTGAGCATTGAAATATAATCTGAGATTTCTCATATTGTGCCTTATTTTAGGTATCGTATAACCCACCTGGAGCGACTTGATACGGAAGAAAGAGGCATCACTCAACCATACATCGCTCAAATATGTATTTGTACTGGTTCCGGTCCATACACGCGGGAAACGGCTATTGGGTGTTTCCGGGGTCCAACGGTTATCAGCATAATACTGACGGGGTGCACCCAAGTTGTTACTTCCTCCATCAACAAAGACCGGATAACCTTCCTGACCACCCAATCTGCCTACCCTTTTACCTACACCTTGACCAAGCAGGCTGAAATCCCACTTTTTATACCGCAGATCGAACGTCACAGAATAGTTATAATGGGGAGCTGTATCACCCAGGAAAATCCTGTCTTCATCATTCAATACCCCGTCACCGTTCTGGTCCACATACTTGATATCACCAGGGAGTGTATTGGGAAATTTCGCCGGTGTTGCATCAATCTCTTCCTGGTTCTGGAAATAACCATCAGTTTCGAAACCATAATAGTTATTGATGGGAATACCTCTGAACCAGATCCGGTCATTTGTCCCCTTGAATATCAGCGTGTCTGAGGCACTGTATCCGGCTTTCAGGACCTGATTCTTATTGTCGAACAACATTCCTCCAATGCTGTAAGAGAGATCTCCAATCTTATCCTGCCATTTTGCAGAAACCTCCCATCCTTTGTTTTCCACCTCTCCGATATTGACTGAAGAGGTCAGATAGTAGGATCCGGTCAAGGGTGGAACCGGGAAATCGGAATATATGAGGTCAAATGAGTGCTTTTTATAAACATCTGCAGTAACTGTCAGGCGATTATTAAGCATACCCAGGTCAAGGCCGATATTTCCCTGATTCTGTTTTTCCCACGTGAAATCGGGATTAGGAACACGCATTGTCCAACCCCAGGTATTCACCACCTCTTGCCACAAATAGGGACCCACATTCTCATTTCCAATTCTCCCCCATGAAAACCTCATTTTCAGATTGGAGATCGCTCCAGACTCCTTTAAACTCTCCATGAAAGATTCATTGTGTGCATTCCATCCAAAGGAGGCTGAAGGGAAGACACCCCATTGGTGACCCGGGGCAAACTTGCTGCTTCCATCGGATCTGACGGTGGTCTCAAGCAAATATTTGTTTTCCAAAGAGTAATTCAATTTTGCGAAAAACGAAGCTTTGGTTATCTCCCGATAATCTGTAAAGATATAGGACATCACTTCTGATCCGCCAACGGCATAAAGCTTATCTCTGCCATCTCTTAACTCTTTTTCAAAATTCAACAGTGCTCTACCAGTCAATTGACTCTCGCTTACATTCTGCTCGGCACCAATATCGTTTCCCCACGTTGTAACCGGCTTCCCGTCTCCATCATAAAATTTATAGGTCAGACGTCTCCACTTGCTCGCCGATTTGTCAATCGTGTAAGATACATTTCCCTCAAAATTCAGATCATCAGTAATATAATATCGCGGACGCAGATTGATAGTGCTCTTGTCATACATATTATTCCAAGTTCCTCCCTTTTCAATAAATGCTACAGGATTTAGGTCATTATGGAGTATATAATGATTGGGAATATCAGAGTTCTCATAATATATCCCCTGGGTAGGGTTCATCCTCCAGGCTATCTGATACAATCCATGCCCGTCATTGTTGCGACGCAGCCTGTCTACCTTCAATCGATGGGCGTAAAAATCAGCCAGTAGGATAAATCGGTCGGCAATATTGATGTTTGTATTGAAACGGGCACTGAATTTGTCGGAACCTTCAATTCTATTCAATCCATTTTCTTCAATATAGCCAAGCATGAGGTTAAAAGTACCTACACCACCGCCTCCTGAAATACTCGCGGTTGTGTTATAGGCAGATGCAGGCCTTTCCATGATCGCCTTTACCCAATCTGTATTTGGCGTGACGCCCTCTTCTGCCAGTCTGATATCTTCATCACTATAGAGCAGGGGTTGACCCTGAATTGCATGAGCCTCATTTCTGAGCCGCATAAAGTCGGCGGAGTTCACGAACTTGGGCAGATTGAGCGGACTATGTATAGCAAACCATGAGTTCAGATTCACCCTGAATTCTCCGGTTGTTCCCCTGTTTGTCTCGATAATGATGACCCCGTTGGCACCTCGTGAACCATACATGGAGGCAGCAGCGGCATCCTTCAGAATGTTGACACTTTTGATCTGATTGGGATCAATATCTGACAGTGGCTGCTCCATTCCATCCACAATTACCAGCGGAGCTGCATTTTGGAGTGTACTGACACCCCTGATAGAGATACTGCCAGGGATAGATCCAGGGAGGTTACTTCCTCGAAGCATCGTCACACCGGGAACAGTTCCTGAAAAAATCTCCTCCAGCTTGACAATAGGCCTGGTAATAACCCTTTCAACATCAACAGATTCAATGGAAGAAGCCAAATGCCTCCTCTCAACTGTATTATATCCGGTCACAACCACCTCCTCCAACCTCACGTTGCTCTCTAGCAGGACAACGTCTATCCTTGTTTTTCCGGTGGTAACCTCTTCATGGTCGTTGAAACCCATGTAACTGAAGATCAATGTAACATCTCCATCCACATTAATCTCATAGACCCCATTTTCATCAGTAGTCGTACCAACGTTGGTACCCTTGACAATCACATTGACATAGGGCAATGTCTCACCATTCTGGTCGGTAACAGTCCCATACACCCTTTTCTGTTGTTCTACAACAGAGCTGTTGAAATGTAAATGAGAGACTTCTCCTTTTGCTCCTTTTACATTTGGGCATAACAACAAAGAGCAAATAACAAAAAAAGTAGTGAAAGAACTTAATTTAACCATAGCATTTACTTTATTGTTGTAATTTTGAACTCACTTTCCCAAGCCTTACTCTATTACACAAACAGGACCTTTGCTGCCTTCCTGTAACGAGATAGGGCAGCCCTGACAGAACTGGATTTAATCGTTCTCACAGGTATCATCACGGTTTCGCCAATCTTTAAACTTAATAGTGTATCGGGTATCGATATTTTTGTGACCGGTTTTATGGTATTTAACTGATTATTCATACCTTTGCGCGAGGTATGTTTTGCTGTATCGCATTAAACATCCGTTAACAACACAAATATACTGTATATGCTCAGTAAAGTCAAAAAATCATTGCCGTATCTGGTGTAATTTAGATCGATTATAAATAACGAAAAGCCGATATAGGAGACCGTAATACAAAGCAAAATATGGAATTCATCGACAGGTTAAAACTGTTTATTAAATCTCAAGGGATGGGACAAACCAAATTTGAGGAGATGGTCGGTTTTTCGCGTGGATATATCAGTAAATTAAAATCTTCAATAGGAGCAGAAAAACTCTCCAATATAGTTAAGGTTTTCCCAAACCTTAACCTGGATTGGCTAATTATGGAGAAAGGCGAGATGTTAAACACCTCCTGCCCTTCCAACCTCAACAGTCAGACTGCCGATATAATGGACAAAGAGAGAACAGAATATAAAAACAGATACTTTGAAATATTGGAAGAGAATCGAATGCTACGTTTAGAAATAGAAAAACTCCGTAATGGTCCTGGAGCAGACATCAACAGCTTATAGCAATAATTTTGCCTGTCTCATTTTTCCCCCGCAATCCGATGAAAACTGCCTGATATAACTACAGGCTTTACGTATCACCACTCGCTCAGCGATCTGTCGAGATAGCCGGTGCTGTTGAGCGACTCTTCCGGTATCGGCAACACTTCGAAATCTGAAACTGCAGCCCGTGCAGGATGAATGGCCAACAGGCAGCATAAAATAAAGAGTGCACCGTATCTTTTGTTTATCCTAGTCTCGCTATTTTTTCACTATTGTAATACTGTTTTCGCCTTTCAATTCCGCGTTTTTCAAGGTAAGTACGATCCGGGTTACACCGTTTGGCCAGTACCGTTTCAGTCCATTGTCGGCAACCGGTATACATTCGATTTCCAGACCCATCTTCTTCTGATCGTACTCCATCTCCACCGTGAAATCATCACCCTGGAGGGTCAGTCTGCCCGGTTTCCTGGCAGTAACTTTACAATAGGTGACAAAGTTCAGCGTGGTAGGATTCTTCGGTCTCCGGGAGAAACTATACCGGTCTTTCACTACAAACCGCCTTCCCCGGTCGAGCCGATAAGAGCGCTCCCAACTGCTGATGCCGGTCTCCTCCGGATAGGCTGCCGCAATATCGGTTGTGAACTCAATCCGGTTTTTATTGGCCGAGAACCGGCTGTTCCGGGCCTGAAACTCTCTACCCGGCAGCTGATCACGGCCGTTGATCCTGGGCAGGTTATGGAATTGCGACTGCATGGTCCAGATTTCATACCTGGCACTGCTGAAGGTTTTGGCGGTATAGGTCTCCCTGCCCAGATCGATCAGGCAGGGCTTGCCGTCGGCGTAGAGGAGGCACGAGCCAATATCGTTATGGTTATGGCTCTCATTGTTGTGGCCTCCTTTCGCGGCGAAGAAGAATCCCGAGGAGCTCTCCTTCATATCCCTCCCCCCACCTACCTCGGTATCGGGAAGCCAGAAATCACCGATCAGGGCATTCCTGGCCGTGGCATTGGCAATCTCGTCGAGGTAGATCAGCTGCATGATCTGTTCATCGATCTTCTCTCCCGGCTTTTTCCTGCCCCAATCGCTTTCCCGGGCCAGGAATGCCCCGAACTGTTGCATGGCGACGTCGCCGATATCTTTCCCGTAACGATAGATGATGGCGGGACGGCTACTGGTGGTTGCATCGGCATCGGCAAAATTGATAAAATAGGGGTAATCGATATAGGCTTTATAGATGTAGCTGCCCATATTTCTGATCAGCGGGTTGTCATATACATTGAATTTTCCCCTGGTAGCCCGCCACAACAGGTCGAGACACTGATAGAGCGAGGCCCCTGCCCTGCCCCAGTAGGAGGGTCCCTCGTCGCATCCGCCATCTTCGGGATAGATGTTGACAAAGCTGTCGAGGGAGCGGATCACCTTCTCCACATTACTGATCTTTTTCTGCTGATCATCCTCAAGTATCAGAATGGCCGTAAGCATATTGTGGTTGGTCCATGGATTCCAGTTGTTCACCGGTCTTGAATCGAACCCCATCCACCAGAAATCATCCCGTTCGTAATAGGGAATGAGCGCCTTGTTCATGATCTCCTGTTTCAGCCGTTGTGATATGAGCGGATGAATCTTGTCGAACTCCTCCTTGAAGAGGAACCATGTCCAGGAAAGCAGATTGGTTATCTCGCCCACGCCCAGGTCGATCACCGGCTCGTTAACATCGGGCAATCCATCTTTTGCCTTTTGTGCTGTCAGGTGAGCCGACCATCCCCACCAGGTCTGTTCGCTGTAGTACCAGACACCGTTGACGATCTGGTCGATAAACCGGCCTTCCCCCTCTACCAGTTCTCCCATCACCAGTGCCTGAATGGCATTGCTTGGTGCGGCGTACGCTTCTTGTCTCCGGTCTCCGGAGCGGATGATCTCCAGGTAGTCTGTCGCTTTCACCACCGGCCAGCCGTAATCAATATATCTCTCTGCCGCCTCGATATATTGTTGCCGGATGGAAAGCGGCAGCTTATTCCAGAAATCGCGATCGTTGTAAGTCGGGAGTCCGATCTCCGAAAAATCTTTTACAAGTACTTCCGTCAACCCGATGGCCCGGGATTCATGCTGAAGGATATCTCTTTTCTCATAAGAAAAAACGCCTGTTGAAACCAGCGTCAACAGTACTATAAACACGCCTCTTTTCATATAAATATTTTTTGAGGTCAACTTGTGCAAAATAGCAACTTTACTCTCCAAGTGGAACGGTTACAGTTTTCACTTGCCCCTTTTGATTTGTCACCCGGATTGTCACGGCATCTGGCCGTTCAGATATGATGGAAGCCCTGACCCCCTTTTCAACCTGTTCAGAAGGGTACAGGAGCCATACAAACCTGCTGCCAGAATTAATCTCAGTTGTATATATCGATGTCACATTGGGTTCATACTCATTGTACTCTCTGCTGTACCAACCCTGAATTTCAGGCTCTTCCTCTCCTTCAACCAGCCGGATCTTCCACTGCTGTTTGCCGACAGGGATAACCTGAAGGTTGCCCCGCTCATTCTCAGTAGAGACACTGTTCCCTTCAACAGCAATCTTGCATGTCGGATGCCAGTGCCAAAGTGCATCTATCTTCCTGGGCCGGTCGGTCTCAACCTCATCCACCACAATCCAGAAATCGCCTCTGGAGTAATAGAGGTGTCTGGTGTGGTTCACCCTCCCTTCCGTTTCCGGGAAGAGATCAAAAGAACCGCAGGCATAATCATAAGTTTGGGTAACTTTCCACTGCTTGTCGGAAAGAGGCCTCTCTGCAAGCAAAGGAGCTTTCCCTTGTCCCTTCCCGTCGAAAAGAAGCAGATTGTGGGCTTGGCTTCCAAGTGCATATGGTCTGAATTTCGCTGCAACAGCCCCCGTATAGGCAAATCGACCGGCATCCACCAGCAGATCGCGGCCGTAGGCGGAAACGCAGATATTGAGCTTGTCGTTGTGCTGGTGACCGGTTCCCCAGGGACCGATATCGAAGAACGACCAATGGGCGTCGGCGTCAAACCCGCTCCGGGAGATCAGTTGCCCGGCCCATGGAAATAGGTAGGAGGGTCCATCCGAAGGTTTCGAGCCCGACTTCCCGTTGGTCGCAATATAGACCCAATCGGGTTTGCCGTAGGTCTCGGCCCCTTTCAGGATCAGGCTACGGTCACTTCCCAGGTCTCCGTCGTTGTTCAGGATCCGATTGCCGTCGGGACGTACAGCATGTGCAATGTAACCATACATCGCCTCGATGGTCTGGTCGAAAAAGGGAGGCAGTACTTTGCCGGCCCGGTCACAGATCTCCTTGAAGAGTTCAAAATTGACCAGCGAAACATTATGGTAATGGGAAGAGAGCTCGGTCTGCGCTCCATCAGGGTAGACCTGATCCCTCATGCTTTGCCCCATCACCTCTATCGAATAGTTCAACCACTCCTCCGCATCCCTATACTCCGGGAAACTGGTAGCAACGGTTGCCAGCGCAGATATCTCCATCGTCAGCCAATTGTTGACACTGTGAAAATTACGGTTGTAGTGTGCATGGTCGGGAATAGAGCTCAATATCAACAGGCGGGTCGAGGGCAACAGGTATTCACTCTTCAACATGCCGTAGAAGATACGGGACCACACTTTGGACCGGAAACTGACTTCAAGTCCCCTCCACACCGAGCCATCCCCCTTTTCACCGGGATATGGCAAGCTCTTGATGATGAAATCGCGAAGAAACTCATCAACATAGATGGCATATTTGGGATTCCCCGTCTCCAGGTAACTTTCAAAAACTTGATTCAGCTGGCTGTGCCGGTTGGAGAGCCAGGCCCATTCCCGGTCGTTGTTCGGCCCCTTGTAATGCCAATCGCGGTGACCGTCAGCTGTCAGTGGTACTTTTCCCCTGACATGCTGGATCACAAAGATATTCTCCAAGATCGTATCGGCAGCGGCTACTGTCCGTCCGGAAGCGGTGGGCATCTCTTTTCGAAGGTGCGGTGCATTGCTGCACGATGAATAGTAGGCAAGCAGCTGCTTGCAGGCTTCAGTGAGATCCTGCGACACGACAGCCTCTTTCACCCTCTCCAGTCCTGGATAATCAAGATTGAATGCCTCCAGCATCCTTTTCATTTCAGCGGGGTATGCGCGGCACACATCCTCAACCGAACAGATGTTCCGCCACTCCTGAGCGGTTGTCGTTACTGCCATTCCCGGCAACAACAGCAGCAGGCCTGCCAGCAATAGATAGTTAACCGATCTTCTCATTCTATTTGTTCCTGTTTATCATGATTAATTTCTGGATTAAGATCTATTCCGGCCTCAACCAGACTGCCATTGGGCTGTTCAATCCACTTGATCCGCTCTGTCGGACGGTCCAGCTTCAGCGGTGCGGTAGCGAGTCGAAACCTCCAGGTTACTGTTTAAAGCGTATACCCAATCCACTTTTTCTGGCCATATTCGGTTATCTCCAAATTCACATTGGATAGCGGCCGATCTGCAGATTCATTGAGGAGTTTCACTCTAATATCCGGCTTTACCCCATTATAGGGGAGCAGCAGAGTGACATATCGCACCACCTTTTCCCTACCATTTTTTTTAACATGGAAACAGAAGGCCGACCGTGGCTCCTTCACCGTATATACATGCGAGACCCATCCCTCCTCTTCCCGAAGCTCCATTTCACCCATCTCCCGGCTGCACTTCAGGAAGAGATTCCATCCCTCCGGATAACTGGTCTCGATTGAATATCTCTTCTTATCTACAATCGGTTCACCCGGAGCAAGCTGGAAATGCAATTCCACATCACCTGCCGCACTACCGTATGCTTCATCGATAATCACAAAATAGCGCTTATCCACAAACAGCACCGATCGCCGGTGCGTCAGGTCGTCATAACTTCTGTTCTCAACAACCAGCAGATCCAGATCGTTGTGGCACTCCCATTTCAAAAGTGCTGGAGCGTAAGCCGAATTGCGGTCGTCCAGTGTAAGGGTCTGGTGAACTTTTGTCTGCCGGAACCAGGCTCTCCCTTCCCAATCACCGCTATAGATATAGCTTCCTGCATCGGGCATCAATATCCTGCCACCCGCATACAATCCAAAGGTGCCATTATCGGGCTGGGAATGGCCTCCTCCATCCGGCCCGCACTTCAAGGCCAGGAAGATGGCATCCCGCTCCCAACTACTCCTCATCGAGTAGAGGCCGCTTTCAGGAAGGGCAAAGGCTCTCTCGGCCGGAGCCTTTCCTTCGGCTCCACCGGTTGCCATATAGAGGAAATCCTCCCTGTTGAAGAGTTTCGACCAAGCCATGAAGCGACTCTTATATTGTCCGGGTTCACCGGTCCATGCATCTCCAAACTGCACCACTGTTCCATCGGGATGGCACAACTTCATCGGCACTTCGCACATCTTCTCGATCTTCTTCTCATAGCTCCGGGGAAAGGCCTCAGCCAGCCCATTCATTTTGGCCAGTTCATAGCTTCTCAGGAACCAGCTTATACATCCCACATGATATCCCATCGCCAGCTCTCTCTGATGTCCGTCGGGATAGACCTGTTTGTCGATCTCAACATTCAGTCTTCTGAAGGCCTCGCTCCTCCAGGCCGGCGACTCCTTGAACTCAGGGAAGAGAATGGCAATGAATGCCAGGCCTTCGGCTTCCATCAAGGCCCAGTTGCTGTTGGTGGTATATTTGATCATCAGCAGTGTGGCATGATCATGGAGGCTGTTCAGGAAATGGATCAACACCTCCGGCGTAAATGAGGGAGAATCGATAAAGCGCTGATACAGCTCACACCAGCTATTGCCCCGTATACCGGTCTCGATTGAGCGCCAGGCATAGCTATGCTCTTCATCGTATGGATTCTTTCTCACCCAGTCGATCAGTTGCTCACCCCATGCCCGGGCATATCTCTCGTCTCCCGTATGCCAGTAGGCCCTGCCCATGGCATTCCAGAAATACATCCGGTTTAACTGCCAGACCCATTCATCATCGGGTACAGGGCGCGCCCCCCAATCGATATCGTCGCCGCAGAAAAAACGGGGATAGGCCGGTTGCCCCACAAAGATATGTTTCAAGGCATCATCAGCCATTTCAATGTCCGCTTTGGATGCCAAATTGCCCAGGCTCCCGATCCTATCCTCCCGTTTTACGGGATGGTGAATACCCCTCCTCGAACGAAAGTAATCCAACAGGACAGCTCCTTGCTTTTCTCTCTCCTTCGATTGTAGAATCTCCTTCTCCAGGGCAGCTGGAAGATCAAGCTTCTCCAGCAGGCATTCGACAGACTGCTTTTCAGATGGACATTTGTCGGATTGCAGGTTGTTCTGCTGCTTCCCGAAAATGGGGAGTAGTGCAAAAAGATGCAACAAGATAACAAGTGAGGTTTTGCTCATGGTTGCCAAGTGATAAATTTACGGTACTATACATCACCTTCCGATACGCTATCCGCCGGAATTCTACAGAAGTCTGAATTTCAAGAGTGGTCGCGTCAATCGAGGGAGACATTTCAAGAATTCAGGGGTCACAATTGAGATCGACTCTGCATGAACAAAAGTAGTCATAATCCAGTCTAATTAACAAGCAATATCATTAACAATAGTTAATAAATAGGCAAGGATCCCATACAACGATCAGTGCAAACTCAACAGACAGTGCAGACCTACTGGTTCCCCTCTTTGGCTGCCCATCTATCCATTATCATGGCAACGGCACCGTCACCGGTCACGTTACAGGCCGTTCCGAAACTGTCCACTGCAATATAAACGGTAATCATCAAGCCGATCATCTGTTCATCGAAACCCAGCATGGACTGAATAATCCCGATAGCTGCCATAATGGCTCCACCGGGAACACCGGGAGCCGCAACCATGGTAATCCCCACCATAAAGATAAAGCCGACAAAAGTGGGAAAATCTACCGCCATTCCGAAGAAATAGATGATTGCCAGCGAAAAGCCGACAACCTTCATTGCACTTCCGGCCAGATGGATCGTAGCGCAGAGCGGGATCACAAAGGAGGCTACATTGGGATTGACCTTGTTGTTGAGCGCACATTGAAGCGTCACGGGGATGGTTGCAGCCGATGAAGATGTCCCCAATGCCGTCATATAGGCAGGGAGCATCGTTTTCAACGCCTTCAGTGGATGGCGACGTGAAACGGCACCAGCAACTGCATACTGGATAAGCAACAGCAGGATATGCAGCACAAAGATCACCGATATCACTTTCAGGAACAACATGATTACGGAGTAGACCTGTCCGGAAATCGAGATGGAGAGGAACATCCCGAAAATATATAGTGGTAACAACGGGATAATGAGTGTGCCGATGATCATCGTCACGATGTCGCGGAAATCGGAAAAGGCTTTCTGCAACGTCTCTCCAGCAATGACCGAGAGCCCGATACCAATGCAAAACGACAAAATCAGAGCCGACATCACATCCATGACAGGGGGCATTCCAATCGAGAAAAAGGTCTTGATGGCACCTTCCTCGATACTTTGAACCGACGCCGCATCAATTGTACCGGTTATGATTTTCGGGAAGACCGCTTGACACGAAAAAAAGGTAAGAAACCCCGAGAAGAGGGTCGACAGGTATGCGATGGCAGCAGTGATCAACAAAAGCTTCCCTGCACCCTTTCCCAACTCGCCAATGGCGGGAGCAACCAACCCGAGTATGATCAACGGTATGAAAAACGACAGGAAGTTTCCAAACAGATCGTTAAACGTAGCGAAGATCCTGGCAAACCAGACCGGCACAAACTGTCCGAGCATGATTCCCAATATAATGGCGATAACAACGCGTCCTAACAAAGGTATTCTCTTCAAATGGATCAATATTTTACTCATAATAAGTATGATTTAGGTTCCTTGCGAACATCTGGACTTCACTCCTCAAACTGCGCGGGATATCTACATCACAAGGGAGGAGATATTCACCACCTGCATGGAAACAGCTGAAAGCGCCCTCACGATATCGGGTTCATTATATCCGTGGGGCGCTTGTTCCAGCAGGGTCAGAGATAGTGTCTCATGATCGTTTCTCAGAACAGGGGTTGATTGTGTTCAATTTTAGACTTTCTCAACAGTGCTTCAAGAAAATAGTAATCGGCATAGACCAACGGCACATCAATCTCGGAGTTGAGCGATTTTGCCCCGGTACTATGGAGCAGCAGAAATCCTCCATCCGCACCGGGAGCGGCACGATAGCTGCTTGTAAGATTCTCCAGGATGGTATCGGCCCACTGTCTGTAGAGTCCGGCATCCTCCACATTGTAACCGCTGAGTTCATACAGTGCTGAAGCTATAATGGCTGCGGCCGATACGTCACGCGGCTCATCCGGAATTTCAGGTGCGTCGAAATCCCAATAGGGAATCAGGTCATCCGGAAGACGTGGATGGGAGAATATGAAATCGGCAATATGGTTTGCCTGATCCAGATAAAGCTGATCGCCAGTCTCCCTGTACATGAGGGTAAAACCGTAGAGCGCCCACGCCTCGCCTCTCGACCAGGTAGACTCATGGGCATAACCTTGATGAGTATGCCTGTTCAGGACTTCACCGGTTATGGTGTCGTAGTCCACCACATGGTAAGTACCGTAATCGGGCCTAAAATGGTTTTTTATTGTACTGTTTGCATGGTTGACGGCAATCTGGTAGAAAGTAGAGTCGTTGCTCTCCCTGAATGCCCAGAAGAGCAGCTCCAGATTCATCATGTTGTCGATAATTACCGGACATTGCCACTTATCCCCGTTATGATCCCAAGACCTGATAATCTTTGCTCCCGGTTTATATCGGGTTGCCAATGAGCGGGCAGCATCAAGGAGGATCTCCCTGTACTCCTGATCACCGGTAAGACGCAATCCATTACCGAAACTGTTGTACATCATGAATCCGAGATCGTGTGTCCCTGTGTGGTATCTGAGAACCTGCAACGGCTCCGTAAATTTCCTGGCCCTCTCTTCCCAAGCCGGATCATTGGTCATCTCATACATGAACCAAAGTTCACCGGGAAAGAAACCGCTTGTCCAGTCGTGTGCAGTTACCACTTTCAATGAACCATCCTTTTCGAGTGTTCTGGGGCTGACCAGCGGCCGGCTCGCCCTCCGGGCAGAGTCACGCGTATCCTTGCTGATGGCTTCGGTTGTGAGATCGATTGCATATTGCAGCTGCTGTGCAGCAAAGTTGAAGTTCTCGGCGACAATATCATTTGATTGTCCACTTTTGCAGGACTGCAACATGGTCAGTGCCGTGCATAAAAACAGGGTAATGAATGTTCTTGCGTTCATTTTTCTTGTTTTGCTCAATTTTAATTTCGGTATTATCTCTTCTCTTCTTAACGGTAACTCAACTATCCAAATTCAGGTAAAAAATGGATTGCCGACTCCCCCTCTCGATCTGGTTCCGGGCACATATCGCTTATTGAGGGCCGATATCAGGCGAACTGCAGATCTGAAAATTACAGCTATCTGGTCTGTTACCTCCAAATTTTCTCTCTCTCCACGGGTATATTTGAACTCCCCGGTCAAAACAAGCAACCCACTATTCTCAGGTACAACTTGAGGTGAGTTCAATGTTAAAAATAGGAATAGCCAGTAGGAATATAGCGGACAAATTTCCAGCCATAAAGTTACAGAAATTTATTTCATGATTGACCACTTTCTCAAAGAATTTGACACCCTGCCGAGGGAGCATTCACTTCTAGTGGAGAAGAGAAGGAAGAGAAACCGTAAAATCACGATGTCGCAAAAGCGAAGTGACGACCATACTGATTCTGTTCCACATCAGGTCGTTCATGAACTCGAGAAGTTACCATCTCTGACATTGCTGGCTTACCTGCCCTTTGATTCTCTGCTGGTATAAAACAGAAATAAAAGCAATGAAAGAAACGTCACAATGATACCCATACTGTATGCAATGTTTTTTGAAAGGGCAAGCCCCTCCGGAGCAAGCATGATGTAGGTGGTAACCACTGCCGTCATGAATAAGGCCGGGAGCAGGGTTATCCAGAAACCCTTCCCTTTCTGGAAGAGATAAACCGTTATGGTCCAAAGGACAACCGTTGCCAGGGTCTGATTGGACCAGGCAAAGTAGCGCCAAACTACATCGAAATTGATGGTTGTCAGCACAAAACCGACAACAAAGAGCGGAACAGTAATAATCAGCCTGTTCTTGATTGGTTTCTGATTGAATTTCAACAGATCGCCAACCGTAAGCCTGGCGCTCCTGAAAGCGGTATCGCCAGAAGTGATCGGCGCAGCAACAACACCCAGTATGGCCAATATTGCCCCCACTCTTCCCAACAGGGAGTTGGAGATCTCATTGACCACCCAGGCGGCATTGCCTTTTTGCGCAATCATAACCTCTCCCAGTTCCTGTATGCCACCGAAGAAACTCATGCTGATTGCGGCCCAGATCAGTGCTACAACACCCTCGATAACCATTGCACCATAGAATACCTTTCGCCCCTCACTCTCATTTTTTATACAGCGTGCCATTAAGGGCGATTGTGTGGCGTGAAAACCTGATATGGCGCCACATGCAATTGTAATGAAGAGCATGGGGAAAATGGGAAATCTCACTTTGTCGTAATGAAAGTTCTGCCAGTTCTCCGGGATCAATTCCGGGATGGAAAATCCCTTAATTATTAACGCAATAATCAGGCTGACTGCCATGAAGAGCAGTGCAAATCCAAAGAGTGGATATATCTTTCCTATGATCTTGTCGATCGGCAACAAGGTTGCTAAGATGTAGTAGCCAAATATGATCCAAACCCAAAATTTAAAATCGAGGGTTGCTGGCGTCAGGTTGGCAAGTATACCGGCAGGACCGGAAATGAAGACTACCCCGACAAGGACTAAAAGCACAATCGTAAAGACCCTCATCAGCTGTTTCACGCCTCCCCCCAAATAGATACCGATAATTTCAGTTATACTTAATCCACCGTGCCTTACCGACAACATGCCCGAAAAGAAGTCATGTGCTGCCCCTGCAAATACTGTCCCGAGCACTATCCAGACAAATGCAACAGGCCCCCATAATGCGCCGGCAATTGCACCGAATATTGGACCTAATCCGGCAATGTTGAGGAATTGAATAAGGAGGACCCGCCACCAAGGCATGGGCACATAGTCCACTCCGTCGCTCAGGGATGTAGCCGGAGTGGCTCTGTTGGGGTCAACCTCCATCACTCTTTCCAAGTACCTGGAATAAAGGATATAACCGCCCAAAAGTATAACAAGGGAAATCAAAAAGGTAATCATATCTGCCTAACTTACAAACTGTTGCAATCAATTTCAAAGCTCAATCTCCTTGACCAGTTTTTTAGTCGCTCTCGGGAAGGAGGTCTTTCTCAGGTAATCCTCCCACTGCTCTCTATCCGTCGAATAGCTTCTACCGGTGAGTTCCTTCAGTTCATTTGCTGCAAAGTTACTCAAATTGAAATGAATATCATCCAGGTAGTCGACAAGCAGGGAATAACCTCTTTTTGAACCGCATCGCGCCAACGCAGAGGCAATAGCTGTTTCAAGCACTGCCCCGAACACTTTCCATCTTGTTTCATGATAATTGTCGGTCATATATCCCCCCACATTTTCATCATCCAGTAACTTCTCGAGACCGGGGATCAGGGCGCTGTCGGGCACTCGTTCCGCAAAGAAACACAAGTTAAGGATACGGTTGTAGAACGGGATTATCTTCAAATCGATCCGTTCGTCGTAATAATCTGATTCTCTTTTTACCATACCGCCACCGGCAACCGTATTATCCAATATGTGTCTGATTACAGAAGTAGCTTCACGGTAACCGGCCATGGCCAACAGGGCCATATTCTGGTTGATCCGCCAAAATAGCCCTTTCAGCATATTTTTCTCCCTGCCCCGTATATCATCATACGTCTCCACAAATCCGCCAGGATAGCCCTTGGAGCGCTCTTCATCAAACATTTCAGCGAGTTCATTCATGATCAGTCGACACCCCTCACTCTCCCCGAACCAGGCAAGTGCTTTTGCCAGCAACAGTTTGCCGCGTCCATCCGGAGAAGAGTGGAAATTGTTTTTGAGCTCTGTTACACAACTCTCCTTACTCAATCTGCAGCATTCGTACAAAAACTCATCCTTCCCCTCTCCGAGACTTTTTATTCGAAAATCTATCTCCTCAGGATCATTCAATCTGTTTCCGGTTGTTAGATCTGAAAACTCACCCGGAATAAAGCCGCGGGAGAACCATTCCTTTTGAAGCTCCTTTATCTGAAAGTTTCTGAGATGGTCGTTTCCGACTGCTGACTTCGCAGCAATCTGACCCGCAAGGTAACCTAGCACGGTAAGATCAGCCGACATCCTTGTAAACTGAAGTACATTATGTGTCTGGGAGAAAGCTTTCCCCACCACCATAACACCCTCCAAACCTTTCGGCAGTAATGATCTGAACGGGATCTCCACTTTTACGATATTGGAATGAGGCAACAAGAAACCACACCGGGAATATTCACCGTAGCCCACAAAATGTGGATCGTAATCACTGCTTGCAACGGCAACTAAATCGTCAAAATGGGTCTTCTCAACTGCATCGATAAGATTTAGTTCGTAATCTCCAATAATTCTTCTCGACTCCCTTACTGTCAGATAGGGGTGAAAATCATAGAAATGGGCTTCGTAATGTGACAAGAAGAGTCCTCTCTGCAGTTCTGAAATTTTAGTGTTATCTATAATATCGTAATCCGAAGTTATCGGCGTCGGACTCTTTCCCCCACCGGCCAAATTCCATTGACTGTAGTTCTGTGTCATCCCGTTCCTGTCATTGCCATGGCGATAGCCGGCACCGGCAAAACAAGCAATGTCACCATCACCCGTTGAATCCACTACAATGTCTCCCAACACTTTCTCCAGTTTACCGTTCCTGCATATCAGGATCCCTTTTACCCGACCATCCTCTACAATGGAACCGCAAACGATGGATCCGGAAAGGAATTTTACATTGTTCTCCTTGAACCACTTCAGGAAGTAGTACTGACGGCCCGGCTTCTTGTTGAATCCAATCTCGTTGGCCAGTTTGTCCGATTCGCCTTCAAGTCTGTCTAAAAACCTGTTATCCCTAAGACCGTGGTAATAACCCATTACACCACCAACTGTTTTGGTTCCACCCGGATCATTAAAATAGTCTACAGCAACAACATCCGCCCCCATCTCGGCAGCTCCCATGGCTACCGGCGCTCCCGACGTACCGGATCCGCCCACTACTACTTGACATCCGGTTGAATCATGGATCCGTTCCGCGATTGAGCCATCACACTTTCTGAGCGGGACGGAGAAGTTGCTCTCGTTGTATTGCCGGGGGTTGATGCTATCTAACGAGAAAGTTTGTCCCGCTAAATGCACTCTTTTCTGAGGGCTCCCTTTTCCGGAAAAATCAATTTTTTTCACACACTGTGCAGCACTATCCCGGATAGCCAGTAACTGCTCACCATCAAGCTCACCTTGCAGATTCTCCAGCAAATAGTATCCACCAAGATCGATGACTGGCAACGGGGTATTCCCGGAAAGGAGAATCGAACTCTCATATGCGTAGTAATGAACTTTAGCCTTGGTCAAAGAGTCATCGATCAGTTTCAGGTTTCGTCCAACCTCTCCTGCAAGCAGCCTCGACTGCACCTCAATCTCTTCAAACTTCTGACTTTCAGGAGTGTACTGAAACTCAAGAAAAGCTTGATCATTCACATTTTTACCTCTGTGCATCCGGATCTCATTACCTTCCAATCCGAGATTAGCAGGGACTTTTACAATCTTCTTCTTCGGTTTGTCAACCCCCAGAAGCTCTAAAACAAAACCTACCTTCTCAACAGTGTACTTTTGCTGGATCAGGTTTCTGCTGAACAGCAGGTTATCAGAACAGTCAATAAACTTTCTGCATTTTACAGTAAACACTCCGTGCTTACAGGCAAGCAGTGCACCCGAGACCTTCTTTCCATCTGTAATCATTCCACACACATCGGTCATTAACAACAGATGGACATTATTAACGAGCAGGTTTCTGAGCAATCCCTTTTTGATTGAACCGGCAAAAAGGAGCAGTTCATCATCGAAACGGCTGCTATTCGGGCCAGTCCCACCAGTCGCAAAGATCTCGCGTGTCTCATCCTTAGGGAAGAATAGTTGTAACAATTCAGGATCCCAACGATCGACCCCTTGATCACCGATCCACAATCTTCTTTTTGCAGCTATTTCAAAACCGGGTGCAGGCCTTTTCTCCACAACCAGCACCCGCAATCCTCTCTTCATCGCCTCCATGGCCGCAAAATAACCGGAGAGGCCTGCACCGTTTATCACAACATCATACTCCTCAAACCTGATATTGTCGTCAAACTGTCTCTCTATTTCAGCCATCAACCGAGCCTTTGCAAAACCGGGAAGCAACATCACGGCTCCGGTGGCAGGAAGGCTATAGCTCAAAAATTCTCGTCTCTTCATTTTTTTTCATTTAGGTGACCATAATCACAAATTGTACAATTTATCAAGGATCGGGAATAGACTTGAAAGTCTATTAATCACTATGACATTCAATTATTTAATCTTGCTCTCCAACTCCTTTAAATGAAATTTGTAAACTTCCCTCGGAGTACAATTGTACTTCTTACACAACGAGGAAGCAATTCCAACCAACTCACCCATCATCCCTGTCGTTTCCTGGACTCGTGTCGCAGAAAGCACAATATGTGTCACGCTGATATTTCTGCCAGCCATAAACAGATTGTCTACATTTTTTGAATAAAGACAACGGTAAGGAATTCGAAAGGGAGGTATCACTTGATCTTCACGCAGGTACCTACGAGGCGTGCCCAGATCGTTAAAATAGTGTTTCATGGTAGAGATAAACTCTTCACCCGGGAAGAAGAAACTGTTCTTTGGCGTCGGGAAATGTTGATCCAAATCATATGTACACGTCACAAAGGCATCGTCATATTTCACGTACGCCCCTTCGGTATCTTGTTGCGTAAGAAGGATATCTCCCATCAAGCGGCGTGACTCGCGTTTTCCTGCCACATAAAAGAGAGCTTCCAGATCAAGATTAGCATAATCAGCCTTATCCTTACTTTTATTTTTCAGAAAAGCCCAATTCCCATAAATTGCCCTAAATAGATAATCACGAATAAATTCTGCCTCATTTACCTGATCATACAGAAATCCTGTTTCCCACCAATTACTACCCCGAGTAACTTTTTCACACGACTCTTCAGTGAATTGAATGGCCCATTTGCATTCTGGAAATGGAGTCGCATGCCCTACATCCTTGCTCCACCAAGTGAGGGAAGTACCCAACACCATATTATCGGGACGCTCTGGTGCCAGCGTTTCACGAGTCTCTCCACGCATCTCTCTTCCTACCCTGTATTCTGCACCTGCCAAGAATCCAATATTTCCGTCGCCAGTACAATCAACAAAAATTGGAGCATAAAAGATGGTTTCCACATTGGATTCAATGTCTCTTGCAGTGACAGAGGTTATTTTATTCTCCTTTTTTTCCAAATCAAAGAGATGCATGTTTGGGAAAAAGGAGAGGTTTTTCTCGGCCGCTATGACGCTATCCACATGTGCAGGGCGCCGATATACATTCTTGATCTCCCCGATCACATCTCCCAATCGGGGGTAAGGCATCAGATTAAGTCCTCCGCTGGCTACAACCCGCACTTCAACGCTATTGTTTCCACCGGGGACAGGCCGATTATGAATCAATGCCACCTTAAGTCCCTCGCGTGCACCTTTAATTGCTGCACCCAATCCGGCAGTACCTGCTCCTACTACAACCATGTCGTATGTTCCTCCATTGATGGGTTGCCCGGTAAAACCAAGAAGTTTCTTACGAAATTTGTACATCTGTTCCCCTTCATTAGGAATCTGCACCTCTTTTTCTTTAGAAAAGAGGATGGCGTCACACCGACCGTTGAATCCTGTCAGGTCATGTAAAGCTATTCTGTTTCTCCTCTCTTTTATCTCTATAGTTCCAGCATATTCCCAATCCCACTTTTCACCTAAGCCCAACTCATTATCCAACCGTTTGCCATTCACCGACAGATGAAAACGGCCCGGTTTTTCTTCGGTTTTCCAGGGGGCACACCAGTTCCACGTCCGGACATATACATGCCATATGCCTTTCTCCGGGATAGTTACCGACGTTGAAGCATCTGCAACAGGTTTTTCCATGCCGTGAGCCATCAGGAACGGGGAGCCCATTTGATCAATAAATTGCTGGTCAAGAACCCAACCCCCCTTAACTTCAAAACTCTCGGCCTCGACCAATACCATTCTCCTGTTATTTCCCAGAGAAACAGAAACAACAACTGTATATATCCCCAAAAATATTAAAAATTTCTTTCATATGTAAATTGTTCGATATATAAATATCTATTAATTAATGATTTAATTCA